>Ga0070699_100002493_pt1 | contig 16535 bp, 12 predicted proteins | sample KBSK1503metaG_FD_65473 | JGI IMG/M metagenome (GOLD analysis project Ga0070699, IMG submission 65473) | Corn, switchgrass and miscanthus rhizosphere microbial communities from Kellogg Biological Station, Michigan, USA - KBS K1-50-3 metaG | ecosystem: Host-associated > Plants > Roots >...
CTGGGGACGAATGATCCGGCGCGCGCTCGGAGCCGGCTGGGCGAGCAGCTCGCGTTGCACGAAAACGGCCGCCACGATGCCGAGCACCAGGCCGGCGAGGCCGGCAAGCATCGTGGCGGCGCGAAGCGGAGGTGACGTCAATCCGATCCTTAGAACACGAACTTCAGACCGAGCTGGACTTCGCGCATCGGCTTTCTCGTGCTGTTGATCTGGCCGTACAGCGGGCTGGTCAGCGTCGTGTTCGGATCGTTCCAGATCGGGTTGTTCAACAGGTTGAACGCTTCGAGCCGGAACTGCACCGTCCTGGTGCTGATGCGGAAGTTCCGGATGATCGACGCATCCACGTTGAAGATGCCGGGGCCGATGATGGTGTTGCGGCCCGCGTCGCCGAAGGTGCCGAGCGACTGCAGCGCGAACGCGTCGGTATTGAACCAGCGCTGGATCGTCTGCTGGTCGCCAGGCAGGTTCGGATCCTGTCCCGTGACGTTCGGGCGATCCTGCCCGCCTCCGGTATTCGATCGGTCGGTGCCGACGTACGCCGTTCTCGGGAACCCGCTCGATTTCGAGATGATCGTGCTGACCTGCCAGCCGCCGAGGATCGCGCTGCCAAGACCGTTCTGCAGGAACGGCTTCCCGTCGCCGAACGGCAGCTCATAGAGGATCGACGAGACGAACCGATGGCGCACGTCGAAGACCGACAGCCCGAACTCGCACGCGAAGCAGAAGCTGTTCTGCGGGAACAGCGTGTCGCCGTTGAGGACGCGGATGCCGCTGCCGTTGTCGGTGGACTTCGATAACGTGTAACCCGCCAGGACCGACAATCCCTGGTGGAGCCGGCGCGTGAGCTTGACCGCCAGCGAGTTGTACTTGGCCTGGGCGACGTTGCCGATCTCCTGAACTTTCGTGTACTCCGGGTACGGCTTCCGGCTCTGCACCGATCCGCTGATCCCGGGCGTCGTTTCGTTCCAGTCGTACATCCGCTCCAGGCGATAGCTGTGCGATCCGAGGTAGCCGACTTCGATCGCCGTCGAGCTGTCGAGCTCGCGCTGGACGTTGAACAGGTACTGCCACATGTACGGCGTCTTGCGATTGGGATCGTTGCCCAGCACGTAGATGTTCGTCAGGCACACCAGCGGCGGCGCGACGCCGCAGTCGTTCGCGGTTCCCACGCCCCTGAACGGCGTGTCGAGCGTCAGATCCGGCGTCAGCAGCAGCGTGTTGTCGCGACGGCGGCCCGACATGTTGCGCGCCATGTCGAACCGCGGGTTGCTGGTGTCCTGCATGTAGAAGATGCCGGTACCCGCGCGGTACGACCACTTGTCGCTCGGCGTCCAGGCCCAGCCCACTCGCGGCGCAAAGTCCTTCTTGTCGTCGAAAATCAGACGATCGCCGAGACGGCCGTCGCGAGCCACCTGAATGTTCGGCGCGAAGCGGAGAACGGAGTTTTCGTACACGTCGCCGCTGCCGATGCGCACCATCACCGGGTGGCAGGCAAGATTCTGCACGTTCGGCGTCGTGTCGTGGCATGGGAGCGCCGCGTTCATCAACGTGCCGTTCTTGTCGAGCCATGGCGGAATGTATTCGTACCGCAGGCCGAGATCGAACGTCATGTTCGAGCGGACCTTCCACGTGTCGGTGAAGTAATAGGCGTGGCTCACCGCGCGGAACTTCGTCACCGCGAGCGCCACCGCCGATTCGGTCTGCTGCGGGTATCCAATGAGGAAGTCGGCGAAGGCATATCCGGTCGCGATCGGCTGAAACGCGAAATTACCGCGCGCGAACTGGTTGCCGACCTGGTTGTACATGTCGTAGCGGAGCGTGCCGCCGGCCTTGAACGCGTGCCGCCCGCGAATCCACGACACGTTGTCGCTGAACTCGAACGCACGGTTCCGGTTCGTATACGGACCTTCGGTGCTGTCGCCGAAGCCGCTGAACCCGGTGATGCCGATTGATGGAATCCCCCACGCCTCAGCAGGATTCAACGAAATGCCCGGGATGTTCAGCTCCTTGATGACGTCGCGCTCGAACGCCAGCTCCCGTCCGAACGTGTTGAAGAAGTAGTTGTAGCCGAAGCGGAATTCGTTGACGAGCGTCGACGACGCCGTCCAGGTGTTACCGAGCGCGATCTGATGAACCCGCGTGTCCAGCTTCGTTCCGTTCAGCTTCAAAGCCGGTTCTGTCTGGTTTTCCTTGGCGTAGCTGTAACGGCCCATCCAGGATGACGCCGAGCTCTGGACCAGATCCATCCGCTGCGTGTACTGGTATTTGTCGATGACGCGATCCTGCAGCGCCAGATAGTTGTTGGTCAGCCCGCTGCCGGAGTTCGGCTCGGGAAAGAACTCGAGCAGCTTCGTCGAGATCGAATGTATGCGGCTCGCCGGGATGACGTTCCCCGCAAACGGCAGGCAGGTTCGCGTCGTCCCGACGACCGTGCACTGCAACGGATCGACGATGACGCCGGCTCGTTGCCCGGTCTGAGGGCTGACGGCCCCGAGGTTGGCCAGCAGCTCCGAGAAGTCGCCGCTGCGCATCGCCGTCGACGGCACGCTGTAGAGACTCTGGAACTGCTTCCGATCCCGATACCCCTCGAAGTTCGACATGAAGAACAGATGGTTCTTCAACGCCGGTCCGCCCGCCGTGTAGCCATACTGGTCCCATTTGAACGGCGCTTTCTGGGCGGCGGCCTGCGAAGCCGTAAAAGAGTACGGTCTGGCATCGAACGCGTCGTCGCGGTGGAACTCGAACACTGTCCCATGCAGGCTGTTCGTGCCCGATTTCGTGACCACGTTCACCTGACTCGCCTCGCGTCCGAATTCGGCGGAGTAGACGCCGGTCTGCACCTTGAACTCTTCGAGCGCGTCGACCGACGGCAGAAAGATATAGGTGTTGAAGTTCACGTCGGTGTTGTCGACGCCGTCCAGCGTGTAGTAGTTGAACTCGCGGCGTTGTCCCGAGATCGAGAGCTGCTGGTTGGCGCGCGTGCCGCCCTGGCGGTCGCCCGCCTGACCGGGACCGGCGAACTCGGCGCTGACGTTCGGGCTCAGCGCGACGAGCTGCAGGTAGTTCCTGCCGTTCAGCGGCAACTCCACGATGCGCCTGTTCTCGATGACGGTGCCGACCGTGGCGTTCGACGTTTCGACGAGCGGCGAGACGCCGGTTACCAACGTCTGCTCGGAGATTGTGCCCAGCTCGAGGGTGAAGTTGACACGCGCGGTCTGGTTCACCTGCAGTTCGACGTCGCTGGTCGCGGTCTTGAAACCATCGAGCTCGCTCTTCACGGTGTACGGCCCGGGCGGCAGCGCCGGAAAGTCGAAGAGACCAACCTCGTTGCTCGAGGTCGTACGGGTGGCGTTGGTCGCCTTGTTCAACACGGTCACGGTGGCGCCAGGAACCACGCCACCGGTGGAATCCCTCACTTCTCCGGTGATGGTGCCCAGCGTCTGGGCGAAGGCGGGCGCGCAGAGCAGCAACCACGTGAATGCCACGAACAGAGTCCGGCGCATAGGAACAGGCTCCTTTCGAGAACAGGGGCGTCGCGACCAAAGGCAACCGGCCGAAACGAAAGAAGAAGCCTGCGCGAACGGTATGAAAAGACGGAGGATCGCCGCGCAAGCCGGCTCAGCCGAACGAGCCGAAGGCTACGCCCGCGCCCAGGGCAAGTCAATCACGATCTGGCCCGAAAATGCGCAGGATCGACGGCGATCCAGTGGGTTGGTTCAGCGGGTCGACATCAGCTTGTCGGGATGGAGATCTGACCGGCGGAGCGGCGCAGCTTCTCGAGCGCGCGCGTCACGGCCATGCGCGCGGCGTCAGTGGTGGCGAATCCGAAACGTTCAGCGATATCGCGGAGCGGCCAAAGGAGCTCGACGCGGGCAACGATCAACTCACGGTCGCGCACGCTCAGCGTCGCGAGGGCGGCACGATAGCGTTCGAATGTTTCGGCGGCAATGGCATGCTCGAGCGGCGATTGTTCATGTGATGGAAGATCGCTATCGGATGTGCCGATTTCGACGGGCTCGGGCCGGCGCCTGATTTTCCTCACCTCGTCGATGATTCGGTGCACGACGCATTTCCGCAAGTACGCCTGCATCGCGGCCACATGACGCGGTTCGAAGGTGTCGAGATGGCCGATCGCGTGCATCGCCGCGTCCTGGACGAGGTCGTGGGTGTCGAGCGTCGCGCGGCTCAAGCCGGGCAAGCGGCCGTGCGCCCAACGCGTCACGGCGGGCAGGCAGCGCTCGAGCAACGCTTCGACCGCCTCGCGGTCTCCAGCGCGAGCCCTCGCAAGTACGTCAACGGTGGGTTCGTCCCTGCGCAGAATGCCACCGCCGCCGAGCCGGTCGGTCACAGCGCGGACCATGTCACTTCCCCTCCTAGTGTCCTAGTGTCCCGAAATAGCTCCCGCCCGAGCGAACAGGTCACGGATAGTCGGCCGATTTCCGGCGTGCAAGGCGGATGGCCTCCCGCCACGAGAGGCCGAATGCGCGGCCAGTCCGCAGCCAGTTCAGGAAAAGATTGAGTCGTCTTCGCACTCGTCGCGGCTCTCACCGGCTCTAACACCGTACGTCACGAAAGCGAACACGCTCCGCGCGCAGGCATCAGGCGAGCGTGCGATCAGCGGCGGCGACCCTGCGAGTCGACCAGCAACTGAGTCAGACGCATCAGAGCGCGGGTCACCGCAACGCGGGCGGCGTCCGGCGTCGGTTTCTGCAGCGCCTCTGCCAGTTCCTGGAACGTCAAGCCCAGTTCCAGGCGCCCGATGATGGCTTCGCGGTCGGACGGCGACAGCCGGGCCAGCGCCGACTCGTACCGTTCGAGCGATTCCGCCGTGATGGCCTGTTCCAGCGGCGACCGGAACGGGCCGCACACCTCGGGATCGAGCTCGATCGATTTCGGGTGGCGCGCGGCGCGACGAAGCTCGTTTCGAATTCGATTCAAAACGGCCTGCCGCAGATACGCATGCAACGATGCGTGACCTTCGGTCTTCAGCGTGACCACGTGCTTGAGCGTCTGAGCCACCGTGTCCTGGACGAGATCTTCCGTGTCGGCGAAAGAACGCGCCCACCGAGGGAGGCGTCCGTGCGACCAGCGTCGTAGCGGAGGCAGATATCTCCGCAACAGGCGGTCCAGCGCTTCCTGGTCGCCGCTCTGGGCGAGGCGCAGCAGCTCGATTGAGGATTGACCGTCCATCTATGTGCCACCGATATGCAGCGCGTGGGCGAACTCGCCGGCCGTGCGATACCGCTCGACGGGATCTCTCGCGAGCGCGCGGTCGATCGCTTCGAGAAACGCGTCGGGGAGCCCGGGTCGCCGATCGCGAAGCCAGCGTCGGCGCGAGCGCTCGTGCTCCGATCGGACCTCGTCGAGCGATTCGCCGCCCACCGGAAATTCGCAGGTGACGAGGTGGAACAGCAGCACGCCGAGGCTGTAGAGATCGCTCGCCACCGACGCGGCCGCGCCGTCGAAGAGTTCAGGTGCCATGTACGCCGGCGTGCCACAGCGCGGCGCATTGCGATGATCGGCGCGTACAGCAGCTCCGAAGTCCATCAGGACGTACCGCCCTGCGCGATCGCCGCGCTCGCGCATCACGTTGCGCGCCTTCACGTCCTGGTGGATGAGGCCGACGACATGCACGGCGGCCAGCGCGGCGCAGAGCGTCCTGCCGATCGCGGCGGCTTCTTCGGCGCCGAATGGCCCGTGCCGCGCAACCAGCGCCGCGAGCGTATCGCCCGCGATCAACTCCATCCAGAACCCGGCGACACCATCGGCGTCGTCGGCGCCGTAGACGTGTACCACGTTCGGGTGCCGAACACTGGCCAACCGCTTCGCTTCCTCGAGCAGGCGACCGCGATCGACGTGCTCGTGGTGCAGCAGCTTGATCGCAACCTCGCGATCGAGGCGGTCCCGTGCGCGGTACACGCTGCCAAAATTGCCCGACCCGATGCATTCGAGCAGCTCGAACGATCCCCACCGAGTCGCCGTCGATCCGATGGCGGACGCCGGCGACTGCTCTGCCGCCACGGACGCCTGCGGGCCGGGGTCCGAGACGTGCACGTCCATCAGCCGCCCGAGCATCTTCAGCTCGCGCAGCATCAACCGCTGCTTATCCGATCGGACTGATGCGGCCGTTCCCCAATCGACCCTCGCGCCCGCAACGACGGAGTCGGCAATCTCGCGCAGATGCTCGTCCCAATCGTCTTCGGCATCGGACGTTTCGATCAACTCGGCGAGGCTCTCGCCGATCGCCTGAAGCAGGTTGCTGTCTTCCCTGCTGAACGGTTCGCCGGACTTCCGTCTGCCAAGGGCGATCAACGCTTCGGGTCCGTCCTCGCCAACCACGACCGGCACGAGCAGGTGCAGATCGATCCGATCGAGCAGCGCGAGTTCGGCGGCGGGCATGTGTCCGCGAAGCCACGAACGGCGCGAGAGATCGATTTCGAGTACTGCGTTCAGCGAGCGGACGAATGCCATCAGGCTGATGCCGCCGGGCAGAGCCTCGACGACCGCCGGCCGGCTCGCGATCGCGCGAAAGCTCGATTCGCCTCCACGCCGGAAGTAAATCGCCAGCCATTCGAGATGGAGCGCGTTGTCAATCTGATCGACGGCGAACTCCGCCGCCGATTTCAGATCGGTCGTCACCCTCGTCTTGGCGGCGATGCTCCGGAGCAGCTGGCACGCGTCATACCGCTCGCGGAACAGATGCCTGTCGAGAGCGTCCAGCCACGGTGCCCGCCGCCTGTGAAAGACCACGAGCCCGACGAGCATCGCCGCGTACCAATATGCATGTCGCACGAGAAGATTGCGCAGCGTGTCCTGTTCGTACAGCGACGCTTCGATGACGAAGGCTGTGATGACAACGGGGGTGACGAATACGATGGCGCGCCTCGCGAACGCGTACTGAAGACCGCGGCGGACGATGAACTGGATGCCGAACAGCTTGTGCCGCGCGACTGCCCACCAGAACGCGATCGGCATCATGAGGAATGCCGTGTACGCAATCTGCAGCGCCAGCGGCGGATCGAATACCATCACCGGTCCGCCGCCGGCCCACAGTCGCGAGACGGCCGGCGCTGCGCTGACACTGCCTCCCACGATGCCGGCGACCAGCAGTCGCACCCGGCGCCGCTGGTCGAGATCGTCCAGCGCGCGATACCTGACCAGAAGCACCGCCGTGCCAGCCAGGACATAGACGAAGTTCAGCGCGACGATCAGCGGGACCAGATTGGGAAGGCGCGGCAGATCGGCCGGACGGTAGACAAGCGCGACGCTGAAGACGAACTGCCACGCGACGATCGGCACACACGGCACGAGGACGAGCGCCACGCGCGACCGCGGCCATGGCGACTCGAGAAACGTCGCCAGAAAAGCGAAGAGAACCCCGCCGACGACGATGGTGCTCGCCAGAGGAACGAAGAACAAGACGCCGATCGGAAGAGGCAGCTGCTCCCACAGGGCGACGAAGCGAGGGGGCAGCGCGGTGCAGTACACCGCAATCGTCGCGAGCAGCCACGAGCCGAGCTTTCCGTTGAAGCCGGTCGGCCGTACTGCGAGGAGCACGGCGAGGACGAGCGAGACGAACTGGAGCGCCCGGGAGGCAAGCAGCACCGATCCGCTCAGCGAGCTCCAGGGTCCGGTGCGCGGTGTTTGGAAAGTGATCTCGCCGCTGATCACGCGTCCATCTCGAACGTAGGTCACCGGCAACGGCCGGTCGATGACGATTCGGCTGACGGTGGTGGTCCACGCCAAAGACGTGAGCGCGGGTTGGCCGTCGAGCATCAACAGCCGATCGTGCTGGGCAAGGCCCGCGTGCGCCGCGGGAGATCCGGGGGCGACCGGACCGAGCTCGAGGGCGTCCGACACGACCGTCAGCGGCGCGCCAAAGGGCTCCGGCGAGGTGAGATCGCAGAGGACGATGAGAAAGAAGTAGCCAGAAAAGGTGAGCGTCGCCAGAGCGACAGCCCATTGGCGCGCCACGGTCAGATGCTGTCGCGAGGGGACGGCAGTCGGGTCGATGGCGTGCGTCCGGCGTGCCGCAGGGCCGAAGATACTGTTGACCACATACTTGTCGCCGGCGCGAGCGTATGTTCGAAATCCGGTTTGCCCATCCATAGCCGTTCTCAGTTGGCGCAGTCGGTAAAGAAAGATTGATGTCTCGAATGCGCGTCGAACCAGCGAGAACGATCACCAGAACGATCAGCAGATACCAAGCCGAACGAGGAATGATTCATCACCGGCCCTCGTCGGCGTCGACTGTCAATTGCCGGTCCGTATTCAACGTGGAGCGGCAGGGAAAGGAAGTCGGCCAAGAAGTTCAACGCGTTCAAATCATTAGAAGCCGTGCAACGATCACACGTAGCACGCAAATCTGGATACTACGTATACATCGACGATCGATTTTGATTAGAGAGTTGCCACGCCCGATGCGTTCGGGATGTTGATGAATTCGTTAGCGCCCGATCCCGTCGCCCGCGAGACGGCACTTGTGCGGAAATTTGAGCGTGCACTCGCGGAAGGGCTTGCGCAGCGACGGGTTCATCAGCTCGTGGATGTCGAGCTTCATCGCATCGCGTGAGTACGCGGCCACGTCAAGGATGCCCGTGTCCATCCGGATCGCGTCTTCGGGACAGACCTCCACGCAGTACCCGCAATAGACGCACACGCCCAGGTCGATATCGAAGCGAACGGGATACTTCTCGACGTTCGGATCGGGATGCTCTCCCGCCACGATCGTGATGCAGTGCGCCGGGCAGACGGTCTCGCACAGCATGCACCCCACGCAGCGCGGCGTGCCATCGTCGCGAACGGTGAGGCGGTGACGGCTCCGGAATCGCGCCGCGAGCGGCCTGGGCTCTTCCGGGTACTGGAAGGTCGCCGCGGCGCGCCGGTTCTGCAGCAATCCCAGGCTATGCGCCGAATGGAGATACAGATTCCGCAGGAGGTGCGTCGTCGTCACTTTGAGGCCGCCGACGATCTGAGGAATGTAGAGCTTTTCCCACAGCGTCAGCTCGCGTCGGCGCATCACTTTTACGGCCATACCCTCTTTCGCACCACCCGACCTAACCTACCCGACCCACCCACCTACCAGACCTTGAGCAACGCGAGCGCTGAAGCGGTGACCAGCACGTTCACCACGGCGATCGGAAACAGCCCCAGCCATCCGAGCCGCATCAGTTGGTCGTACCGGAACCGCGGCAGCGTCCAGCGAAGCTGCATGAACAGCACGCAAAAGATCACGACCTTGATTGAAAAGCTCGCGACTCCCAACAGCACATAGACCGGCTGCGAGAGCGGAAGCGTTGCGCCCCAGGGGAACTGAAATCCGCTGGACGTCAGATACGGCACCTGCCACCCGCCGAAGAACAACGTGGTGGCGAGGCAGGCGACCAGAATCGTTTCGAGAAAATCGGCGAGAAAGAACATCCCGAACTTCATCCCGCTGTACTCGACGAAATACCCGATGATCTCGGATTCGCCCTCCGGCAGGTCGAACGGAATCCTCTTGGTTTCCGCCAGAGCCGCTGTGAGAAACACGACGAACGCGACCGGCTGCACGACGATGCCCCAGAGCGGAATCCAGCCGGCGATCGTCCGGCCCTGACCGCGCACGAGCTCCTGCAGGTCCATCGTCCCGTAGATCATGATGACGCCGACGATCGCGATGCCGAGCGCAATCTCGTACGAGATCATCTGAGCGGTCGCACGCAGTCCGCCGAGCAGCGCGTAGTTGTTGCGCGAGGCAAACCCGGCAAGGATCACGCCGTAGACGCCCAAAGACATCATCGCGAAGACGTAGAGCAGCGCCACGTTGATCTTGGCAACCTGGAGCTCGATGACGCGGCCGCCGAGGAGAACACGATCGCCGAACGGGATGGCCGCGAACGTCACCAGCGCAAAGAACACCGAAAAAACAGGGGCAAGCGTGTGGAGGACTTTGTCCGCGCCGGCGGGGACGATATCTTCCTTCGTGAACATCTTGATGGAGTCGGCAAGCGGGTGGAACAGCCCCATCAATCGCCATCCCAGGATGCTCGCGCGGTTGGCTCCTATGCGGTCCTGCATGAGGGCCGACTGCTTTCGCTCCAGCCAGGTATGCAGCGCGGCGAGGTTCAGCACGCCGAAGAACACGAACCCGGCGAGCACCAGCTTCACGGCCAGGTCGATCATCTGGCGACCGCCTCCGCGACCGACGCGTCGGTCGTCAGCGACGCTCCTTGCAAACCAATCCGCTCGTACGTCAACCCGGCGAACGGCGCGACGCTCGCGGCCAGCGCAGAGAAGACTTCCTGCGGGCTACGCCAGAGGAATCCGAGATTCAGCCGGCCGGCGATGTCGATGAGCATGCGCCAGTCCTCGCGCGAGTCGGACAGCGGCGCGAACGCGCCGCCGATCCGTTGCACTCGCCCGTGGAAGTTGACGAACGTCCCGTCCTTTTCCAGATACGCCGCGGTTGGCAAGGTCCAGTGCGAGCGGGCGGCCGTCGCGTTGTCGTTCGCGCCCGAGAACACGAACAGACGGAGGCTGCGCGACAACCGCTCGAGGTCTGCGTCGGTGACGAGCGATCTGAGGTCGTGGCCGAAAACCCACAACGCATCCAGTCGTTCTTCGAGCGCCTCGGCGACGATCGCCGCGGCATCTGGTCCGGAGGGACCGATCAGCCCGATCGCTGTCGCACCGTGCGTATTCGGGCTCTTGTCGGCTTTGATCAGGAAGTTGTCGCTGGAGCCGGCGGGCGTTGGAAAAGAAGCTGTCACGCGCGCATCGAGCGCCCGCTCGAAGATCTCGCGGACGAGGAACAGCTCCTCGTTGGTCAGCTGCGATGAAGCAATCACACCGAGACGCGAGGCGGTTCCCCGCTCGCGCTCCTGCCCGCCGATTTTCTTCAGTTCTTCCGTAATGCCCTCGACGGCCTGATCCCACGTCGCCTCGGCGCCGTGATGTCGAACCTTCGTCAGCCGTCCCTTGTCGATCCAGCCGAATCCGTACCGTCCCTCGTCGCACATCCACCACTGATTGACGTCGGCGTTGTAACGCGGCTTCACGCGCAGGATGCGCGCGCCGTCATTGAGATGAGGTCTGTCGAGCACGTAATGAACGTCCACGTTGCACCCCTGCGCGCAGCCGTTGCACACGGTCGGGGCGCTCGAGAGGTACCAGACCCTGGCCTTGAATCGAAATTCGCGATCGGTGAGGGCGCCAACGGGACAGATATCGACGACGTTGCCGGAGTACGGATTGTCGAGATTCTGCCCTGGATAGAGCCCGACTTCCGCGCGGTCGCCCCGATTGAAGATGCCGAACTCGCCGGTCTTGGAGATCTCGTCGGTGAACCGGACGCAGCGCGAGCACAGAATGCAACGCTCCTGATCGAGCATCACGTGCGGGCCGACGGCGACCGCTTTCTTCTTCTTGACCTTCTGTTCTCTGAACCGGGGATCGTAGAGCCCGAAGTTCATGTAGAAGTTCTGAAGGTCGCACTCTCCCGATTGATCGCACACCGGACAGTCGAGCGGATGATTCGCGAGCAGGAATTCCAACACCGCGCGACGCCCCTCTTCGGCCTTCGCGCTGCTCGTGTGCACGACCATGCCGTCGGCAACGAGCGTATTGCACGCGATCTGCAGCTTGGGGTTTTTCTCGACTTCGATGAGGCAGATGCGGCAGTTCCCCGCAATGGACAGCCCGGGGTGATAGCAGTAGCGCGGGATGAAGATGCCCAGCTTCTCGGCGGCCTGAATGACCGTGCTGCCATCCGGGCTGTCGATCTGCCGCCCGTCGATCGTCAGACTCGGCATGCCGCGGCCTCGTGCAGACGAATGATTTTGGCGGGCGTCCGGGTCCCGATGTGGTCTTCGAATTCAGCGCGGAACTTCGTGATGTACGACTGGACGGGCCAGGCGGCCGCGTCGGCGAAGACACAAATCGTCTTCCCCTCCATGGCGCGCGCAATCGACAGCAGGTCGTCCAGATCCTGAAGTCTCCCTTCTCCCCGCGATATCCGCTGCATGATGCGATGGACCCAGCCGGTCCCCTCGCGGCACGGCGAGCACTGACCGCACGACTCGTGCGCGAAGAATTTCGCGGCCGACTGCAGCGCCTCGATCATGGACGTGCTGTCGTCCATGACGATCACGCCGCCGGAGCCCGCCATCGTGCCGGCGGCCAGCAGCGAGTCGAAGTCCATCGCGACGTCGATCTCTTTCCCGTCCAGAACCTTCGCCGACATTCCGCCGGGGATGACCGCCTTCAGCGTGTGCCCGCGACGTACTCCTTCCGCGTGGCGATCGATCAGCTCGCGAAGCGTGATCCCCACCGGCGCCTCGTAGAGCCCCGGCCGGTTCACGTGTCCACACACGGAGAAGAGCCTCGTGCCGCCCTGTTTCGCCGTCCCCAGCGCCGCAAAGCGATCGGCGCCTTCGCGGAGGATGAATGGGACGCACGCCAGCGTCTCCACGTTGTTCACGATCGTCGGACACTGGAACAAACCCGAGATGGCGGGGAACGGCGGCTTGAGCTTGGGAAAGCCCTTTCCGCCTTCGATCGACGTGAGCAGCGCCGTCTCTTCGCCGCAGATGTAGGCGCCGGCCCCGCGATGGATCACGACATCCAGATCGAAGCCGCTTCCCTGAATGTTCTTGCCAAGCCAGCCGCGCTCGTACGCTTCGGTCACCGCACGAGCGAACCGTTCGGCCGGCCGGAAGTACTCGCCGCGAATGTAGACATAGGCTTTGTGGCTGCCGATCGCGTACGCGGCGACGATCATGCCTTCGACGAGCGCATGCGGATCGCGCTCGAGGATGTATCGATCCTTGAAGGTTCCCGGTTCCCCTTCGTCCGCATTGACGACGAGGTATTTCGGTTTCGGGCTGCCCTTCGGAATGAACGACCATTTTCTGCCGGTCGGAAACCCCGCGCCGCCCAGACCGCGCAGGTTGGCCTTCGACACCTCGTCGATGACCTGCGAGGGCGTCATCGACGACAGCGCTTTCGCGGCGGCGGCGTAGCCTCCGTCCGCGACGTACGCGTCCCACCACGTGCCGGCGGTGTTCCTGAAGCGCGTGGAGATCACCGGACCGTCGGTCGAGACGAAGGGCTGCGGCTCCTCGATCGGGGACGAACCTGTCGGCGGCGCGAGCGCGTCACGCGCGATCGCCTCGATCGAGCCGCTGTCCAACGGTCCGATGAACTGCTCATCGAGTTGTCCGGCCGGAGCGATCTCGCACGCACACAGGCATTCGACTTCGGTCAGCGTCAGTCCGCCGTCAGAGGTCGTCTCGCCCGGACGAATGTGCAAGCGCGCTTCGAGCTGCGCCAGCACCTCTCCGGCTCCCCGCAGCATGCACGGGAGGCTGGTGCACACGCGCAGCTCGTGCCGGCCCGCGGCGCGCGTGCGAAACATCGAGTAGAACGAGACCACTTCGCGGACATGCGAGACGGCGACGCCGACGAGCGCGCCGATCCAGCGTTCGGCTTCCGGCGGGATGTGACCGACGTCGGCCTGGACCAGCCACAGCAGCGGCAGCATGGCCGCCCGCGGCTCGTCGTAGCGCTTGATGATTTCCCGGGCCCGAGGCTCCAGCGCTGCGAGGTTCACCGGTCCAGCTCTCCTCCGATCATGTTGATCGACCCGAACGTCGGAGTGAGATCCGCCATCATGTCGCCGACGACGAGCTTCGGCAGGGCCGACATGATGGCGAAGCACGGTGGACGGACGCGGACACGATACGGCGTGTTGCCTCCATCGCTCACGACATAGAACCCGAGCTCGCCGTTGGCGCCTTCCACGGCGAAATACACTTCGCCTTTCGGCGGCCGCGCGCCGTGCCCGTACATCACGAGCTTGAAGTGCTGCATCAAGCCCTCGATGTTTCCGTACGTGTCTTCCTTGGGAGGGAGGAACACGCGTTTTTCACCGGTCGCGATGCTTGCGTGCTGAGACTTGGCCGCGCCGTCGAGCGTCGGATCGGTCACGGCATATGCGTCTCGGATCGCCGGAATGTTTCCGACCTTTGCTTCGTCGACCATCTCCGATGCCGGCAGCGGACGTCCTGTCTGCGGACTGATCTGAAACGGACCCGGAGGCATCTCGCGCAGCGCCTGCTCCACGATCCGCATCGACTGCTGCATCTCTTCCATCCGGACGAGATAGCGATCGAAGTTGTCGCCTCTCGTTCCCACCGGCACGTCGAACTCGAGCCGGTCGTACGACGCATAGGGGCAGTCCTTGCGCACGTCGTACGGCACGCCGCTCGCGCGCAGGAACGGTCCGGTGATGCCATACGAGATCGCATCGTCCGCCGAGATTTTCCCCGTGCCCGACATGCGATCGACGAAGATGCGGTTGCGCGTGAGCAGCGCGTCCGATTCGGCGAGCACCCGGCGCGTCTCCTCGAATGCCTTGCGGCACTGCTCGGCGAACTCTTCGGGCAGGTCGCCTTTGACGCCGCCCACGCGGCAGTACGAGACGGTCAGGCGCGCGCCCGTCACGCTCTCGACGAGCTCCCAGAGATACTCACGCGCCTTGATCATGTAGAGAAAGACGGTGAAGGCACCCAGCTCCATGGCGCTGGCGCCGACGCACGTGAGATGGTCGGTGATGCGCGAGATCTCTGAGACGATCACACGGATGTAGTGACACCGCTCCGGAACCGAAATGCAGAGCAGTTTCTCCACCGCCATGCAGTAGCCGACGTTGTTGATGAGCGGCGACACATAATTCAAGCGATCGGTGTAGGGGATGACCCCGTTGTAGTCCACCGTCTCGGACATCTTCTCGAACCCGCGGTGGAGGTAGCCGATGTCCACGTCGGCATCCACGATCTGCTCGCCGTCCAGCCTCGCGACGATGCGGATGATTCCGTGCATCGCCGGGTGCGCCGGCCCGATGTTGAGCAGCATGTCGCGCGTTTCCAGCGCGCCCGAAGCGGCGGCTGCCGTGCCGGGCGAATTATCAGTGACTCGAGACATCGCCGTTGGTCTTGATCAAGGGTTGCCGTCGGTTGACGGGATAGTCCTTTCGGAGCGGATGTCCGACGAACTGGTCGTACATAAGGATGCGCTTCAGGTTCGGGTGCCCCCGGAATCGGATCCCGAACATGTCCCACACTTCGCGCTCGAGCCAGTTCGCGCCCGCCCACAGCGCGGTCACCGAGTCGAGCTCGGCGTCGGCCTCCTCCAGAGGAACCTCCACGCGCAGTCGATGTTTCAGCGGCAGCGAGAAGAAGTGATAGACGACGACGAAGCGCGCCGGGACGGGCGGGGCCCCCAACGCGGCTGCCGCGTTGGGGACCTCCGGCGGTCCCGGCCACGGATGTTCGTCCGGAAGTTCGGCCGAAGGCCTGACGGCGACGCCGGATGACGCAAAGAACGCCGGCGATGGTTTCTTCCCGAAGGTAGAGAAGTCGACTGCCGTGAGATCCATCAGAAAATTCATCTGAAAGGCGGCGTCGTCTTTGAGCGCGCGCGCGAGATCGAGCAGCGCCTCACGCGAGACGACGATCGTCGCGTCGCCCCGGTACGCATGTGAGCTTCTCACGGCGTTCGGGAAACGCTCGGTGAGCGCCTGAATCAGCGCGGCGGCATCCATGGCTCGGGCTCCAACTCCGGTCTGGGCTCGGGCGCCGGCCGCTGCCCGCTCTCGTGCTGCGCCTGGATCTTCGCCTGCAGCTTGAGCAGTCCGTCGAGCACGTATTCCGGCCGCGGAGGACAACCCGGGATGTACACATCGACCGGGATGATCGTGTCGATCCCCATGAGCGTCGCGTAGTTGTCGTAGAAGCCGCCGGTGCAGGTGCACACGCCGAACGACACGACCCATTTCGGCTCGGCCATCTGGTCGTAGATCCGCTTCAGCACCGGCGCCATCTTCTGGCTGATCGTGCCGACGACGAACAGCACGTCGGCCTGGCGCGGCGAGAATCGCGGCAGGCCTGCGCCGAACCGGTCGATGTCGTAGTGAGAGCACGCAGTCGCCATGTACTCCATCCCGCAGCACGCCGTCACGAACGGGTACTGAAAGATCGAGTACTTGCGCGCCCAGCCGATGGCTTCGTCGAGCCGACTGGTGAGAAATCCCGCATCATCGGACATATCACTGCCACTCCAAGGCGCCGTTGTCCCACGCGTAGAAGAAGCCGACCATCAGAACCGCGAGAAAGATGACCATCTCCACGAGACCCGAGCCGCCGAGCGACCGATACACGACGGCCCACGGATAGAGGAACACGAGCTCCACGTCGAACAGGATGAAGAGAATGGCGGTCAGGTAGAACTTCACCGACAGATGGCCGACCGGCAGCGCGAACGGAACCTGCCCGCACTCGAACGGCTCCGATTTCACCGGCGATGGTTTCTTGGGCCCGAGCACGGACGCCAGGATGATATTCAGCGCAACGAACGCGCCCGCGAAAACGAACGCGACAAGGATGCCGACGTACTCTCGCATTACTGAGTCCCTCGACCTGCCCCACCCGACCCACTCGACCTACCTGACCCCCCACCCCCACCCCCCCCCCCCACCCACCCCCCCCCCCCCCCCC
>Ga0070699_100002494_pt1 | contig 16531 bp, 15 predicted proteins | sample KBSK1503metaG_FD_65473 | JGI IMG/M metagenome (GOLD analysis project Ga0070699, IMG submission 65473) | Corn, switchgrass and miscanthus rhizosphere microbial communities from Kellogg Biological Station, Michigan, USA - KBS K1-50-3 metaG | ecosystem: Host-associated > Plants > Roots >...
CATGAGACCGCGATCCAAGGTGCGGCCCAAGTAGGCAGCTCATCTGTCGCGATGTTCCTGCTGGAGAAAGGAGCGCCCCTCGACATTTGTACAGCCGCAATGCTTGGACGGAGAGCCGAGGTAGAGAGAAGAATCATAGACAATACCGATAACATCAACTCGAAAGGAGCCCACGGCATTCCACTCTTGCCTCATGCGGCTTGGAGCGGAGACCTTGGACTTGTCCAAAACCTGTTCCGAAGCGGAGCTAAAGCCGGATCCTCTTCTGCCCTACAAAATGCTGTCACGAGGGGCTACTATGACTTGGTCGTTTGGCTGGTCGAAAACGCTAGTCCAGACCTAGATTTGAAGAACTTTCAGGGAAAGACACCGCTGTCAGTCGCCCTCGAAAGAAAACATGAGACTATTGCTCAATTCTTGAGACAGCACGGCGCCAATGAATAAGCAGTCAGATAATCTCAAACTGGAGCAGGCGGTCACCTTCCGGCCCGATATTTCGGAGGTCAGATTCAGCAATTGAAACTTCACAAACCTGTCGAGAACGATGAACGGCGACCTTCTTGCTCCAAGCACGGACCATATGACGGTCCTTATTGCCCAGAATGCTACGAACGCGCGATGAGCGGCGAGGCCATCAGCAAGACCTCGCCATCGAGCTAAAATAATCCCGATCTGCTACCCATCTTCTGGCGCAGTGATTACCCGATTGTTTCATATGTCTCATAGAGAGTCGACCGACCTTGGACGCCCGTCAGAACGGGATATTGTGAGATACTATTGAAGTCGATCTCTCAGAACGAAACGAAAAGAGTGACTCCTGATTACTCAAAGGACTTTGAGACGCTTGAGAAAATGGAATGGGCGTTCTCAAAAGGCGATGTTGATTTCTTCAAGACGGTGATGGACAGGAGACCGAGCTTGCTCCTCCGAATACATGCTGTCTGTATGCTGGCGGATATGAAAGACGAGAGAGCGGTTCCTGCACTCTGCGAAACATTGAGAGAAGACCCGAGTTCACTAGTGAGGCACGAGGCAGCGTTCTCTCTTGGTCAGTTGGAGTTCAAATCAGCTGTTCCCGCTCTTCTGGATGCTATGGCGAATGACGTGAGCGTCCTCGTAAGGCATGAGTCAGCCGTGGCTCTCGGGTCCATTGGAGAAGAAACGGCTCGCTCAGGACTGGTTGACAGACTCCAAGACCCCGATGAAGATGTGCGATTGTCGGCAGAAGTTGCGTTAGCAGATCTCGACTTTCTAGAGAGTCTTAGAGCAAGAACTGTCAGGCGATAAATGCCGAGTATCTTTGTTGGGTCGAACCGAGGAAAACCCCGAACGCACACAGGAGAGCTTGTCTCTCAAGATACCTGAGAAACAAGGAGAGAAGGCGATTCAGCTCCTCGCGAAACTGGAGCTGCTGAACAGAAGCCTGGCGCCCCGAACAATGGATCATCTGCTACATCTGCCCCTGTCACGAGAGCCTAATCTGGAAGAGCAAAAAGAGATTGACAGAGCCCTCGGCACACAGACACTCTCACAAGAAAAATTTCCTTCAAGATCCCAAACCGTTGGATCATTGGAGCAGGCTCTCGCGCAGCAACTGCCATCGAGCGTCATTCCTCTCGTGTCGAAATCATTCGATGTGATCGGCGACATTGCGATCATAGAACTCTCCCCGGCAGCTGAACCTTTCGAGAGGAGTATCGCAGAAGCTTTGATGAAGGTACACAAAAATGTCAAGTCGGTTTACTCAAAGGCCGGACCGATAGCCGATAGCCAACGATTGCGGCCCCTCCATCACGTTCTCGGCAGCAATAGAACCGAGACTATTCACAAGGAGCTAGGGTGCCGTTTCAAGATCGACATTTCGAAAGCCTTCTTCTCCCCGCGTCTCTCTGCCGAGCACAGGAGAGTGACTGAACAGGTCCTGCCGAGCGAGTGTGTGGTAGACATGTTTGCCGGGGTCGGACCGTTCTCGATACTGATCGCAAAACGATTGAACGACGTAAAAGTCCATGCCATCGATGCCAACCCCGAGGCTACTAAGTTGATCAGAGAAAATGCGAGGACGAACAAGGTCCAAGATCGCATAACGGTGTGGACTGGCGACGCCAGAGCAGTCGTCAACGACAATCTCCTCGGGGTTGCCACGCGCGTGATAATGAACCATCCCTCCCAGTCGAAAGAGTTTCTCGAGCCTGCTTGCGGAACGCTAAGGCCCGAGGGAGGAATACTACACTATTACACGTTCGCAGATGGGTTGGACAGCGAGTCAACTGCCAGAAAGGAACTTTCAGCTGGACTGGGTAATTCGGGTTGGAAAATCGAGAAAAACGTCGAAACGCATAAGGTGAGGGGTGTCGCTCCGATGAAGTGGCAGATTGCCGTAGACGCCAATGTTGCGCCAGTCTAGGTCTCGATGGCTAGCTCGACCAACATCTCACTACGAGGGTTCTGAAGCAGTTGTACTAGTGACCTCGGAAGATCTGCTGCTGCTCGATTAGCGCCCACCATCAACGTCCTGTTAGATACGAAACTGCTCTTCCGAATCACGATCTCTGTCGGGTGGGAAAATGTCAGCCCATGAGCGCCATGCCCTTCGATCACGAATCGATGGGGATCGAGCTTCAGAGTCAGGCGGGCTCTACAGGCTTCGCTGGAAAGACCCTGTTTAATAGGTTCAGGCAAATCCCTCAATCCTGCAGTGGACCCGACCGCGATTATGCAGTCTCCATTCTTGCTGAGGTCAGCCTCCTTGGTGAGCTCCAAGGTCGTTGTGTGTGTTGACAATACAGCTGGATGTCCGCGCGCGTAAAACCTGAAGTTCAATGAGACCTGCAATGTGCTAACTAGAGAGCCTAATATGCTCACTACCCTTGAGAGACCGGAGGAGTGATCCAGGTCGATAGACTTCGCAAGTGAAAGAGAGAGAATGGTCCACGCCCTCATAGCAGAGGAGGTCCTCAAAACCCGCGAAGTCATTGATGCGATGCGAAAGGTCCCGCGGGAACTCTTCGTTTCCCTTCACATGCGCGAATACGCCTACAACGATACTCCATTGCCAACAGAATATGGCCAGACAATCAGTGCGCCACACGGCTAACCAGCCGGGCGTTACATGGTGGCCATAATGGACGAGGCATTGGAGCTACGACCAGGAATGAACTTGCTCGAAGTCGGTGCCGGAAGCGGATACCATGCAGCTACAATCGCAGAAATAGTCGGGGACAAAGGACATGTCTTCGCAGTTGAATACGTCGACAAACTGGTAGCGATAGCGAGGAACAACCTAAGTCGTGCGGGATATGCCAACCGAGTAATACTGGTACAAGGCGATGGATCATTAGGCTACCCAGAAAGAGCGCCATATGACAGAATACTCGTGACAGCTGCTGCTCCCAAAATTCCACCTCCGTTGGTCGAACAATTGAAACCCGAGGGAATTCTTGTCGTGCCAGTAGGTGGAAGGATGTTCCCTCAAGAACTTGTCCGGGTCAGGAAAAAACCTGACGAGACCTTGGAGCGGAACTCCCTAGGAGGAGTCGCATTCGTCCCCCTCGTCGGGAAATACGGTTTCAAGGACTAGCTACCGAAGAATGACTCAAGCGTTTTCCTACCGCTCTCTTTGGCCAACCCGCTCCGCGCCCTTTCGACAGCCGTCCGGACTCTCTCCTCGTTGAAGTCTCTCTCTCCGCAGAGGAACCGCACAAGCGATTCAACGTCAGGTTCACGCCATTCTAGCCTGTAGTTCGAGGTGACAGCAGGCTTCAGAAATATCTGCCTAATTCTGTCCAACTCGGGCGGCGGAACTAGTTCCTTGTTCGATTCGGCAACTCTCTCGATCCTGCCATGCTCTCTGATTAGCTTCAGCGCTGTCTTGGGGCCTATTCCCTTGAAACCGTCAGGGTTGAAGTCCGTCCCAATGAGTATCCCCAGGTCCACGAGCTGTTCTTGCGACAGCTGGAGCGCCTCCAGAGTTGATGCGAGGTCTACTAGTTCGGGCTCTACCTGAACGTACGCCTCCCGCATTGGCAGCTTTCTCTTTCCGCTGATCGCGAGATTCCGGACGAGTCTCCGGGCCCCGAATAGCAGGGAATCGTAATCCTGACTGACTGCCGCCCAAACACTCCCTCGACTGGCCATAAAGGCTGCCTGAGCTTCCCCCTCAGATGGAGCTTGGACGATCGGGACGCCCAGATACCGGAGAAGTTTGTGAGCATCATCAATCATCAAATCCTTTAGGCTGGAAGTTGCCTGTGCGTATCTCTTCGCGTCTTCAAACTTCCCCGTTGACAGCGCGGATTCGTATCTGGTTGTGGCCTCGACCTTGATGACTTGTCTTCGCTTGATTTCCGTATCCTTGAGACTCGGTGGCTTTCCATCGAAAACATAAACGAGTCTGATTCCTCTCTCTGCCAAGTTGGTCGTTCGATAGAGAAGCCCGCTCAGGTGACTAGTAACTCTACTTTGGCGGTCCATCAAGGGCTCGCCGGTTGGCCCGCGAATTATCGCGAGAAACTGATAGAGCGCATTGTAGGCGTCAACGGCGAAAGTCTTCCCCGAAAACTCGTCCAGGGAGCTTTTAGATCGGGTAATTATGTCTCCTAGATCTACGCCCATTGCCTAGCGTCCCTCCGATTGTCACGGGTAGTTTTTCCTGATCCGATATTTGCCAACTCGGTTTGCGATCAGTGCCGCAACAGCTCCTGCACCGACTCCACCATCAATATTGACCACAGCCATCCCCAGGGAACATGATTGAAGCATAGCGGCCAAGGACGCGAGCCCCCGCTCTCCAAAACCGTAGCTTCTAGAGGTGGGGACTCCTATTACAGGAACATCCACAATTCCCGCAACGACCGTAGGGAGCGCCCCTTCACGACCGGCAACCACTAGAAAAACATCACAGTCCCATCTGAGAAGATTGCGAACAGGCTCGAAGAGCCGATGAATCCCTGCAACCCCAACATCGTAGAATGATCTAGTCTCGCACCCCATCTCTCGAGCTATGATCTCTGCCTCCTCAGCGATGGGTATGTCAGATGTCCCCGCAGTCAATATTCCGACCTTACCGCCGCTGCGCTTGGGTTTGTATCGCTTCGATTTTACTATCATCATTCGAGAGCGAGGAAAGTATTCAATCTTCGACCCGTTTCTCGTGACGGATCTAACGGACCTGACTTGAGGTCCTTCCACGCGACTTATGATTGCACGACCAGCTCGTCTAACCATCGCTTGGCTAATTTTCGCCACATCTCGAGCAAGCTTGCCCTCGGCGAGAATGACTTCGGGAAGCCCTTTGCGTACTTCACGGCCAACGTCGAGTTTCGCAAAACGAGACACGCTAGCGACAGCGAGCAGCCGATCCTTCTTTTCTAGTAGCCTTCGGGATCGTTCAAGCTTCGTTAGGGACGACAATCGATCTCTTCTCACTGCAGGCAACTGTTTTAATTGGCACGAGGGGCGTGTCTTGAATATGTCGCTCATCCCTGCCGGGGCCGATTTGAAGAAGAAGATCGAGAGAGTGGTACGCACTATCAGTCAGTTTAAGGGGGCAGTAGTTGCCTTGTCCGGTGGAGTGGACAGCTCCCTCGTCGCGGCTCTCGCGTACAGGGCATTAGGGAGTCGCGTAGTGGCGGTTACAGCAATCTCCGAATCTCTCGCCCCGGGAGAGATTGAGATTGCGATGCAAACTGCCAGACAGATCCGGATCAGACATGTTATCGTGAACACCGACGAAGTGCATACTGCAAGCTACAAAGCGAATCCCCTCAATAGATGCTATTACTGCAAGGACACACTCTATCGCGAACTGAGGTTCCAAGCTGACAAGTACGGATTTGAGGCAATTCTGGACGGAACCCAGCTTGACGATTTCGGGGATGATAGGCCCGGACTTCTTGCCGCTAAGGAGGCTGGCGTAAGGAGTCCTCTCGCAGAGACAGGTTTCTCCAAGACGGACGTACGAGAAACCGCTCGATTTCTAGGGCTTGAAGTGTGGGACAAACCAGCAATGCCATGTCTGTCATCTAGAATACCACATGGCGAAGAGATCACAGTCGAAAAACTATCTCAGGTCGGGGCTGCGGAGTCCATGGTGAAACGCCTCAGTGGTGCGCGAGACATAAGAGTCAGGCATCGTGGACAAGTTGCCGCGATCGAGGTTTCACAACAAGAAATACGATTGTTTCGTCAAGACGGTGTGATGACCCGCATAGAGAAGGAACTTAGAGTGATCGGTTTCACAAGTGTAACTCTTGGTCCACGTAGACACCCGAACACGCAGGAGTCAGCAGTGGCAGGGCAGGATTATCTGCTTCCGATAGTAAACACATCAAATCATTGACAAGGACGCTGAGAGTTGTTGGATCAACGATGAATGATCGTACTCGTCTGCTCTGAAAGCCAGACCATTCAACCACCGCTGAAAACGTTTTTAAGCTATCAGAAGACGATTCTGCGTCAAATCTTTCCGTCTCTCGGAAAGCGATCTAGCACAGAAATCAACGGATACACGCCAAGTTGGAAAACCTAAAACCATCAAAGATGAGCGTTCTCAAATGACAACCACAATCGGTGTAGTCTGCAAGGACGGAGTCATTCTAACGACTGACACTCGAGCCACTATGGGATCCTTTGTAGCCCATAAACACGCCAAGAAAGTCTATCGGATCGATCATCACATAGCTATGACCATTGCAGGGACGGTGGGAGATGCTCAAGCATTGGTGGAAATGCTTAGAGCGAACTCTTCGCTCTACAGGCTTGACCTAGCAAGGCCGATCCCGATAAACTCCGCCGCGAGACTTGTCTCCAACATTCTCTTCGGCGCCAGGTACTATCCTCTTGGGGTTCAGGCCCTGATCGGTGGAGTAGACGACACTGGAGGGCACATCTACGCACTGGATCCTCTGGGATCAATGATGGAAGAGAAATATGTCTCAACCGGATCCGGGTCTCCTGTTGCCTACGGAGTTCTCGAGTCTGAATGGAAAGACTCGATGAACGTAAAGGAGTCGATTCCCATAGTCGTCAGAGCAGTCGACTCAGCGATGAAAAGGGATTCTGCAAGCGGCGATAGTTTCGACGTTGCCATAATCACGAAGGAAGGATACAGGGAACTCTCAGAGGACGAGAAGAAGCACATCCTGCACGCCTGATCCCTTCTTTCAAACTATCCACAGATATCACAGTCGTAGAGAGAATTGACTAGAACCTACAACGACGTGCACGCGAAGATACGCGAGACCATCGTAGAGCATATGCCGAAGGATGCTGAGATAACTAGGATAGAGTTCGAGGGGCCACGACTTGCAATTTACGTGAAGAACGTGGGTCTGCTCGCTGAGCAGAACTATGTTGTGACCGAGATCGTTAACCTACTTCACAAGAGAATCGTCATCCGATCTGACCAATCCATACGCCTTCCAGAACGCGAAGCAGAAGCGTACATTCGAAAAATTATTCCGACAGAGGCTGAGATCTCCTCGATCAACTTTGACCCTAGCCTCGGCGAAGTTGTGGTCGAAGCTGCCAAGCCTGGCGTGGCAATCGGGAAGGAGGCTACCGTCCTGCAACAGGTTGTGAAGGAGACAAGATGGCGGCCAAGAATTCTTAGAGCTCCTCCCCTGCACTCCAAAATCATCTCAAGTACTCGACACATTCTCCACACCGAAAGCGAAGAACGCAGCAGGATCCTCCGTGACGTCGGCGAGAGAATCTTTCGACCCACATTTAGCAAAGCCGGCTACGTTCGGCTCGTAACCCTCGGAGCGTTTCATGAAGTTGGGCGAGCAGCCATGCTGATCCAAGCTGGATCAAGTAGCGTCCTGCTCGACAGCGGAATAAACCCTGGAGCCCAAGACCCAACTTCCGCTTACCCACGATTCGATACGGACGAATTTGACCTGGAAAAGCTTGATGCCGTAGTCATATCTCACGCCCACCTTGACCATTGCGGAATACTCCCCTTCCTCTACAAGTATGGCTATGATGGACCGGTCTATTGCTCCGAACCAACCCAGACCTTGATGACTCTTCACCAGTTGGACTATCTTGATGTTCACAGCAGAGAAGGCGAACACTCTCCATACGACCAAAAGGATGTCAGAGAAGTCGTAACCCACACCATACCCCTGCGCTACAATGTAGTTACGGACGTGGCCCCAGACATCAAACTCACCTTCCATAACGCCGGCCATATCCTGGGAAGCTCAATGGTCCATCTCCACATCGGCGAGGGCCTCCACAACATAGTCTACAGCGCCGACTTCAAGTTCGGACGGACAATGATGCTTGATCCGGCGACAGCTTTGTTTCCGAGAGCTGAAACGCTCATCATCGAGAGCACCTACGGAGGTCCGGACGACATTATGCCCGACCGAGAGGGAGTAGAGGGCAAGCTCGTCAGCATCGTCAACGAAACCGTCGAAAAAGGAGGAAAAGTGCTGATACCCGTCCCTGCAGTCGGGCGGGCTCAAGAAATAATGCTCGTCCTGGACGCATACATGAAGAACGGCGCTCTCCGAGAACTCCCAATCTACATCGAAGGAATGGTCAACGAGGCAACCGCGATCCACACAGCCTTCCCTGAATACCTGGTTCGAGACATCAAAGAACAGATCCTACATCAAGACATCAACCCGTTCCAATCTGAATACTTCCACCCGGTAACCCACCCGAGCGATAGAGAGGAAATCATCGCAGGTGGACCGTGCGTAATAATTGCCACATCAGGAATGCTCGAAGGCGGACCCGCGATAGACTACTTCCGGCATCTTGCACCTGACCCAAGAAATACTCTTGCCTATGTGAGCTACCAAGTTGACGGCACACTGGGAAACAGAATCAAGAATGGTCTGAAAGAAGTCTCTCTCTACGCCCACGACGGCAAAATGGAAATGGTGAAAGTGGGCATGAGAGTAGAATCCATCGAAGGGTTTTCAGGCCATTCAGACAGGAACCAGCTATTGGGGTTCATCAAGAGAATGTCTCCCAAGCCAACCAAAATTATCGTCAACCATGGAGAGAGAAGAAAGTCCGACCTATTCGCTCAGAACGTCAACCGCATATTCGGGATCAAAACAGTCGTACCGGACGTTCTTGAATCAATAAGGCTACGATAAGAAGTCCGAACCCTAGCGAGTCCCGGGAACGGCTTCGTTCTGAAGTGGAACCGCGGGAATCGCACCTTCGGACGAAGCGGCTTCCTTCCTCCAAACCCTGACCCCAGCCGGCGTTATAACGATCCGCTCTTCTCCCAGACGAGCAATGTCTCCGCCCAATGATTTTGTGTAGTCCGTCAGCTCGGTGATCGCTAGTTTGGTTTCTTCCACACTCTTCCGGGCCAATGGAGTTATTCTCACAATGAGAATATTTCCGGTCCGAACTTCGCCCTTTATCGTTTCTACATCGTCCAGCTCTTGAAGTGGGAGGGCCTTCACGTAGATCGTAGAATGCTGCATTGGGAGGGATCAGGCTGGGCTCTGAGAGCTTATCATCGGGCTTGGACCCGGTTCAACTTTAAACATTTCCCTGACTATTTTCGATAGAAAGCGTCAACTTGAGCTTGACGCTGTCGGGCCCTTGGGCTTTATCACTTCCCAAATCAAGTCGCCTACATAATGGACGTTTTCAACGACCTTACCCTTCTTTGCAATTGCCATCGGACCCGATCCAATGAGTGCTCTGCCGACTGCGAGGTATTTGCCGTGTTTCTCGTCGACGACTACCAAGAATTGCTTTTCGCCAAACTCTCCATTGACCTTCCGGACTCCGGGCGCCATGATATCGGCTCCTCCCACTACATGTGGAACTGCTCCCATATCGACGACGATCCTTGGCATGCTGTCTAGGGCGGAGTTATTGGTTAGCACCGGCGCAAGTTCGCCCTTTAGCCTAAAAGCGATGGGGATGCCATCGACGAATACGATCTCTGAGTCTTTGACAGTCTCTATTTCGACTCTGGATTTGTGGGTCAGGTGTTGTTGGTTTGGGAGACGTCGCAACTCTTCAATTAGAGGCTTAGAGTCCCGATCTTTGAGGATTGTTCTAACTGTCAAGACTTTTTCGCGATCATCATTGGGAGACAATCTTTAAAAGAGTACCTTCGCCGGACAACCGCAAATCTCCGGTTGAACGATGAATGTCTGAAGTTGCAGCGAAGATCTTCGAAGAGAGCCTGAACAAAGTCGTGCTCGTCCAGCTCAAAGGCGGACGAACCGTGCGCGGAAGACTCTACAGCTTCGACCAACACATGAACCTCGTATTGGAAGACGCAGAGGACGTAACCAACGCTGAATCGACAAAGAAACTCGGGACCATCATTGTTCGAGGAGACAACGTGGTCCTCGTGTCTCCGCCACCTAAGCGCTAAGTACCGATGCTTCTCGTTGTTTCAATTCATTCTAGAAATTCCTGCTCATGAAACGGTTTAGAATTTCCGGCAAGGCCTGCTTAGACGATTATTGCAAGGATGACCTCGCCTAACACTTGTCGATGATTTCAGCCAACTTCCACTGACGCGTTCAGAATTTCCGCGCTATTAATTCAGGAAGCAACTTACAACCCAAAGGCTATGAGAGGGTGCGGACCTAGCTGAACTTGAACACTGCGACTTACAAAGGTTAAATAGAATCCGCCCGGCAGTCGCCGTTTTACACCGTGAAACGTATTGATTCGGGGGTCCTTGTGCGCAGTGCTCATAATTCTATCTCTGATGCCCGTTGTTCCCCAATCGTTACTTTCACAACCTGACTTCCCTGCCCACCAGACACACTCCTTACCCTTCGTCGTAGGTCAAGATCCAACCGGGACACTAGTGGCCTTCAACTCGACTCGAGCGCAATTTGACCTGTACACCAAACAAACCCCTGGGGAAGTCGACACGGGAACAGGGGGAGGAACCATAACATGGTTTGGAGGCAACTTTACCAATACTGAATCAGGGGCACCTGTTTCTGGGACAGGGTTCAACGTTACCATCCAAAACAACACTGTAGGCATACAGAACGTAACATGGCCAACAGTCAACATTCCGCATGGGAACTTCTCCTCAACCACCTTCCTCAAATTCGACTGGAGAGGAAGCATTGGCAACGGGACAAAGGCCAGTTACCTTGTCTATAACAGCTCAAGACTAGTTCCGATATTCAACATTACGAAAGTTGACCAAAGAACGATCTCGGGAGGGCCTCCTGCATTTACTGCGGGAACTCCCCCCGTCGCCTGCGGCTCGAACGATGAATGTCTAGATGTCTCTAGATTCATCGGATTCAATCTTACCTTGACCTTCTTATTCAATTCAAACTCGACTGGGAAGAGACTAAGCTTACGAGTAAGCAACATCGAAGTTGCTTCTGCGGATCTTACCCCGACGAGTTCGTTATCACACTCGATGAAGTTTGACCCGACAAACTCGACCAGGGTAATCCACAACTCCAGTCTCACTCTAACGTATTACGCCAATGTCACTTATCACAAACCCAACACGACAACCGGCCAGTTGACCCATACTTGGTCACAGATGGTCGTAACGTACTACTACCCCAATTCGTACACTAGAGTCAACATCACACAGAATGGCACACCAATATTCCCCGTTGCCACGCCTGCTGTATCTTTCGCCCAGGGAGACTGCTCCTCTGCCTTCTGCACTAATTCGCAATTTGTCGCGCTGAACATGACGATTACCAGTCCCAGCGCTGCCCTCAATACTAACGTCAAAATCGTTGCAAACTCTATCAACGCTGAAAACGGGGTTCAGACAACACTGGGCGGTGTCCCCACAGGATACTGGGGTCCAGGCGACAATCTCCAGGTCAAGGTCAACCTTCGTCAGGGGGTGAACGTCACCGGGCTCAACTATGTTTCGGCGAACAGGACCGGTGTCGTCCGGCTTACTCAGACATTCTCGAACGCTAAGAGGGGAATCTCTCTCGAAAACTTTACCAATCCACTCCCGCAAGATACATCGTTGATAGGATTATGGACCGTGAACAGCACTTTCATCAATGGTTACGACTACGGGTTCAACTCCACCACGTTCACACTTGAACAGCTCGGAGTCACTGGGTTCACGTACTCTGGAACCAATCAACGCTTGAGCACTGGGGGCAAGCTAAGCTACGCGTCCAATTCAGCGCCTGCGACAAATGTCAATGGTTATGTTTTCGCAATCGACAGCGGGTCGGGGGCGGCGCCCGTATCGACGCCGACAATAACCAGCGGTACTGGAATCTATGTTTCAAACATCACCTTACTCAACGGGGTTTTCACCTCAGGCGGACAACTAATCATGACATTCACGTTGGTCAACCCAACAGGAGTTCTCATGGAAGCCAACCTAACCATCGACCATCAATGGGTCAGAGGCGTGTCCCACGGTTCAAACACGACTGTCGCTATGCCATCTGGGGCCGGCGGATTCTCGAGCAGTTCTGGATACGTCTACACGTTGACTGCAACATTTACTCCTGGCGGCATTCAGATAACAGTCACTGGTACTGGAAACAGTGTTTCTGCAACTCTCCCGCCAGGGAATCCTCCTGTGACAAGCCTCCGACAACATTCAGGTCTTTTCATGATAACCGTCACTAGTGAAACTGTCTCTGGCTCATCCCCCTGCCTTCCATCTTGCGTTAGCAGTCTACCGTCCCCTGCCTACGCCTATGTCTTGGTTAACCCGCCGCTTCCGGGAAGGCTCTTGGCCTCGGGAAGTTTTGCGTCGATATCAGACGGATCTTTCTCGACAATTATTAGTTCAGGGAAAATACTCGGCGCAAGTAAGTTGACCTTCTTGTCGTTGGGAAGAGATCCAAATGGTCTCGCCATCACCGTCCAAGACAAATCAACGAAGGAATCGACAATCCTTCAATCAAGTATCGACAGTATTCCAACCGTAACTCAGAATCAACCTATGACCATAACCCTCCACCTGGCAAGCAACTCAACAACCATAGACATGAACATAACGATCAGCTTGAACATTGAAGGACGCGGAGTCGTTCAAAGCCAATCCGGAATCTACATCCTGCACGGCACGACAAAGGACGTGTCCTTCAACTTCAACGCCCCACCCACTATAGGTGCGTACGAACTAACATTCTTCTCGCCGGACTATGGTGCCCCGCTCATCACCGGCACACTCCAAGTATCTGTGTTACAAAGCACCCTTCAAGTAATCGTTCCCGCTATAATCGGACTGGCAGCCGCGATCGTCATACTTCTGTTTTTCTTGTTCCGGAAGAAACCCCAACCGGTCTCAGAACCCTCTGCCAAGGATAAGCCATCCGCGGGAAAGACCACAAAACCCAGTCCCGGATCGTCAAGCTCGAAATCCTTAACTTGAACCGAGAGCCAATTAACAGAATTCTTTGGTCAGCGTCATGGAGTCCGGTCCCGAAGAACAACTAGGCGAATCGGTACCACCGGAAGCGCCGCCCCGAGAAAGAAACCCGGGTGGGCTCATTTATGAATGTATAAACTGCGGATCGAAGCTCACGGCTGACCAGCTGGCTATGACGCCTGAGATCAAATGTCCCTTCTGCGGCTACAGGATACTTCGAAAAGTGCGACCTCCAATCGTAAAGCACGTGAAGGCACGATAGCAAGCCGAATCCTCCGTTCGGAACGCGGATATAACTAACCTGCTCTGCTCTGTTCAGGTCAAAACTGAGCTGAGAGACCATGCAGCAACAAATCAAAGACAAGTACAAGCTATTATCCGAGACTGCCCGACGAAGAGGATTCTTCTGGGGCTCATTCGAGATCTATGGCGGCCTCAGCGGGTTCCTCGATCTTGGGCCATTAGGCGTCGGATTGAAAAGACAGATTGAAGACACCTGGCGTCAATACTTCCTTCGACGCCATGGGTTCGTCGAGGTCTCGACTCCCATAATCACCCCGCATAGGGTCTTGGAAGCCTCTGGCCACGTTGAGAACTTCAAAGACCCAATGACGGAGTGCAGTAGCTGCCACAGAAGATTCAGAGCAGACCAACTCGTCAAGGAAGCTACGGGCCTGGAAACTGAAGGAATGAGCTTAGAACAGCTTGTCTCGCTTCTAAAGGAAAAACACGTGAAGTGTCCCGAGTGTGGCGGAGAATTGGGACCCCCTCAATATTTCATGACAATGTTCAAGACTAGCATAGGCCCATACGGCGAGGATCCTGCATACGGTCGTCCAGAGGCGGCACAGGGAATATTCGTCAACTTTCGCCGAATCCTTGAGATTATGAGGGAGAAGTTTCCAATCGGAATAGCCCAACTCGGGACAGTTCTCCGGAACGAAATATCACCTAGACAGGGTCCCTTGCGATTACGCGAGTTCACGATAATGGATTTCGAACTCTTCTTCGACCCTCAAGAGCCGGACTGTCCCTACCTTGATGAAGTCTCATCCGAGAAGTTATTGATCGTCACTGAAGCAAATAGAAAGGACAGCCCCGAAAAGGGGATGAGCGTTGAAGTAGGCGAAGCGGTCAAGAACCAAGTGATCAAAGCGCCATGGGCAGCATACTTCATGGCACTCTCAAAACGGTTCCTAGAACAACTAGGCGTCGAAGGGCAGCATCAAAGATTTTTCGAAAAACTTCCGAGCGAAAGAGCCCACTACTCGGCCCAAACATTCGACCACGAAGTCAGGCTGGACCGCTGGGGCTGGACTGAAGTCGCAGGTTTCGCTTACAGAACAGACTACGACTTGCGAAAACACATGGAAGCCACCGGAGAAGACTTACGAGTCTTCAAACCCTATCCAACGCCCCAGCTCCGTAACGTCAGATCAATTCGGCCAAACCACCAAAACATCAGAAAGATCTTTCGAGAAGAAACAGGAAGAGTCGCCGATCTAATATCCAAAGACGACCCGGAAAGACTACTGAGAGCCAAGAAAGCCGGACAGCCAGCAAAGATCGGGTCGTACACTGTGCCGCCAGACTGTTTCGACGTTGTTGATGAAGAGGTAAAAGAAACAGGCACCCGTTTTCTACCGCACGTCATAGAGCCAAGCTTCGGAGTGGAACGTCTTCTGTACACGACCCTCGAATACAACCTAACAATGAAAGAGGATAGACTCATTCTAGGTCTCCCATTCAACCTTGCTCCAATACAGGGGTCAGTCTTTCCCCTAGTAAACAAAGATGGATTGCCAGAGCGGGCAACCCAGGTGTTCGAAGCGCTCATCGCCGACGGGCTGAGAGTGGATTATGACGAATCAGGCTCGATAGGAAGGAGATATGCCAGGGCGGATGAAGCCGGCGTACCTCTCGGAATCACCATAGACTACGATACTCTCAAAGACGACACGGTCACAGTCCGAGACCGTGACAGTTGGAGCCAAATGAGAACGCCTGTTGGAACGCTTACATCGACCATCCACATGATAGTGAAAGAAGGTTTCAAACCGTCAGCGTGACCTAGACTAGACTGCTGCTAGTTTTTTATGGCAAGGATAGCTTCACATTGCGAGACAGTGCTACTTGATGACCTTCCCAGTCGAAACTGAAGCAAACATACGACGACGAATACTCGACATCTGCAGAGAACAAACTAGAAACGTCGTCGACATAACACGCGAACTAGCCCTCATGACCGACAACGTTTCCGAGGGAAAGGCAAGGGAGGCCAAGGAACACTACCAAAACATGCTGAAGATTCTAGGAGACTTCGAAGGAACCAAGAAGAAACTTCTCGAAGAGGTCGCTTCATTCGGAACCCTCCTCAGCAACCGGGAGGACTTCATCAGGCTCATATTCAAGATCGGTGAAGTGGCCGACTATGCCCAGGGTATCGGTTACAGGCTGTCCGCAGTGATCGACCGGAACTGGAAGGTTGACAAGAAATACACCAAGCGGCTATCCGAACTGAACGCTCTAGTTCTTGAGGAGATGTCCAAAATAAGAGAGACCGTGATGTCCCTCGGGTTCAACCCAACGAAGGCCATGGAGCTCTCCAGAGGAGTCGAGGAAACGGAAAAGAAAGTCGATATGGCTTATCGATCCCTCGATCTCGATGTATTAGATGAGAAGATTCCCCTGCGAACTCTCCTTCTAGTCAGAGACCTCAGTGCCCACATGGAGAATATGGCCGACCTCGGAGTGGATGTTGTGGATCTGATCAGGGTAATCGCCCTGACGGCCTAGAAAAGACCATGAAGGCCACGACGCTTCAAGGCGAAGCGGAACTTATCGGAACCCGCCTTATAGTATGGGACGCAAAGAACGGACTCGACATCTACCGCTCGGGTTTCTTTGGAAAACCGGTTGGAATACCAAAACCAAAGCCAGACCAGGACTTCGACGTTCCGCTGTTGCTCGACTTAATGGAAGGTCTCTACCTCCTCGAGCATCGTAGAATATCCGTAATTGATGGAAGGACCAAGGAACCTGTTCGCAAATCTCTCTTACTGAGAGAGGCGCGAGAGACATACCGTGGATTCAGTCAGGCCTACCAAGTGTACAAGGACTTGAGACACAAAGGCTACATCGTCACGCCCGGGATAAAGTTCGGCGCTGACTTTGCCGTGTACGAACATGGAC
>Ga0070699_100002495_pt1 | contig 16526 bp, 14 predicted proteins | sample KBSK1503metaG_FD_65473 | JGI IMG/M metagenome (GOLD analysis project Ga0070699, IMG submission 65473) | Corn, switchgrass and miscanthus rhizosphere microbial communities from Kellogg Biological Station, Michigan, USA - KBS K1-50-3 metaG | ecosystem: Host-associated > Plants > Roots >...
CTGCCCGGCCTCGCCTACGTGCGCGAGGACGGCGGCGCCCTCCGCATCGGCGGCCTCACCCGCGAGGCCGACCTCGAGGAATCGGACGTGGTGCGCCGGCGTTATCCGCTCCTGCTCGACACGTGCAAGGTCATCGCGGACCCGATCGTCCGCAACATGGCCACCGTCGGCGGCAACCTCGCGCACGGCGACCCCGCCAACGACCACCCGGCGACCATGCTGGCCCTGGGCGCGGAGGTGGTGGCGGTCGGGACCGCGGGCGAGCGCCGGATCCCGATCGGGGCCTTCTTCACCGGCCCCTTCAGCACCGCGCTCCGTCCCGACGAGATCGTGACCGAGATCCGGGTGCCGGCCCCGCGCCCGGGCAGCGGCGGCGCGTACGTGAAGATGGAGCGCAAGGTGGGCGACTTCGCCACCGCCGCGGTGGCGGTGCAGCTCACGCTCGCGGACGGCGTCTGCCAGGAGATCGGCATCGGCCTCACCAACGTGGGCTCGGTGCCGATCAAGGCGGGCAAGGCCGAGGCCGCGCTGCGGGGCAAGCGGCCCGACGAGGCCGCGATCAAGCAGGCGTCCCAGCTCGCGGCGGAGGCGGCCGACCCGTCGGCCGACCTCCGGGGCTCGGTCGAGTACAAGCGGGACCTGGTGCGGGTACTGACTGGCCGTGCTCTCCGCAAGGCGATCGAGCGCGCGCAGAAAGGGGCCTGAGATGCTGGTCAAGGTCGCGGTCAACGGCGAGAAGCACGAGGCGGAGGTGGAGCCGCGCCTCCTGCTGGTGCACCTGATCCGGGAGAACCTGCGCCTCACCGGCACCCATATCGGCTGCGACACGAGCCACTGCGGGGCCTGCACCGTGCTCCTCGATGGGCGGCCGGTGAAGTCCTGCACCGTCTTCGCGGTCCAGGCCCACGGGCGCGAGATCACCACGGTGGAAGGGCTCGAGCAGGACGGCAAGCTGCATCCGCTGCAGGAAGGCTTCATGGCCGAGCACGGGCTGCAGTGCGGCTACTGCACGCCGGGGATGCTGATGACCGGCGTGGCCTTCCTCAAGAAGCACCCCAAGCCCACCGAGGACGAGATCCGCTGGGCCATCTCGGGCAACCTCTGTCGCTGCACCGGCTACGTGAACATCGTCAAGGCCGTCCAGCACGCGGCGGCGAAGATCCAGGGAGGCGCATGATGGCACCGAAGACGACGCCCGAAGTCGGCGGGATGGGGCATTCGATCAAGCGCAAGGAAGACCCGCGCTTCATCCGCGGCAAGGGCACCTACGTCGACGACGTGGTGCTCCCCGGCATGCTCTATCTCGACATCGTGCGCAGCCCCTTCGCCCACGCCAAGATCAAGAAGATCGACAGCACGAAGGCGCTCGCCATTCCCGGAGTGCTCGCGGTGATCACCGGCAAGGACCTCGAGAAGTACAACCTCCACTGGATGCCGACCCTCATGTCGGACACTCAGATGGTGCTGCCGGTCGAGAAGGTCATGTACCAGGCCCAGGAGGTGGCCGCGGTGCTGGCCACCACGCGCTACGGGGCGGCCGACGGCGTGGCCGCGGTCGAGGTGGAGTACGAGCCGCTGCCGGTGGTGGTCGATCCGAAGAAGGCGCTGGAGCCGGGCGCGCCCGTGCTCCGCACCGACAAGAAGGACAAGAAGGACAACCACATCTGGCACTGGGAGTGGGGCAACAAGGCCGACACCGACCGCGCCTTCACCGAGGCCGACGTCACGGTGAAGCAAGACATCTACATCCCGCGCATCCACGTGGCCTCCATCGAGACGTGCGGCTGCGTGGCGCACTGGGACAAGGTCCAGGACAAGCTCACGGTGTGGATGACCACCCAGGCGCCCCACGCGATCCGCACCGTCTTCGCGCTGGTGGCCGGCCACGTGGGCCTCGAGGAGCACAAGATCCGCGTCATCTCCCCCGACATCGGCGGGGGCTTCGGCGGCAAGGTGCCGGTCTACCCGGGCTACGTCATCGCGGTGGCGGCCTCGGTGCTCACCGGCAAGCCGGTGAAGTGGATCGAGGACCGCATGGAGAACCTGCAGGCCGACTCCTTCGCACGCGACTACCACATCACCGCGGAGCTGGCCGCCAAGAAGGACGGCACGTTGACCGCGCTGCGCATCAAGACCCTCGCCGACCACGGCTATACCGACGCGGCCGCGAACCCGTCCAAGTTTCCGGCCGGGCTCTTCCACGTCTGCACCGGCTCCTACGATCTCAAGGCGGCCCACGTCGAGGTGGACGGGGCCTATACCAACAAGCCGCCGGGCGGCATCGCCTACCGCTGCTCGTTCCGCGTCACCGAGGCGGTGCACACCATCGAGCGCATGACCGACCTGATGGCGCACCAGCTCGGCATCGACCCGGCCGAGTTCCGCATCAAGAACTTCATCAAGCCGGAGCAGTTCCCCTACAAGTCCGCGCTCGGCTGGGAGTACGACAGCGGCAACTACGCGGGCGCCTTGCGCAAGGCCATGGACACCATCGGCTACGCCGATCTCCGCCGCGAGCAGGCGGAGAAGCGCCAGCGCGGGGAGCTGATGGGCATCGGCATCTCGAGCTTCACCGAGATCGTGGGCGCCGGCCCTTCGAAGCACTTCGATATCCTCGGTCTCAAGATGTTCGACAGCTGCGAGATCCGGGTTCACCCCACCGGCAAGGCCATCGCCCGCTTCGGCACCAAGTCGCAGGGCCAGGGCCACGAGACCACCTACGCCCAGATTCTCGCCGAGGAGCTGGGCATCCCGGCCAAGGACATCAAGGTCGAGGAAGGCGACACCGACACTGCACCGTACGGGCTCGGCACCTACGCGAGCCGCTCCACCCCGGTGGCGGGGGCCGCGGCCGCCGTCGCCTCGCGCAAGATCCTCGACAAGGCGCGCAAGATCGCCGCGCACCTGCTCGAGGCTGCGCCCGAGGATCTCGTCTACGAGCCGGGCAAGTTCTCGGTGAAGGGCACGCCGGATCGCTCGAAGACCATCCAGGACATCGCGTTCGCGGCCTACACCAACCACCCGCAGGGGATGGAGGCGGGGCTCGAGGCGGTCAGCTACTACGATCCGCCGAACCTCACCTACCCGTTCGGCAGCTACATCTGCGTCGTCGACATCGACAAGGGCACCGGCGAGGTCAAGGTGCGCCGCTTCGTCGCCATCGACGACTGCGGCAACATCATCAATCCGATGATCGTCGAGGGTCAGGTGCACGGCGGGCTCAGCATGGGATTCGCCCCCGCGCTCTACGAGGAGATCTCCTACGACGAGATCGGCAACGTCCAGGGCGGCAGCTTCATCGACTACCTCCTCCCCACCGCGGTGGAGACGCCGAAGTGGGAAACCGGCAACACGGTGACCCCGTCGCCGCATCACCCGCTGGGCGCCAAGGGCGTGGGCGAGTCCGCCACCGTCGGGGCCCCCGCCGCCATCGCCAACGCGGTGGTCGACGCCCTCTGGCACCTGGGCGTCCGCCACGTCGACATCCCGATCACGCCCCCGAAGATCTGGCGCCTCCTGCGCGAAAAGGGAATCACCGAGTAGCAACAGGAAACCCGGACCAAACGAGACCATGAGGCCAGGCGCCACGCGACCAATCAGTGCGGTGGGGGGGCATGGGGGAGGAGCGGCGCCGCTCCCCCCCAATCAGAACAAGAAGTCGAGGCAGCAGCCCAAGCGGCAAAGCTCCGATCGCCAAACCGCCACCGCCCGCGGGGCGGATCGCCCTCCGCGCGAGCTCGCGCATGCCTGAAGACCTGCTCACCCTGGCCGCCGAGCTCCGGGAACGTGGCGAGGCCTTTGCGCTCGCCACGGTGGTACGGTGCGAGCGGCCCACCTCGGCGAAGCCCGGCGCGAAGGCGCTGATCCGGCCGGACGGCCGCGTGACGGGCTGGGTCGGGGGCGCCTGCGCGGAGCCGGTGGTGGCCCGCGAAGCGCTGGCCGCGCTAGGCGACGGTCAGCCGCGGCTCGTCGTCCTGGTCGGCGACGGCGGGCGTGATCCGACCCGCACCGAGGGGATCGTGCACTTCCCGATGACGTGCCACAGCGGCGGCACGCTGGAGATCTACGTGGAGCCCTTCCTGCCGAAAGCGTTGCTGGTCCTGGTGGGCCACGGGCCCGTGATCGAGACGCTCGCCACCCTCGCCGAGACCGCGGGTCACGCGGTGAGCGTGCTGCCCGCCGACGCGGTGGCGGTGGCCCTGCGCGGCCTCGCGCTCGGCCCGACCGCCGCCGTGGTGGTGGCCACTCACGGCGACGACGACGAGACGGCGCTCACCGCAGTGCTAGGGAGCGCGGCCGGCTATGTGAGTCTGGTGGCGAGCCGCAAGCGCGCGGCCACCATCGTGGAGACGCTCCGTCACCGCGGGGTGCCCGCCGAGCAGCTCGCGCGGCTCAAGGCGCCCGCGGGCCTCGACATCGGCGCGGTCACCCCGGAGGAGATCGCGGTGAGCATCCTGGCCGAGATCATCCAGGCGCGTCGTCTTCGCGCGACACCCGCGCCGCTCCCACAGAGCGCCGGGGCCGCGATCCTCGCGGAGCCGTCCACGTCGCCGGAGGCGAAGGATCCCATCTGCGGCATGACCGTCCTGGTGGCCACCGCCCGACACCAGTCCGACTGGGGGGGCCGCTCCGTGTACTTCTGCTGCCGGCACTGCAAGGAGACGTTCGACGCCGAGCCCGCCCGCTACGCGGCGGCGCTCGCTGGCTGATCGCCCCGCCCGCGCCCTCCGAGCGGCCTCGCCTCCGCCGTGGAGTAAGATACCCGGGTGCCACGGCCCAAGATCATGTCCATGCGGGACGCGGTCGCCCGCTTCGTCCCCGACGGCGCCTCGGTCTGCATGGGCGCTGCGCTCGAAGCGCTCATCCCCTTCGCGGCGGGCCACGAGCTGATCCGGCAGCGGCGGCGCGACCTCACGCTCATCGGACCGATCTCCGACATTCTGTTCGATCAGCTCATCGGGGCCGGCTGCGCGCGCCGAGTGATCGCGGCGTGGGTCGGCAACGTGAGCGCCGGGCTCGGCCACAACTACCGGCGCGCGGTCGAGCAGCGGATCCCGTCGCCGCTCGAAGTCCTCGACCACTCGAACCTCACGATCGCGTTCGCGCTGCAGGCCGCCGCCCTCGGCGCCCCCTACCTGCCCGCGCGCTCGCTGCTCGGCACCGACCTCCCCCGCGCGAACCCGACCTTCAAGGAAGCCGCGGATCCCTGGTCGGGCGCCCCGCTCCTGCTCGTGCCCGCGATCGCGCCCGACGTGGCCATCCTCCACGTGCAGCGCGCGGACGAGGAGGGGCACGCGCACGTCTGGGGCACGCTGGGTGTCACCCGTCCCGCCGCCTTCGCGGCCCGCCGGGTGATCCTGGTCGCGGAGGAGATCTGCCCCCGCGAGCTCATCCTGAGCGACCCGGGCCTCGTGCTGATTCCCACGCTCAAGGTGGCCGCGGTCGTGCACCAGCCGTTCGGGGCCTTTCCCTCACCGGTGCAGGGCCACTACCGACGCCACCACGACTTCTATCACCGCTTCCACGAGGAGAGCCGGACCGTCGAGGGCTTCGCCCGATGGCTCGCCCACTGGGTCCACGAGGTCCCGGACTGGCCCGGCTTTCTCTCTCGCCTCGACGCGGGCGTCCTCGACGGCCTGCGCGTGACGCGCCCGCTGCTCTCCGCGCCGCTCGACTACGGAGCCTGACCGCCATGAAGATCACCGCCATCGAGGCCGTGCCGCTCGCCATCCCGCTCAAGCCGATGACCCCGCCGTCGCCCTGGACCGGCGGCACCCGCAAGCAGATCTTCGTGCGCGTGCACACCGACGAGGGCGTCACCGGGCTCGGCGAGGCCTTCGCCTACGGGGCACCTCTCGCGGTGGTGAGCGTGATCGAGGAGAGCCTGGCCCCACTCGTGATCGGCCAGGACCCGCTGCGCATCGAGGCGGTCGTCGACCTGATGCATCGCGGGACCATGATCTACGGCCGGCGCGGCCTCGGCATGTTCGCGATCAGTGGCATCGAGATCGCCCTGTGGGACCTGCTCGGGAAGGTGCGGGGCGCCCCGGTCTACGAGCTCCTGGGCGGGGCCCTGCGTCCCCGCCTGCCCGCCTACGCGAGCCTGCTGCGCTACGAGACGCCGGACGCGGTGGCGGGCGCGTGCCGTCACTTCGTCGCGCAGGGCTTCCGCATGCTCAAGCTCCACCAGACCGACGTGGCCTCGGTGCGCGCGGCGCGGGAGGCGGTGGGCCCCGACGTGGAGCTGATGCTCGACACCAACTGCCCGTGGACGCCCTTCGAGGCCATCGCGATGGCGCGCGCGCTCGAGCCATATCGCCTCTTCTGGCTGGAGGAGCCGGTGTGGCCGCCGGAGGACTACGCGGGCCTCGCGCGGGTGGCCGCCGCCACCGAAACTCCGATCGCGCTGGGCGAGAACGAGTCCACCGTGCACGGCTTCGCCGAGATCGTGCGGCAGGGCGCGGGCGACATCCTGCAGCCGAGCATCACCAAGGTCGGCGGGATCTCCGAGTTCAAGAAGATCGCGGCGCTCGCCCAGACCGCCAACCTGCCGATCGCCCCGCACTCGTTCTACTTCGGGCCCGGCCTGGCCGCCACCCTGCACGTGGCCACCACGTTCGGCGGCCCGCTGCCGGTCGAGTTCCCGACCGGCGATCACGAGACGCCGTTCCTCGCCCGCCCCATCCAGGCCCGCGACGGCTGGCTCGAGCTGCCGAGCGGGCCCGGCCTCGGCGTGGAGATCAACGAGGAAGCCCTCCGCCGCCACCCCTTCGTGAAGAACGCGGCCCAACCCTTCGTGCTCAGATAGCGGCTTGCCGGGACGCACGGTAGCCAGGACGCCCGATGAGCGCCAAAGGCGCGAAGAGGCCAAACCGCCAAACCGTACTCATCCACGCTAAAGCGCGATGAAAGAGAAGCCAGGGCCAGACTTCACCGAGCGCGAGTTGATGGTCATTTCGGCCGCGCGGGAGATCCGCGACGACGACGTGGTCTTCGTCGGGATGCGCCTGCCGCTCATCGCCTTCGCCTACGCCAAGCGCACCCACGCGCCCGGCGCCACCGGGCTCTTCGAGAACGGCATCCTGCGCGACCAGCCCTCGCCGGAGACGCTCTTGACCATGAGCGATACTCCCAACATCCCGGGCGCGCTCTGGTGCACCGGGACGCTCGAGATCATGGCGCTGCTCCAGCAGGGGCTGGTGGATCTCGGCTTCATCGGCGGCGCGGAGATCGATCGCTTCGGCAACCTCAACACCTCCTTCATCGGCGACTGGCGGCACCCGAAGGTGCGCCTGCCCGGGAGCGGGGGCGGCGGCGACATCGCGAGCCTGGCGCGCCGGTTCGTGGTGATCATGCCGCAGGAGAAGCACCGCTTCCGCGAGCGGGTCGACTTCATCACCTCGCCCGGCTTCGGCGACGGCCCGGGCTGGCGCGAGCGCGTCGGTCTCGCGGGCGGCGGCCCCACCGCGGTGGTCACCACTCTCGGCGTCTTCCGCTTCGACCCCGCCACCTGCCGGATGTATCTCGCCTCGTATCACCCAGGGCAGAGCGTGGAGAGCGTGCGGGCCACCACCGGCTTCGACCTGCCGCTGGCGCCCGACGTCGCGGCCACGCCCACCCCGTCGGCGGAAGAGCTCGCCACCGTGCGCGCGTGCGATCCCGCCGGCTTCTGGACGCGCTGATCCGTGCCCGACCGAGCGGGGTCGACGGGGCGCCGGTGGCTCATGTGGGGCATCCCCGCGCTCGTCTTCCTGATCGCCTTCTTCCACCGGGCCGCGCCGGGCGTCATCGCCAAGGAGCTCATGCAGGCCTTCGGCATGACCGGCGCCGAGGTGGGCCTGCTCTCCGCGATGTACTTCTACTCCTACGCGAGCTTCATGGTGCCGGGCGGCCTCCTGATCGACAGCGCCGGCCCCCGCCGGGTGATCGCGGGCGGCGGCCTCGTGATGGGGCTGGGCTCACTCACGATGGGGCTCGCGGCGAGCCCGCTCGCGCTCTTCGCCGGGCGGCTGCTGGTGGGCCTCGGCGCCACCGTGACCTTCACCGGCGCGCTCAAGATCGCGGCGAACTGGTTCCCCCCGTCCCAGTTCGGCATGATGTCGGCCCTGACCGCGACGGTCGGCATCCTCGGTGCGCTCGTCGGCAGTGCCCCGCTCGCCGCGCTGGTCGTGGGCCTCTCCTGGCGCGGGGCGCTGATCCTCGTCGGCGCGGTCACGATGGCGGGGGCCCTGCTCTGCGCCGCGCTGGTCCGCGACCGCCCGGGGAGCGGGCACGAGCCCCGGCCGCGCGCCGGCTCGCGCGCCGAGGTGCTGGCCGGCATGGTCCAGGTGCTCCGCAACCGGCACACGTGGCCGCCGTTCCTCTGCTTCTTCTTCCTCTACGCCGCGATGGGGAACTTCTTCCTCTGGAGCGTGCCGTTCCTGCGCGACGTCTACGGCCTCCCAACCACCCGCGCCGCGCTGTACGCCTCGCTGCCGTCGCTGGCGCTGCTCGCCTCCGCGCCGATCACCGGCTATCTCTCCGATCGCGTCCTGCACCGGCGCAAGCTTCCCTACACCGTGCTCGCCACCGGGCAGTTCGTGGTGTGGCTCGTGTTCCTGCTGACGCTCGGCACGCTGCCGCTGCCCGGGGTGTGCCTGCTCTTCCTGCTGCTGGGCGTGGTGGGCGGCGCCTTCGTGCTGACCTGGCCGCTCGGGGCCGAGGTCAATCCCCCCGCGCTCTCCGGCATCGCGGTCGCGGTGACCAACCTCGGGGGCTTCGTGGGCGCGGCGCTCACCCAAGGGCCGGTCGGGGCGATGCTCGACGCGCGCTGGACGGGCGCGATGGCCGAGGGGGCCCGCGTCTACCCGGTGGCCTCCTATCGCGACGGCTTCGCGATCTGCGTGCTGCTGGTCCTGGTCGGCGCGGCCATCACCCTCCTCCTCCAGGAGACTCGCGGGGAGAACGTGTTCCATCATCTGGCCGCGGGAAGCGCGCGGCGTAGGGCTCGAGGGGAATCCGGAGCGCGTTCGTGACGAACGCGATCAGGTGGTAGAACCCGGCGAGCGCCACCAGCAGGCCTGCGGCGGGGTGAGCCCCACCGTGCTGAACGAGCGGCTGCGCGAGCTAAGCGAGAGCGGGCTGGTCGAGTCGGAGGCCGCGACCGGCTACGGGCTCAGCCCGCTCGGGCGCGAGCTGATCGATCAGGTGCTGCCGCTGGTGGCCTGGTCGACCCGCTGGGCCGCCGCGGTCACTCGCGCTCGAGGAACCCCTCGGTCATCGCGTTGATCTCGGGGATCCCGGTACGGGCGATCGCGTTGATGCGGGCCTTCACCTCGGCCATGGGTCGGAAGGGCTTCTTGGCCAGTCGCGCCGCGTAGTCGGCGACCGCGTCGGCGAGCCCGGCTCCCGGCACCACCTGGTGCACGAGCCCCCACGCTTGCGCCTCGGCCGCGGAGTAGCGCGCGCAGCCCATGATGATCTCCTTCGCGCGCGCGGGACCGACCATGCGCACGAAGCGCGTGGTGGTCCCCACCCCGAGCGGCACGCCCAGGTCCACCTCCGGGATCCAGAACTGGGCCTCGGCCGCCGCGATCCGGAAGTCGCAGGCGAGGGCCAGGCCCCATCCCCCTCCCACCGCGTGTCCATTCACCGCTGCGATACTGGCCTGCTCGAGGTTCTCGAGCACCGCGTTGGCGCGCTCGAAGAGGCGCCGGAACTGGCTCTTGCGCGAGAGGAAGAGCCGGCGCCGCTCCTCCGGAGTGGCCGCCTTGGCGTGGCCCGCGTCCGCGCCGGCGGAGAAGACCGGCGGCGCGCCGGTCACGACCACCACGCGGGTCGCCGCGTCGTCGCGCAGCTCCGCGAAGGCGGCTCCCAGCTCGGTGAGCATGTCGTCGCTCAGCGAGTTGCGCCGATCCGGACGGTCGAGGGTGACGGTGGCGATCGCGCCGTCGCGGGTCAGCCGTACGTTGGTCATCGGGTCTCCTCGGACAGGAGGCGGAGCCGGCCGGCGCGGACCAGCTCGGTGGAGCGGGCGAAGCCCGCGCCCGCGCGGCGGTCGGCCTCGATTGCGGGGCGCACCTCCTCGTCGAGGAGCCGCGCGATGGCGCCGGACAGGCGTCGGCGGACCTCACCGTAGCCCTTGACCACGTTGCCCAGCTCGGCGACCTCGCAGGCCAGGCTCTCGTCGAGGCCGGCGGCGGCCCGCACCGTCTCCTCCCACCGGTCCATCAGCGCGAACTCGCGCTGGCGCCGCAGCGAGGAGGGCCGCAGCCCGCGGAGCCGGGCCAGCAGCCAGACGCGCAGGAAGCCCAGCACGGTGGTGGTACGAACGTGCTGGCCGATGGTCGGCCGCCCGTCGGGCCACCGCCGCTCGGCCCAGCGGGCGATCGGGCCGCCGATGGACGCGGGCAGGATGCCGTACAGCTCGTCGAGGTCCGGCTTCAGGTAGTCGGTCACTACCAGCACCGCCCCCTCCGGCGCCGCGTTCTCCCGGCGGATGCGCTCGAAGCGGCCGCGCCGCGTCTTGAGGTCGGCCACCCGGATGGCGTCCTCGTAAGTCATCCACACCGCGAGGCGGCGCGCGAAGATCCCGGTGAGGCGGACGCCCGGGTCGAGCGCCCGCACGCGTCGCACGCGCTCCAGAAAGGCCTCCGCGTAGCGCGTGTCCTGATAGTCCACGAGTCGCGCGAGCGCCTCGCCCAGCACCGCATGGAGCGGCTCGGGAAACTCGGCCTCCGCCCGCGCGGCCACCGCCAGGAACGCCCGGCCGCGGGCGCCGAGCCCGCTCGCGCGCTCGACCTTCACCTCCGGCCACAGGCGATCGCGCCGCGGGATCTCCGTCTCCCCGGGCCCGGCCGCCACCAGCTCCACGCCCGCCTTGAGACCGCGGACATTGCGGTCGACGGCCACGCCGCCCTCGCGGATCGCGGCCTCGAAGTCGGCCGCGCTCATCGGCACGACCTCGCTGGCCGCGAGGGCCCCCAGCAGCAGCGCGTTGACCTCGGTCTGGTGCTGGCGGGCGAGCGCGAGCGCGTCGAAACCCACGAAGCGGCGGCTGAGCGCGCGGGCCGCGGCCTCGAGCGCCTCGCGCGGGAACACCCCGTCGCCCGGCGCCGACTTCTCCGCGATCGAGAAGAGCCGGTGCGTGCTCGCGATCACGGTGGTGCGGGTGGGCGCCGCGTAGTCCATCTCGACGGTGCGCCCCGCCTCGAGCAGCTCGGAGGCGATGATCACGTCGACGTCGCCCGGGGTGGGATAGAGCGAGAACACCGGCTCGGGGCCGCCCGGCGCTACCCGCTCGGGAAACACCTCCACGTAGTAGGTGGTGGCCCCGGTGCGCTGGGCCACCCCCGGGATCGAGGTGGCCTGCGCCGCGTAGCCCGCGTGGGCGGCCGCGCCCACGATCCACTCGGTGAGCACGCCCCCGCCCTGCCCGCCGAGCGCGGCGATCAGGATCGAAACGGGGCGGCGGGCCGCCATCACGCCGGCTGGAGCCGGCCCTGGAGCCAGCCGATGACGCGACGGCGGAGCGCGGCGAGCCCACGGGCCCACGCACCCGAGTTGTGGATCACGCGCGCCTCGTAGAACGACGGGCAGAGCACCGCGGCGTGCGCGACCTCGCCGCAGAGCCCACAGCCCACGCAGCTCTGGTCGACGTGCGCCACCGGGTCGTCGCGCAGCGGGTCCGGGTTGTCCCGGAGGGTGAGCGAGGGGCACCCGTTGAAGCGCATGCACGACTTGTCGCCGGTACACACGTCGGGATCGACCCCGAAGCGAGGCGCCTCCACCCGCTCCCCCGCCTTGAGCCGCGCCGCGGTCTCGGGCCTCACGCGTCGCTGGCGCTCGAGCTGGCACTCCGCGCGCGCCACGATCACCTTGAGCCCGCCCGCCGCGGTCGTCATCGCCTCCTTCACCACCTTCAAGGTGTCGCCGACCCGGTAGGGGTTCACCGTCTTGATCCAGGAGACCCCGAGGCTGCGGATCGTCTCCACGATCGACATGGCCACCGCGTCGCCGCGCGGATTCTTGCCCGTCGAGGGATTGGCCTGCTGGCCGGTGGCGGAGGTGTAGAAGTTCTCGAGCACCACCACGATCGAGTCCTGCTTGTTGAAGACCGCGTTGGCGACCCCCGCGGTGAGCCCCGAGTGCCAGAAGCCGCCGTCGCCCAGGATCGAGATGACGCGCTTGTCGAAGCTCGGCGCCACCGCGCTCGCGGAGGCCACGCTCATGCCGTAGCCCAGGATCGTGTTGCCCTGGTTGAACGGGGGGAGCGTCGCGAAAGCGTGGCAGCCGATGTCGGCGGCCACGTGGGTCTCGCCCAGCTCCCGCTGCGCGATCTTGAGCGCGCTGAAGACCGGCCGCTCCGGGCAGCCGGTGCAGAAGGCGGGTGGCCGCTTCGGCAGCGGGGTGCGCAGCTGCGCGCGCCCCCGCCCCACGTGCGCGGTGAGGGCCTCGCGGCGCCGCTCCGCCTCCCCGCCCAGGAAGCGGGCGAGCGCGGCGAGCACCACCTCGGGCACGTACTCACCCTGGGCGGCCACCACGTCCTTGCCGTGGATGCGGGTGGTGACGCCGTGATCGTACGCGAGCGCCTTCAGCTCCTGCTCGATGAAGCTCGGCATGCCCTCTTCCAGGACCAGCACGCGCTCCTTGCCCTCGAGGAAGCCCAAGAGCTGATCGGGCACCAGCGGGTGGATCACGTTCAGCACCAGCATCGGGACGCGGCTCCGCCCGTAGGCGTCCGCCGCCCCCAGCAGCTCGAGCGCGCGGAGGGCGGTCGGGGTGAGCCCGCCCTGCAGGATGATGCCGAGGCGCTTGTCCTCGCCGGGCCGCACCTCGTTGAGCCCGCGCGCCACCACGTAGCGCTGCGCCGCGGGCAGGCGGCGCTCGAACTTCTGCGCCTCCTGCGTGTAGGTCGAGGGCGGGTGGCTCAGGCGGCTATAGTCGAACGAGTGGCGCTCGAGCCGCGAGCTCATCCCGATCGCGGGACGGACGTTGTCGCGGCAGACCATGCTCCCCCGCATGTGGGCGGCACGTATCCGTAGGCTAATGACCGTCGGAAGATTCGAGGCCTCGGAGAGGCCGAACCCCTCCTCCACCATGCGGGCCAGGTTCTGGAGCCTCGGCTGCGGATCGATCAGGATCAGCGAGGACTTGAGCGCGAAGGAGTGGGTGCGCTCCTGGATGACGCTGGCGCCCGCCCCGTAGTCCTCCCCCACCACGATGAGCGCGCCCCCGATGACCCCGGCCGAGGCCAGGTTGGAGAGCGCGTCGGCGGCCACGTTGGTGCCCACGATGGACTTCCAGGTCACCGCGCCGCGCATCGGGTAGTTGATCGACGCGCCGAGCAGGGCGGCCGCCGCCGCCTCGTTGGCCGAGGCGTCGAGGTAGACCCCCATTGGTCGCAACAGCGCCTCGTTGGCGTCGGCGAGCACGTCGAGGAGATGCGAAACGGGGGCGCCCGGGTAGCCGCCCACGTAGGAGACGCCGGCCTGGAGCAGGGCCTTGGTGATGGCCAGGATGCCCTCGCCGCGCAGCACCTGCCCCTCTCCAAGCGCAAGCTGCTTGACTTCCGCGGCGAACGACCGTTCCATAGAACCCTCTTTTACCACAACCCTCGGGGGAGGAGTCCCGTGGCGCACTTCACGACGACTGACGGCGTCCGCATCTACTACGAGTCGCACGGCACCGGCGACCCGCTCTTCCTGGCCTACGGCATCGGCGGCAACGCGGGCATGTGGCGGCCCAACGTCCACGCCCTGGCCGCGCACCACCGGCTCGTTCTCTGGGAGCCCCGCGGCCACGCCCGCTCGGAGAGCCCGGCCGACCCCACCCGGGTCACCTTCGGCCACTGGGTGCTCGACCTGAAGGATCTGCTCGACCACCTGGGGCTCACTCACGCGGTGGTGGGCGGGCTCTCGCTCGGCGGCGGGATCGCCACGCGGTTCGCCCTCGCCCACCCGGAGCGGGTGCGGGCCCTGGTGGTAGTCGACTCTTCCTCGGCCGCGGGCCTGCCGCTCTCGGTGGAGAACGTGGTGATGCGGGCCAAATCGATCGAGGTCACCCTCAAGGGCGGCATGGACGCGATGGCCGAGTTCGCCATCGCCTCGAACCCGAACGTGGCGGGCCGGCTCAAGCTCGACCCGGGGGCGCGGCAGGAGATCTTCGAATACTACCGGATGCTGACCCCTATCGGCTACGCCAACGCGCTGCGGGCGCTGCTGCAGATGGACTACATCACCGAGCGGCTGCCCGAGATCTCCGCACCCACGCTCTTGATCTGCGGGAACGAGGACCCGTCGCTCCAGCCGATGCGGGTGATGGAGAAGAAGGTCAAGCAGGCGCGCTTCGTGCTGCTCTCCCCGGCCGGCCACTTCGCCAACCGGGACCAGCCGGAGGCCTTCAACCGCGCGGTGCTCGAGTTCCTCGACGAGATCGGACCCGCGTGACGGTGACGTCCGCGCCCCGCACCCCCTCCCCGCAGTCCGGACAGTAGTAGCCCACCGAGACCGGGTGCCCGCACCCGGCGTGCACGAGCTTGCTCTGCTTGTGCACGTGGCGGCCGCCCCACGCGGCGAGTGCGCCCACCACCATGCCCAGCTCGCGTCCCTTGCCGGTGAGCGCGTACTGGGCGCGCGGCGGGTGCTCGGAGTAGAACTCCCGCTCGATGAGCCCGTGCTCCTCCATCAGCTTGATCCGCGCGGAGAGGATGTTGGGGGCGATGCCGGGCAGCGTGCCCAGGAGGTCCTGGAAGCGCCGGGTGCCCTGCAGGAGATCGCGCACCACCAGCAGGGTCCAGCGGTCCCCGATCACCTCAAGGGACTTGGCCACCGGGCAGGGCTGGTTGTAGCGCTTCGGCATGGGGCCAGTATACCGACCCGCTTGACATGGAAGCAAGTCACTACTATTTTAGTAGTGACTAGGAGGTCGACGATGGCCAAGCACCTCGACAGCATCCGGATGATCCAGCGCGGGGAGGCGCCGCCCCCGCCGGTGGCCCGCCTCATCGGCTTCACCCTCACCGAGGTCGAGCCGGGCCGCGCGGTGGTCGCGCTCGAGGCCGACCGCCGCCACGCCAACCCGATGGGGACCGTCCACGGCGGGATCCTGTGCGACATCGCGGACGCCGCGATGGGGATCGCCTACGCGGCCACCCTCGACGAGGGCGAGACCTTCACGACCCTCGAGCTCAAGATCAACTTCCTCAAGCCGGTGCGCAGCGCCCGCCTGGTCGCGACCGGCCGGGTGGTGAAGGGCGGGCGCTCGGTGGGGCTCACCGAGTGCGACGTGGTGGACGACAAGGAGCGCCTGGTCGCGCGCGCCTCCAGCACGTGCATGACCCTGCGCGGCGAGCAGGCGGTGGGCCGCTAGGTGAGCGGAGCCGCCGCCGCCGGGGCGGCGATCGCCGCCGCGCCCGCGCTCTCGTCCCGCACCCGCCGACTGCTGGAGGGGCCGGTGGCCCCGACCCTGCTGCGGCTCGCCGCGCCCAACGTGCTGGTCATGGTGCTGCAGGCCGCGGTGAGCACGCTCGACGCGGTCTTCGTGGGCTGGCTCGGCTCGGACGCCCTCGCGGGCGTCTCGCTGGTGTTCCCGCTCGTCATGCTCATGCAGACGATGTCGGCGGGGGGCATGGGCGGCGGGGTGGCCTCCGCGGTGGCGCGCGCCCTCGGCGGCCGCCGCCACGAGGAGGCGGACGCCCTGGTGGTCCACGCGCTCGTGATCGCGGTGATCATGGCCGCCGCGTTCACCGTGCTGCTCGAGCTGGGCGGCCCCGCGCTCTACCACGCGATGGGCGGCGAGGGCGCCGCGCTCGCGTCGGCCGCCCTCTATTCGCGCGTGCTCTTCGGCGGCGCGCTCGCCTACTGGCTCTTCAACACGCTCGGCAGCGTGATCCGCGGCACCGGCAACATGGTGCTCCCCGCGTCGGTGATGGTGGGCGGCGGATGCCTCTACCTCGCGCTCTCCCCCGCCCTCATCCTCGGCTGGGGCCCGCTGCCCCGGCTCGGCATCGCGGGCGCGGCCGCGGCCAGCGTGGCCTCGTTCAGCCTGGGCAGCCTCGCGCTGCTCGGCTATCTCCTCTCCGGCCGGAGCCTGGTGCGACCGCGCGGCCTCCGGCTGCGATGGCCGCTCTTCCGGGAGATTTTGCGTGTGGGCGCCCCGGGCTCGCTGAACACGATCCTCACCAACCTGACCGTGGTGCTGCTCACCGGGCTGGTCGGGCCCTTCGGCGCCCCTGCGCTCGCCGGCTACGGCCTCGGCGCGCGGCTCGAGTATCTGCAGATCCCCATCGTCTTCGGCCTGGGCTCGGGCCTCGTCACCATGGTCGGCACCAGCATGGGCGCGGGCCATCGGGCGCGGGCCCAGCGCGTGGCGTGGGCCGGCGCGGCGATGGCGGCGGGCGTGACTGGCACGATCGGGATCCTCGCCGCCCTGTTCCCCCACGCCTGGCTCGGGCTCTTCACGAGCGATCCCGCGGTGCTGGCCGCCGGCTCGGGCTACCTGCGTATCGTCGGTCCCTGCTACGGCTTCTTCGGCGCCGGCCTCGCCCT
>Ga0070699_100002496_pt1 | contig 16526 bp, 17 predicted proteins | sample KBSK1503metaG_FD_65473 | JGI IMG/M metagenome (GOLD analysis project Ga0070699, IMG submission 65473) | Corn, switchgrass and miscanthus rhizosphere microbial communities from Kellogg Biological Station, Michigan, USA - KBS K1-50-3 metaG | ecosystem: Host-associated > Plants > Roots >...
CGCGGACCTCGTGTTCAGCGCCCTTGGGGTGGGCGCAGCACTGGTTCTGCTTGTGCTGAGCGGGGGGACCATTGGGTGAGTGGACTGAGCAGGTGTTCTTTCGATGTGAAAGGGAAAATCATCCTCTCCTTCACAAGCAGGAAGTGAAGTTATACTGAAAAACCTGAGTCAGCACATTCCCCCACTCTCGATGGCGAGTGCCTGACAGACTTAGGCTCCGGAGATTCGCGCACATTTGTAGCATGAAGAGCAAGAAGAGAGAAGACTGCCCCCTACCTTTCATCTGATGATAGAAGCAGACTGCCGCTGGCAGCATCGAGAGAATACTTGCATGCAACCTGATCTGTGGGCGGTAAAACGAGCAAGAGCGTGCAGGAGCATTTTTGAGGGTTTGCAGAGACGGCAGCCCGGGAAGCTGCTCGGGGTGATGGCGCAGAGCCTCGTTCCCGCCCTGGTGCTCGCGTACCTTCTTGGGCTGATCGGGAAGGTCGACTGGCTGGGCGCCCTTGGAGTGGGCGTCTTGCTGTGGATTGGGCTTGCCACGATGCAATGGGTGGGGTCTCTCATGTGGGAAAACATCCCGTGAAGATGGCAGCCATCCATGCTGGTGACTGGCTTGTCAAACTTGTGCTCATCGCGGTAATCGTCGGCGCGTGGCACTAGAGAACAAATGAGGAGGAGAGCTATGTTTCAACCGATCTCAGCATTTAGTGGGTTTTCAGTGAACGACCTGGCAAAAGCCAAAGCCTTTTATGCCGAGACACTCGGATTACCAGTGGATGATGAAGGCGTCGGGATGAGGATACATTTGCCGGGCGGTGGCACGGTGTTTGCCTATCCCAGAGACGACCACCGACCGGCGACGTTCACCATCCTAAACTTTGTGGTGGGTGACATCGACGAAGCGGTGGATGAACTCGCCACCCGAGGTGTGCAGTTTGAGCGCTACGAAGAGGGTCCACAAACGGACCAAAGGGGCATCCTGCGCGGTCGCACCCTCCACATGGGCCCGGATATCGCGTGGTTTCAAGACCCGGCTGGCAATACGCTCGCCGTGTTACAGCTCGTGTAAACCACCATAGCTCAGGCATGTCTAGAGATTCGTGGCACCCACGAGGTGAAAGATGAAAATCTGTGCCACCACTTTTCTTTTGCAAAATATCCTGTTGCAGGAAAAGAAGCCGGACAGTGGAAATGGTATCGAACATTCAGCGCAAATTTTTTGCGCTGAATGTTCGACGCGATGGCTCTCAACGCAGTTTGCGTTCGACCTTTCAGGGCATTTACCACTCTTCCGAGAGGAGGCTCAATCTTGCGCTCCGCTTCCAGCAGATTGCGCAAGCCAAGACCATATCAGAACTCCACGGGAGTTTTGCTCCCCTGGAGGGCGTGTTGGGGAAAAAATCATCGGCCCAACACTTCAAAACCTAGCTGGATGAGTCAGCCATCAGTCCTTTTTCTCAAGGAAAGAAAACGATGCACAAACAAACGATCGCTTCTCAGACAAGACCATCAAACGCTCTCAACAAAGGGCAATTTCAGCCCCCTTTGAACCCCACCCGGCGCCGTTCTCTCTGGCGCGTGATTGTCACCACCTCTGTCGTACTCCTGGCCGTGGTGACCATTGTTGCCTGGATGCTGCTGCAGCACCTCATGCAACCGAGCGCACCCATAGGTCAGCGGGAAGCTACGCCAACCACTGCGCCGGCTACCCCCACGCCTGGATTGACCCAGCAGTATACCTTTACGGCACAAGATAGTGGCAAAACCGTCAGGTATGGGGTTACGACGCGTTTTTCTCTCCGGTTACATCAACAGCAGTATCCGCCCCAAAAACTTCAGCTTTCCTGTTCCCCTCAAGGCGCTCTTGGCACGATCACGAACGTACCTTATGCCGCCCCACCATTCTATACAGCAGCCTATCAGGCAAACGAGGCGGGTACTTGCACCCTCAAGAATGGGAACTTCATCCTCACCGTTGTCATCGTTCAATCATCTTGACCCGAGAAGGCTCCATCACCCATGGGATGAACTGTGGCATGCCCACATTTACGGCTTGCCAGAGGAAATGCGCCGCGATGATCGATGCAACACTTTTCTGAATTGTACGACCACTCTATGAGATCTCAAAAAGACGAGCGAGGGACATGATGCACGCGCCACCAGGATAAGGACTGATCCGGCAGGAAGCCATGGCTGACCTGTACGAACGGTACAGGTTCATCGTGTTGCGCACGATTCACCAGCACATTTCCTCTCACGAGGACGCGGAGGACATTCTGCTGGACGTTTTCCTGGCGGCGTTTGAAAGCGATGTCTTCTTCACGCTCCTGGAACAGCAGCAGGTCGCCTGGCTGCGACGCACGGCGTACCACAAAGTGATGGACTACCATCGTCGTCGTACACGGCAACTGCTGCTCTCCCTCCGGAAAGATGATGAGACATGGTTCGTGGATGAAGAACGCTCGCCTGAAAACACCGTTGTGCTACGTGAAGAACAGCTACGCCTGCAAAGCCAGATTGCTTTACTGCCAGAACTCCAGCAAGAGATCCTACGCCTGCGTTTTACCGATGGCCTGCGCTGCAAGGAGATCGCCGCGCGCCTGCGGAAAAACGAGGGCACCGTTCGCAGCTTGCTTTCGCGCACGCTGAATGGGCTGCGTGGTATCTACGCGAAACCACCGGAGGAAAAAGAATATGCCTGATCAGGATGAGCCATTTACCCCTCAGTTGGTCGATGAGCAGATTGAGCAGTTCCTGCCCCAACCGGAGCAGCAGCGCCAGGCCATCGCGCCAGAAGCGGAGTTGGTCATGGATATACACGAGCTCTACCGCGCCTCTGCTGGCACGCGCGACCGTATACGCCTCCGGTTGCACGAGCAGATGGCGAGCAGAAGCAGGGCAGCGCAAGCGGAAATTGGCACCGTTCGATCTCTCCCGCTCGAACGGCGGGATGTGCCCTGTCCGTAGACGTCGGCGGTATCGATACAATTCCCTCCGGCATCAAGGTAGGCATCCAGCACAGCGTACGACCCGTGTTCACCGAGTGTCCATCCAAAGACGTTGCCCCCGAAGCAGAGCGCTGAAACAGCCAGGTTTATCTGACCAAGTTGACGTGTGAACATAGGCATGATCTTCTCCTGTTCTGTATCTTCCTTGTAATGAATGATACCTCTGAGGGCAGGGTCTCATGCAAATCCACGAAGCAGCACCTGTAGAAGAAACAGCGGCAGATGGGAGATGAGGGAAAGGAAAGGAGAAGGCAGGATGTCTCGCTTGCATTTGCGCACAAGGTCTGGTAAAGTTGTTCTAGAGCGGCCTGATGGTGTATCATCCTGCCTTCGCGCGAGGTTGACCTCCTATGCCGAGGGCGTGCAACACCTTATCTCAGCGCCGCACGAAATCTGTTTGTAGTTGTTCTTTCGGCCTCTCAAGCCGATTCATACCGGGCGACCGGCGATCCGGCGCCACCCTGCCTTCCAAGCAGGATGTCACGAACCTTCATTCCATCTTCCCACCATCATTGTCATTATAATCATCCTCACTAATCGTTCCAACTATGAGCGATGAGTTACCCGCAAAAATAGAAAGAGCCGCAAACAACAAAGATGGCGAGACTCTTCCGCGCTTTTGGATGCCATCGCGACTGTTGGATGGCACCCTCAATTAGGAGAACACCATTTCAACTTTTCAGGTGGCTCATCTCGTACGCACCTCGCAGACAATCTGCCGACTGATACCCCATTGCCCATGGCGCCGTGATCAGCACATACTTCGGATCGCCCAGTCTTTGACGGACCTCCTCCTGCGCCCTTGCCAGGACACCTTTGACCTGCACTTCCTGGCCGTGCAGCATGGCTTTTCCGCCAAAAAGACTCGTTTTGGTGACGTAATACACGGTGTGGAGGATGCCCTTAGCATCACGGTAGGAAAACCAGGGATGTTCAGGATCGCTGCTCTCTTCGATCACTTGCACTGATTGACGCAGCGCCTGTGCCTCATCCATGGAGAAATTATCGTCTCCTCTGGCGATGCGTGGATTTTGATCTGATGTGTCATAGGTCCACCGTTTTGCGTATGCCGGCCATTCCAGCACAAATTTATACAATGCCTGATTGCCGCCCATATGGTCTCTGATATCATCAAACAATAACTGCAACCAGGGTAAACTGATGTTGGGCCCCGGACCGCCATTGGGATTTTCGCTGTCCTGGTCCAGGGCCATCAGAATAAAGCGGAGATTGGGAATGTGTGACAAAGCCGTCAGATCCTCAAAATTCCAGCGATCGGTGCCGTGATTATGATAGAGCGTCGTCAGAATGGGCAAATGTTCGGCAACTGCTGCTTCAGATAAGAGCTGCATATAGCGGGTAAAATTATCACGGGAGGCATCGGTGATAATCTCATAATCCACCACAATACCTTTCTGATGCGTGTTTATTGCGGTTTGGACAAGACTATCAATATACTGCTGCTTGTGTTCCGGTTTGACAGCATCAGCCAGATACTGGTCTGCCTCTGGTATCGTGGTATTTTCCAGCGAAAGACCCAGCGTCATCAGGGAACCGGCTTGTGAAGAAGCGGCGCGCCGGGCGATTGCATCAAACTTTGCATTTTTATGAGGAGCATCAAAGGTTGAGCCGTCATCCCATTTGACCCAGGTTTTGCTTTGCATAATGATCGGAAAGCGATAGCTGAAGCGCCTGCCTTCGATCGGCTGCTCGTCAGCCGTTTGATCTTCTAAGGTTGGTTTGCCCTGATCCCAAACAAAACCCAGGAAAGGAATATTCGAACCGGCAAGAATTTGTCGCAATTCTGGGTCTCTCACCGTTTCCGGAGTGATGGCGCCCGGTGCATCTTCCAGCGCGTCCGGGTCTTTTTTCGGTTGTTGAGAGGTGGCTTCAGGGCCGTTTGCTGGCCAACTGGCTGAGGGAGAAGTTGCTTGAGTATGTTGGGTAAATACTGCCACGGCACCGCCCGCGGCGGCGGCTACTCCTGCTGTGCCTAAGCCGACTGCGGTACGAAGGAACCGTCTTCTACTTACTTTTACCGGTTGAGGCTCTGTGGTATGAATATCAACTCCTGAAACAGGCTTGTACAGTCTGGCTTGCCTAGCTAACTCCTGATGGAATGCATTGACAACCTCAGGATCACCATTCTCAATAGACACCGTACGTTGATCAGGAAGAGGTGTGCCAGGTTTTTGACCGCCTCTGACAAAACGCGGTCCCCCTTTTTCGTTCGGTCCTCTCATACTAAACTACTATTATATACCAAGTTCGCATTTCAGGTTAGCGTCAGAAGGGGAAAGAAATCGAGCCAAAGGCTTAGCATCCGACTCCAGGCTCTGCCGACCTCGGTTTTCTGACATCGATGCCGCTTGAGCACGTGATCGCGCACCTGCACGCCTGTCATGTCTCTCTTCTTCTGGGTCCGGTAGAGCGGACTGGTGCCAGACAGCTTCTAGTGTCCGTCTACTTCCGTGATCTTGATGGCAACCTGCTCGAAGTCTCACATACGCTCTGCTTGCTGTGGTTGATCAGCGAGGTGCGCATGAGCCTCAAACTGTTGGGATTTACACCTTGGCGGATCGATACACTGACTGAGCACGACAAATGCGGAAGCGCCATTTTTTCTTCGTGCGCGGGTCCCCGAACACGCTCACGCCCTGCCTTTTCCGCATCACCCTTGACAGCAAAACTGACAGCAAAACCGGTAGACAGCAGTGGACTTCCGTAGATGATGGTGGAAACAGGATTGGCCTGTGGAGCGGCTGGAAGACATTGTGTCATTATTCCCATTTCTTTGCAGTCAGCTGGACGCATAAAATTGCAGTAAGAGGTCCTCTTCACGCTCAAATTTCTCAAGGAAAAGGTAGAGCTTTCCGTCAGATTGGACGCATATACGTGCAGAAAATTGAAATTGGACCTATAAGCTTGCAGTAAGTTATAGACGAGTCCAATGTAAAAATGTCGTTCTCTTCTCGTTTTTTAAGAACGGATGTGCCAAGTAGCCAGCACAGGGACGGCGATGTTCTCGCTGCTGCAGAAGGCAGCGGCGAGCAGAACAGGGCTTTCCTTGCTCTGGTTGGCGGCTGCGCAAAATGGGGCGGGTCAGCTGGCGCGCATGCTCTCACCAGCCTGCCTGATGCTCGCGGCTACCTCGGCTGGTCTGAAAAGCCAGGAGGGACTCCTGCTCAGAACCTGCGGACCGCTGGTGCTGTGGACCATCGCGCTTCTGATGCTCCTGCTCGCCAGTATTTTGACACCCTCTCCTCTCGTTATTGGTTTGTTTGTCGTACTGGTGCTGTTCCCCTGCGTGCCGAGACTGCGCCCGATCTTTTTGGCTCTGCCTGCGCTGGAAAGCGGGCACGTCAGCAGTTCCCCCCGGAAAAGCCCTCCTTCGAGTTTAGAGGGCGAACAGCGGTAGTGTGTAGAGAGGAAAGGGCGTCTACTCCGGGGGGGCGGTCAAGGAGCGTGCTGCGCGAACTTGCCCGTGCACAGAGCTGGAGGAACCTGCGTTGCTTGCGTCATGCTACGGGTGAATCCATTCCCAGCGTGTACCGGCTGCTCCTCCTGTTACACGTCCGCGGGCAGGGACGACGCAACGAGAGGAGGCGTCGCTTCTTTGCACTTTCTGCTGTGCAGCCCTAAGCCGTGAGAGAGCGCGGAGAGAGGCAGAGAGTGCCCAACTCCTCCTCTCAGACGGACGCAATGGCTTACCAACCTTGTCAACCAGCCGGCTTCCTGAAAACGTAAACACCGACGGTTCGGTGTTTTTCCAGGAGTCGCCAGAAGCAGCACATCGAAAGGTGCATGGTGTTGAAAAACAGACGCTTGCATGAGGTTGGTAAGCTCTACAGACGTAGCGCTACAGTTTGCAGGATGACCGGTTACTTTCTGATTGTGGAACGGATATGCTACGTAGCCATTACAGGTCTCAAGCCCCGCCAGGATGTCACCGTCAACGTCACCAGGGAAGACGGCTCGACCTTCTCCTTCACCACAACGGCGCGATAAGATGGCTCCATCGATGTGACGTATTACGAGAACGGCGGCATTCTGCTGCCGGTGATGCGGCGGCTGATGAAGGCCTAGTCTATACCACTTCAGTCTCCGCCTGCTCCACCAGCTTCACCTCGCTCATATCGAGCGGCAGCACCTGGCAGGCCTCCGACGGGAAGGTCATTACTACGTGCTGGGCCACAAAGAAGTCGCGCGCCTGCTGGCTGGGGATGTCGGCGGTGAGGGTTGTCTGCTCGTTCACGCGCACGTGGAAGCGGGTGAACGGCCCCAGGAAAGTGCGCAGCTCGATCACTCCTGCGATGTGGTTGTCGCCGTGATCTGAGTCTGCATCGCTTGCCGCTGTGCCCTCTTGCAACATAACTTCTTCGGGGCGCACCAACACGAGGACAGCATCGCCATCGTGCAGCGCTGTTGTAGCAGGTACATGCAGAAGCTGCGACCCTACATTACACAGGCCCTGCGAGGCCGACTCCAGCACGCCCTGGAACTGGTTGCTGCTGCCGACAAAACTGGCGGCGAAGACGGTGCGCGGGTTGCTGTAAATCTCCTCCGGCTGGTCAAGCTGCTCGATCCGGCCTTTGGCCATCACCGCGATCCGGTCGGAAATCGCCAGCGCCTCCTCCTGGTCGTGTGTCACATAAATGGCTGTCATCTTGAGCTGCTGCTGGATGCGGCGGATCTCGTTGCGCAGGCTGACGCGCACTTTAGCATCGAGAGCCGACAATGGTTCATCAAGCAACAGTACTTTGGGTTCAACAGCTAGCGCGCGCGCCAGGGCGACGCGCTGCTGCTGCCCGCCCGAGAGCTGGTGCGGGTAGCTGCGGCCCTTATCACCGAGGCCAACCAGCTCGAGCAGTTCTGCGCAGCGCCGTTTGATCTGTTCCTTCGGCAGGTGTTTGATGCTCATGCCGAATGCAATGTTCTGCTCGGCGGTCAGGTGAGGGAAAAGCGCGTAGGATTGGAAGACCATGCCCATCGGGCGTTTGCTGGCAGCGCGGCTCGTAATATCATCGCCATCCAGCGAAATTACTCCCTCGCTGGGAACCTCGAAGCCCGCGACCATGCGCAGGATGGTGGTTTTGCCACAGCCGCTTGGGCCGAGCAGCGTCAGAAATTCGCCCTGCTCGACGGCCAGGTTGATATGATCGACGGCGGTGGTGCGCCCGAAATATTTTGAAATGTCCTCAAGTTCAAGAAAGGCCATACCTACCTCCTTTATCGCTATCTCGTGCCTGTGATTTCAACCTGGCCTCCAATCCCGCCAGTCCCACCCCGCCGGAAGCGCACAAGTACAATAATAGCCAGCACGCAAATGAGCGTGAATAAGAAACTTAAGATCGAGAGCGACGCAGCTTGATGTGGGTCGTTCTGCCCTACCGAGTTCAGGAAAATGGGGAAGGTATAGATCGTGAACAGGGTGGCTAATGTGAACTCACCCATCACGGTTGAGAAGGTGAGCAGCGCAGCGCTAATCACGCCGGGCCAGATATTCGGCAGGATCACTGTCAGGAATGTGCGCCACCAGCCGCTGCCCAGGCTGTACGCCGCCTCGGTGAGAACAGTCGTATTGATCGAGCGCAGGCTGTTATCAATGGCGCGATAGACAAACGGCAATGCGATAATGACATAGGCGCATACGAGCAGCGGTGGCGTATTGATGATGTTGAACGTATTGCTCAGGAATGGCACGAAACCCAGGGAAAGAATGTTGACAAGTGGTCCGCTTGTTCCGCTGAACTCCTGGAGCAGTCCCACTGAGAGGACGATGGCGGGTATGGCGAAAGGGACGAGCGAGAGGAATTCGAGCAATGGACGCGCCCTGGGCAGGCGAAGATGCGTCCAGTAGACAGTCGGTGTGACCAGGACGATCATAATGATGGTCGTTGCCAGGGCCAGTTCGAGGGAAGTGAGCAGCGTCTGTCCAAAATCTGGGTTGCTGAAGGTACGCTGTAGCCCCGAAAGGTCGATGCGGGATCCATTAGTGATGCCGAATGCCAGCGCTGCACCCAGGGGAACCACCAGATAAAGTACCACCAGAATCAGCACGACCTTACTCAGACTAAAGCCGCGCCCTGCCTTGCGAGACGGGCGGGCCGGCTGATCGGGCCTGGTATAGACCTCTGCTGTCGCACGCGCCGTAATATTGCTGGGGCCTGGCTGTGACATAACGTTTACCTCCCCTGCCATCTGCTGACGCGGCGCAGCATGGTCGTATAGAGCGAGACAGCCACCAGTAGGACGACGATCATCCCTACCGCTAAGGCGTTGCCCAGGCCAAAGTCAACGGTCACATTGCCGTTGACGACGTAATCCATCTGGATTGGTACCAGGTTAATGGCTCCCTGTGCCAGGGCATACGCGGTGGCAAATGCGCCGAATGAATTGGCGAACAGCAGCATCGTCGCGCCGATAAGTGAGGGAAAGAGGATGGGCAGCCCCACGCGCCGCCAGTAGGTGAAGTTCGACGCTCCCAGGTTCGTCGCAGCTTCGCGCCATTCGGGACGCAGCGCGCTTAAAGCAGGCAGCATCACCAAGATCATCAGGGGCAACTGGAAGTAGACATAGACGAGTACCAGTCCCCAGAAGCTATAAAGGCTGAAGCCGAGATTGTACAGGTTAAAGTGCAGCCAGTTTTGTAGGGCCGCCGTCACAAAGCCGGTCACACCCAGCGTCGCGACAAAGGCAAAGGCCAGCGGCACACCGGCCCAGTTGGCCGCAATGCTGGAGAAGCCGATCAGCAGGTTGCGCAGCCAGCCTGTGCGCAAGTTATAGACGCCGTAGGCTGCCAGCGCTCCAATGACCCCCCCAATCAGGGCAGTCACAAGCGAGATGGAGATGCTGTTCTGAAAGGCGTGGATGTTCTCCGAAGAGAACATGTGGCGATAGTTGTCCAGGGTAGGTGCACCGGTGGTATCGTCGCTGAAACTACCCTGGATGATGATGATTGCCGGGAGAATTTCAAAGAGCAGGCAAAATAAGAGGAATGGCACCAGTCCTAGCCAGCTTGTGAGAGTATAGCTCCAGCCTCTTCCACCGCCGCGCCTCGCTCTGGCTGCCGCTTTGAGCGATTCGCCGGCGGATGAGGATGTTGTTATGCCTTGTGCCACCTGTTGTTTCATCAGGCCACCTCCTGGTATGTGTATGTCAGGACAGGTAGAAAAGGGCGCGCTTCGTGCTACCCTTCTATAGTAGCACATCTGTTGCGCCCTGTCCCTGTCTAAGCGCCGGTGCCGTATTTATCATGGCGATCCTCGCGGTCGCCGTGTAGTCGCGCGCTGCTACCCTCCCAGCACCTGCGGACCCCAGTTATTCGCTACGATGGTCGACGCAGCGTTCAACTGGTTCAGACCGGGGAACTTGACGTTCGCGTACTGCGAGGCTGGTGGCAGCTTGGCTGCGAGGTCGGATGGCACCTTGTTTGCGGAGACGAGCGCCTGGTAGCGCGCCGGGTGCGCGTAGCCCTTCAGATAGAAAAGCTGACCCTCGTCCGAGAAGATGTACTCCATCCACAGGCGCGCGGCGAAAGGGTGCGGCGCTGTCTTGTTCACGATTGAGACATACGGACCGGCAATCGAGGCGTCTGATGGGATGACGACCTGTATGTGCGGCTTGCCGGCCAGCTGGTCGCGGAAGCCCAGACCCAGGTAGTCCCACATGACGGCGATGGCCACTTCTCCCTTCGTGATATTGGCGATGCTCGAACGCGCGGCGGTAAAGCTCCCATTTTTCTTTAACTTGGCAAAGTAGTCGATGCCGGGCTGGATGTTATCCAGGCTGCCACCATTGGCAAGCGCCGCCGTGAAGACCGCCAGGAAGGCATCGTTCGCCTGCCGGGGGTCGCCATCGATGCCGACCATGTTCTTGTAGTTCCCACTCATCAGTTGTGCGAAGGAGGTCGGTGGGTTCTTGACAAGGTCGGTGTTGATGACGAACGCCTGCGCGCCGTAATACTCCGTACACCAGTTCCCATTGGCGTCCTTCAAGCTCGCGTTGATATCGCTCCAGTTAGAGTGGATGTAAGGCGTTACCAGGCCTTGTTGGACAGCAGTCGGGCCAAATTTAAAGCCTACGTCGCCAATGTCGCCGTGCGGATGAGATTTCGAGTCCTTGAAGACTACCAGCTCTTGCGCGGAAGAGTATTCCGCCTCGACTTTGTACGAGATGGGAATGCTATAATGGCTGGTATACCCGGCTAGAATATCGGCATAGTCTGCCCATTCCGGCGGTATACCAATAGCCTGCAGCTGACCTTCTTTTTTCGCATTGGACATCAGGGTCTGCATGTTAATCGGACCTGTCATGTTCACTGTGGACGTTGAGCTTGCGCCTCCAGTGCTGCTGCCACAGGCATCCAGGAACGCGGCGAGCGCGGTGCCAGATAGACTCAAGGCGCCGGCGCGCTTCAGGAAATCACGACGGTTATGTGGAGAAAATACCTTGCCAAACAGCTCTTGCTCCTGGCTATTCATAAGAAAATACCTCCCTGTACCTGAACGGGGTAAAACGACTGGCAAGAACGCACTTCATGGACGACTCACGTTGAATTGGCTGCTAAACCCATCCACGTATAGTACGTCACGAAAAGCCAATATCTAACCGACATTGCTGGAATGAAACAAAGATTATTTGCTGAGAGATCTGTGCATCTACTTTTATTATTGTAGAGTATCTTGTGCGAGTATACCCATACAAGAAAAGCGATAGCAATGTCCATACTGTACATCTGTAAGCAAGTGCATGTGGATAGAGCAAATATGGAGTATGCTACAAGAGAAGAGGTGGACTCACGGTCACCGTTGAACCAGAGGTTAGTGGCGGCCTTTGCCAAGCACATGAAAAGAGCGTATGCTAGTAGATGAAGAGAACGAGCATACCATGGAGGGTGCGCTGGCGGATCAAATGCGCACGTACGTGGGAACTTTATCACAGATCACCATAATCGCGGCGCGGAGGCCCCAGCGTTCACGCCTGGGGAGGAAGCGCCGCCTCGCTTGCTTAGAACAGATAGGCGTATCCATCTTTTCGATGCAGAGGCGTACAATAACGTGCATGAATCCCTTCGATCATGCCAAAGCTGCCGGTGATTTTGAAGTACCCATCGGTTTTAATCGCGACTCGTCCCAGATACGTGCCGATCTTTTTCCCCTTGGTGACAACCGCACGCACCAAGTCCCCCGTTTTGAAGCCTCGGACACAACTCGGTCCCTTGGGTTTGCCTCGCGGGAATCCATGGTCATCCATGTTGACCATCTGCCGCGTCTGTCGGCCCTTGGCCTCAATCAACCAGGGACGCACCTTTTCAACCGAGACCGTTTCTGGTATGGACCTGCCGACCATGGCCGCATCGATCCAGTGTTCCTTTGGCAATCCGAGCTTCGTGCGGTTCCACTTGGTCAGCCCGCCAGAGCCGGTTTCTACCGGCAAGCCCAGCGCTTTGAGGCGCTCGTAGATCGCCCATCTAGTCGTGTTCACGGCTGCGGCATCGCGTAAGGGAGCCGTGCGCTGAGCCTGGATGCGCGCCAGGGTTTGCGGGCGATCTGCCAGGAACGTTTCGATTGACTGATCCCCCTTGACCTGGTTACAGGCATGACAGGCAATGACCAGATTGGTTACCCGGTCGCTGCCTCCCTTGGAACGGGGCTGCACATGGTCGATTTCGAGCGAAACCCCGCTGATGTGGCAGTAGGCGCAGCGATGCTCCCACTTCGCGAGCAGTTAGTGACGAAGCTCGAGACCGGACAAGGTGCCGTGCTGATAGTCGAGGCGCTCGATCTGCGGGTTGTGGAGCAGTTGCATATCAAACTGTACCAACTCATAGGAAATCGCCCCAAGGGGACACCAGCGTGAGAGACGTGCCACCCAGGTCAGGACATTGTGCAAGCGGCTCAGCAAAGAAGGCGGGAGCCAGCCCTGTGGGCGGCGGCGATTGCGCCAGCGGGCCTGCCTGTAGCGCGTATGGCGAAACCGCCGTCCACGCCGGACGCCCGCACGCTTGAGCAGATCCTGGTGGACCTGCTCCCCGCGATGGGCAATCTCTGCGGCCCAGGCAACCTCTCCTGTGGTATCATTCACCACCGCCAGGCCAGTCGTTTTCGCCCCAGGATCGATCTTCAAGCGCAGCGGAGTGGCGCATGCTTCCGGCCGGGCGTCTTTGAGCACAATCACAAAAGGAAACCAGCGCAACACGGCGGCCTTGCTCTGCTTCAGCAGCATGCGCGCCCGCGCGGGCGTACAAGGCGTAAGCGGTCTGCGGTTCGCATCAACAACCAATACGCGTGACATCGATCCTCCCAGATGCCTCGTAATGAGGCAGCGCGTTGGTTTCCCCTGGTTGCCCAGAGTGTGCCAACGGTAAGGTTTTCCTCGCCCCTGTTCATGAGCGGCCATCTTCCAGATGCACTGGCTCTGCTTCCCCGTGCGCCTGTTTAACATCTGGATTGAAGAGCTTCCGGCTGGAAAGGCCACCAGAAGGTCCGACTTTGGGCACTCCTCATGAACGGCTCCTGGAGCACAGGGCTCCAGGGGGCTGCTCAGCATTGGGACTTGCTCCTCACAAGCCCCCCGGTTTACCGGTGGGGTCGCTGACAATGTGCCAGCACGACGAAGGGCTTAGCCCTTGGGTCCGACCAGATCGCTCATGGGCGGCACATTGGCCGTATCGCAGGTGAAGGCCAGGCAGCCGAGCTTCCACCCGTCCTCGATGGTCGCCAGCATCGAGTAGTGGTTATAGGCCACGCTGGAAGTGCGCGCGGAATGATCCGAGTGCGAGATGGTCAACGTCACCACGTGACCGCCCCCATCGCCCGCAGGCGAATCGCAGCAGCCGCTGGTGTCGCCGAACCCAAAGGGGCCAGAGCCGGTGAAGTCGCTCTCGTCCCAGGTGATGAAGATCACCGAGTTCCCTGTCCAGGCGTGGGAATGCATAATAGCGCTCACCGTTGAACTCAGAAAGGCATCACCGGTTGCGATCAAGCCCTGCACATTGCCGAAATTACAGGGATCGCTCGATGGGCCGGCGCGTCCATGCATGTCATTGCACTGGTCCGGGCTGATCCACACATAATCCGGCACGTTGTTGCTCGCCAGGTCGCTGGAGAACTGGCTCAAGTCCACGATGTTCGCCATGCGCGCCGGGCTGGTCTGTACATCCTGGTACGAGACGAATGGATCGTGCTTGCGCTCGTAGAGCTGGTTCCCGCATGCGTGATCCAGCTTCGTCACGCACAGCGACAACGACTGCATGTAGGCCTGCCAGGTCTTGCCGTTGGCCTCAAGCTGATCCACGATATTGGGCACGCTGATGGTGATGTCATTGTCATCGGGAACGCCATTGGTCGAGCCGGAGGTTGCCGCGATGTAGTTAGGCTGGCTGGGGTGAGAGATGCCAAAATAGTTGGTCGCCAGCCCATAAGTTGCCGCCGCAGAGTTAATCCAGGGCGCGTTCCGGTTGCCAATCAGGCTGTCGTAGCCGGTGTTCTCCATCATGATGATGAAGACGTGTTGAAAGTTCTTGAGATCCGAACGGTTACCATCGCCACTGCCAGCCTGCGCCGAAACTGCGAGTGGCGCCACCAACATCACCAGCAACGCAAGGACTATCGCTCCCGGTAGGCCGATGCGTTTCACGAGGCTAATGCTACGTCTGTCGCTGTTCATCAAATAGGCCCTCCTAAGATTATAGTAAGTTTACCAAGGGAAAGTTAGAGATTCGTGGCTTTGAGAGAAGTATACAGTATACCTCAGGTTAGGGGAAGGGTGATTGTTCCTTTTGAGTTTTGAGTTGGGGGAACTATTGGCCAAAAGTGAACTTTTCTGCTACAGCTTGCTACTAACTTAGCGGTACCTGGTGAAAGCTGGTAATCACGTACGGCGGACACTACTGCCGTCTCGTCTGTCCTTATTAAGGCAATGCAATGAAAGGAATGGCGTAAACTGGTATGACTGAAAAGCTTATGACAGCGCCAGGAGCCGCTGCAGCCAGCTCGCGCTCTGCCGGCGAAGTGGTTCTACGCACGCGCAATCTCTCTAAACAATATGGAAATCGACTTGTCGTGGATAACCTCAACCTGGAGGTTCGTCGCGGCGAAATCTTAGGTTTTCTTGGACCAAATGGAGCAGGCAAAACGACTACCATTCGTATGGCCCTCGGACTGATCGCCCCCACTTCCGGCAGCGTCGAGATTCTTGGGCTGGACGTGGCAGCTCAGCGGGCTAATGTACTGCCGCGCGTCGGCGCACTGGTCGAGACGCCCGCGTTATACCTCTACATGTCGGGACGCGACAACCTGAGCGCGGTAGGTTCAGTGCTGGGCGGCGTACCCAAGGCACGCGTCGATGCCGTGCTGGAACTTGTCGGGCTGAGTGCGCGCCAGAAAGATCGTGTCCGCACCTACTCACTTGGCATGAAGCAGCGCCTGGGCGTGGCTATGGCTCTCTTGCAGGACCCCGATGTGCTGATCCTCGACGAACCCGCCAACGGCCTCGACCCTGCCGGTATCGTCGAGATGCGCGACCTCATGCACCGCCTCTCAGCCGAGGGCAAGACGGTCTTCATCTCGAGCCACCTGCTCCCCGAGGTGCAGCAGATTTGTACCCGGGTTGCCATCATCAATCTCGGCAAGCTCGTCACGGAATCTACTATCGAGGATCTGACGAAAGGCCATGGCGAGTTCGCAGTAACGCTTGAGCATGCGGAAATGGCGCTTGCCGCTATCCAGGAGCAAGCATGGGGTAAAGGTGCACGTCTTGATGCGAGCGGTGCGCTTATCACACCTGCCCCGGGTGGACGCGGCCGCGACCTCAATCTCTTCCTGGTGAATGAAGGTTTCGCCCCCGATACAATTATACGATCAACCCAGGATCTGGAGCAGGTCTTCCTGCACCTGACAAATGGTGGTTCAGGAGGGATACTATGAGTACAGCAGTTGTTGCACCCGCCCCGGCGGAACAGATGACGAAACTACATAACGCCACACCCAGCTTTTTTGGTACCATGCGCGGTGAGTTCTTCAAGATCAGGCGCCAGTGGACAACATGGATTATGCTGGTGCTGTTCCTGGGGGTCATGATTTTGCCTTACATCATCGAAGCGACCGCGCCAAATGTTCAAACCAATATTCAAACCGATCCATTGCATTTCTTCTATAACGTGTTGTCGATAGGCATGTCGATAGTACGTGTCTTCTCCGGCATCTTCCTGCTGATCCTGACAGCACGTGTCATCGGCCTGGAGTATCAGCTTGGGACCATCCGCGTGCTGCTGTCGCGAGGCGTAGGACGTTTGCAGTTGCTCCTCGCAAAGCTACTGACAGTGGCAGTGATTGCGCTGGCCCTGGTGGTGGTTGGCATTTTGCTCAGTTACCTGCTGACGGTGATCGTGGTGGCCGGGGTGACAGGCAATCTGAACGCGTTCAGTGCGCTCAACTCGACCTTCTGGTCAGACGCGGGAATCTATGTGCTTACGATCCTGCTTAACGCTGGCGTCACCATCCTGCTGGCTGC
>Ga0070699_100002497_pt1 | contig 16523 bp, 20 predicted proteins | sample KBSK1503metaG_FD_65473 | JGI IMG/M metagenome (GOLD analysis project Ga0070699, IMG submission 65473) | Corn, switchgrass and miscanthus rhizosphere microbial communities from Kellogg Biological Station, Michigan, USA - KBS K1-50-3 metaG | ecosystem: Host-associated > Plants > Roots >...
TCCTGCTCACCGGATCACCGACCGGCACCCCGCAAGAAGCCCTCGACACCGCCTGCACCGTCCACCTCGCAGGCCTCGGACACGAACCCCCGACGAATTAACGGGGCCACCCACTTAAGCCGCGGGGCGACGCCCGGCATCGCCGATCAGCGAGTGGGCGCTTTGCCGCGTAGCCTGGCACCGTGGTACGCCTCACCTGCTCTGGCGGCGCCAGGAGGTCAGTCCATGACGAACTACGCCCGCATGTACCGATTCGGGATCACACCCTGGGAGCGGTATGCAACGGCGGCGGCAGCCAGTATCACCGCGCTGCTGGATCGCGAGGAGACGGAGCGCTCCCGTCCCCTCGGCCGTGCGCTGGACCTCGGCTGCGGCCGCGGCCAGTACACCCCTGAGCTCGCGCGCAGGGGGTGGGAGGCCGTGGGCATCGACTACGTGCCGGCCGCGATCCAGGCGGCAGCAGCGAAGAACCGGGGCGCGGTCGGGCTCAGCTACGTCGTCGGCGACGTGACGCGGCTGCCGTCGGCGAACCTGGGGACATTCGACTTCTTCCTCGACATCGGCTGCTTCCAGGGTCTGGACGCCGGACAGCGTCTGTCCCAGGGGGAAGGTATTTCTGCGCTGGCCAACCCCGGGGCCACAGTGTTGCTGCTGAGCTTCGGCTCGGGCCGGTGGCGGCGGCTGGTCGGGGGCGCATCGCCGGAGGAGGTCGAGACCGCCTTCGCGGGCTGGGAGATGCTCGCCGTCGAGTCGGCGGACACCGCAGGCCTGGGCTGGCCGATGAACAAGACCGCGCCGCGGTGGTACAGGCTGCGCCGACGCACCTATTAGAACGATACCGTCCTGTCTCGCGCCGTCAGCGCCGACGCCCGACGATGCCGCGGTCCGCGCACTCGTGCCGATGAGCGTAGGTTGCACGGCCGTATGGTTATGCACTCATTTGCATCTCGCCAACGTTGGCGCCATCGTCGATCTGTCCTCGCCGTTCGTATGGGAGTGCGCATCCCCCTGCCGAATCTGCACGGTTGACAGCCGGGGTCGACCGTGCAGATGCCCTGACACAGGTTATTCATCCTGAACAGCCTGCACTGGACGACAGCCGACCGTACTCTTCGGGGTGTAGCGGCTGGTCTAGTTACTTGCCGGGCCGCTCGGCCAGCGATCATTTAGCAAATCTGGATGGGTGGGCATGCGGTGTCCGAGCAGCCGATGATCACTTTTTCGGTGCATCAGGTTCGGGCGGGCAATGCAAGACGGTGTTCACGCTGCGGTTCACCCTTGATCTGCTGGCCTGCCGCCAGCGCGGCGACCCGGTGCCGGTCATCTTCGGCCTGCATACCTGGAGCCCGGGGGAAGAATCCTTGCAGGAGTGGATGGCAGCGCGCCTGGCCGGCGACTACCCGGCTCTTCGGAACGCAGGCAAGTCCGGGCGGACGATCGCCAGTGAGTTGGTCCGCGGGCAGCGGATACTGCCGGTCCTGGACGGGCTAGATGAGGTCAGCCGGCCTCTGCGCGGTGACGCGCTGCGAGCGCTGAACATGTCGCTGGATAACGGCGCGCCGGTCATCGTGACGTGCCGGGAGCCCGAGTATCGGCGGGTCGTGGCGGATCACGTCCGCTGCCGTGATCGAGCTTCTGCCGCTGCGGCTCAGCGATCTTGCTGATTATCTGCCGCGCACCACCCGGAAGGTCCCCGCCGAGATGTCCGGCGAGTTCACCACGAAATGGGATCCGGTGCTGCGGTGCATGCGCACCGAGCCGGGCGATCCCGCCTGCCGCATGCTGCTGGAGGTCCTCTCGACGCCGCTGATGGCCTCGCTCGCCCGGTCGGTCTACAGCGACACGGCCGCAGACCCTGCCATCCTCCTGAATGGCAATTTCGCTGACTGCTACGAAATCGAGGCTCACCTGCTGGACGGGTTCATCCCGGCGGCGTTCGCGGGTCCCGTCACGATAGGGTCCCGCCAACAGCAGCGGAGCGCGCAGGACGCGGAGCGCTGGCTGAGTTTCCTGGCCCGCCACCTGGATCTGCTCGGAACACGGGACCTTGAATGGTGGCGGCTGCAAAACGCCGTCCCGCCGCCTGTCCGCTGGCTGGCCCTCGGTCTGGTCGTATGGCTCTATCTCGGCGCCGGATCGGAAATCCTGGGCGGGGGGCCGGGATGGACCGCCGCTGCTTGTGTGGCCGCTGGCTTGATACTGAGCCTGGCACTTGTCGCTGCCAAACTGCCGCAGGCGGCCCAAGGCCGCACTGCCGGTCGCCTCCGCTTGATGCTGCGCCCGCTCTGCTATATAGGTGCCGCGGCCGTTCCCGCCGGAGTCATCATCGGTCTCGATAAGAGCCTTAATCCGGGCGATCCTTTCCCAGGGGGCGTGCGCGGCCAGATCATCGTGCTGGCCTATTTCATGCTGGAGGTGTTTGCGGCCGGTGCCGGCCTGGCTGCTGCAGGGGTTGACGCGCAGGCACCAACGACAACTCCGCTTCGCCTGCGCCGTAGATTCCGTACTCTGTCGAGGCGGCTGTCCCATGGCATCAGCCACGGAGTGCTCAACGGGCTCCTCGTAGGCATGGCGCTGTGGGTTGCCGTGGGCCTGGGATATAGTGCCGCCGCGGCATTGCGTATCGTGGCTGCGCCGAGCTTCCCGCCCGGCGGGAGCATGTATCGCCTTCCCGGGGGTGGCAGCTATGCCGACTATCCCGACGGCCTGAGATACGTGATATCCGGAAAAGGGGACAGGTACATAGTAACGATCCGCAAAGCCGCGTTCTACGTGGGAAATTCCGACGAGTACTATTACCTTAGCCTGGCCGACTGTCTGGCCAATGAAGAACGGCAATGCCACGCCCATTCGCCGGAGATTATCAATTATATCTGGAATGGCGGCCACGTATCCACGGTATCACTCCCGGATGATATCTCATTTTCTGATAGTCCTTCCGATCCAGGTGAAAGGATCACCGCCTGGCTGAATCCTCCGCAATTCTCAGAAATCATCAGTGGTTCCGCAGTAGCAGGAGGTGAGGCGGTATACTACGCTCTACTAGGGGGCCTTATAGGCGGATTCTTCCTGTGGCTAGGCATCCCTGCTGACGTCACGCGGGCCATTAGCCCGTTGTCAACATTGCGAACCGACAGGAACGCGGTTATATTCCGCGCTGCGGCTACCTCATCTCTTATCCTGCTCACCTTCGCAACCGTCACGCTGTTCATAATCCATCCTAGGAGTCATGAATTCGAGAGAATCGCTGAGGCAGCCGTGCTGTGGAGCGTGACGTTGGGGTTGCTGACTCTTACACTCAGCACCTGGCTCCGGCTTCAGGTCGCCCGGCTATGGCTTGCCGCCCGAGGCCAGGCTCCCTGGCACGTCATGCGTTTCCTCGAAGAGGCTCACGCTCGGGGTGCACTGCGACAGGTCGGTGCCGCTTACCAGTTCCGGCATGCCCGTCTCCATGGCCAGCTCGCCGCCCGCGCGAACGAAACGCATCGCCGCAGGTCCACGGGTCTCAGATGAAACGAGATGATCTCACTCATAACGAACGAGGTACCTGAGACCAGCGCTGGCCAGCCTGCAATCCGGCGTACTCCACCGTAGCGTGTCCCCCTGCACAGATCGACCTGCCCTGCACGTCGCGTATGGACAAATTACCTCCCACCTGAGCGACCAGCAAACAATTTGGCGGGTCGGTGCGCGGTTATATGCAAACTCCCTGCCGTCGGCGTGCTGGCAGCTGCGGCTGCATGTTTATACGCCGTCGGCTTCACAGAAGAACGTCCGCATCTGCCGCAGATCGGTTGACGGGCTTCTGTCGTCGCAGTCGCAGGTTGTGGACTGTATGCCGGTAAGGCGGTCAGCTTTGGACGTCTTGGGCCTGCCGGGCAATCGATCGTGCCGACATCGGCGAGGGCTGGCGGCCCGGCGGCGAATTCCACGGGTCTCAGGTGCGGGGCATTCAGCTGCCTCCCGGGCTCTTGACGGCGGATCTGCCGGGATCAGTGCGGCCCGGGCGGGGACGGGAGCAAGGACATGCCCCGGGCCAGGTGGCTCCTGACCGCCCCGGCGCTGATGCACATCGCCTGGGCGGTCTGCACGTCGGACAGGCGCATGTACTCACGGAGCGCGACGGCCTGCCGCTGGCGGACTGGAAGGGCGCGCAGAACGGAGGCCCAGGGTTCCCGGTCCAGGTAGCCGACGGCCGCAGTCCTAGCGCCCGGCGCATCCGCCGCAGCTGGTGGCGTGATGCGGTCGTCAGGGGCCCGGTGCCGGCGTACCGACCGCGTTCTGTTCACGACTGCCTGGCACAGGTGCACACGCGCCGTGCTGGGGTCAGCCGGGCAGGTCCATGCGTGCTGCAGGGCGGCGAGCGAGTCCCGCACGATGGCTCCGGCGCGGCGGTGTCACCGTCCAGCAAGAGGGTGGCCAGCCGGACCAGGGCGCCGGAGTACTCACCGGCCTTCAGCAGCCGCATGAGTTCCTCGGCTGTGAGCCGGCCGCCGAGCGCGGCGAACGCGGCAATCAGCTCGTCCTGGCCGTGTTCTTCTCCCGGCCGCTCGTCCTCGCTCATGGGCAGCGCGTAGCGGCGGTGCCTGGTTGCGGGCCCTGCAGGCCTCGCCGCCCGTTCTCCTTCATGACAGAACCTTAGCCGGATGCTTCGCCCTGGCGACTTACGGCGGACTGGCGAAGATGCCTGCGTGCGGCCGCTATGACTATGGACACGGGCGCCGCTAGCCAGCCTCGCTGAGCCGCACAGATCTCACGCAGATGCCGAATTGGGTGCGTTGCGTGTGCGCACGTTTATGCGCTGCCTGGCATATTCACTCGTGATCTCGAGGGCCGCGGTTCGGCGGGATGAGCGGCCTGGCGTTGTCGCGCATCCGCCCGGGAATCGCCTGCCGGCTCAGGCTCGGCGCAGCGCCTGGCCGGCTGGATCCATGGGAACGTGCGTGATCCCGCTCTTCGGGACGTCGGCTGCCGTGGAGGCTGCGCGAACGTAGCCGCAGCGGACCTGTCGCTAGCGGGCAGGCTGGTAGCCGGAGCTTTGCGCCTTCCGCAAGGCCTCAGCCCATTCCTGGCCATCGAGCAGGCGGGTCGTGCTGGCCGACCTGACCGCGCCGCCGGCGAGTACCGCCAGCGCGAATCCGGCGGCCGTCGTGTCATCAGGTGCCTCGATCACTACGAGCATGTCGTACTCGCCGAACGGATAACCGCCCGCCACGATCTTGCCCCCCATGGCCTCGAAGGCCGGCCGGACGGCCTCGAACCGGTCTGCCGGTTCCCTGATCTGGGCCGCCACAGACTCAGGGGTGTAAGCGGCCTGGTAAATGTACAGCGGCATCGAAGAACTCCTTTTAGAAAGGCCGCCGGGCGTGGTGATGGCGCGGCGTCAGGATGTTCGTCCATCGCCCCTTGCCCGGCGGCGACGGCAGCGCCGCGGTCTTCCCCGGTTTGCGCTCAGGAGAGGGCTGCGGCCTGCGCGGGCTCGGCGGCCGGGCGGCGCGCCGGGCGGGCGGTGAGGGAGCGGACGGCGGGCAGCAGGCCGGCGAACAGGAGGGCGAAGGAGATGACCACGAGGGCTTTGGTGCTGGTGGCGAAGCCGGCTCCCTCGCCGAGGGCGCCGACGGCGATCGCCGCGGCGGCCCAGCGGGGCGCGCCGGCCTTGAGTGCGGCGATGCCGAGCAGGGCGATGCCGATGTCGCCGAGCAGGGCGAGCGGCTCGGCGGCGGCGATGGCGCCGGAGTGAACGCGTTCGAGCATCGCCGTGGCCCGGGCGTGCCCGAGTCCGCTGGCGATGGCGGGAGCGGCGGCGGCGACGCTGTTCTCGAACAGGACGACCAGCGCGCCGAAGACGCCGAGCACGGCGCCGGCGATGGCCAGCCGCGGGGCCCGGGGGGCCAGCGCGAGGGCTAGCCAGAGCGTGCCGGCGATGAGCAGGACCAGGGCGATGATGCTGAGCGTCATCCCGGTGATCATCGCCTGGTGATGGCTGGTGAGCGCGGTCACCTGCGTGGACGCGTCGCCGGACAGGGTCGGCTGGATGAGTACGGCCGCGATCACGACGATCGGCGCGGCGAGCAGGGCCAGGGCCCCGGCGTTAGTGCTTTTCGGGAACATCGGATCTCCTGGGGATGGCGAGTTGGGCGTGAGGTCCGCGGCGGGCAGCCGGGGCGAGTCGGCGGCCCGCGCAGGGCTGCTGTCTGGGATCCGGGGCCCTATCGATCAGGCGCGCGCCGCCGGCAGTGCTGTGGCGCTGCTGGCGGGGGGTCACGGGCGGTTCGCTGCGGCCTCGGCGTCCACGCTGATCGGCGGGCCGAGCAGCCGGCCGCGGTGCCGGGCGCCGATGGCGGCGAGCTCGGCCAGGTCCGGTGGCCCCTGCAACCGGGCGAAGTAGGCGGTCTGCTCGGCGAACAGTTCCTCGATCCCGCCAGGCACGGCTATCCCGAGGAGACGCACCGAGCTGGCGGAGACGTTGGCGAAGGTGTGCGGGACCTGCCTGGGCACCCACGCGAAACAGCCCGGGCCCAGCTCGTGGCGGTCCTCGCCAACCTGGAGCAGCAGGCGGCCTTCGACCACGTAAAAGCACTCATCGCTGTCCTCGTGGAGGTGCAGCGGCGGGCCCGGCGTCCCCGGCCCCAGCACCCCCTCGGTCACCGTGAGCAGGCCGCCGGTGTCCGCCGCCCCGGCCTTGACCGGGGGGAAGGTGCCCGGGTGGCTGCGAGCCTGGTCCGGCGTGAGCACATAGGGTGCCGCTCGCTGGTTCATGCGATCCTCCTCGTCGCTGGGCCGGCCGGCAAGGCGAATCCCTCCCGTGCTTGACAGCTGACAAGCACGGAGCATAGGCGTTATACTTGACAGGTGTCAAGCACGAGGGACCGGATACTGGACGCCGCCCGCCAGCTCCTGGAAAAGCAGGGCAATGCCGTCCCCACGATGTCGGCGATCGCCCGCGCGGCAGGCATCTCGCGGCAGGCGCTTTATCTTCACTTCGCCGACCACGCCGAGCTGCTCCGGGCACTGGTTGCGCACCTCGATGACCGGGAGCAGCTCCAGGTCGGCATCGCCGCGGTACAGGGGGCCGGCGACGCCGCCGGGCAGATCCGCGCCTGGGCCCGCATGCAGACCTGGCACAACCCCAGGATCGCGGCCATCGCCCGGGCCCTGGACAGCGCCCGGAATACCGACCCGTCAGCGGCAGCCGCATGGCGTAACCGGACCGGCAACCGGCTGCGCGGAGCCCTGTCCATCGTCCAGCGGCTGCGCGAGGAAGGGCGGCTCCACCCGACCTGGACCACCGCCGAGGCGGCAGCCCTGCTATGGGAGCTGACCTCGTTCCACGTCTGGGACGACCTGGTGACCGACGCCCAGATCCCGCCCGGCCGCTACATCGAGATCATCACCGCCACCGCGCTCGGCGCGCTCAGCGCCCCCCTGGCCCGCCCCGACCAGCAGCCCACCTGACGAACACAGCCTGCTGGCCACCGGCGGCAGCTACAGCCCGGAGCCCGGGCGGGCCGAGGCCACCGCATAGCAGCACCGGCCAAGGCCCCCACGCCCGCGCACAGCCATTCGCTGCGCCTTAGCGGCTTAGAACGGCAGCGAGTACGTGCGCGGGGAGGGCAACCCAGGTGCGATCCTACGAGCGCTGAGCAGCTTGCATAACTATGCATCATCGCCCGAGGCGGAGACACTCGCTCATGCCGCGATGGGAGCAGGGCACGCCCGGCAGCACGATCCAGACTTGGGTGTTTGGTTAGTGAAGGGTGTCGTCAGTCGGGACTGCTGCGCTGTGCATCCCCGGCAGTTCGTGCGCCAGGCCCAGAGACCGCCTACGCGCCGCGTCAGGGGGGTTGGCGTCCGGCGCGCACAGCGCGGCTGAGCTGGCGGCTGGCTTCGATGCTGAGGCGGCCCTACCGGATAGGGCACCGGGGGTTCGGCGTGCCGGTGCGGCAGCAGGTTCGTGTCACGGTCGCAGGATTCAGATGGCGGCGACGGTGATGTTCTTGTCTCCGGCCACCCGTCGCATATCGCCTGGGTCGCTGGTCACGACGGTGATCTGGCTGTAGGGCGCTGACTGGATGACGGCGCCTATGTGTGAATCAGCTACGGAGACACTGGTCCGGTCGCGGATGCCTGCCGCGGTGTTGGCGCTGGCCGTGTCCAGCGGGCTGTCGGCGATCCGCAGGCGGTTCGGGAAGACCCACGCCCGGGAGGTCCGGTCCCAGCCAGCCTCGACACGGACTGCCGTGGGTACCACTATCTGTATCGCGACGGCGCGGCGCTTACGGTTCGCCACGACCTGGGCTTGGCTCACGACATGGCGGTGCTTGGGATGGCCCGGATCCCGGAGTGCCTGGACAGCCTCGCAATCTAGGACGACCAGGTACGTCATGCCGCGGGAAGTGCCCTGGCTTCAGCCCACAACAGCACGTCGTCAGGGCTGGCGTCGGGGTGGTTTGCGGCGATCTCGGCGGCTGCCTGGCGCAGCCGCCCAGGCTGGCCCGCCAGTGGATGGCCGTCAAGTTCTGCGGCCGCGATAGCTAGATCGCCAAGGTCGGGACGCGCTTGCGGATGACGTTCGTAGTGATCATCAAGGGCAGCCTGCATGACGACCGCCTCGAGCGTCGCTCGCAGCGCCGCAGTTGTCAGAGCAGTAGCAGACGGCGCTATGCCGAGTTCCTTGACCGCGAGCGCTGCGGCGTCTCTGAGGGCTGTCGGGATCCTCATCGAGGTGTTGGATGTCTCAAGCTCGCCGTCGTCAAGGAGCTCGCTGATCCGCTCGATTGCCGTCTGCAACTCCACAAAGGTAATGTACCACGTACCTGTGGTACAGAACCAGCCTAAGACGCATGTTGATGCGTCGCTACTGCTTCGCGAGCGGCGACGTTCAGCGGGCCGCCCTGATCGATGTCTGCTATGACAGGTCTGGCCAGGTCCAGGCGGCGGGTGGCTACATGGCAGCGAGCTAGCAACCGGGTGTGCTTCATTAAGGTGCACAGGACGGGACCACGCTGCGCCAGTATGCACAGATTCCAGGGATTGGCGGTTTTCTACCCGAATCTCTACCCAGAGAGACGGCACAGCGAAGCTGAGACGCTATGTCTCCTGATCGCAGGAACAAGCAGGAGCAGCCCAACGGAGCACGCGGCTAACCTTCCAAGCTGGTCATGCGGGTTCGATTCCCGTCGCCCGCTCCGCGGTTCCAGCCCAGGTCAGAGGCTTATCAGGCGATCTTCAGGATGCGTGCTTCCGGCCGCGTGCCCGTTGCGTGCCCGATCGGGTGGGGCGCGTGCCCTTCTTGGCGTCGTGGAGCAGCTTGCCCATGCCCGCGGCGATGGCCTGGTCACGCTCGCGGGTGGCGTGCAGGTAGATGAGCGCGGCCCGGGTGCTGGAGTGGCCCGTTGCCAGATCTGCCGCCGCACCGCGGGTGCTAAAGATGAACTCCGGGTGTCATGGCCTTTAAGCCATCAGTTGACTGCTATCTGGTGGCAATACCGAACTGGCCGATCTGGATGTGCTAGGGGGGTGTTACCATCTGTCGGCCAGGATCTCATGGCCAGGGTCACGGCGGGCAAGAATCGTCTCGGCGGAACGGGGCTCGCATGGGTCGTGTCGGCGTCATCATCCCGGTGCTGATGATGTGCGGGCTGCTGGTGTCGGCGTGCAGCTCGGAGAGTTCGGCTACTCCGAAGAAAACCAGTCCCGCGCGCGTCACCACGCAGACGGTTCGCATCGGTCGCTATACGCAGATATTCGATACGTCGCTTCCCGCGGATCCGGCGCAGGCGAGCGTCGCCGAGGGGTTCCGTACAGCCATGATCCTGTGGGACAAGTCGCAGGAGAACCTGATGCTGGTGTCCCCCGTCACGGCCTATGTCACCGGCAGCGCGCTGCGCGGTCTCAAGGCTTCCCTCGTCAGGACGAAGGCCGACGAGGTGGTCCCCGGCGGGGCGGATCGCTTCTTCAAGACCCGTGTCGCCGTGATCTCCGGCACCAGCGCGACGATTACCACATGCGACGACGGGAGCAAGTTCGAGGAAGTGAACCCAAGCACTGGGGCGCCCGATCCGGCCTACAGCGCGACTGCGAACCAGCAGTACCTCTTCGAGACGTGGCAGATGATCCGGCTGGGCGGCCACTGGGCCATCTCTGTCGTCTCCCCCGTGACGCTTCCCGACTCCCGCGCGAAACCCTGCCAGCCCTTACCGGCCCTTGACTACTGGTCGGCGATTTCGCGGACGCCGCAGGAGAGCGTGACACCACCGCCGCCGTGTCCTTAGTTGCGCCACCGCGTTCGGTTGCCGGGCAAGCGGCCGGACTTCAGCCGGACACCACACCAATAGACCGGCGTACGCCACATCCACTCAGAGGGGAGTGATCTGCGCGGAACGGTCCGGCGGCGAAGCGAGCTTGTCTCGTGCTCAGATTCGGCGGTATGGAGCCTTTCTGGGCGGGTCGTGATGCTCGCGTCAGATACATTCTGTGATATGACACGCAGAAAGGCTCGGCTCACATAGCCATGTCTACAATTCCCGTACAGGAGCACTTGTAGCCCAGTATCAGTTCGCTCCAAACGGGACTTCGCTCATCAATGACGTGGTGCTTACTGCCCATGGGGCCTACTTCACCGACAGCTATAACCCGGACATATACGAGATCCCGATCGGACCGGTGGCACATCACAGCAAACCAGCCCCGGCGAGCGAGTACCACTCCTGGGGTCGGCCGGTGACGCGACAAGCCAACCGGCGTGCGACATCAGGGTGCACAGGTCCCGGGCCACCTGCGCGATCGGCTTGCCGGTCTCCCAGACCAGCCGCACAGCGCCCTCCCGGAAATCCGCATCGAACTTCCTGCGCGTCTCTGCCATCGCCCTGTCCTTCCCTTAAGGCGATGTCTCCACGCTACGAGGGGCAGCCCAAACAGGTCCACCGGCTGTGGGAGCCAAGTCGGCTCACGACCCTTTTGGCATTCGCCCAGTCGCTGCGCTCTCGTGTTGCACACGAGCATCTTGATGCTTACACGCCAAGACCTTGGCTTTTCCATTCGGTCGTCCCGGAGCTAGCATCACGACGATCGAGGAGGCCCAGTCATGACGAGCGCCGGAGAGGGCGGTACCCCTACCGCTCTGGATCTGCTGTTCGGCCCGGATACGGACGCGGTCGAGATCCTAGCCGACGGGATCTTGTCGTCCGGCAGCCAGAGTCTTGTCGGCGCCCTGGCGCAGCTCCCCGAGCCGACGCGGAAGGCCGCCGCGCAGGAGGCGGCGACCGCCGCGGCTGCCCTGCTGAAGGTCGACCTGGTCAGCGTGCTCGTGCGCGGATGGCGCCAGCGCCGGGACATCGTCTCCGCCGCACGGCGGACGCTGGCCGCACCCGGCAGCACCGAACTGGTCAGCATGTCCTCGCACGAAATCACGCTGGACCAGCGGCCCTCCGTCAGCGTGTTGGTGGACGGCCGACGGGTGGCTACCCTCCAGCTCGGCCTGTCCATCGTGTTCGACCTCAATGGCGTGCTGCTCGGGATCAGCGGCGGCCGGCTCACCGGCGTCCACTCCGGTCGCTGCGACATCACCGCCACCCTGGCCGTTCAGGGTACCGACCTGCTCGTCAGGCGTGCTCACCTCGAACTCCCCGGTGTCATCTCGTTGCGGCGGGGAATCAGGCTCTTGCCCGCCGGCGAATACCCAGCCGGTGCGGGACAGGCGGAAAGCCCTGATGACGACCCTGCCCGGCAGCTGGCACCTGAGTGGGAGGACAGCATTCAAGTCGGGGTTCGGGCCTCCAGACCACCCCGAACAGACTTTGATGATGATGACGAGGAGGAGGAGAACCATAGACGAGGCCAAGCGAACTGATCTGATGGACCAAGTATGAACGATATCGCCAAAGGTATTCTGTCGGGTGGGTGGTCGCTGGTTGCTGGCTGGATTCTCCCGACCGCAATCAACGCGCTGGTGTTTGGATTCTTCGTCTTGCCAAGTCTTCACGGAGTCTCGATAATCGGGAATTTCTCCCATTCGGGAGCGCAGGAGCGGTCACTGGTGGTATTGGGCGTGGCTGTTGTCGGCGGCTTGACATTCAGCGCGTTGCAAGCACCGCTCTACAGGGTGCTGGAAGGATATCTTTGGCCTGGTGCAATCGCCCGGAAACGTCGCGAACGGCAACTGCGTGCCAAGCACCTCCTGCAAGACCGCCTCGACGCAATTCGCTTGCGGACCCTTGATGGCCAGTCTCGGCTGGAAAATCCAGAGGACAAGCAGCGACTAGCGGAGCTGTCAGGAGACCGGCGGGTGAGTAGGTTTGCCGAGCGCGATCAAGCGCGTACTACGGTGCAGCGGTCCTTGCTCCGCGAGCGTCTGCGCCGCTACCCGGTTGATGATGCCCAGGTCGCACCCACCCGCCTGGGCAACGCCATTCGCCGGCTGGAAGAGTATGGCTACAACCGGTACAGGCTGGACTCGCAGGCACTTTGGTACGAGCTGACCGCAGCTGCCCCCAGACAGCTCAGCCATCAGGTCGACACTGCGCGGGCCGGAGTTGACTTCTTCGTCTGCCTCCTTTACGGGCAGCTGCTGGTGGCGGCGTTGGCGCTTGCTAGTCTCGCCGCTCCGCATCCGCACCAAGGGACGCTCCTGGTGACCGCTGTGGCTCTCCTCGTTTTGACGCTGCTCTGGTACCGGCTGGCGTGGATAACAACCGATGACTGGGCCTACGCTGTACGTGCACTGGTAGATCTTGGCCGTAAGCCACTCGCTGAAAGCCTGGGCTTTCGCCTGCCCAGTGAGCTGACCCAAGAGCGGAAGATGTGGCGTCGTTACTCTCGAATGGTGAGGCAACCATATCAGGCGGACCGCGCCGACGCTTTGGATGAGTTCCGGTTGCAAGGTCCCGAGCAATGCGAGGATCCGGGTATCACAGGCGCGGCGCCGCGCGCCGATAGCGAAGACCGAGATACCGGGGATAAGCCGATTACATCACCATGAAGCTCGATGACCGAAATCGTCTTCAGCTACAGTAGGCCGTCCCATGCGGAACTCGGGTCGAGGCAATCTTCGATAATCGAAGAGACCCGGCAGAATGCTGGCGACACCCGCAAGACCGGGCTGCACATCGACGGACCCCCTTCATCGCCATTCGGAAACACTCCCCGGAAGGCCTGGTCAGGCTTACACGCCAAGATTCCGGCCGATGATCTCCATCTTGGAGGTAACGCCGATGCCTGCAGAATTCCCGATGCAGGCAAGCCCGCGGCTCGTCCTGGCGCGAAGAAGGCCCTGGCGGAGATCTGGGGCGCCGAGGACAAAGACCACACCCAGGCCGCGTGAACGCAGGAGCGCCGTCAAACGGCAGTTGCGGGGAGGACCGTTTGGAGCAGGAACTCGTGGAACCGCGCCCTCTCTTCCCACTGCGGGAAGTGCGCCGAGTTCTCGAACCACACCAATTCCTTCCTCGACGCGATAAGGCTCGTGAAGTACCGTTCGGCCACCTCGACCGGCGCCATGCGATCATGGCGCCCCTCGGTGAAGAAGACCGGAACCTCTACCCGCGGAACCGTCTCGCTCAGGTTCACAGACATGAGGTCCGCATAGAGGAGGTCGAAAGAGCGTTTGGCCGCCCGGTTGAATCTGAGCTTCTCGGGCCACGAGTACTCGATGGATGCGAGCATCCAACCGACCCGGTCGAACTTCTCAGAGCTGTGCCACAGCGCGCCGAACTCACTGAGCCAGCGTGCGCATCGTCTCCATTTCGCGATGCCATCGGTGCCGGCGTAGGGTGGGCTGTCGAGGGAGTTGAGCTCATTCAGTGCTTTGGTGTTCCCGCGCCGCCGTGACTCGGCGAGGAGGAAGCGGTAGGCGACCCGCTGCCCCTCGGCGAAGTTCGCGATCAGCCCGGTGCTGACGAACGCGCTGAAGAGGTCTGGCCGTTGCTGGGCGGCCATGAGTCCGAGCACGCTGCCCCAGGAATGGCCGACGACGATTAGCTTCCGTCTGCCGAAACGCTGTGTCAGGTGCTCGGTCAGCTCGATGGTGTCGGCGACGAGCTGACTGACGTTCATCGCCATAACTGGCTGGATGGCCGCTCCGGACTTGCCCGAACCGCGCTGATCCCATTCGACGACGACAAAGTCATTCTCGAGGAGCCCGTTGAGCCCGACAGTCGCCATCTCGGCCTGACCCGGACCGCCGTGCAGCTTCAGCAGGATCGGGCTCTCGGCGCGCCGGCCTCGCACCAACAGCCATTGCCGTACGCCCCCCAGCGTCAATGGCTCGAGTTCCGCAACGCTCCCCGGAAGGGTTCGCCCCCGCGAATCGCATATCGGCCTTGTGCGTGTAGACGGTCCGAGCTGCGGGAGAAGGGACACGAAGGCAATCATATGGGTCAGCTGCGGACGGCTGAGTGAACCTCTGACGCAGGGCTATGGCGTCGCCGGAGACGACGGCCACGGCACAGCCGGGAAGTGCTGCTCAGGCCCGCTCCGGGTCAGGCTGGGACCCGTGGGCCTTGAGGGCGGTCGTGAATGCTTGGACTTTGGGATGGCGCGGTGGTACGGCATTACCGGCGCCCTAGGACGCGCTGAGCGCCGTGGCGGACCTCGGCCGGCTCGGCGTCTGCTTCGGTCCTAGCGGGGCGGCCACCCTGGCCGGGGCGCGAGCTGCCCTGACCGAACCCGAGCGGCGCGCCGCTCTCGACCTCGATGACGACGCCGTCGTCGTCCTGCTCAGCACGGAAGGACACACCCGATGACCCGCACTGTGCACATCAACCGGGACCGGCTCTGGACCTCCCTCGGTGTCGGCGGTCTTGAACCCGATCCCCCACACGTCCGCGGCCAGCCGGCCCGCTGAGCCTATGCGCCCGGGTGCGCGTCGTCGTCGTGCCGGGCCGCTGTGTCCGGCTGCAGCACTGCGCCGGCGGCGACCAGCTTGCCGTTGTTTACCGGTATCGGCAGCTGGGGGATCTGCGGGACCTCGGGTATCTCAAGCGGCGCTCCGCTCGTGATCTCGGCCTCGGCCGCGGCCACATCCTCATCGCCGAAGTCCGCGAGTGACGCCGTATCCTCGGCCGACTTCCTGTCGCCCGCGGGCGACGCCGGCGTGAACTTGTCGAAGAACCGGAGCAGCTCGACCGGTACCGGCATGACCAGCGTGCTGTTCTTTTCCGCGGCGACCTCGACCACTGTCTGCAGCAGCCGCAGCTGCAGGGCGGCGGGGTCGCGGGCCATGACGTTGGCTGCCGCGGCGAGGCGCTTGGAGGCCTGGTACTCGCCGTCGGCGGTGATGATCCTGGCGCGGCGCTCCCGTTCCGCCTCGGCCTGCCGGGACATCGATCGCTTCATGCTGTCGGGCAGCGAGACGTCCTTGAGCTCCACCCGCTCGACCCGGACGCCCCACGGGCCCTCGGTCGGCTCGTCGATGATCCGGCGCAGCTCGCGGTTGACCGAGTCCCGCTCGGAGAGCAGCTGGTCCATCTCGGACTGGCCGATGATCGACCGGAGCGAGGTCTGCGCCTGCTGGGAGACGGCGAACATGTAATTCTGCACGTTGATCGTCGCCTTGACCGGGTCGACTACCCGGAAGTAGACCACGGCATCGACCCGGACGGTCACGTTGTCTTTGGTGATGCCTTCCTGAGCCGGGACAGCCATGGCGATGATCTGCATGTTGACCTTCTGCATGCGGTCGCCGACCGGCCGGATCAGGGTCAGCCCGGCGCCACGCGTCCCCGGCACGACCCGTCCGAACCTGAAAATGATGCCCTGCTCGTACTGCTGCACGACCTTGAACGAGCGGACGGCCGCGATGAGCCCGGCCACGACGAGTACTACCAGGATGACCACCAGGGCGACCATCACCAACACCTCTTCTTCGGTGGCGCGCTGTTAGCCGGCCGCCTTCGGCGGCTAGTCCCCGGCGCCTGCCCTCAGCCTATCTACGCAATCAGGGACTAGCAAAATATTTCCAGAAACCATAATCCGATTAGAATGACGATGTGCTGCCGGAGCGGCACCGCCGTGGCTGGCTGGCTCACGGGACGCATCCGGGTGGCCGCCGGCAGGTGCGGGTGGCGCTGAGGGGCGTTTTCACGCGGTGAGCGAGCCGAGCTGAAGTCTCAGCGGGCTCACGCCGACTCGGCAACGCGACGGCGGCGGCCTGCCCGCCATCCTGAAATTGTCACCCCGCGCCGGTCAGCCTCCCGCCGGCGACCGCATCCAGCATGCAAGCCATCAGAACGTCGTCGACGTACCGCCCGCCGAGGAAGAATTCCTCACGCAAGACTCCCTCGACCGTGAAGCCGCACGACTCATAGAGCCGGCGGGCCGCGACATTGCCGCCAAGAACACGCAGCGACAGCTTACGTGCGCCCCGGCTGCGGGCCTGCTCGATGCAGGCTTCCACGAGCCGGTGCCCCACGCCGCAGCGCTGGCGGGCCGGGTGGACCGCCAGCCCCCGGATCTCCAGCACATGGGAGCGCGACGCCAGGGGGCGCGACGGGCCGAGCGCCGCATACCCGGCTATCACACGGCCG
>Ga0070699_100002498_pt1 | contig 16520 bp, 10 predicted proteins | sample KBSK1503metaG_FD_65473 | JGI IMG/M metagenome (GOLD analysis project Ga0070699, IMG submission 65473) | Corn, switchgrass and miscanthus rhizosphere microbial communities from Kellogg Biological Station, Michigan, USA - KBS K1-50-3 metaG | ecosystem: Host-associated > Plants > Roots >...
TGAAGGGCGCCGTCATCGGCGGCATCGCGGGCACCGTCTACGACATCGCGACGCGCAACAAGTAAGACGTCACGAGAGCGAGTTGCGGCCCGGCTCCGCGCGGCGGAGCCGGGCTTTTTTTAGCTGCGGCGTGCTTCGCTCGCAGCGGTGACGGCAGGCCCCGCCGCCGGCACGCCCTGACATTTACCCGCCCAACTACCGTCGCCTGGCCCCCCCGCCGTTTGGATCGACGTGATGGAACTCGACAAAGGCCCCCGCTCTTGCTTTGCCGCCGCCTCACGGCGGCCGTGGCGAACTCTTCCCGGGAAGAGCTCGGCGTTCCGCTGGGAGCCCCGTGTCCATAGAACAGCTCGCCCTCGTACGCATTGTGCGCACGGCAGCGGAGCTGGATGTTCCCTGCCGTGGCCTCGCCTCCCACGCCATGCGGGTCGACGTGATGGAATTCCACGAAGGCTTTCTCATTGCAGCGTCGCCCGCCTTTGCTCACGAAGGCGCAGGCACCGCGGTCACGGAGCCACACGGTGCGCCGGACCTTGGCCGCGATATCCCGGCTGCCGGGCGCCGTACCCCGACTGGCCCGCGGCCGCGCCGTCGCCGCGAACTTCTTCCGGGCCAGCTCTTCGCGCAGCGCCGTCAGCGCCCGATCGAAGACCTCCGCCAGATCTCCATCAGGGACAGCATGTCGGAGCAGCTCCTGGGCCTGGCGCAGCTTTTCCCTTGTCTGGGCGCTCGCCGTGAAGCGGATCTCATAGCGGCCCGGCGCGAGCGGGCTCACGACCGGCCGTCGCACCGGGGCCGATGACGCCGGCGAAGATACCCTCGCCGAAGGCAGGCTCGCAACGGGCGCCAGTACCGCGGGCGCGTCCGAAGACACCGGCCGCTTGGCGTCCAAAGCCCCCGCGAACGCCTTTGGTCCCGGCAGCTTGCGGACGCAGGCCGGGACCTCGGACATCGGGAAGTACCGGACCAGCAGCTCCTCGACCTCGCGCTTGCTCTTGCCCGCCGCCGCGGCCAGCAGCTCCGGATGGTTCTCGGCCGTCAGGTGGGAGGCAAGCAGCCGCACCGTCGCGAGGCTCAGCGAACCCTCGCCGAGCATCCGGAGAATGAGCGGGAACCTCCTTGCCGCCCGTGTCGCTTCGATGCGGTTGTACGCTGCCGGCTCGGAGAGGTGCAGGACCTCGCAGCAGTAATTGAAGAGAGACGAGAAGCCCGCGGGCAGGTAGAGGCGGCGGGCGTCGAGCTCGGCCAGGTGAGCGATGAGGCAGGCGGTGGCCTCGCGCTCGCACCGCGCGAGGGTCTTTACCTCGGCGACGAGTTCGTCGTCGGATAGGTGGGACGGCATATCGATCTTCATGCCGACTCAATACCATATGAGCTTGTACGGGGAGGACCGTCCTAATCCAGAAAATAGTTGCCGTCTCGACTCTCTGCTAAAAGTGTTAGGCCATTTCGCGTGTCGTTGTGTCCGACGCGGTGAATCCCATGTGGCCGGGGCTCACAGCTCCCGGGGTAGCGCCTCCGCCGCGTTCTTCGCGTCGTAGCCGGGACAGATGACGGCCAGGCGACGGCCGTCCGCGCTGAAGAAACCGCCCGGGGCTCGATACCCACCCCAGGTCCACGGCAGAAGCGCTTCCTAGTGACGCGGTGCCTCGGTCAGCTCCCCGCTCATGCCGGGGGTGCGCGACTCGGCGCCGATCGAGGCGGACGAGACGGCCGGACAACCGGAGCTGCTCAGCACCACCTGGACGGCCAGGGATTCGTCCTGGGAGGCGAAGTTGGCCAGGAGCAACTCGTAATTGCCCGCCGCGATGTTCGGCGCCGAAACCTTTCGCGGCTTCGCCGTGATCTCCGACCGCAGCAGGAAGGTACACGTCCCCGCGTTGAACTGATCGATCAGGCAACTGTTGGCGGTCACGAGGTAGACGCCGATCTGGCTCGCGGCGAACGTCCAGTCCACGGTGATGTCCAGCCGGCCGCTCCCCGTCGACGAAAACGGCAGGCGGATCAGGTTCCGCGCCGGCAATGAGCCACTGGTCTGGAGCAACGTGGTCTGGGCGCACGGAGTCGGTGTCGGGGCGGGCGTGGGGGGAGTGGTGGGTGTGGAGCTCCCGCACGCGGGCAGCAACAGAGCCAGGAGCAGGCCCACGATCCAGCGCGACTTTCGCATGAAACCTCCTCGATCTCGGCAGGAGATCAGATTGAGTTGCATCGCCTTCTCGCTCCTCGGGCATGCCGTATTGCGCAGGCATTGGCGGCGCGCACAGGTCACGACTCGAGGACCGCGCCACCGTCACCGAGCCCGAGGCGCTCCATCTTCATCGCCAGGCCGTTGCGCGAGACCCCGAGCAGCCGCGCGGCGGCCGACCGTTTTCCACCCGTGCGCACGAGCGCGGCCCGGATGAGACGCCGCTCGAGGTGGTCGACGTTGGCCTCGAGCCTCAGCGAGGACGGGGCCGCGTCGACCTCCCCTTCAACGGACATCAGGAGGCGCTCGGAGAGCATGCGCACGTCGACCGTCTGTCCGTCCCGGCAAAGGTAGACCAGCCGCCGCACCTCGTTCTCCAGCTCGCGGACGTTGCCGGGCCACGCGTACGCGCAGAGGGCTCGCCGCACCTCGGCGGTGATCCCCGGGATCGACTTGCCGGTCTCGCGGGCGAACACGCCCAGCATCGCCTGCACGAGGCCGGGGATGTCCTCGCGGCGCTCGCGCAAAGGCGGCACGCGCAGCACGAAGCCGGCGACGCGGTAGTAGAGGTCGTGGCGGAACTGGCCCTGCTCGATCTTCTCGTCGAGGTCCGAGTTCGTGGACGTGACGACCCGGGCGTCGACGCGCAGGGGCGCGCTGCCGACCGGCTGGATCTCACCGCCCTGGAGGGCCCGCAGCAGCTTGGCCTGCAGCGCGAACGGCATGTCCCCGATCTCGTCGAGGAAGAGGGTTCCCCCGTTCGCAAGCTGGAACCTGCCCGGACGCTCGTGGACGCCGGTGGCGACTCCCTTGGCGATCCCGAACATCTCGGCTTCGAGCAGCTCGGCGGGAATGGCGGCACAGTTGACGGCCACGAACGGGCCGGCGCGGCGCGCCGACGAGGCGTGCAGCACGTGCGCGAGCTGCTCCTTGCCCACTCCGGTTTCGCCCTGGAGGAGCACCGGCACGTCTCCCTGGACGAGCGCACGCATCTGCTCGTAAAGCTCCCGGATGACGGCGGAATGCCCGGGGATGTAGCCCTCGGGAAAGGCGAGGACGTCGTCGCGCTCATCCCCCCCGGCCGGAGCCCACCTCGAGGGAAGCATCCGGAGGGCGACCGCGCGTCCGGTGGTAGCTTGCATGTTCATACCTGTTGAGGATTGGACGGACGCGACCGTCAGTTTTCCCGGGCCTGTTTCTTCTTTATTCCGTAGAAATCGACCCAGTGGACCATTCCGTCCCAACCGGCCACGTACTCGTCGTAGGAGAGCCAGAAGCCCTCGTCCAGCTCGCCTTCACAGTCCCGGCCGGCCGGGCACAACTTCGACGGGTCCACGACCAGGACGCGGTTGCTGGGATGGGTCGAGAAGCCCTTGACGATGATCGTGTGACCGTTTGCCGACCCGCGGGACCGCACGGAAGCGATCACCGGCCGGCCTGCGCAAATCTCGGCCGTGAGCGCCGTCCAGCCCAGGGGCCGCGAGCCGCACGCTTCGTCGTTCTGGCGACCCGGCAGCGCGTCGCAGGTCGTCGCGTAGCTGAAGTTGTAGCGCTCAGGCTTTTCGACGAAGGCCGGCCAGCGGGGCCGGTCGCATCGGGCCGGCAGCTCGTCGGCGGGCAAACAGGAGCTGGGCGTGAGGCAGCAGCCCTTCACGCCCAGCACCTGCTCCGCCTGGCGGCATTGGCAAGCCTTGTTCGTCGGCTCGCCGAGAAGCTCCATGATCATCTGGCTGGTCGCCGCCCAGCACCAGTTGTTGGCACGGCCCGCCTGGGGCGAGAACCGGAGGCTCAGAATGCGCTCCTGGCACGCTTCCAGGCGCGGTGCGGCGGAAGTGGCGGCCAGAACCGTCATCCCGATGAGCACACACCTGGTCCAGGGCAGCATGAGAGCCTCCTTTTTGAGAACGCGAGAGTGGTAAGAGGTGAGGTTGCGCTACTGACGGCTGAACATGGCAGGCCCGCAGAACGTGGGCCGAAGCAAACCGGCTCCCTTTCGGCCGTCGACCGGTCGCCAGGGTTCGGGTAATGGCCTGTCTGCCGGTTCGTTCAGAAGCAAGGTGTAATACGCGCCGAAGTGAAGAGCACGCATCTCTTCGTCACTCATCGCGTGATGAGCGTTCCCGTAGGATGGATTCTCCGCGGGCAGGTTGCTCACGAAGAGCCGGTGGGGGGTCGTGCTGGGCGCGAACAGAAGCCGTTTCGTCTGTCCACCTTGCACCGCGGTGACTTCGATCACGACGGCCGCGGCCTCGGTCTGCAGCGTCCACTGGATCGTGTCGGTCAGCGCTTGGCGAAGCGTGTGCTCTGATCCGTGAGTCTTGAACTCGAACATATGGCCCCGATACGTTTCCTGGCTCGGTATCGCACCCGCGACCAGACCGGCATCGAGATGTACTCGTGCCGCGACAGATGGCGGTAGACGGGTCGGCGTGGCGTCGTTGCTTCCGCTAAGAGCTGGATTGATCCGGCCGTCGCCGACTAGAGCTTGCATGTTGGGGACGAATCGAATGTCCCGCCAAGACGCGGGGTCGCGAGGGTCGCGGGGAGGCTCGGGCCACGACGTTTCATCCTTGGACGGCCGGAAGAACTGCAGGCCTGTGCTTTCTGCTCCCTGCGCGTGTATCCGCACTTCAGATCCCGTCAGGTCCCATACGCCGAGCTGGTCGATCCGGCCCGTGTGGCTCGGCGTGCCCGCGATGACCCGCGTGGGGCCGCTACTGTCCGGATTGGCGAGATCGTTCAGGCTCACGACGAGAGTCGGGGCGTGCTCGGGAAGAGTGATACCGCCCACCTGGCCGACACCCTTGGCATCGACGAGAAGGATCTCGCCCGGCTTTCCGTCCCCGCCACCGATCAAGGCGCAGAGTCCGGTAAAAGCGATCGATAAAGCAACACTCATGACATTTCTCCTTTCGAGAATGAATGAAGATCGACGCCGCCCATGCAAATGAATGCGGCCCAGCTCGCCGGATGAGCCAACGACACGTCGTCCGCGCGCAGGAAAGCGAGCTGGGCTTTCCGCAAGGCCACAGAAGGATCTCCCTCTGTCAGCAACGCACGATGAAAAGCGATGAAAAAGCGCCGACTGACGGAGTCGTCGATGTCCCAGAGGCTGCCGACGACGTCGGGCACACCTGCAGCCAGGAAGGGACGGCCGAGGCTCAAAGCACCTTCGACGCGTGACACGGCTCCGGCCGCCGTGCGACAGGCGGCGAGGACGATGACACGGGTGCTGGGCAGGCCGCGTCGGCCCAGCTCGTTGAGATAAAGAGCCCCGGAATCACCTGTCCGGGGATCGGGCGCAAGGAGGAGACGCGCGGCCGATGGGGTATCGTCACTCGCAGCAGCATGACCGGCGTAGTGCACTATCTGTGTGCTGCGAATGCCGTCCATGAAGGCTCTCTTCGTTGCGGCGCTTCCCGTGAGCAGCACCGAGCGCGGATAGAGGCGTGCGATCTCGCCCGCTTCGGCTTCAGCGTCGGGCAGGTCCGGCATGCGGGCCCAGACGCGCCGATCGAGCCGCGGGTTCCCGACGATGAGCACCCGGGGCACAGAGCCGGCCGAAGTCCCGGCCCGGGTCGAGGCACGGACGAACACGGTTCCGCTCGGGGCCACACCCAACATGTAGTCTTCGACGAGGTAGCGACCGGTTTGCCGATTCCACAGGGCCGCGAAGGCCACAGACTGCAAAACGCCGTCGGGGATGAAGACGAGCGCCCGCTGCGAGGCAATAAAAGGAAGAAGAGGGCGGACGAGCTCGTCGTGCAGTCGCGCCGCCGTCCGGCGCACGAGTTCTTGTGGAGCCCGTCCCTCTATCGCCGCCCTGTTCGCCGCCACCAGCCGCGACAGCTCGGCCGCCGGCAGCGAGCGCTCGATGAAGTGGGATCCCTCTCGAGAAAGCGCCCACGCAAAAAGACGATCCTCCAGAGGAACGTAATAGGCGAGCGTCAACCCTTCTGGTAGCTCTGATCGCAACGCCTCAGGGTCGGACGGAGTGACGGTGGAACCACCCAGCGACTCCACGAGCTGTCGGGCCCGGCCGCGCTCGGCGAAAGCCAGCGCACGCTCTGGATCGTGGCGTTTCTGAACCTGGAATCGCATCATGTCGTCGAATAGCGGAACAGCCCGGTCGAAGAAAGAACCCTGGAGGGCCATGTCGCGAAGAGAGCTCCGCCGACGTTCCATTTCCTGAATGCCTGCCGACAGCTCCTCTTCCGCCGCGTCGTCGGAGCCCCGAGCAGCCTCGGCGCGTGCCAGGAGGAGATGAAGCGCCGGAATCCGCGCCGGAGCGGTGGCTCGGAAGTACGCGACTGCTTCTCCAAGGGAGCGGGCCGCTGTCTCGGGTTGTCGATGAACCAGTACTTCGCCCTCCGTCGCATTGACCTCGGCCTTCTGACGCTCTGCAAAGGATGCGTCGGACATCCGGGTGATCCAGCGTCGAGACTCGAGCAGGTCTGAGGCCGCCAGCCCATCGTCGCCGAGCGTGTGATAGATGGCGGCACGACGAGTGAGTGCCTCGCTAACGGCCGCAGCGCGCGACCAGCTCACGGCCACGTCGACGAGCGCCGTACCGAAATGGAGGGCACTCCTGGGCATCCGTTCGTCCAGGCACGCGAGCAGGGCTTCGGACAGGATCGCGTGACGGCGCCGTGGATTCCGCACTTCGCTCAGCAGCGCAAGACTCTTCTCGCGATCGCTCCATGCGCCCCGTGTCTCGCCCAGAAAATGAAGGTTTTCCGCCGCTGCAACGAGCATGAAGGCCTCGCTCTCCACGTCCCGCGTCCTCTGGAAACAGTCACGGGCCGAGCGATACCGCTCCAAGGAGACCGTGAGGTCGCTCCGATACACGCGGATGAGTCCCTGGATCGAACGGACTTTTCCCAGGAGCTGGGTATGGCCGCGCGGTTGTGCGGCGGTCTCCAGCCGGTTGAGCTCGACGAGGGCCGCCTCCTGTCGGGACGGCAAGAGGCAGTTGAACACGACTTGGAGCCGGGCCCAGGCTGCGTACGGACTGCCACCCGACTGCAGATCACGAACAGCCGCGCGGAACTGGGAGCAGGAGGTCCCCTGGAGGTCATAGAGGCGCTTGGCTTCGCGAAGAGCTCGGTAGCCGAGGGCCTGCGAGCGAAGCGGATCTCGTGAAGCAGCGGTTGCCGCGGGCTCGACGAGGGCGCGGGCCGCGTCGCGAGGCAGAGCGTCGCTGGTCGTGCGCAAGAGAGCGTCGCCGATCAGGCGCGCGCGCTCGCGATGAAGGCTGGCGTCGGGGTGCCCTACGAGGTAGGCGTCGGCCCAGGCCGGCAGCAGCTCATCCTCGAAGTAGTCGCGCAGCAAAGAGGGCGAGTCCTCAGCCAGGCGATCGATTGCCTGCTGGCCACCCTCGACCGCGGCTCGGACGCGCGCCCTGTCCTCTTCGGCCGTCGACTGGCGCGCCTTGGGCAGCGCCTCCAGATGCTGCCGAGCCTCTTCGGCCCAGCCCGAGGAAGAGTCGCGCTGAAGGTAGTCTCCCCAAGCCTTCCGCGCGGCATCGACGAGATGTAAACGCTCGAGGGCGAGGGCGCGATTGAAGTACGCCTCCGGCGGCGGGTCCTTCAGCGCGATCGCGCGCTCCGCGGATTCGAGCGCCTTCGGTATGTCGGCGGGCTCGTCCGACTGCGCGGCTCGCACGAGATACGCCGCGGCGAGGTCGCTCAACAGTCGTGTGTCGTCGGGCTTCTGGGCCGAAGCCGACTCGAGCGCCTTGACGGCCGCGGCCGCGTCTCCCGACACCAGATAAGTGACGCCGAGCGCGCCCAACGCCTCGGGCGAGGTGTCGCCCTGGGCCTGCTCCCGGATCCGGGCGACGGCCGCGAGAACCGCCGGTGACTGAGCGTCGAGCCCCTGCCGCGTCTCGCCCGACCGGAACGTGGTGAGCCGGCCGTGGCGGAAGCCGCCGGTCAGCCGCGGCTCGACGAACCGCCGGTCGCCCATGGCGTCGGCCAGCGACGCGACGAGCGGAGCGGGGGCACGATGGAAACCCGCGCGCGGGACCCAGAGACCGAGCGCAATGACGAGCACGGCCGCCGCCGCCAAGCCGATCCTGAACGCCGGGCGTCGAAGGAATGCTGCGGGCGCCGCGGCCCGAGCGCCCGCTCCCATGACCCCAGCTTCCTCCGCCTCGGCCAGGCCGAACTGGACGGTCTCCGAGAACACCTCGTAGCACTCCGAGCAGCCGGCGACGTGCTCGTCCATCCGGGCGGCCTCGTCGCCGAAGAGCCGTCGCTCTGCGTGGGCCGCGATCAGCCGCGGATCGGGGTGGGTTGTCACGACTCACCTTCCCGCCGGTCGGTCTGCGGACCCGATGCGGCTCCTTGAGCGAACGAATCCTTCACGGCCGCCTCCACCGTGAGCGCGGAGTCCCAGTCCAGCGTCGAGAGCAGCTCGCGCGCGTCTCCACACCCGATGCCTTCGGCCTCGAGGTCGACGCGCAGTCGCTTGAAGGCTGCGTCCCTTCTTCGATAGAGGGTCTTCTGCTCCTCGCCGAGGGCCCTCGCGACGTCCGCCACGCTGAGCCCGCCCTCGACGTGCAGGCGCAGGACGATGCGGTCGCGAGCGGGCAGGCGCCCCAGCGCCTTCCGGAGAACGAGGAAGGTCCTCTCCGCCAGGATCTGGCGCTCGGCCTGCTCGATCGTAGAGAGCCTGACCGCGGGCGCCGGCAGCTCCTGATCGGTGCGGGGGCCGGCTCGCCGGGGGCTACGGCGCGGCAGCTTGAGGCTGATCTCGTATAGGGCTTCGCGGCTCTCGGCCACCTGGAAGTCCGTTTGCAAAACGCCGCGCGCCTCCTCGAAGGTCAGCCCGTCGCGGTACAGAAGCGCCTCGAGGCGCAGCGCGACCGGCCCCAGCCTCCGGGCCTCCGCCGAAGGACGCCACTTCCCGAAGCGCTGCGTCTGATAGTCGAGATAGATGCGGTTGACGACTGCCGTCAGGTAGGTCTTGAGCGAGCTGCGGCCCTCGAACCGGCCGAGGATCTCGTAGTCGTTCTCGATGAGCCGGAGCTTGACGGTCGACGCGAAGTCCTCGGCGTCGGCCCCGCGAAGGCAGCGCCGCGCGCAGACCCACGCGATGACCCTCTCGATGAGCGCGAGTTCGGAGAGAAACAGCTGCTCGCGAGTCATGGGGCCCCCGAAGACGGCCCGATGATACGGCACGGGGCGGCTGGCACGCACCGCGGGAGGGGTCTGGAGCGCCGGTCCGCTCGTCCCGGGTTGGCTGCAGCTCGTCATGCCCGGACCCGGAGAGCAACGCGCGTGCCGGGCGATGTGCGCGCAGCCATGGAGTGACCCAAAGCGCTGATCCTGCGGCGACTCGAGGTTTCGAGCGGCGGCACGAGCGCCGCTCCGCTCCCTCGATCGCCAAAAGCTTGGGCGGGGCGTTGCCTAAGGATTGGGCGCCGAGCTGGATCGCTCGGTCGCAGTGCATTGGCGGTGGTTCAGTGGAAGGTGATCCCCAGAGTGACGTCGACGACGTTCTGCTTCCAGGTGCTGGCGACCGCGTCGCCTCCGAGTTTCTTGCCGTACCAGAAGTTGGCCCCGGCCGTGACGGAGGCTTTTGTCCACACCCGGAAGTCATAGCCGGCTCCCACGAGCAGCCCCAGCCCGTTCCCCAGATCGACGGTGATCGTCCTCGAGTCCTGATGGATGTCGGTGTCGATGAAGGCCCCGCCGGCCCCGACCTTGAGGAAGTAATTCGACGAGGCCTGCGGATAGATCGTCAGCGTGGCCAAGATGTTGTACAGGTTGAGCGTGGCGCCTTCGTGATCCTTTGACCACAGGTTGACCTCACCCCCGAGCAGCAGGTGATCGTGGATCGTGCCGCCGAGATTGAAGTACCCGACGACCGCGTTCTCGCGCCGACCCGCACGACAGGCGTCGCACGTGGCGTCCGCGGAGCCGAATCCGCCGCCGAAGCCGAGCCAGAAGCCGCGCCGTACCGGCGGGTTCGAGGCCGGCGAAGCGACCGAAACGGAAGCCACGTACGTCACTGCGGACAACGAGCACACGACCAGCCATCGACCGCGCATGAATCCTCCTCTGCATTCCGGTCTCTGGGAGCTGGGTTGCGAGCATGATGCCAGCCGAGATGCACGCGGCGGCACGGCGGCAAAATGCGGCAGCGAATGGATTCGCGGCCGCGGGCGGCTCGCGAGCTCGGCCACCCGTGAGCGCAAGCGCTGCGCAGAGCGCTCAGTTACTGGGCGAGGCCGAGCTTCTCCATCTTGATCGCGAGGCCGTTGCGTGAGATGCGCAGGAGCTTCGCGGCCTGCGTCCGGTTGCCGCCCGCCTTTCCCAGAGCCTCCTGGATGAGCCGCCGCTCGAGCGCATTCACGTTCTTCGCCAGCTCCAGCGTGTCGAGGGCCGGTTCTGACCCACTCTCGTGCGGATCCGCGACCACCTCGAGCGAGATCATGCTGGAGTCGATCGCCTGTCCCTCCGGGCAGAGATACACGAGCCGCCGCACCTCGTGCTCGAGCTCGCGGACGTTCCCCGGCCAGGCGTACTCGGTGAGCGCGCGCAGGGCCTTCACCGTGATGCCCCGAACCGCCTTGCCGGTCTCACGCGCGAAGCTGCGCAGGAAGCTCTCGACGAGCACCGGCACGTCCTCGCGCCGCTCGCGAAGCGGGGGCACGTGGAGGGCGAAGCCGGCGACGCGGAAGTAGAGATCGCGGCGGAAGCGACCTTCCGCCATGCGGCGGTGAAGGTCGGAGTTGGTCGCCGCGACGATCCGGATGTCCACGGGCACGGGCGCGCCGCCCACGGGCTGGACCTCCTTCTCCTGCAGCGCGCGCAGCAGCTTGGCCTGCAGCTCGAGGGGCATGTCGCCGATCTCGTCGAGGAGCAGCGTGCCGCCCTCGGCCATCTGGAACTTGCCGCGACGCTCGACCACGCCGGTGGCGATGCCCTTGCCGATGCCGAACATCTCGGCCTCCAGCAGCTCCGCGGGGATGGCGGCGCAATTGATGGCCACGAACGGACCGTTGCGGCGGGGCGACGAGCCGTGCAGCATCCGGGCCAGGAGCTCCTTGCCCACGCCCGTTTCACCCAGCAGCAGGATGGGAAGGTCGCCCTGCACGAGCGGCCGAAGCTGGGCATAGAACGACCTCATGGACGGTGATTCCCCCGGCACGTAGCCTTCCGGGAAGACGAGGCCGGCGTCCTCGACCGGCGGCGCCGGGACCGGGGCCAGCGGTTCGGGACGGAGGCGCCGGGAGAGAGCGACCAGCATGCGAAGGAGCACCTCCACGTCCCGGCCGCGGCCCCGCAGGTCGCCCCCCACCACGATGCCGAGCCGGCCGGGACCGGCGCCGGCCGCGAGGGCACAGGTGAGCGGCGCATCGCCCCCGAGCGAGACGGCCCGAACGGCGCGGCCCGTCGCCACGCCGCCGCGCACCAGCTCGACGAAGCGAGCGTGGCGGGCGAGGTCGGGCAGGATCCCCCACGTGGCGAGCGCCACGGGCTCGCCCTTCTGGACCTCGAAGATGCACGCGCTCGAGGCCGCGAGCTGGCGGCACATCAGGGCGACCAGGCCGGCAAGATCGGGCTCGGGCGCGGCGCAGAGGCAGGCGATCAGGCCCTCGACCAGGCTCAGGCCGACGCGGCCGGGCTCGTCCACCGGAGTGCCCGTCGTTTCGTCGGCGGGAAGGCCCGGGGCCGGCGAATCGCTGCCCCGCACCGTGATCGCGATCGCGGTGTCCTCGGGCTCCACTTCCTCGAGCCGGAGGCGCACCGGACCGACGCGGATCTCGTCGCCCGCCCGCAGCCGGGTGCGCTGGACCCGCACGCCCTTCACGAGCGTTCCGTTCCGGGAGCCCATGTCCTCGAGGGTGAGGCCTTCCGGATCGAGGGTCAGGAGCGCATGCCGGCGCGAGACGCCGCGCACGGGCAGCACGATGGCATTGCCGGCCACGCTGCCCACCCAGTTCTCGCCGGGCTGGAGCGCGTACGCGCGCGCGGCGCCCGCCACCTCGCCGCGCAGCCGGTAGTGGACCTTCCGAGCGACGGCGTCCGTCACGTCTGCCTCCCGGTGCGCCTGGAATCGAGCGCCGCCATTGTAAGCCTCGAGGACACCGCTCCCGTCTCCTGCTCGCCCACTGGCTGCGCGATGCCGCGCAGTCACTGGGCACGTCGCGGCGCGTCCTCCCTGCTTCATCCGTACGTCCATGCCGACAAAGTGCCGTAGCGGCGCGCGGTTGCGCGAACGGCTCCGCTCACGGCCGCGGTCGGCACCCCGCCTGCAATACGGGACGCGCGAGCCGAGGCGAGGGGACGGCGGCCCTCGACGGCAGGAGGAAGCCAATGAATGCGATCCGAGGAACCGTTGCGGCAGCCGGAGCGCTGGCGTTCGCGTTGACGCTCGGAGGCTGCGGCCACGACGACTGCACGAAGAACCCCACGGGCCCGGGATGCCCGGTGACGACGACGACGACCACGCTGCCAGCGGCCGTGCGCACCCTCATCCAATCCTCAAACGTCAGCCTGCCGTCGAGCACGCTGTGGGTGAACGAGTTCACGACGCCGAAAAACGGCACCCTGGACATCACCGTCGACTGGACGTTCGCGTCGAGCCGGATCGGCGTCTACGTGGTGCGGGAAGCCTGCACGCTGGACCAGTTCAACGCCCGCACCTGCAAATTCGTGACGACATCGGAGACGACCCAGAAGCCGCGGACGATCACGCTGACCGGCTTCACGGCCGGCACGTACCAGCTGCTCATCGGCAACTTCGCGAAGGCGGATGAGTCGGTCTCGTACCAGATCGGCCTCACCACGGGCGGCACAGCGTCATCCGCCTCGGCGGGGGAAGCCGGCTCCCGTGATCCGCGGATCGGGGGTCCGTTGAGCAACGTCGTGTCTCATTAACCCCAGCGTCCTGGGGCCAGCATCGCGGTCATCCGCTCCGGGTTCTTGATCGTCTGGGTCGTCATCCAGGCATCGGCCACCGCGACGAGGCCGCGACCGGTATCGCCGCCCATCAGCTCTCCGCGGCGGCGGCGGGCGACGGCCGCGTGGAGGGCCATTTCCACGGCGACGAGACCCGCCTCCGCGGGTTCGAGGAGGGAGAGGGCACGCTCCGTCTCTCCGCGGGTGGCGGCGACGCCGGCGCGAAGCAGAAGCGCCAGGGCGTCGCCCCAGCGCGTCTTCTCGCGCAGCATCGTCCGGGCATGTTCCTCCGCGCCCCGGAGCAGGTCCCGGCGCTCGGTCGGGTCCGCGGCCTGGGCGGCCCGCGCGAGACGCCGCCGCGCGCGCGTATCGAGCCCGCGGATGAAGCCCGCCTGGACGAAGCGGTCGAGCGTTCGCGCGGTCATTCGCCACGCCTTGTCCACTCCCCGGGAGACCCCGAGCTCCTCGCCCGAGTAGAGAGCGATGTCGGTTCTCGCCCCCCTGAGCCAGAGGTGCAGGTAGTCGAACCTCTGGCCCTGCGTCCATCCTTCGAGTCCCTTCTCGAGCTCGTGGCGCGCGCGGTCGGGATCGTCCGCCGCCAGCCAGACCACGTGCGAGCAGAAGCCGGTGCGAAGGAACGTGGCCCGCAGCCGGTTGCCCCGTCCGTCGGCCTCCTCGAGGAGGGGCCGCAGCCGCTGGGACAGCGCGGCCACCTCTCCCATGAAGAACAGGGACACGAGGTCGAAGAGCTGCGCGGTGAGGATCTCCCAATCGACCCCCGTACACTGCTCACGCAGTATCGCCTCCGCACGCTCGCAGTGCTCCCGCGCCTCCCGCCATCTCCCGTCGAGCCAGGCGGCGTTCCCGGCGGTCAGCGTCGCCAGGCCGATGGCGTAGGGGTGGTTCACGCGCTCCGCGAGCTCACCCGACGCGCGGACGAGACGCGCGGCCCTCTCCCGGCTCCGGCTCCCGCCCATCGCCACGTAGGCCGCCTCCATGGCGAGGGCGCGAGCCACCCGGTACGGCTCGCCGGCCCGAAGCGCGAGGATCAGGTGGCGGGCCTGGAAGTCCGCGCCCCGAACCATGTCGAACATCGCCATACCGACTCCGAGCGCCCAACAGGTGTCGATCCGCAGCAGGTCCTGGACGGGGATCTCGGTCTCGTCGCGCAGCTTGAAGCGGAGGCCGCGCAGACGCACCTCGGCGCGCCGGAGAACCAGGGAGAGCAGAGCCCTTCGGTGCGTGCGCGGCAGCACCATGTCCAGCTGGGCGAGCACGATGTCCAGCGCACGGCGTGCCTCCTCCAGGTGGCCGCTGATGAAGAACTGCTGAGCGGCGCGCCGGTGAAGGTCGATCGCGGCGGCGGGACCCGCCTGCTTGGCCGCCGACAGGTAGGCCTCGGCGGCCTCGCCGCCGCGGCTGGCATTGGTCAGGGCGTCGCCGAGCCGTATCTCGAGCTTCGCCCGCTCGGCGGGCGCGCCCACCCGCAGGTTCAGCGCGAAGCGGTAGAGGCTGGCGGCCCGGTCGAACGCGAGGGCCTCGGCCGCCTTCGCCGCCGCCGCCGCCGCGTACTCGGCGGCGGTCTCCGCGTCGCCGGCCCCGAGATGGTGCGTGGCCAGCATCTCGGGATCCGCGCCTCCGGTCGCGAGCAGCGCCGAGGCCAGGCGGTGGTGGCATTCCTGCAGTGACTCGGCCGGCAATCCCGCGACCACGGCGTCCCGGATGCGGTCGTGGTACGGCTCGATCTCCTGCCGGCCGAGGGTGCTCCGCGTCCGCACGAGGTGCGCCGTCCGCAGCACCGCCTGGGCGCCTTCGCCCTCTCGCTCCAGGTCCGCGGCCCGGTAGGCCGCGGCCACGTCGATCGGCACTCCCGACACGGCGACCACGTCGAGCAGCCGCCGTGCGAGCGGCGGCAGCCGGCACACGCGGGCGGCGATGACCTGGTCGAACGTGACGTCCACGGCCGTGGGCTCTCCGTCGGACTGGGAGAAGCGCACGAGCTCTTCGATGAAGTACGGGTTGCCCCGGGACTCCCGGGCGATGGCTTCCGCGCGCGTCCCGTTCCCTTCGGGCCCGCCGCCGACGAGCGCGCCCGCCAGCTCGTGGGCCTCGGAGGGCGAGAGCTCACCGACCACGATGTCGCGCATCTCCGGGGACGCATCGGGCGGCCGCTTCGGCAGGATGCTCCTCAGCAGCGGAGCGGTGTTGGCCTCCTCGCTACGATAGCAGCCGATCAGGAGAAGCGCGGGCGGGTCCGGGGGGCTCATCAGGTGCTCGAGCAACGCCCCGCTGTCCACGTCCCCCCACTGCAGGTCGTCGATGAAGAGGACGAGCGGCCGGCGGTCCGCCACGCGCACGAACAGCTCGCGCAGGGCCTGGAAGGCGCGACGCTGCCGCTCGAGCGAGTCGGGGATGTCGAGGACCGCTCGGCGGGCGCGGTTCACGGCGGCGACCTGGCGAAGCACGGGGAACAGCTTCGCGAGAGCGAGGATGTCGTGCGGGAGAAAGGCCTCCGCTTGCGCGGACGGGAGGCGCCGAAGGTAGCGGCTCAGGGCGTCGACCAGGGCGTCGAGCGCCTTGTAAGGAACCGATTCGCGCTCGTAGCAGCGCCCGACGAGCACCACCGCCTCGCCGTGAAGGTCCTTCAGCTCCACCAGGAAGCGACGAACGAGCGCGCTCTTGCCCATCCCGGAGCCGCCGTGCACCGCCACGATCACCGCCCGTCCCGCTTTCGAGGTCTGGAACGCATCGCGCAACGCTTCGAGATGCTTTTCCCGGCCGACGAAGAGCGCGGGGCCCGGGGGAAGGGACGGGGCCAGGATCGCCGCGGACGATCCCATCAGCGCCCGCAGCACCTCGCGTCCCGCGGGCCGTGAGCCGGGATCACGGCGCAACAGGTCCCGGCACAGCTCGTCGAGGTCGCGCGGGACGTCGGGGGCGAGCTCGTGGGGCGGCGCCGGCTCGCCCTCCTGCTTCCGCCGCATGACCTGTGGCGCGGGGCCGGCGAAGGGCAATCGGCCGGTGAGCGCCTGGTAGAGCACGGCGCCGACGTTGTACCAATCGCTGGCCTGCGTGAGGGGAAGACCCGACACCTGCTCGGGCGACATGTACGCCGGCGTCCCTCCTTGATCCACGGTGTGCGTATGCGCCCGGTCGAGCTCCGCGACGAGGCCGAAGTCGAGGAGCACCACGCGGCCCTGGCGGGTGACGAGGACGTTCGACGGCTTGATGTCCCGGTGCAGCTTTCCGGCGTCGTGAAGGGCCAGCACGCCTTCGGCCAGTTGCGGCAGGGCGCGGCGCAACCGGGGCAGGTTCAGGGCCCCTTCCGGAGCGTCCTCCCCGGCGTCGTCGGCGGCGCGCACGGGGGCGTTCGCGGCGGACACCGCGCTCGTCGAGCTCGACTCGGCCGGGTAGGTCTCGCC
>Ga0070699_100002500_pt1 | contig 16505 bp, 16 predicted proteins | sample KBSK1503metaG_FD_65473 | JGI IMG/M metagenome (GOLD analysis project Ga0070699, IMG submission 65473) | Corn, switchgrass and miscanthus rhizosphere microbial communities from Kellogg Biological Station, Michigan, USA - KBS K1-50-3 metaG | ecosystem: Host-associated > Plants > Roots >...
TCCCCGTGCACCTCGGTCTCGCCCGGGCGTTCGAGGCCGGCCTCGACGCGGCGCTCAAGCTCGGCGCCGACGTGATCGTCAACACCGACGCCGACAACCAGTATCGTGGTGAGGACGTCGCGCTCCTCGTGCGGCCGATCCTCGGCGGCCAGGCCGAGATGGTGGTCGGCGACCGCGCCCCGCATCGCCTGCCGCATGTCCCGCCGGGCAAGCGCCTCCTCCAGGCCGCCGGCAGCTGGGTGGTGCGCCAGCTGTCGGGCACCACGACCCCCGACGCGACGAGCGGCTTCCGCGCCTTCTCGCGCCGGGCCGCGCTCCGCCTGAACGTGTTCACCAAGTTCACCTACACCCTCGAGACCGTGATCCAGGCGGGCAAGAAGCACATCCCGATCGCGCACGTGCCGATCACGCCCAATCCCGACCGGCGCCCGTCCCGTCTGTTCCCCAACCTGTATGTGTACCTGAAGCATTCGCTCGCCACGCTGATCCGCATCTACGCGCTCTACGAGCCACTGAAGGTCTTCCTCAGCCTCGGCGGGTTCATGGTGGCGGGCGGCGCCGCGATCGGCCTCCGCTTCTTCGTCTTCTACCTCCTCGGTCATGGTGCGGGTCACGTCCAGAGCCTGATCCTCGGCGCCGTCCTCCTGATCGTCGGCTTCCAGACCATCTCCATCGGCCTGGTCGCCGACCTGATCGGCAACAACCGCTCGCTGCTCGAGGACACGCTCTTCCGCGTCCGCGAGCTCGAGCTACGCCTGGGCGACGGCCCCGACGTCGTGCGGCTCGCCGGCGAGCCGCCCCAGCGGCTCGAGGTACGCCGAAGCCAGCGATGACCGCGTGCCTGTTCGGCACGTACGTCCGCGCGCACAGCGCCAACCGCCTGCTGCGCGAGGCCCTGGCCGGCGCGGGCTTCGCGGTGGTGGAATGTCACGAGCCGGTCTGGGAGGAGGAGGGCAACAAGCCCGGGGCCTACTTCGGGCCGCGGTCGCTTGCCGGACTCGCGGTGCGCTACGCGGCCGCGGCGCGCCGGCTCACCCGGCGCTGGCGCGCGCTCGCCGGTCCGCCCCCGCTCGTCGTCGTCGGCTTCGGCGGACAGCTCGACGCCTTGCTCGCCCGCCGCGTGTGCCGGCCGCGGGCGGGGCTCGTGTTCGCGCCACTGGTGACGCTCAGCGAGACGCTGGTCGAGGACCGGGCCGTGTTTCCTGCCGCGGGGTTCCGTGCACGTGCGCTCGCAGCGCTGGACCGGGCGGCGCTCGCCGCGGCCGACCTGGTGCTGGTCGATACCGCGGCGCACGCGGCCTACCTGGCCGGGCTCGGCGTCGACCGCGCTCGGATGGCCGTGTGGCACCTCGGCCCGGAGCCCGAGTTCCTGGTACCGCGCGCCGTGTCCCCCGTCGGGCGCCGGGTGCTCTTCTACGGCCGCTACCTGCCGCTCCACGGCGTCGAGACGATCGTCGGTGCCGCCGCCCGCCTCGGTCGACAGGCGGAGTTCGTGCTCCTCGGCACGGGTCCCGAGCGGCGCCGTGCGGAGACCCTCGCGGCGGCGGCAGGCGCGCCGCTCGCGTGGCGCGACCCGGTGCCGCTCGCCGCGCTGCCCGACGAGCTCGCCGCCGCGGCGGTGGTACTCGGCGTCTTCGGTGCCGGAGCCAAGGCGGCGATGGTGGTCCCGAACAAGGTCTACCAGGCCGCGGCGGCTGGTCGCCCGCTCGTCACGCGGGACGGACCGGCGCTGCGCGAGGTGCTCGTCCCGGGCGAGCACTGCCTCGTCTGCCCGCCCGCCGATCCCGACGCGCTGGCTCGAACCGTCCTCCGCCTGCTCGACGATCCTCTCCTCGCGCAGCGGCTCGGCCGCGCGGCACGGACCCATGTGACCCAGCGCTTCGCGACCGAGCACCAGGCGGCCGCGCTGCGCGCGCTCCTGGCCGATCGGCTCGGCCTCCTGCCCGCGGCGCGGTCCGCCCGTCGCGCCGCGGACGCCTGATCCGTGCGGACCGCCGCCGTCGTCGTCACCTGGGAGGGCGGGCTCACGACCGAGCGCTGCGTCGACTCCCTGCGAGCCCAGCACGCGCCGCCCGACGAGATCATCGTGGTCGACAACGCGTCGTCGCCCGCGGAGCGCGTGCGTCTCGAGCAGGCGGTCGCGGCGCGCCCGGGCGTGCGTCTCCTCGCGCTCGACGCGAACCGGCAGTTCGCCGGCGGGCTCAATGCGGGTGCGCGCGCTGCTTTTGCGGCGGGTGCCGATCGCGTGCTCCTCCTGAACAACGACACCGTGCTCGCGCCCGAGGCGCTCGCCCGCCTCGGCACGGCGCTCGACGCCTTCCCGACAGCCGGCATCGCCGGGCCGCTCGTCCGCGACCTCGGCACGCCTGGTCGCGTCCTGTCGGCCGGCGAGCGCCACGTCCTGCCGCTCCTCTGCGTGCCGCGGACCCTCCTTCGCCATCGCCAGCGTGGCCGCGGCCCGTACCTGGTGAGCGGGGTCATGGGCTGTGCGATGCTCGTCACCCGCGCGTGCTTCGAGGCGGTCGGCGGCTTCGACGAGGGCATCGGGGTGTACTACGAGGACGTCGACTTCTGCGTCGCGGCGCGGGCGTCCGGCTTCGAGGCCGTCGTCGAGCCCGCCGCCGTCGTCTACCACGACGGGCTCCGCGGGTTCGCGCGCGGCTTGACCCCGTGGGCAGCGTACCTGAAGGCGCGCAATCCCTGGCTCCTCCTCCGCCGCCGGGGCGGGGCTGCGAGCTGGCTGACGTTCCTGCCGACGTATGCGGCACTCGTCCTCACCAGCGCTGCGCTCTACGCGGTGCGCGGACGGGTGGACGTCGCGCGGGCCCTGGTACGGGGAGTCGCCGCGGGCCTCGGTGCGACCGACGATCCGCCGCCGCGGCGAGCCTGAAGCATGCGCATCGGGATCGGCGCGATGACGAGCATCCTCGGAGGGCCTGCCACCTACGCCCGCGAGCTGATCCGGGCGCTCGCACGGGTCGGGGGTCACGAGTACGTCGTGTTCACCGATCGCCCAGAGGCCTTCGCCGGGCTCGCAGTGGAGGTCGTGCACGTCCCGCTGCGGACGCCGTACCACCAGGTGGGCTGGGACCACGTCCGGCTCCCGCGTCTCCTGGCGGCCAAGCGAGTCGACCTCTACCACGGGACGAAGAACGTTCTTCCCTGGCGGCTGCCGGCCCCCGCGGTCCTCACGGTGCACGATCTCGCCGTGTACGCCTGCCCCGAGACGTTCGCCTGGCCGCAGCGCGTTCATCTGCGGCTCAGCGTGCCGCCGAGCGTGAGGCGCGCCGCCCGGGTGATCGCCGACTCGGAGCACGCTCGGCGGGATCTCGTCGACCGCTTCGCGCTCTCCCCCGAGCGGGTGGTGGCCATCCCGCTCGGCGTGCCGGCGGCCTTCCTCGCCCCCCCGGCGCCCGGGGCGCTCGAAAAGCTCCGGCAGGCGCATGCCCTCGGCCCGCGGCTCGTCGCCTGCGTCGGCACGGTGCAGCCGCGCAAGCACGTCGAGCGCGTGATCGCGGCGTTCGTCGCGGCCGAGGCGGCCGCCCGCGGCTGGGAGCTGATCATCGCCGGCCGGCTCCGTCCGGGCTACGCTCCTTCGTGGCTCCGGGCGCTGCCGCCGGCCGTGCGCTGGCTCGGCCCGCTCTCCGACGATGCGCTCGGAGCGCTCTATGCCGCGGCCGAGATCGCCATGAGCGCTTCGGAGTACGAGGGGTTCGGCCTCACGGTCGCCGAGGCGATGGCGAGCGGGTGCGCCGTGGTGGCCGTCGCGACGAGCTCCATTCCTGAGGTCGTGGGGGACGCCGGCCTGCTCGTGCCGCGCTCCGACGCCTCGCTCCTGGCGGCGGCGCTCGCCCGCCTCGTCGCGGAGCCCGAGACGCGTGCCGCGCTCGCGGCGCGCGGCCGCGAGCGCGCCGCCGGCTTCACCTGGGACGCGACCGCACGGCGCACGCGTCAAGTGTACGAGGAGGCGGCCGCATGACGCGGGTGGCGGCGGTCGTCGTCCACTGGCGCGATGCGGCCGACACGCGCGGCTGCGTCGAGAGCCTCGCGGCCGAGCCCGACCTCGACCTCGTGGTGGTGGACAACGGCTCGCGCCCGCCGCTCGACCCGATCGCCGCGGCCCGGCCGGTGACCATCATCCGCAGCGACGAGAACCTCGGCTACGCCGGTGGCGCCAACCTGGGCTTCGACGCCGCGCTCGCGGCGGGCGCGGAGACGGTTCTCCTGCTGAACAACGACGTCCGCGTCCGACGCGGGGCGACGGACGCGGCGCTCCGCGTCCTCGCCTCGGACCCGCGCGTCGCCGTCGTCGGCCCGAAGGTGCTCGCCCGGGAGGACCCGAGCCGGCTCTGGCTCGCCTGGGGGCGGGTGACGTACCGCCAGAGCCTGGTCGCCCTGTGCGGCGCCGGAGAGCCCGACGGCCCGGCGTTCGCGCGCGAGCGAGACGTCGAGTGGGTCGCGGGCTGCGCCATGTGGCTCCGCGCCGCCGCGCTCGCCGACGTCGGCCGCCTCGACGAGGCCTTCTTCGCCTACCACGAGGAGGTCGACTGGTGCACCCGGGCGCGCGCGCGCGGCTGGCGAGTGGTCTACTGCCCGGCGGCCGTCGTCACGCACACCGGCCGGGGTACGGCTGGCGGGCCTGCGGCCGTCCGCGTGCGGAAGTACTTCGCGGCGCGCAACTCGATCCTCTTCGCGCGCAAGCACGCGTCGACGGCGGCAGGCATCAAGCTGGCATGCTTCCTGACGGCCAGCCTCCCGCTCCAGCTCCTCTGGCAGTGGCCGCGTGGCCGCGCAGGGGAGGTCGTGCTGAAGATCCGGGGTGTCCGCGACGGACTGCTCGGCCGCCGCCCGCCGTTCGAGGCGCTCGGGCTGCGCTGACCAGCCGCTCGCGGCGATTCGACCGGCCCCGAGCTCGCGGACCCGACCCGATCTCCCTCTTGACCCCGGGCCGCGGCGTCTTAGGCTGGGGCCTTCCATGCTCCAGACCCAGGACCTGCGGGTCGTCAGGACCGAACCCCTCGTGTCGCCGGCCGCGCTCAAGGAGGCGCTTCCGGCGTCGGACACCGTCTACGAGACGGTGGTGCGGGCGCGGGCGACGGTCCGCGACATCATCGCGGGGCGCGACCGGCGACTGCTTGCGGTCGTCGGCCCGTGCTCGATCCACGACCCGGAGGCCGCGATCGACTACGCGGGTCGCCTGCGCGCCCTGGCGGATCGGCTGGCACCGCGGCTCGTCGTCTTCATGCGCGTGTACTTCGAGAAGCCTCGGAGCACGATCGGCTGGAAGGGCCTCATCAACGATCCCCACCTCGACGGTACCCACGACATCGGGCTCGGGCTGCGCCTGGCGCGCAAGCTCCTCCTCGACATCAACCGGCTCGGCCTCCCGGCCGGCACCGAGCTACTCGATCCGATCACGCCCCAGTACCTCGCCGACCTGGTCTCGTGGGCGGCGATCGGGGCACGCACGACCGAGAGCCAGACCCACCGCGAGATGGCGAGCGGGCTCTCCATGCCGGTCGGGTTCAAGAACACCACCGACGGCAACCAGCAGGTGGCGATCAACGCCATGCAGTCCGCCGGGCATCCCCACGCCTTTCTCGGCATCGCCCAGGACGGTCAGACCTCGGTCATCCACACCCAGGGCAATCCCGATCGCCACATCATCCTGCGCGGGGGCCGGACGCCCAACTTCGACCGCGCGAGCATCGCGGCGTGCGAGGCGCTGCTCGCGAAGGCGGAGCTGCCGGTCCGCATCCTGGTCGACTGCAGCCACGCCCAGACGGGAAAGGACTACAGCCGGCAGCCGGAGGTGCTCGCGGACATCGTCCGCCAGATCGGCGGCGGGAACCGCTCGATCATGGGGTTCATGCTCGAGAGCAACCTCCGGGCCGGGAGTCAGCCCGTGATCAGCGGCCGCGAGGGGCTCCAATACGGCGTCTCCGTGACCGACGCCTGCATCGACTGGGAGATGACCGAGCGCTGCCTGTCCGAGGCCGCGGCCGATCTCGTCTGAGTCGCCTTCGTGCCCCGGGATGGCAATCGCCCGAACCGTCGCGACTACGCGAGAAAGGCTCGGTTTTTCCAATGCTTGACAGGGACGACGAGGCGAAGGTAAGCGTGAGACGGGAGTGAGCCGCGTGGCACGTTCGGGCATGATCTCGCTGCTGGGTGAGCTGTGGGCGTTCATGCGCGTGCGCAAGAAGTGGTGGCTCGGCCCCATCGTCCTCGTGCTCGCGCTCTTCGGCGCGCTGATCGTGTTCACGCAGAGCTCGGCAGTCGCCCCGTTCGTCTATACGCTCTTCTGAGCCCGCGGGCTCCATGCAGCGACCCTCTGCAGTCGAGCTCCGGCGCTTCGGGCTCACGGTCGGCGGCGTCTTCGTCGCGCTCGGCGTCGTCAGCCGGCTCCGCGGCCACGACGTGGCGCCGCTCGTTCTCTGGAGCCTCGGCGTCCTTCTGGCCGCGCCCGCGCTCATCGCCCCGCGCGTACTCGCTCCCGTCCAGCGCGTCTGGATGCGTGCGGGCGCGCTCCTCGGCGAGGTGAACAGCCGCCTCATCTTGACCGTCCTCTTCTACGGCGTGTTCGCCCCACTCGGCTTCGTCATGCGGCGCATCCGCGATCCGCTCGACCGCTCGTGGCGTGACGGTCGGACGAGCAACTGGATCCGGCGCGACCGAGTGCCCGTGGACCCGAGCCGCTACGAGCGGCAGTTCTGATCCCCGTGCCCACCATCCTCGGCATCTCGGCCTACTACCACGACTCCGCGGCCTGCCTCGTGCGCGACGGCGAGATCGTGGCTGCCGCGCAGGAGGAGCGCTTCACCCGGAAGAAGCACGACGCCTCCTTCCCGCGCCACGCCGTCGCGTACTGCCTCGCCGAGGGACGGCTCAGGCCGGAAGAGCTCGACTACGTCGGCTTCTATGACAAGCCGCTCCTCAAGTTCGAGCGCCTGCTCGAGAACTACTGCGGGGTCGCCCCGCGCGGGCTCCGCTCGTTCCTGACCGCCATGCCGGTGTGGCTCAAGGAGAAGCTCTTCACGCGCGACCAGATCCGGAACGCCCTCGGGGGCTACGAGGGACCGGTGCTCTTCGCCGAGCACCACGAGTCGCATGCGGCGAGCGCGTTCTACCCGTCGCCCTTCCCGGAAGCGGCGGTGCTCACCATGGACGGGGTCGGGGAGTGGGCGACGTCGTCGTACGGCGTCGGGCGGGGCAAGGACCTCGAGCTTCTGGCCGAGCTCCACTATCCCCACTCGCTCGGCATGCTCTACTCGGCGTTCACCTACTACACCGGCTTCAAGGTCAACTCCGGCGAGTACAAGGTGATGGGCCTCGCGCCGTACGGCGAGCCGCGCTACGCCGACGCGATCTTCGACAAGCTCGTGGAGCTGAAGGACGACGGGTCCTTCAAGCTGAACATGGACTACTTCAACTACGTCCACGGCCTGACCATGACCAACGGCGCCTTCGACCGGCTGTTCGGCGGCCCGCCGCGCCGTCCAGAATCCGAGGTGACCCAGCGCGAGATGGACGTGGCGGCGTCGGTGCAGGTGGTGACCGAGGAGATCATGCTCCGCATGGCGCGCCACGTGCACCGCGAGACCGGTCTCGAGAACCTCTGCCTCGCGGGCGGTGTGGCGCTCAACTGCGTCGGCAACGGCCGGCTGCTGCGCGAGGGGCCCTTCAAGCGGCTCTGGATCCAGCCTGCGGCCGGGGACGCCGGCGGAGCGGTCGGCGTCGCGCTCGCCATCCACCACAAGGTCCTCGGGCACGAGCGCCGGCACGTGTCGGAAGGCGACAGCATGAAGGGGAGCTACCTCGGACCCGCCTTCTCGGACGCCGAGATCGAGCGCTTCCTCGCCTCGGTGGGGGCCGTCTACGAGAAGCTCCCGGAAGAGGAGCTGATCGAGCGCAGCGCGCGCCTTCTCGCCGAGGACAAGGTCGTCGGCTGGTTTCAGGGGCGGATGGAGTTCGGGCCGCGCGCGCTCGGCAACCGCAGCATCCTCGGCGACGCGCGCTCGCCGCGCATGCAGGCGGTGATGAACCTGAAGATCAAGTTCCGCGAGAGCTTCCGCCCGTTCGCGCCGAGCGTGCTGCGCGAGCGGGTCGCCGAGTGGTTCGAGCTCGACGTCGACTCGCCGTACATGCTGCTCGTCGCCCCGGTCCGTCCCGAGCGACGCATCGCGATGACCGAGGCGCAAGAGCGGCTCTTCGGCATCGAGAAGCTGAACGTGCCGCGCTCGGAGATCCCCGCGGTCACCCACGTCGACTACTCGGCGCGTGTCCAGACCGTGCACCGCGAAACGAACCCGCTCTACCACGCGCTGCTCGGCCGATTCGAGGCGCTCACCGGCTGTCCGGTGCTGGTCAACACGAGCTTCAACGTCCGCGGCGAGCCGATCGTGTGCACGCCGAAGGACGCCTACCTCTGCTTCATGCGCACCGAGATGGACGTCCTCGTCCTCGGCTCGTGCGTGCTGGAGAAGGGGCGGCAGCCGCCGCTCCGCGACGACGTCGACTGGCGGAGCCAATACCAGCTCGACTAGGGCGGGCGGCCGCGGTCGTCCTGCACTGGGGCGCCAAGGCCGACACGCTCGCGTGCCTCGGGAGCCTCGCCGCCTCGACGCTCCCGCCGACGCCGCTGCTGGTCGTCGACAACGGGACGGGCGCGCTCGCCCGAGCGGAGGTGGCGGAAGCGGCGCCGGGCGCGGAGCTGGTCGCGGTGCCCGAGAACCTCGGCTTTGCCGGCGGCGCCAACCTCGGTATCCGGCGCGCGCTCACGGCGGGCGCCGACTTCGTCCTGCTGCTCAACAACGACGCGACCGTCGAGCCGGGCTGCCTCGGCGAGCTCGTGCGCGTGGCGCTCGGCCGCGAGCGGGTTGCCGCGGTGGGCGCGAAGGTCCTCGCCGCCGACGACCCGGCCCGGCTCTGGTCGGCATACGGGCGGCTCACCTATCGAGCGGCCCTGGTCGAGCTGGTCGGCCATGGGGAGCCGGACGGCCCGCGCTTCGCCGCCGTCGAGGATGTCGACTGGGTGCCGGGGTGTGCGATGCTGCTCGCCCGCGCGGCGCTCGAGGAGGTCGGGCTCCTCGACGAGCGCTTCTTCGCCTACCACGAGGACGTCGACTGGTGCACGTCGGCGCGGGCCCACGGTCTCCGCATCCTGTTCGCCCCGGCGGCCCGCGCCGTCCACCGCGGCGGGGCGAGCCTCGCCCCCCACGGCCACGCAAGCCCGGTTCGCTACCTCTCCGCCCGCAACACCGTCCTCTTCGCGCGCAAGCACGCGCGGGCAGGTGAGTGGCTCCGGCTCGGGCTCACGATCGCGGCGAGCCTGCCGCTCGAGTACGTGCGGCGCCGCCGGCGAGGCGACGGGAGGGCGGTCGGGCTGCTGCTCCGCGGCTACCTCGATGGACTCCTAGGGCGAGACGTGCCGCACCGGGCGCTCGGGCTCCGCTGAGACGGCTCACCGCTCACGGGGCGCAGCCGCTCGTCCCGCAGGCGTCGCAGCAGCTCGAATGAGTCGTGCTGAGGCAGAAGCTCCCGCCGTGGGGCGCCTTGCACGCCGTCGAGTCTCGCTTGATGCTGCACTTGGTCGTGCCCTTGGCGTTGGTCTCGCAGCACGCGACGGCCCCGGACGCGCCGCAGGTCGACTTGGCGGCGCACTTGTGGACCGCACGCCCACACTCCTTCGAAAGGGTCTTCGCCTTTACCACCGTCTTGACCGCGTCGCCGACGCATTTCACGTAGTCCTTGTGGCTCGTGGCGGTGGCGCAGTTGCACCCCGTGATGGCGGCGCGAGCCTTGGCAAGCGTCGCAGGATCGCACGTGGCTGCCGCTGCCCACGCACGGCCGGCGGGGAGTCCCAGGGAGCCGAACAGGACGAATACCAGGGTGAGGCGCATGCGGACACACTCCTTCCTTCCCCCCTCCAGCTTGTCCTGCAAGAATACCGGAGTGCTGGGCAGCAAGCCGCATGCCGTCTGTCTTGCTTACAGACGGGCAAGCGCTATGCGGGTCGCGCGTCGAGCGATGAGGCAATTTGTCCCGGCGCCCGTGTGGCCGCTTGTCCCACGAACCGGTCGTCGGAGGACCTCATGGTGAAGCTCGTCTTCTGCCTGCGCCGCCTGCCCCAGCTCTCGCGCGCCGACTTCCAGCGCTACTGGCGGGAGGAGCACGGTCCGCTCGTCCGTCGCCACGCCGCGACGCTGCGCATCCGACGATACGTCCAGCTCCACACGCAAGAACACCCGTTGAACGACGCGCTGCGGGCGAGCCGCGGCGGCCCCGAGCCCTACGACGGGATTGCCGAGCTCTGGTGGGAGAGCCGCGAGGACCTGCAGGCGGCCACGGCGTCGCCCGAAGGACGCCGGGCTGGCCTGGAGCTGCTCGAGGACGAGCGTCGCTTCATCGACCTCACGCAATCGCCGCTCTGGCTCGCCGAGGAAGTCCCGATCGTCGGCTAGAGCCGTGCGCCGAGCTGCGGTCTACGCGTAGCGGAAGTGCTGCGCGCGGGGGTCGGCGAGCCATTCTGCGAGCGTGGGCGCGACGCGGTCCTTCTCCGACACGATGGTCGGCATCGTGGGCCACGCGATCGCGAGGGCCGGGTCGTTCCAGCGGATGCCGCCCTCGCGACCGGGGCCGTGCCCGGCCGTGCACTCGTAGAGGACGATCGAGTCCTCCTCGAGCGCGAAGGTCGCGTGCGCGAAGCCGGGCGGCACCCAGATGATCTTGTAGTTGCGTCCCCGGAGCTCGACCGCGACGTGGTCGCCGAGGGTGGGCGACCCGATGCGCACGTCGACCACGACGTCCAGGATGCCCCCGGCGATGCACCGCACGAGCTTTCCCATCGGCGGGTCCCACTGGAAGTGGAGGCCGCGCATCACTCCGCGTCGCGAGCAGGTCTGGATGGCCTGCTTGAACTCGCGCGGGATGCCGCGCGCGTCGAGGTCGGCCGCCACCCACGACTGGAGCAGGAAGCCCCGCTCGTCCGGGAAGGCCGGGGCCTCGAAGATCTTGACCGCGGGAATGCGGTTCGGGTCGACCAGCATGCAGTCCTCCGGCTCCAAAAGCGAACGGGCCCCTGGTATAGAGGGACGCCGGAAAGGGGGTCAATAGCGCGATGATTCTCGTCACCGGAGGCGCCGGCTACATCGGTTGCGTCGCGATCCGCCAACTCCTCGACAAGGGCGAGGCGGTCCGCGTCTTCGACAAGCTCTATTTCGGCGAGGACGGCCTCGCCGAGGTCGCGGACAAGATCGACCTCGTGCAGGGCGATCTCCGGACCCTCGACCCCGCGGTCCTCGACGGCTGCAACGCCGTGCTCCACCTGGCCGGCCTCTCGAACGACCCCACCGCCGAGTTCAACCCGAAGGCCAACGCCGACATCAACACGCGCGGCACCGAGGTCCTGGCCGACGCCTGCAAGCGGCGCGGCGTCAAGCGCTTCATCTTCGCCTCCACCTGCTCGATCTACGACCTCGGCTTCTACGCCCCCGACTTCCTGCGCGACGAGGACTCCGAGGTGCGGCCGCGGGCCGCGTACGCGGTCTCGAACTACGACGCCGAGCGCATCCTCCTGAAGCTGGCGGACGAGCACTTCTGTCCGGTCATCCTGCGGCAGGGGACGGTGTACGGCTGGAGCCCGCGCATGCGCTACGACCTGGTGGTCAACACCTTCGTGCGCGACGCTCTCTGGAAGGGATCGCTCACCGTCAACGCCGGCGGCGAGATGTGGCGCCCGCTGATCGACGTCTCGGACCTCGCCCGGGTCTACATGGCCTGCGTCGAGGCGCCCGACGAGAAGGTGCAGGGGCGGATCTTCAACGTGGTCGAGAAGAACTACCGCATCCTCGAGCTGGCCCACTGGGTGCGCGAGGCGTTCCGGCCGATCAAGAAGATCGAGATCGAGGTGGACTACTCGAACTACAAGACGCGCTCCTACCGGGTGAGCGGCCAGCGCATCGAGACCGTGCTCGGCGTGCAGCCGCTCCTCGGCGTCAAGGAATCGGTCGAGAACATGGTGAAGATGATCGAGCAGCACCATCAGACCGACTTCCTGAACCCGCGTTACTACAACATTCAGTGGATGGAGCTTCTCGCCGAGATGGAGGCGACGCTCAAGCGGATCGGGGGCGTGTTCTGACCCGAATCGTCGTCCTCGGCAGCACGGGACAGCTCGGCAGCGACCTGGTCGAGGCCTTCGCGCAGGACGACGTGCGCGGGCTGGCGCACGAGGACCTCGAGATCGGCGACCCGGAGGCGGTGCGGGACGTGCTGGGGCGGCTCCGCCCCGAGGTCGTGGTCAACGCCGCCGCCTTCCACAACGTGCCGCGCTGCGAGACGGAGCCCGAGCGGGCGTTCGCGCTGAACGCGATCGCACCCGGAAACCTGGCCCGCACGTGCCGGGACCTCGGGGCGCGGCTGGTGCACGTCAGCACGGACTACGTCTTCGACGGGACCAAGCAGGCCCCGTACGTGGAGACCGACCGCCCGAACCCGCTGAACGTCTACGCCGGCTCCAAGCTGGCCGGCGAGTACGCCGTCCTGAACGCCGCCGGGAGCCACCAGGTGGTCCGCTCCTCCGGCCTCTACGGCGTCCGCCCCTGTCGTGCCAAAGGCGGCAACTTCATCGACACCATGTTCAAGCTCGCGCGCGAGCGCGACGAGGTCCGCATCGTCGACGACGAGATCCTGACCCCCACCTTCACCGCCGACCTCGCCTCCCAGATCCGCGTCCTGGCGCTCGAAGGCCCTCCCGGCCTCTACCACGCCACCAACCAGGGAAGCTGCTCCTGGTACGAATTCGCCAGCCTGATCTTCGACCTCGGCAACCTGAAAACCCCACTCCGCCCGACGACGGTCAAGGAGTTCGCCTCCCCGGTCCGCCGCCCCTTCTACTCCGTCCTGGACAACGCAGCCCTCCGGACAGCCGCCCTCGACCGCATGCGCGACTGGCGCGAAGCGCTCACCGACTACATGCAGCGCCGCACGTCGGCGGCAGCAGCGGCGGCAGCGTCATCCTGAGCGTCGAGCGAGCGCGATCCGACCACGCCGCGCAAGGCGGGAAGGGGCACCGCCGCGGCGACCTCCGCAGCTCCCGCGCGAGCCTGCAGCTGCGGGGGGACGCATCAGCTTCGAGTCGCGCGTGGAGCGAGGACCGGGAGCCGAGGCGGTGCCCCTTCCCGCCACCCCGCCGCGTGGCGTCGCTCGCGCTCCTCGCGGCACTCGGATGCGCCCCCGCCGCCCCGCCGCCGAACGTCGTCCTCGTGGTCGTCGACACGCTCCGCGCCGACCGCCTAGGCGCCTACGGCAACCGCCGCGGCCTGACGCCCTTCCTCGACGAGCTCGCCGCCCGGGGCGTCGTCTTCGCCAACGCCTACGCGGCGAGCTCGTGGACGTGCCCGTCGGTCGCCTCGCTCTTCACGTCGCGATACCCGTCCGAGCATCGCGTCGCCACCTTCGACTCGCGGCTCGCTGCCGACGAGGTCACGCTCGCCGAGACGCTCGCGCCGCGCCACTACCTCGCCGGCGGCTTCTCGGCGAACTTCCGGCTCGACGGTCAGCTCGGATACCGGCAGGGGTTCCGGACCTGGCGGGCCTTCCTGACCGTGCGCAAGCTGCGCGCGCACCGGCTGACCAAGAAGGCGCTCGTCTGGGTCGACCGTGCCTGGAACACCTGGCCGTGGAGCCGGTGGCTGCCGCGGCCGCTCTTCCTCTACCTCCACTACATGGAGCCGCACGCGCCCTACGAGCCGCCGGACGACTACCGCCAGCGCCTCGCCAACGGCGGGCCGGGCGCCGAGGAGGCGAACCGCAAGCTCACCGATCTCCGGTGGAGCGAGCTCTCGCCGGACGAGGTGCGGCTCCTCGAGTCGCTCTACGACGCCGAGACCGCGTCGCTCGACGCCCATCTCCGGGACCTCTTCCGGGCGCTCGCGAAGCGCCGCGTGCTCGACCACGCGATCGTCGTGGTCACGGCGGATCACGGCGAGGAGTTCGACGAGCACGGCTTCATGGAGCACGGGTCGAGCCTCTACGAGGCCGCCATCCGGGTCCCGCTCATCGTGCTCGTCGCGGGCCATCCCGGCGGGCGTGTGGTCGAGCAGCGGGTCTCCCTGGTCGACGTCGCGCCGACGCTGCTCGAGCTCCTCGGCCTCCCGCGCGAGCCCCGCTTCGAGGGCCGGTCGCTCGTGCCGCTCCTGCGGGGCGAGGACGTGCCCGCCGCGGACGTGATCGCCGAGCTGCCGCGCACGGGCTCGGCCTACGACCTCTCTTTCCACTCCGTGACGATCATCCGCGACTCGGTGAAGCTCCTCCTGCCGCGCGAGCCCGGGACGCCGGAGAACGAGACGTACGATCTCGCGCGGGACCCGGCGGAGTCGAGCCCCGCAAGTCCGCCTCCCTCCGGCGTCCTCAGAGCCGCACGCGAGCGGCAGGTCGGGCTGGCCGAGCCGCCCACCACCCGCGCCGTCGACGAGACCACGCGCAAACGGCTGCGGGCGCTCGGCTACGTCTTCTGACGGGTCGATCGCTAGGAGGCGGGCTTGCCCTCGGCCGTCTCGGGTCGCGACGCGCCGGTGGCGGGCAGCTCGTCTCGCAGGCGGCGGAAGAGGAGTTTTGCCATCGTCTCGTGGCCCCGGCGATTGAAATGACAGTTGTCACGCAGGTCCCGCCGTCCGATCGCCGTCGTGAGCTCACCCATGAAGGGGACGCGGAACTCGCGCGCCACGGCCTCCGCGACTGCATTGTGCTCGCGCACGCCCTGCGCGAACGCGTCGTCGCCGGACCCTAGCGGGCTGAACACCTGTGGCACGAGGATGACGCTCCGCGCCTGGGCGCGGATCAGGCGCACCAGGTTCTCGAGATGCGCGCGAAAGACGTCGGGACCGTTGCGCGCGAGCGCCGCCGCCCACTCCCCGACGGGTGGGAAGGGGTGCTGGACGAACGCGTAGATGTGCGCGAAGCGCCGCCGCTCGATCTCGCGCAGCACCAGATAGCGGTACGCGTTCAGCGGCAGAAGCGTCGAGTTCGCGACCGGGAGCGTATTGGCCTCCGCCCGCCAGGGAATCCGACTGTTCGAGTAGTCCCGTGCGAGGGTCCCCATCAGACGCGGATGGATGTCGTTGATGCCGACGTAGAGCACGACCACGTCCGGGCCGAGCGCGTCGAGGAGCAGCAGGTAGTGGATCAGGTTGTCGACGACATTGTAGCCTCCGACGCCGCCGTTGATCACGTCGCAGCCCGGCCCGCGAAGCTGACGGAGCTTCTGCTCGAGCCGATAGACCCAGGTGTCCTCCTCGCGCGCGGTGCCTTCGCCGAACGTCGTGCTGCCGCCGAGTGCAAGGGCACGCCACGCGACTTCGCGGCGGGGGCGCACCGGCTCCTTGCGGCGGATCAGGTACGTGGCGTTGAACTGACGCTCCCCCATGTACGCGGCGTCGGGGTTCAGCGCGAAGTTCAGGTAGGGATGGCCGCGGAAATAGGCGGAGCTCGCGGGCAAGCCGCCCTCCGTGCCGGCGCCGATCGCTTGCCCGTAGAGCTCCCGCACCTCGGCCGGCTCGCGCGCGAGGCGGTGCGCGAGCAGCAGGGCGAAGGTTCCCTGCAGCACGACGGCCGCGTAGAGGAGCGCGCCAACGCCGAATGCGAGACGCCGAACCGACGGGCGGCCCGCGAGGAGGCGCTCGGCCAGCACGCCGCCCAGGGCAAACCCGCCGACGGCGGCGGCGAGGAGGAGCCCCAGGGCAACCGGAAGCGGCAGGAGCGCCTCGACCTCCCGCGTGCGCCCCGTCGACGCCACCAGGACCACCATCGCACAGACGGCGGCACAGATGGCGAGGACGCCGCCTCGATGCCGCTGCGGGGAAGCGCTCTCCGACGCGAGCCGGTGTGGGTCGTTGGCGTTCACGCCCGATAGTGCCGCTCAGCGCCCGAGGAGCCGGCGGATCCAGGAGCGGTCCCGGCGGTCGCGCAGACCCTCGAGGCGCAGCTCGAGCTTGACCATCTGCTCGGACAGCTGGGCGAGCGCCGTGCGATGCCGGTCGCGCAGCCGTTCGAGCTCGGCCGTCTGCTGCTCGGTTGCGGCGAGAAGCTGCCGCATCGTCGCGAGCATCCGGCGCTCGCCGTCGGTGAGCGCCTCGGAGGCGAGCGACGGGGGTTCGCGTGGCGACGGCATCGGGGTAGCGGCCCGCCGGACGAAGACCTCGAAGCTGAGCGTTCCATCGGCTGCGGCGTGGGCTTCGACCGATCCCTCCGGCGTCGCGTCGGGACACTCCAGGCGAAACACGTACCGCCGCCCGGCGGAGTCGTCGACGGGCGGAAATGGGAATGCCACCCAGCGCTGGCTTCCCCAGACCGGACGCGTCGTGCAGATGGCGAGCGGGACGCGCGCGTCACCCTCCGAGAAGAGGGTGAGCCGCGTGAGCGGGCGCCGGCCGCCGCTGGTGTCGAGCTTCACGTCGATGCGGCAGAGGCCCGCGCGCGCGCATTCGAAGCGCTGCTCGACCGAG
>Ga0070699_100002501_pt1 | contig 16503 bp, 10 predicted proteins | sample KBSK1503metaG_FD_65473 | JGI IMG/M metagenome (GOLD analysis project Ga0070699, IMG submission 65473) | Corn, switchgrass and miscanthus rhizosphere microbial communities from Kellogg Biological Station, Michigan, USA - KBS K1-50-3 metaG | ecosystem: Host-associated > Plants > Roots >...
TGTATGCCTGCGACTGTTCCCGGAGAGACATCGGGGAGGACGGCGGTGATGCCTTCAACCAGGAGACCCGCTACTCCGGACGGTGCCGGGACGGAGGTTTACCGCTGGCTGATGGGATTGGAGTAAGAGTCCAGCTCGCTCCCGGGCCTGAGCGGTTCGGGGATGGGCTCCTGGGTGAGCAGGTGCAAGACCCGTCGGCGCAGTGCGGCGATCTCCTCCTCCGAGACCGCGTGGGGAATTGGACCTATCATTTTGCTGTCGTAGTCGACGATGCCCGTCAGGAGATAGACCTGGTGATTCGGGGGTGCGATCTGCTTCCCTCCACCGGCCGACAGATCCAGTTGGCCCGACTACTTGGTCGCGCCAACCCACCGCTCTTCGTGCATCACCCACTCATCTGCAAGTCAGGCGGAGTGAAGCTGAGTAAGGCGACCGGAGACACCGGGATCCGAGAGCTGCGGCGACAGGGAGTCCCACCCAGCGCGGTTCTCGGTCAGGCTGCCTATCTGACGGGGCTGCTGCCGAGGCCGCGGGAGCTCCAGCCGGCCGACCTGGCCGGTCTGGTCGCGGCGGGTTAGGATCTGGAATGCCTCGGAAGACCGGCGTGGTGTGGGCGGCCGCGGGGATCATTTCGCTGCTGGCGATTGCGCCGGCAAGCTCCGGCGCGCAGCAGCTGCCCGTAGTGGTGATTCAGACGGCATTGGGCAACATCGAAGTCGAAGTGGACTCGATCCGGGCCCCTATCACCGCGGCAAACTTTCTTCGCTATGTTGACCTCGGCTTCTACCGTTTCGGGCAGTTTCACCGGACGGTACGGCCAGATAATCAACCCAGGGATCCGATCAAGATCGGAGTCGTGCAGGCTGGCCTCGATTCACTCCGGGTCAAGGACTTTCCCCCGATCCGGCTAGAACGAACCAAGCTGACCGGTCTCTCCCACAAGGATGGCACGGTGTCGATGGCGAGGGACGGTCCCGATACGGCTACGTCGGATTTCTTCATTTGCATCGGTGATCAGCCACAGCTGAACTACGGGGGCAAGCGCAACCCCGATGGCCAGGGGTTCGCGGCGTTTGGGCACGTGTTGGTGGGGATGAACGTGGTCAGGAAGATTCAGGCGGCGCCGGCGGAGGACCAGCGCCTCACGCCGACGATCAAAATCTTGAATATCGTGCGGAAGACATAGGACGCAGAGGACGCAGAAGTCGTCCTCTGCGACCTCTGCGTCCTTTGCGTCTTACTTATCCGTCTTCCCCTGCAGGATCCCATTGCGTATTCGGGTCGCCTTCTCCGATGCCGCCGAATCGGCAGTGATTCGACCCTCAACCCGGGTTCCCAACCGCACCTTACCCTTCAGGTTCAGCGTGTCGCGCCCGCGAAGAACCTTGATGGGCAGGGTGTCGCCCTCGTTCTTCCCGAAGCGCGTGCGAAAGGCCTGTCCGAAGTTCGGGCTATCGACGGGCACATCTCCCAAGGCAAGCAGACGATCTCCCACCTTGATCCCGGCTTCTTCCGCTGCGCTTCCCGGCTGCACTCCATTCACCACGAAGGCACCACTCGAGTCCTGATCGCTGGCAATGCCGAGCCGAGGCTCGCGGATGGTGTCCGTGACGGTACGCAACCCGGCGAGCGGCAGGATCTCAGCCCAGGGATATGGCTCCCGGCCATCCACGTACTTGGCGTTGAAATCGGCGAAACTTTTGCCCCCGGCCGCCCGGCTGATGGCTCCCCACCAATCCGTTCCGGTGAACCCGCGGCCCCGTTTGTAGGTCGTCCGATACACATCCCGCATGACGTCATCCAGTGATCGGCGATTGTCGCTCGCGTCGCGGATCATGACGTCCAGCATGAACCCCGCCAACGAGCCCTTCTGATAGTAGAGGTACTGGGTTCCGTCGGTCGGATGGATCCAGGTCGAGAGCGATGCATCTTCCAGTGAGGTCGGCGGCGACGCGGCGGCGGTGCCGATCTTGCCGGCGGTGACGCCCAGAAATTGATCGGTATCGATGATGCCCGAGCGGACCAGTGTCAGGTCGGCGTAGTAGTCGGTGATCCCTTCGCTCACCCACAGCCAGGGTGTGGGCTCCGTGCGGTCATATCGGTAGGGCACCATCTCCGCGGGCCGCATCCGCTTGACGTTCCAGGCGTGGAAGATCTCGTGCGCCGTAATGGAGGCGAGAATGGGATTGCCGATGAATTGCGGATTGTAGATACCGAGATGGGAGTTCTGGTGCTCCAGGGCGCTGCCGCCGCCGAAGCCGCGATCGAAGACCATCATGATGGTGTAATTCGGCCAAGGCGTCTCTCCAAAGACGGCCGCCTCGGTTGGAATCATCTTGCTGATCTGTTCCCAGAGTTGCGCCCGGGCCGGACCGGCCACGCTGCCAGCGGGATAGGTGGCCAGCCGAGTCCACACCCCGGCTACCTGCATGCTGTCGTAGTCGAACCGGCCTACGAAGAACGGCTTGTCGACCAGGTCGTGATAGTTGCCCTCCCGATAGGTCCGCCCGGCCTGTGATGTGGTCATGCCGGTGGCAACCAGCCAGTTTGGCTGAGTCTTGACGCTGACCGTGGCCGCGAAATCAGTTCCCTGACCCTCGGGATAAAGCAGCAGGTTGGTTCCGTTGAAGAAGCCGAAGTCGGGGCGAGACCACGCCATGGCGTTGTCCAACGAGTCCGCCAGATAGTTGAACCGTACCGTCACCGTGTGCGCGCCTGCCGGTCGCACCCGCCAGGTGTCGTAATCCAGCTTGTCCCAGACGAGCGGCTTGTCGTTGGCCGTGGCCTCGAAGTCAGAAACCCAGCGCGCGTACCACGACAGCTCATACGCTCCTGGCGTCCACTCCGGCAACGAGAGCAATGCCGGCCCCGACCCACTCACATCGAAGGTCGCCGACACCTTGATGGTGCGCCGCCGGGCCAGGGCGGAATCGTAGCTGATCTCGTAGCGGAGATTGGTGAGCGGGGCCGAGCGAGGCGGCGCGGATGGAGCGGGGGCTGCGCGCTGGGCCTGTGCCGAGGTTGTCAGGGCCATGAGAAGCATCAGCGCGCCGGTAACTGCCTTGGTCATTGTGCTCCACTCCAGTCTAGGATTGCCGCCCGTTCGCAACAGCGTGAACGGTAAACGGTGAAAAGTGAAGGGGGCCGCGGCAGCCCCCCGTTCACCGTTTACGGTTCACTGTTCACGCAGTTCAAGCTTCGTCAGGTCCCTGTACGCTCCACCACCAGCGAGGTTTCAGCCGCCACCGGCACTGCATGCGGCGCCGGAACTACATTGGGATTGAACTCCCCCTCCCACCGTCCCATGATCGCGGTCGCCAGGCAGTTGCCTACCAGGTTGACCATGGTGCGGGCCATGTCCATCAGCTCATCGACCGCCAGGATCACCGCGATGCCTTCGATCGGCAACTGGAAGGCCGACAGAGTTCCCGCGAGGACCACAAGCGAGGCCCGGGGCACCGCCGCGATGCCTTTGCTGGTGATCAGCAGCATCAGCATCATGAACAGCTGCTGCCCGATCGAAAGGTGAACTCCGGCCGCCTGGGCCACGAACAGTGACGCCACCCCGAGATACAGCGTCGAGCCGTCGAGATTGAACGAGTATCCCGTTGGCATGACGAACGCGACGATCCGTTTGGGCACTCCAAACTCGATCATTCGCTGCATGGCGAGCGGCAGAGCGGCGTCGGATGAGGTAGTGGTGAAGGCGATGACCGCCGGGTCCTTGACCTGGCGGGCGAACCGCCCGAGCGGGATCCGGGCAATCAGCGCGGCAGGGATCAACGCGACCAGGGCAAACACGATGAGGGCGCCGTACAGCGTCGCGACCAGCAAGCCGAGATTGCGGAGCACCTGAATACCGCTGTGGCCCACCGTCACCGCCATGGCCGCCCCGATACCGATCGGGGCGTACTTCATGATCAACTCGACGAACTTGAAACTCACCTCGGCCACTCCTTCGGCGAACCCGAGGATGATTTCCTTGGGCCGTCCGGCGCGGACTCGGGTGAGGGCCACGGCGAAGAGCACGCTCCAGAACACCACCTGGAGCACCTCGTTCTGGGTCGCCGCCTCGAAGAAGCTCCGGGGCACCACGTGCTCGAGGAATCCGCCGAAAGTCGTGGGCGCCGGTTGCGGTAGGACAGCATGGGGGTCCGGCGGCGGCAGCCTCACGCCACGCCCCGGCTGGACCAGGTTGCCCGCGAGGAGCCCGACCGCCAGGGCCACCGTGGTCATCAGCCAGAAGTAGCCGATCGACTTGACCGCGAGCCGCCCGATTCGCTTGAGGTCGTCTCCGTGCCCCGCTATTCCCACCACCAGAGTCCCGAAGATGAGCGGGACCACGATGGACTTGATCATCCGGAGGAAGAGGGTGGAGAGCGGCTTGATGACGGGGGTGAAGTCGCTGTTGGGAAGGCGATTGTCGATGTACCCGACCAGGATCCCCGTGGCCATGCCAATGAAGATCCAATGGGTCAGCGAGATGTTACGAAGCTTGCGCCACATGTGATCCTCAGCGCCCGGCTAGTGCCCCGGCCTTGGCCTCGATGCCCGCGAGCAACGACGCATGCGACGCGGCGAACTTGGCCACCCCCTCGTCTTCCAGCTCCCGGGTCACCATCGCCAGGTCGATCCCGCTCTGGGCCAGCATCTTGAGCTGTGCCGGCGCCGCGGCCACGCCGTCTTGGATTCGCACCGCCGGCTTCCCGTGATCCCGGTACGCCGCGAAGGTCTCGGGTGGGAGGGTGTTCACCGTTCTCGGCCCGACCAGCGGCTCCACGTAGTGCACGTCCGGATACTTCGGGTCTTTGGTGCTGGTGGAAGCCCACAGCGGCCGCTGCGGCCTGGCGCCCGCCTTGGCCAGGCGATCCCAACGCGGCGCACTGAGCGACCACTCGAACAGGCGATATGCGGCGCACGCGTTGGCGATGGCGATCTTCCCCCGAAGCCCGCTGGGATCACCCAAGCGATCGAGCAGGGGGTCCACCTTGCTGTCTACCCGGCTCACAAAAAAGCTTGCCACTGATGCGACCGGGCGGATCGGAAGACCCTGCTGCCGGCGCCGCTCCAAGCCTTGAAGAAACGCTTCGATGACCTCCGCGTACCGCTCCACCGAGAAGAGCAGGGTGACATTGACGCTGATCCCGGCTGCAAGGCTCTCGGTAATCGCGGGTAACCCGGCCTTGGTTCCGGGAATCTTGATCATCACGTTTGGCCGGTCGACGGCGTGCCAGAGTCGTTGCGCCTCTTGAATGGTGCCCGCGGTGTCGTGTGCCAACCCAGGCGACACCTCGAGCGAGACCTGGCCATCGCTTCCGTCGCTGGATCGATAGAGCTGCGCGAAGCGGTCACAGGCTGCGCGCACGTCGGCGACGGCCAGTGACTCGAAAATCTCCGCCGCGCCCTTGCCCTGCTCGCTCAGCCGGCGGATCTCATCGTCGTACGACCGGCTTTCCGCGATCGCCTTCTCGAAGATCGTCGGGTTGGAGGTCATCCCGCGCAGCCCGTCTTCCTGAATCAGCCGGTCGAGCTCGCCGGAGAGCACCAGGTCGCGGGTGATGTAGTCATACCAGGGGCTCTGGCCCAACTCGCCCAGCCGGACGAGCGGGTTCTCTCGCTGCCTCATGACGACCTCTTGGCCAAAAGGGTCCGAACCATCGCGGCGGCATGCTCTGGGGTGAAGTGAAACTCCTGAAAGAGCCGCTCCCCGGGCGCCGAGGCCCCGAATCGGTCGACGCTGAGCATGGCTCCATCATCTGTGGTCCAACGCAGCCATCCGAACGAGGAGCCTGCTTCGATGCCGACCCGGGTGCGCACGTTGGGTGGCAGGACCTCGTGACGGTACCCTTCCGGTTGCGCGGCAAAGAGCTCCCAGGACGGCATCGACACCACCCTGACCTTCACCCGATCGGCCTGAAGTAGCCGAGCGGCGGCCAGGGCAACATGGACCTCCGATCCGGTCGCGATCAGGATGGCCTGCGGTGCCATGCGGGGCGAATCCATCAGGATGTAGCCACCTCGCCTGACTCCTTCGACTGAGCCAAGTGATGTTCGATCCAGCACGGGCAGCTTCTGCCGGGTGAGCGCGAGCACCACCGGACCACTTAGCTCCAGGGCTACCCGCCACGCCTCAATGGTCTCCGTCGCATCCGCCGGCCGCAACACGGTGAGCCCCGGGATCGACCGCAGCATGGCCAGGTGAGAGTCGGGCTGGTGGGTCGGGCCGTCCTCGCCCAACCCGATGGAATCGTGGCTGCCGATGAAAATGACGGGAAGGCGCATCATGGCCGCCAGCCGAATGGCGGGCTTCATGTAGTCGGTGAATACCAGGAAAGTACTCCCGAACGGGCGAAGCCCACCGTGCGCGGCAATCCCGTTGAGGCACGCCGCCATGGCGTGCTCCCGCACTCCCCAATGGAGGGCATGGCCGCTGCTGCTTGGCCCGAAGGCTCCACCCTTCAGAGTGGTTCCGGTACTCCCCGCCAAGTCGGCTGAGCCTCCCACCAGGTTGGGCACGGCAGCAGCGATCGCCTGCAGCGCCAGCCCGGAGGCCTGCCGCGTAGCTTGGGCACCGGCGCTCGGTGTGATCAGGGGAAGCGCCTGCTCCCATCCATCGGGGAGCGTGCCGGCGAGCCACTGCTCGAACTCGCGGGCCAAGGCCGGATGAGCCTCCTGGTACCTGGCGAAACGGCTTCGCCACTCGGCCTCGAGTGCCGCGCCTCGATCGATTGCCCCACGCCAATGCTCCAGCGCGTCGGCTGGAACGAAGAAGGTGGGGTCGACCGGCCAGCCCATGATCTCCTTCGTTCGCCGTACCTCATCGGCTCCCAGCGGGGCACCGTGGGCCTCGGCGGTGTCTCGCTTAGTTGGGGCAGGGTCGGCGATGTGGGTACGGAGCACGATCAGCGACGGGTGGGAGACTTCGGTCTGAGCCGCGCGGAGGGCGCTCCGGATTCCGTCGAGGTCGTTTCCGTCGCCCACTCGCACCACGTGCCAACCGTAGGCCTCGAACCGTCGGGGAACGTCCTCCGAAAAACAGAGCGCGGTGTTGCCGTCAATGGTGATATGGTTGTCGTCGTAGAGCAGATTGAGCTTGCCGAGTTGGAGGTGGCCCGCGAGCGAGGCTGCCTCACTCGCGACACCTTCCATCAGGTCCCCGTCGCTCACAAATCCCCAGATCCGGTGATCGACGATAGTGTGTTCCGGACGGTTGAACCGATCCGCCAGCAGCCGCTCGGCGATGGCCATCCCAACTGCATTGCCGAAGCCCTGGCCCAAGGGTCCGGTGGTCGTCTCGACTCCCGGAGTATGTCCTCGCTCCGGGTGGCCCGGCGTGCGAGAGCCCCACTGGCGGAACGCCTTGAGATCGTCCAGCGACAGGTCGTATCCGGTGAGATACAGGAGGCTGTAGAGCAGCATCGAGGCGTGCCCACAGGAGAGCACGAAACGATCTCGGTCGGCCCAGGATGGATTCCGCGGATGGTGGCTGAGGAACTCGGTCCACAAGACATAGCCGGCTGGAGCCAAAGCCATGGGTGTGCCGGGATGGCCTGACTGTGCCTTTTCCACGGCGTCCATGGCCAATGCCCGGATGGCATTGATGCTGCGCCAGACAAGGTCAGGGTGAGGGATTTCGGACTCGCGGGGGATCAGGGTGCCTTCCAGACGCGGGGGTCGCGTGCGAGTGCTCTCGGGGGTCAGACTCGGCTCCTTTCGAGCGCAGGACCGACGTCGCGCGCCTTGGCGGAGGGACCGGTGAAGATAATTATCTGGTCCCCCCCACAGAAGCGCCCGGCTCGCTGAGCGCCATCGCGCGCGCCAGCAAGGATAGATTCTTCAATCCACCGCGTCTCTCATCCCCACCCGGAGTTACTGTGGCTCAGGTCGAGAGAACCTACGAGATCCATGAGGTCGCGGTGCTTACCGGGCTACAGCCGGCGCGTCTCCGAGCGTGGGAACGTCGCTACGAAGTAGTTCGCCCTCGGCGCATGGCCAACGGTTACCGTAGATACACCGCCGACCAGGTCGCGCTCCTGCGTGCCTTTGCGCGGCTGATCCAAGCGGGAGAGCGGATCGGCCATCTCGCCGTCAGCGCTCCCGATGAGGTCCTGGCCCGGGCGCGGGATCGTGATCGGCAACCTGCGCCGGACAGCGCCTGCATCGAGGCCATTCAGGCGCTCGATCGCGAGCGGCTCGAGAGCATCGTCGCCCAGCAGCTTGCCCTTCGCGGACTGCGTGGCTTCGCGGAAGCGATCGTCCTTCCTCTCGCAGAGACTATTGGAGAGCTGTGGGCATTGGGAGAGCTGCCCATAGCGGCCGAGCACCTGGCCAGCGAGGTGGTGCTCCATGCGCTCAAAGGAGGGCTTCGGTCATTTCGCGGTGATGGCAGGCTCATGCTCGCAGCCTGCCTACCCGGTGAGCGGCACGAGTGGGGCATCCTGGCCAGGCTCGCGATGCTGCAGGAGGAGGGCTGGCGGGCACACTACCTTGGGACCGATCTGCCGTTGAACGACCTGGTGAACGCCGCCCGGCGCCTCCTGCCCGCAGCAGTCGCCTTGACCGCGCATGATCCCGAAACGGTTCGGAGATCTCTGTCGGGGCTGGCCGCGCTTCCCGGGCAGCTTCCGGCCGGTACCAGGCTGACCATTGGCGGCAGGGGAGCGGAGGCCCACGCCGCTTTCCTCCAGCGGTATGGCTACCAGGTAGGGCGGATTGGGCCGCCCTGGGCGGGCAGCCCTCGGGGTTGACGGGAGCGGGAACGGCCCAGATTCTGGGTGGAGTAGATGAGCGGTGCGGCTGGATGAATGCCAGGCGATGGCCCTACCAGGAGCCGGCGACGTGACCTCAAACCAAACGGACGACGAGGAGCCCTCAGGGCGCTGGCAACGACGGGCACCAGAGGGTGGGGCAGGGCGGTGGTTGAAGATCATCCTCCTTATCATCGGGGTACCCCTGCTGCTGGGAGCGGGGGTGGCCCTGTTTGCCGGCAGGCCCATCGCATTCGCGGTGGTGCACCGGATGACTGCTCGGAAGTTTCCCCAAGTCAAATGGATCGACGGCCCTGCGTTGGCCCGAGGGCGGGCGGACACGACTCGGCCACAGCCGGTGATATTGGATGCTCGGACCCAGGAAGAGTTTCTGGTGAGCCACCTGGGAGGTGCGATACGGATCGATCCTTACCGCCCCATCCTACGTGCCATCCGAAGCTTCCCTAAGGATACCGCGATCGTGGTCTATAGCTCGGTGGGTTATCGCGGCGCTCGCCTCGCCGACTTTCTGGCTCGCCAAGGGTACGGCAAGGTGGTAGTCCTGGATGGAAGCATCTTTCAGTGGGCCAACGAGGGACGCCCCATCGTTCGGGATGACCGCCCTGCCAAGCAGGTACACCCTTACGATGGCCGCTGGGGATGGCTCCTGGAATCGCGCTACCGCGCCGAGGCCCCCCCGCTTCCCAAACGGTCCGCGGCACCCTGAGCCGCGGGTCAGCTTATGGAGGGGATCTTCGAGGGGTCCTCCGAGTCCTCATCCTCGTTGCTGCTGCTGTTCCAGATGTCGGCCGTCAGCTTCCAGGCCCCGTCGCGTTGCCGCTTGAGGCACATCACGTATTTGCCGGAGTCGGCCTGCTCCTTTGCCGTTGCTGGAAGATTATACCTGCCAATGAGATAGCCGACGTCGCCAGCCACCTCCAGTCGCAGGGTCGTCACCCTCAGCCCCTGATCCGTACCCTGTCGCCAGAACTCCTCGATCGCCTTGCGTCCCTCGATGGGCGCATGGTCTGGCGGGAGAAGGACAGCATCGTCGGCATAGAGGCTGGTCAGGGTTTCGACGTCACCCTGGTTCGAGGCGTCCACGTAGCGTCCTACGGCCGCCTGAATAGCTTGTCGGGCATTGGGCTGGACGGTACCCAGCCCGCGGCTGCAAGCGGTCAGAAGGCCGGCAAGGACCGTCAGAATCACGGCCGAAGGGAGCGAAGCTGTCATTTTGGCGCCAATCTTGCTATGTTTCCCGAGACAACGGAGTTGGTCTGACTCTCAGACCCCCTATTTCACCAGTTACTTGGATTTTTGTGGCACGCAGATCACGTAGACATTCCGCAGTCTCAGTCCCTAGTTTCCGCCGATCACCCGGTCGCTCCATGCAGTCTCACCGCGAATGGCTCCTTGCCAGTCATGGCCCAGTGTGCGCCTACTGTGGCAGCGAGACTTCGCCCGATCTCATCACCCTGGACCATGTTCGGCCGCGGCGAGGGCAAACCGCCTACGACCGCCCCGACAATCTGGTTCTAGCATGCAGGGACTGCAACGCGGCCAAGGCGGACACGCCTTTGGTCGCGTTTCTCATGCAGAGACGCTCGCGGGGAGTTTTCCTTCGGCACTATGGAGAGCATCTCTCCGAGCCGTTGAAGGAGCTGGCTCGACAGGCCTCGGAGCGACCTATCTTGCCTAGAGACTAAGGACGAGACGAAGAGGGCGGCTCATCGGCCGCCCTCTCTGATTTTCAGTCCTTGGCCTCGCCCGCTGTTGCCATTGTCTCGAGCGGAGCTCTCGCGGGCCCCGAGGTGGAGCCCAGCGCCTCCCGCAGAATGCGTCCCTGCTCCGCGGCATGCGCCGCCGGATAGCCTTCCGCCGGGCTGGCCCGCTCAGGTCGACCCATGTAACGAACCTCGAGGCCGGACCTCTCCCCAGCCAGCTCTCGAAGCTTGGCCTCGAGATACCGCCACGCGCCCATATTGAGCGGCTCCTCCTGAACCCAGACCAGCTGGGTGATGCGTCGATAGCGCGCGAGCAGTTGCCGGAGTTCGGTCCAGGGGAAGCTGTACAGCTGCTCCAGCCGAACGATTCCGGGACGATCGGCTCCCAACTTTTCGGCCTCGGCCAGCAACTCGTAATAGATCTTCCCGGTACACATGAGCAGCCGCCCGGCTCGGTCGGGATCCTCGGCGAACAAGGGATCGTCCAGCACGGGCTTGAAGTATCCGGTAGTGAGGTCCTGCAGGCTCGAACCCGCCAGGGGATGGCGCAGGAGACTCTTGGGAGTGAACAGTACCAGAGGCCGCTGCCGCGAGCGTTTGGCCTGCCGCCGAAGCAGGTGGAAGTACTGACCCGGGGTGGTGCAGTTGCACACCCGCATGTTCCCCTCGGCGCAGAGATGGAGGAAGCGCGCCATCCGGGCACTGGAGTGCTCCGGGCCCTGACCTTCGTAGCCGTGGGGGAGGAGGAGCGTGAGTCGGGTGGTGAGTCCCCACTTGGACAGGCCCGAAGAGATGAACTGATCGATGATGACCTGGGCCGCGTTCACGAAGTCGCCGAACTGGGCCTCCCAGAGGACCAACGCGTCGGGCGCGGCGGCGCTGTAGCCGTACTCGAATCCCAGGGTGCCCACCTCGGAGAGCGGACTGTTGTGCAGCTCCATCGGGGCCAGGGCGCCGGGAAGACTTTGGATGGGGGCATAGGCCTGACCGGTGTTGACGTCGTGCAGGACGAGATGGCGCTGGCTGAAGGTGCCGCGCTCGGTGTCCTGACCGGTCAGCCGGACCGGGACGCCTTCGGTGAGGAGCGAGGCCAGGGCCAGGGCTTCGGCGTGGGCCCAGTCGATTTCCCCTTCCTGCTTGCCGAACGCCGCGCGCCGCCGCTCGAGCTGCTTGCGCAGCTTGGGATGGACCGTGAACCCCTCAGGCCAGGAGAGGAGCTGCTCGTTCAGCGCCGTCAGGAATTCCGCCGATAGCGCCGTCTCCACCTCTTGGCCGCCCGGCACAACTCTCACCTGATGCTCGGCCGTGGTGGTCCTGCCCATGCTGGCCTTGAACGCCTGCTGGATATCGACCAGACGTTGATACGCCTGGGCTGCGTCCCGGTCGGCGTCTTCCGGAGTAATGATCCCGTCCTCGATCAGGCTCTTGGCGTACAGCTCCCGGACCGACGGATGATTCTTGATTCGCTCGTACATCTGCGGCTGGGTGTACGCGGGCTCGTCGCTTTCGTTATGCCCGTGCCGGCGGTAGCCAACCAGGTCGATCACCACGTCCTGATGGAAGCGGTCTCGATAGGCCATGGCGAGACGGGCTGCTGACAGACTGGCCTCGGCGTCGTCCGCATTGACGTGGATGATGGGGATGTCGAAACCCTTGGCCAGGTCAGAGGCGTAGCGAGTGGACCGCGCGTCTTCCATGTCGGTGGTAAAGCCGACCTGGTTATTGGTGATCAGATGGACCGTGCCTCCGGTGCGATATCCCTTGAGTGCGCCCAGGTTGAGGGTCTCGGCGACCACGCCCTGCCCGGCGAAGGCAGCATCGCCGTGAATCACCACCGGCAACGCCACACTGGGCTCGTGATGCGCTTCCCGGCCGCGCCTTTGGGTCTGCTTGGCGCGGGCACGGCCATCGACGACGGGAGAAACGAACTCCAGATGGCTCGGGTTGGGAGACAAGCTGACGGTGATCGCCTTTCCCTTCGACGTCACATAGGCCCCCTCGGCGCCGTGATGGTACTTCACGTCACCGGTGCCACCCTCCGGCGTGAGCTGTCCCGCCTCCACGTGTCTGCCACCCTCGAATTCGGCGAAGATGGTTTCGTAGGGACGGCCTACGGTGTGCGCCAGCACATTCAACCGCCCGCGGTGCGCCATGCCGATCACCACGTCCCGGGCGCCCGACTCGGCCGCCTGCTCGATGGTGACATCCAGCATCGGCACCAATAGATCGACACCTTCGATGGAAAACCGCTTGTGGCCCAGGTACGCTTTGTGGAGGAACTTCTCCAACGCCTCGACCTGGGTGAGTCGCTGGAGCAGCTTCCGCCGCTCCTCCGGGGCGAGCGGCTTGCGATAGGCACCCGACTCGATCTTTTCCCGCAACCAGACCCGTTCCTCGTGGGTGGCGATGTGCTCGATCTCATAGGCCATAGTCCCGCAGTAGGTGGCCTGGAGATACGGCAGCGACTCGGCCAGCGTCCGGCCGGGGACCGCGATGCGCAAAACCTTCGAAGGAATCGCGGCCCTGACTTCGGGGGTGAGGCCCAGTGGACCGTCGGGATCGAGTGCTGGGTCGCCGATTGGCGGCGTGCCTAAGGGATCTAGGTGGGCTGCCAGGTGGCCGTGCATCCGGAATGCCTTGACCAGGGCCATCGCGGCGGCGACGTGATAGAGCATCTCTGGAGCGACCGGCCCTGCCAATTCCTGACCCGGCTTGGCCGCTGGTGCCGGCTTGGCCAGTTGATAGCTCGCCTCCGCCAGACCCAGGCTCTCCCCGATGAGCTCGTAGAAGCCCGCCTCGCCTTGGAGCAGGTGGTCGAGCGTCGCCAGGAAGTCTCCGGACTCCGCCCCTTGAATGATCCGGTGGTCATAAGTGCTGGTGACGGTCATGACCTTGCTGATCCCGAATTCACGCAGCCGCTCCTCGGGCACCACGGAGAACTCGACCGGGTAGCCGATCGCCCCAATCGCGATGATGCTGCCCTGGCCTACCATGAGTCTCGGCACCGAGGCTACCGTGCCGAGACCGCCGGGATTGGTGAGCGACATGGTCGCGCCCGCGAAGTCGTCAGGCAGCAGCCGGTTGGTACGCGCCTTTTCGACCAGCGCCTCGTAGGCCGCGTGGAAGCCGGCGAAGTCCATCGTCTCGGCGCGCTTGATGACCGGCACGACGAGGCCCCGGCTTCCATCCTTCCGTTGCACGTCAACCGCCAGTCCGAGCCCAATGCCCTCCGGCTGCACCCGGTAAGGCACTCCGTCCAGCAGCAGGAGCGCGTGACCCATGACCGGATGCTGCTTGACCGCTTGAACCAGGGCGTACGCGATGAGGTGGGTGAACGAGATCTTGTTGGCCCGCCCGGCACGCTGCAGGGCCTGGTTGAAATGCCTGCGTTTCTCCTCGAGCAATCCGACAGGCACCGCCCGGAAGCTGGTTGCCGTGGGGACCGTCAGGCTCTCAGTCATGTTTGCGACGAGCTTGGCGGCCGGACCCTTGATCGGGATCGCACCGGCGGGGAGCTCGGCAGCGGGGGACGGCGGAGCGACGCGGGCGGGCGTGGACGGTGTGGCGGTCGAGCCCGCCCCGAGCGGAGCGAGGGTGCGGGACGGCGGTGGGCCAGCAGCGGAGTTAGCTACTGCCTGATCGCCATTCCGCCCATCCGGCGTTTCCCCCACGATCCCGCTCTCGAAAAGCCGCCGCCAATCCGGCCCGACGGCCGTCGGATCTCGGAGGAACTCCTCATACATGGCCTGCGCGAAGCCCGCATTTGCTGTCTCAAAAACGTTCGGATCCACGAGGTCCACCATCCCGGTGATGAGCGTACATCAATCGGACTCCGGGTGCCGGAGTCTTTCTCAAGGGATTGACTCAAAGATAATGTGCTCAGTGCTCCACGTATCTCTGGTAGCGCTCGATCTCTGCTTCCAACCTGGTCTCGTCCCACCTGCGCTCCTGCGCCATCAGTTCGGCAACTCGGCGAGCGGCCGGCACTCCATGATCTGGATGCTCGTAGTACAGGTGCAGCCGGCGAACCATCACATCCTCCACGGTCTGGGCCAGCTCCCGCCGCACGGCGTGAATGACCTCCCCCTCGATTGCTGGGTGAGGAGGGGCCAGCCGCCGGAATAGCCGCCGGTCGGACGCGCCGAGGTTGTAGATACCCGCTGACTCGGTGCCGTAGTGCCGGAGCAGGTGCTCCACACTGTCCGGCGCGACGCCGAGCTCCAGGCCGCGCTCGCGAAAGGTGCTGAGATCGGCGGCCTCACCGCCGGGAAGCGGCTCTTCGTCCGTCCGTGACTCAGTGGGCCGGGAGCGGCCGTCGCGGAAACGCAGCTCCCGCACCGCCCGGTCCACTACTTCGCGAGCCATCGCCCGATAAGTTGTGAGCTTGCCACCCACCACGCTGATCATGCCGCCGGAGCCCTGCACGATGGCATGCTCGCGGGATCGGCTGGACTCGCTCACTCGGGCTCCGTTGGCCAGCAGCGGCCGGAGTCCGGCCCAGGTCGCCCGAATGTCCTCCAAACCCAGCCGTGCATTGGGGAAACGGGCGTTGGCCGAGCGGAGGAGGTAGACCATGTCGGTGCGGCTGATTCCCGGCCGATCGGGAGGATCGTTGGTGTCGGTGTCGGTCGTTCCAATGTAGGAGAGATCGCCCCAGGGCAGAATGAACAGAACCCGGCCGTCGATCGGGCTGGTGAAGACGATGGCGTCGCGGTGATCCAACCGAGACCGATCGACCACGATGTGCACACCTTTGGTCGGCTGCAGCATCGGAGCGGCACCCCCGTCCTCCAGCCGCCGGACCCGATCGCTCCAGGGGCCGGTTGCGTTGATGACTACGCTTGCTCGAATCACGGTCCGCTCGCCGGTCAACTGGTCCTCTACCAAGGCACCTACCACCCGGCCGGCGGTACGTTCCAGGGCGCAGACCGCGGCGTAGTTGGCGACCAGCGCGCCGTGATGGATGGCGCTGCGGGCAGTCGCAAGCACCAGTCGGGCATCGTTGCACTGGGCATCGTAGAATCTGGCGCCCCCGATCAAGCCGCGTTCCCGGAGCATCGGCTCGGCCTCGAGCAACGCGCGCTTGCCGAGCATCCGGTGTGTCCGCACATTGCGAAACAGTGCCAGAAGGTCGTAAAGCCACATTCCCGCCGCGAGGCGCCAGAGCGAGATCCGGTCCCCGCGGTGCAGCGGGAAGATGAAAGGAAGTGGCCAGACCAGATGTGGGGCGATGCGAAGGAGGATCCGTCGCTCACGGTTGGCCTCGAGGACCAGACGAAAATTGCCGGTCTCGAGGTAGCGCAGGCCGCCATGGATCAGGCGGCTCGAGCGCGAGCTGGTGCCTGACCCGAGGTCGTTCTGTTCGACCAATACCGTGCGCAGGCCGCGCATCGCGGCGTCCCGGGCCACTCCTGCTCCGGTGATGCCACCACCGATGACCAGGATGTCGGCCGGCTGCGCGGCCAATTCTTCCAGAGTGGCGCGCACTGAGGATCGACGTTCGTGACTCTGCCCCCCCTGCCGCGGATTCCCCGACCCAGCACCTGGTTTCTCTGGTGGGCTCATCTCATTCGTCCCGGTGCGAGTGTGCTGGACCTGGCCTGCGGCGAAGGTCGGCACAGCGTGGCCGCGGCTGCGCTCGGGGCGCGAGTTACCGCCGTGGATCGGGACGAGGCCCGCCTGGACACTGCCAAGGAGCTGGCCGAGAACAACGGACTCTCAATCGAGTGGCGCATCGCCGACCTGGAAGAAACTTGGCCCGAGCTCGGCTGCTTTGATGCGGTTCTGGTGTTCAATTATCTTGACCGGGCCAGGATGCCTCGGGTGCGTGAGGTGATTGCGCCAGATGGCATCCTGATCATGGAATCGTTTCTCACTGCCCAACGCGAGCTTGGCTGGGGGCCCACCTCCGACGACCACTTGCTCCGGCCGGGTGAGCTCGCCCGCCTGGTCGCACCCCTGCGGGTCCTCTACGGGCGCGAGGTGCTCGAGCCGATCGATGCCGAGCGCTGGCGGGCCGTGTCGAGCATAGT
>Ga0070699_100002503_pt1 | contig 16496 bp, 16 predicted proteins | sample KBSK1503metaG_FD_65473 | JGI IMG/M metagenome (GOLD analysis project Ga0070699, IMG submission 65473) | Corn, switchgrass and miscanthus rhizosphere microbial communities from Kellogg Biological Station, Michigan, USA - KBS K1-50-3 metaG | ecosystem: Host-associated > Plants > Roots >...
CCTCTCCGTGGGGCGGCATCGCCGCGTGCCCCGCCGTTATCGCGGCCGCGACGTCTTCTGGTGGATACGCGAGATGGGCGCGCTGGATCAGACCATCGCCGAGCGCCCCGACGGGCGGCAGACCCCGAACCCGCTCGTCACCGGGGCCGGCGGCGGCCACGACATCGATCTCCGGGACTATGCCGACCGCGGCGTGGTCCTGCTCGGCCATCTGCGCGGCGCCGGCGACCAGCGCCTTCACTTCGACGACGATCTGGACGCGCAGCTCGCGAAGGGCGACGAAGGCCTGACCTCGTTCTGGAAAGCGGCGGACGAGCATGCGCGCCGGATCGGGCTCGAGACCGCGCCCGCACCACCGGCGCCTCCGCCGGTCCGCCTCGTGACGTCGCCGCTCCAGCTCGATCTGCGCGCAGCCGGCGTCACCAGCCTGGTCTGGGCCACGGGCTTTCGCCCGGATTTCAGCTGGATCCACCTCCCCGCCCTCGACGCCGCCGGCGAGCCCGTGCACCGGCGCGGAGTGTCCCCCTGCGCCGGCTTCTACTTTCTCGGCCTGCCCTGGCTGCACAAGCTCAAGTCGTCCGTGCTGTGCGGCGTCGGCGAGGACGCCCAGCATCTGGCGGAGCGCATCGCCTCGCGCTAGGATCGTTTCATGCCCATCGAGCTGATCGGCATGATCGGCGTCCGGCCGGAAGGCGCCGACGGGGCCGCCGTCCACGTCATCGGCGGCGAGATCGACGCCGCATGGGTGCGGGACTTCTCGCGCGCCCACGAGCACGCGGGCTTCGACAAGGTGCTGGTGGGCTATACCTCCACTGCCGCCGACGGCTTTCTCGTCGCCGGCCACGCCGCCGCCCACACCGAGCGCCTGGGCTATCTCATCGCCCACCGGCCCGGCTTCGTGTCCCCCACCCTGGCCGCGCGCAAGGCGGCCACGCTGGACCAGTTCACCGGGGGGCGCGTGTCGCTGCACATCATCACCGGGGGCAGCGACGCCGACCAGGCCAAGGACGGCGACTGGCTCGACCACGACACGCGCTATCGGCGCACCGACGAATATCTCGCCCTGCTGCGCCGGACCTGGACCGAGGAGCGGCCCTTCGACCACAAGGGCGAGTTCTATCACGTGGCCAATGCCTTCTCGGAGATCAAGCCCGTCCAGAAGCCGCATATCCCGCTCTACTTCGGGGGCGCTTCCGAGGCCGCGCATGCCATCGGCGCCAAGCACTGCGACGTCTACATGCTGTGGGGCGAGCCGCTGGCCGCCATCCGCCAGCGCATCCTCGAGGTGCGGGAGGCGGGCGCGCGCGCGGGGCGCGAGCCGCGCGTCAGCGTCTCGTTGCGGCCCATCATCGCCGCCACCGAGGACGCGGCCTGGGACAAGGCGCATCGCATTCTGGCCACCGTGCGGGCCAAGCAAGGCGACCGGACTCTCCCGCTGCCGGAGGCGGTGGGCGCGCAGCGGCTGGTGGAGTTCGCGCGCCAGGGCGAGCTGCACGACAAGCGCCTCTGGACGCCCATCGCGGCGGCGGTGGGCGGCGCGGGCAATACCACCGCGCTGGTGGGCACGCCCCCGCAGGTGGCCGAATCTCTGCTCGACTACTACGACCTCGGCGTCTCCACCCTCCTCATTCGCGGCTTCGATCCCCTCAAGGACGCGGAGGAGTATGGCCACGAGCTGATCCCGCTCGTGCGCGCCGGGGTGGCGCGCCGCGACCGCGACCGCGCGGCGGCCTGAGGCAATGCCCCGGCTGGTGGCGGTGGTGGGCGCGGTGACGCCGCCCGGACGGCTGAATGCCGCCATCCAGACGGCGGTGGATCTGGCGGCGGCGCGGGCCGGGGTGTCCGCCTCGCTGCTGAGCCTGGCTGATTTTCGTCTCGGCTTCGCGGACGGCAGGCCGCCGGAGCGGCTCGACGACGACACCGTCAAGATCGTCGCCGCGCTCGCCGAGGCCGATTGCGTGCTGCTCGCGAGCCCCGTGTATCGCGCCTCCTTCACCGGCGCGCTAAAGAATCTTCTCGATCTCACGCCGCTGGAGACACTCCGCGCCAAGCCCGTCGGCATCGTGGCCATGGGCGCCTCCTCGCATCACTATCTGGGCGTGGACGGCCACCTCCGCGCGGTGCTCGCCTGGTTCGGGGCCCTGACGGCCCCGACCAGCGTCTATCTGGAGTCCGCTCACTTCAAGGACGGCCGCCTGGCCGATCCGGGCGCCATCGCCGCCCTCGGCGAGCTGGTGGCGACCGTGCTCGCCATGGCGGACTGGCCGCGCGGGCGCCTCGGTCCGCCTCCGCTGGCCGCCGGACGCGGGTGAGCGGATGAAGGCCCTGGCCCTCATGGGACCGCGCGCGCTCGAGGTGATCGCGCTGCCCGACGCGCGCGAGCCGGGCCCCGGCGAGGCCCTCGTGCGCGTCACCGCGGTGGGCGTCTGCGGCACCGACCTTCACTACTATCGCGGCGAGACGGGCGGGACGGATCCGCTCGAGCCCGGGTTCGTGATGGGCCACGAGTTCGCGGGCGTGGTGGAAGCGGTGGGCGCGGGGGTCACCCGCGTGCGCGCCGGCGACCGCGTGGCCGTCGACCCCGCCGTCGCCTGCGGCGAATGCGAGCTCTGCATCGACGGCCATCCCCATGTCTGCCCGCGCGTCCGCTTCGTGGGCTCGCCGGGCGTTCCCGGCGCATTGCGCGAGCGGCTGGTCCACCCCGCGCACCTTCTCCACCCGCTGCCGCCCGCCGTGAGCGATACGGCGGGAGCGCTGCTCGAGCCGCTCGGCGTGGCCTTGCACGCGCTGGATCTGGCGGCGCCGCGCGTCGCGGACGTGGTCGCCGTGCTGGGCTGCGGGCCCATCGGCCTCCTGCTGGTCCAGCTCGCGCGAGTCGCCGGCGCCCAGGCGGTGCTCGCCACCGATCTCCATGACTACCGGCTCCGGCTGGCCAAGACCGCGGGCGCCACCGCCACCTTCAACGCCACCCGCGAGAATCCCGTGGCGGCCATGCTCGACGCCACCGGCGGCCACGGCGCCGACGTCGTCTTCGAGGCCGCCGGCGCGCCGGAGACGCCGGATCAGGCGGCGCATGTCGCCGCCGCGCTGGGCACGGTGGTGGTGGTGGGCATCTGCGCCGACAACCGGACCGCCTTCACCGCCACCCCGGCGCGGCGCAAGGGCCTCACCGTCAAGATCGCCCGCCGCATGAAGCCCGTCTATCCCCGCACCATCGCGCTCGCCGCGCACGGCATGGTGGATCTCGAGACCTTCGTCTCCCACCGGGTCCCGCTCGAGGCGGCGCCGCGGGCCTTCCAGGCCCTGGCCGGCTACCATGAGGACGCGGCCAAGGTCGTGATCGCCCCCGCCTGATGCGGCTCTGGTGCATCGCGGTCAATGCGGCAATCGACAAGACCTATGTCGTGCCCGGTTTCCGCGCCTCCGCCGAGTATCGGCTCGGGCGCGCGGTGGCGGTGGCGGGCGGCAAGCCGCTCAACGTGGCCAAGACCGCCCGCTTGCTCGGCGTCGCGAACGTGGTGTGCACGGGCTTCGTGGGCGGCCGCACCGGAGCGTGGATCCGCCGCGATCTCGCCGACCGGGGCATCGCTACCGACTTCGTCGAGGTGCCGGGCGAGTCCCGCGAGAACGTGCTCATCGCCGACCCCACCGGCGCTTCCGAGACCCGGCTGATCGAGCCCGGCGACGCGGTGACCGCCGACGCGGCCGACCGCCTCGTGGCGCACGTGAGCGACCGCGTGAGCCCGGGCGACCTGGTGGTGGTGGCGGGCAGCCTGCGCCCGGGCCTGGTCGCTGCCCTCTATGGCCGGCTGGTGAGCGCGGCGCGCGCCGCCGGCGCCCGCGTCTTCCTCGATGCGGAAGGTGATGCGCTGCGCGCCGGCGTCGCCGAGAAACCCGAGCTGGTGGCTCCCAACGAGGAGGAGTTCGTCGAGTGGACGGGCTGCCGCACCGATGCGCTCCGCACCCTCGCCGGGCGCGCGCGTGAAGCCGGTGAGGGCACCACGGTGGTGGTGAAGCTGGGGCCGCGGGGCGCGCTGCTGATCGGCGACGCCCGCGCCTGGTTCGCGGCCGCGCCCGCGGTGCGCGCTCTCAGCACGGTGGGCAGCGGCGATGCGCTGCTCGGCGGCTACGTCGCGGCGATCGCCAATGGCGAGACGCCCCCCCACGCGCTCGCGCTGGGCGTCGCGGCGGGGGCCGCGAACACGCTCACGCCGGGGCCAGGCGTGGTGGATCCACCCACCGTCTGGGGCCTGCGAGCGCAGGTGGTGGTGCGCTCGGTGGACGACTAGCGCCCGGGGACCGCGCTACTCCATCAGGCGGAATTGCCGGCGCACGTGCCGCGCGCACTCCGCGCAGAGCTCGTGGCTGAACTCGGCCTCGGAGTGGTTGCGGACATAGATCTCGACCGGCCACCAGTCGCCCTCCGCGTCGCGAATCTTCTTGCAGGACGCGCAGATGGGGAGGAGGCCGCGCAGCATCCGTCGCTGCTTCGTGATGTCCACGAAGGACATGACCACGCCGTGCGGGGCGATCTCCTCCGTGCGGATCAGCGGATGCGCCCGCAGGGAGATCCAGGTCAGCTCGCCGGCCGCGCCCGGGATGCCCATGACCGCGCGCGGCGTGGGCAGGCCGCTGCGCAGCGCGAGCGCGTCCGGCTGCTCGTCCCGCGGGAAGGGGGAGCCGTCCTCGTGGACGGCGCCGGCGCCCAGGCGCTCGAGCTCGGAGCCGAGGATGCGCTGCGCGCTGGGATTCCAGCCCGAGATGGCGCCGTCGGCGCTCCGGAAGAAGACGCCTTCCTCGAGCCCCTCGATGACGATGCGATAGCGCTCCTCGCTGTCCCGCAGCCGCGCCTCCAGGTGGACTCGATCGGTGATGTCCACCGCGTGGCCGATCACGTAGGGCTCCCGGTCGGGCAAGCGGAAGAGCGCGTTGCGATAGGCCCAGAGCCGCTCCTCGCCATCGCGGCTCACCAGCCGGAGCAGGCCGCGGTCCGCCTCCTTCTCGCGAATGCGCTCGAGATAGCCGTCGAAGAACGGGCGCACCGATGGGGCGAGGAACTCCCGCAGGTTCCGGCCCACCCCGTCTTCCGGCGTATAGCCGAGCTCCCAGGCGGAGGCGGGGCTGACGTAGAGGAGATTGCCCTCGAGATCGTGGCTGCAGACCAGGCCCTGGCTGTTCTCGACGAGCTGGCGGAACAGCTCCAGGCGTTCACGGAGGCGCTCGTGCTCCCGCTGCGGCGCGGCCTCGTGCCGCCTCTCCTCACGCTCGTCCACGTCTACCTCCCCAACGCCTTCTTCTTCCAGAGCTCCCAGGGACGCGGGATGGTGCCCGCGATCGAGGCTTCCGCGCGCTTCGCCTCTTCCGGGTCAAGGTACGCCACCGGCCCGCCCAGCGCCATGGCCTGCGCCTGGAGCCGCGCATTGACCTCGGTGTACACGCTGCGGAAGACCGCGGCCGGCAGGCTGGCTCCCACCACCACCGCCCCATGGCCCCGCATCAGGGCCACCGGCGCCGGGCCAAGCACCCGCGCGAGCGACTGGCCCAGCGCCGCGCTGCGGACCAGCATGTCGGTCATGGCGCCGCTCGCCTGACGGATATCGTAGACCGGCACGCCGCCCACCAGGAAGGCGCTCATGTGGTAGAGCGGGCGAAGTGCGGCGCCGGTCACACCGAAGGGAATCACCGACGGCGAATGGCTATGCACCACCGCGTGCACGTCGGGGCGGACGCGATAGATCTCGCCGTGGATGAAGCGCTCGAGATAGGTGGCGCGGCCGCGCGCATCCACCGGCACGCTGTCGAGATCGTACTCCATGATGTCGGCGGCGGTGACGAGCTCGGGGGCGACGGCGCGCGCCATGAGGTAGCGATCGGCGGCGCGCGGGTGGCGCGCGCTCACGTGGCCGTACCCGTCGAGCACGCCCTGGTCGGCCAGGATGCGGTTGGCCGCCACCAGATCCTCGAGGAGGCCGGGGTCGGGAGCGCCGGCGGAGGTCGGCGGCGCGTGTCCCGGAGCCGGCCGGACGCCGGCCACCGCGAGGAGCGTGGTCGCCATGCCCAGCAGGAGGCGACGGCGGGGAACATGCGGCATGCGGGGTCTCTCGACGCACGATAGCATGGCGATCATGCCGACACTTCGGTCGCGAGGAGGAGCCTCATGAATCTCGAGTTCCTGATGGCGGCGGGCGCCCCGCCCCCGCCGCCCACCGCCGCTTACAGCCATGCCGTCCGCGCGGGAGACTATCTGTTCGTGACCGGCCAGCTCGGCGTGGACCCTGCCACCAACCGGCTCGTGCCTGGCGGGATCACGGCCCAGACCCGCCGGGTGATGCAGAACCTCCAGATCGTTCTCCGTGGAGCGGGCACGAGCCTGGACCGGACGGTGATGGCGCGCGTGTATCTCACAAGCTTCGACGACTACGCCGCCATGAACGCGGAGTACGCCAGCCACTTCGCCCCCGGCCAGTTACCCGCCCGGACGACGGTGGGGGTGACCGGCCTTGCGCTGGGCGGCGCGGTGGAGATCGACCTCATCGTCCGTCCCTGAGAACGCGGACAAGGCCCGGCTAACGGTCACGCGGTGAGGACGGACGCGCCCCGCGCGCGGTCAGCTACGACGCAGATGGCGCGTGGAGCGGTAGCCGGGGGCCGCGACGGTGCGATCCACGACGTTCATCTCCACGAGTCGCTTCGCGCCTTGAGCCACGGCGGTCGCGATGCTCGGGAAGACCTGATGCGACTCCTCGACGATGTCACCGGAGTAGCTCACGATGCGCCAGCGCCAGGAGGTATTCGCGGGAGTGCAGAAGGCCAAGACTTGCATGGCGACATCATGACACATCCGGCCCTCTACCGCCGGATGGTTTCGGAGGGTGATCGGCGGGGGCCTGCCCGCCGGCCGGGAGCGCGATCAGTGGTCGGACCTGAGGAGCGCGCAGAGCGCGGCCACCCCCGCCTCCACGAGGCCGCCCGACAGTCGTCCGGGGGCTGCGCCCGACCATGCGCCGGAGAGTCCGGCGGAGACGTCGAGCTGTAGCGCCCCCGGCTCCATCTTTCGGAACTCGCGGCTCACCGAGACCCGGTCCTCCATGAGGCGTACCGCCAGCGACCCATCCAGCCCGCGCCGCTTCGCATCCTCTCGCTCGGCTTCCTCCCGCTTGAGCGCGGCCACCACGGCGTCGAGCTGCCTGGCGTCGAGCATGGAGAGCGGGGCGCGACAGAAGGGGCACGCCGCGCCGGTATCCAGGTCCACCGGGGCCCCGCAGCTCGAGCAGGTCACGGTGCGAACGTTGCGCTTCAGGTCCTCGATCTCGATCGGGCTGAGCGGGCGGACGAAGTTCTTCTCTCGCAGGAACTCGAAGAAGGTGATGAAGTGCCCATGCTCGCCGGGACAGCGCCAGTAGCTGAAGCGCGTGCTCCGCTGCATGTTGGCGGTGCGCACGAGCCGCTGATGGCAGCGGGGGCACGCGAGGTTGTCGCCCAGGGGATTGCGCGAGGCGGCGCGGTGGTCGTTCATCTCCACGAGGAGCTCGAGGACAGAGCCCGGAGAGAGCCCCAGGCTCTCGAGGCCGTCGAACCAGAGGGCGGAGCACCCGTGGCACAGGTCGAGGGTGATGGCGCCGGCGTACTTCCCCTCGTACTGCTTCTGCGTCATCCCCCCGCTGCAGCCGGGACAGTTCATGCGGTGGCGGGTCGCCGGCCGACGGGCCTAGCCCTGCGGCGCCCCGCACTCCGGGCAGAACTTGCTGGGCCTGTCGAGGCGCGTCTGACAGCGAGGGCAAATGCTGCCCGCCGTGCCGGGCGCGGCCGGTCCCGCCGATGCCTGCTCGATGCCCCGGGACATCGCCTGCCCCATGGCGATGCCCGCTCCCAGCCCCACGCCGGCGCCCGCCGCCCCGCCCGGCGCTGCCGCCGCGGTGGGGATGGACTGGGCGACCTGGAACTGGGTATAGCGCGGCAGATCGCCCACGATGCCCATGCCGATGCGCTCGTCGAGGCGCTTCTGCAGGTCTTCGGGGAGGGACACGTTCTGGATCTGGAAATCCTCGAGCCCCAGCCCCAGGGCTCCAAACGCCGGCCGCGCCTTCTGCAGCACCGCCCGCCCGAGCGCGTCACCGTTGGCGGCCATGTCGAGGAAGGGGACCTGGCTCTCGCCGAGGTGCGTGGTCAGCGTGGTGATCAGCGTGCTGCGGAGCTGGCCCTCGAGCTCGGCCACCGCGTAGGTCTCGCGCGTGCCGGAGATGTTCCGGAAGAACACCGAGGCGTCGGTGATGCGATAGCTGTAGACGCCGAAGCCGCGCACCCGCACCGCGCCGAACTCGCGGTCACGGATCGCGAGCGGGTTGGCGGTGCCCCACGTCTGGTTGAGGCGGAGGCGGGTCGAGAAGAAGTACACCTCGCTCTTGAACGGCGACTCGAAGAGCTTGTCCCAGTGCCGGAGGTCGGTGAGCACGGGCAGGTTCACGGTCTTGATGGTGTAGGTGCCGGGACCGAAGACATCGGCCACGTGGCCCTGGTCCACGAACACCGCCATCTGCGTCTCGCGGACCACGAGGCGCGCGCCCTGCTGGATCTCGAGATCAGCGGTGGGGAAGCGCCAGGCCAGGAGGTCGTCACTCCCTTCGGTCCACTGCAGGATGTCGATGAACTGCTTCTTCGCGAAGCTCAGAATGCCCATGGTTTCCTCCGGGGTCGATGGCGTACACTGCCCCCGGCTCCTTCACAGCAATCGACGTGCCAACGAACTGTGCAATGGCTATCAGTAGTTAGCCGCCTCTCTGTCATCGAGACGGCCGCGGAATGTAAAGGGAGCGACAAGCGGCGGCATGGATCTCTCGGCCAGCATCCACCTCCTCGGCACCCTCCTGGGCGAGGTGATCACCGCGCAGGAAAGCCCCGCGCTGTTCGAGGTGGAGGAGCGCATTCGCGCGCGCGCCAAGGACCGGCGGGCGGGGGTGGCGGGAGCTGCGGAGCGGCTGGCCGCCGAGGTGACGGCCTTGCCGTCGCTGGACGCGCGCGGGGTGTCCGCCGCCTTCACCCTCTACTTCGACCTCGTCAACCTGGCCGAGGAAGCGCAGCGCGTGGCCGCGCTCCGCGACCGGGAGCGCGCGCAGCATCCGGCGGCCCCGCCCGAGAGCGTGGCGGAAGCGGTAGGCCTCCTCAAGGCGCGCGGCATGGACGACCCCGCCATGCGCGCCTTGCTCGACCGGCTCACGGTCGAGCTGGTGCTCACCGCGCATCCCACCGAGGCCAAGCGGCGCACCGTGCTCGCCAAGCTGCGGCGCGTCGGCGAGTCGCTCCACGCGCTGCATCGCGCCGATATCCTCCCCCGCGAGCGAGAGGAGCACGTGGGCGTCATTCGCAGCGAGATCACCGCCCTCTGGCTCACCGGCCGCGCGCGGACCGTCCGCCCCGCCGTCACCGACGAGGTGCGCACCGGCCTCTACTTCGTGGAGGACATCTTCTGGGAAGCGCTGCCGAGGCTGTACCGCGACCTCGAGGACGCGCTGGGCCGGCACTATCCGGGCCTCGCCGCGCCCGAGCGCTGGCTCACGCTGGCTTCCTGGATCGGCGGCGATCGCGACGGCAATCCCGGCGTCACCGCCGACATCACCGCGGAGACGCTGCGCCTGCATCGCGGGCTCGCGCTGGAGCGGCATCGCCGGTCGCTACAGGATCTCGCCCGCCGGCTCTCGCTCAGCGCGCGGCGGGTGCCGCCGCCCCCCGCCCTCGAGGACTGGCTGGCCGCGCGCCGCCCCCTTCCCGCGCGCGCCGCCTATCTCGACGCGCGCTACACCGATGAGCCCTATCGGCTTGTCCTCGCCCTGCTCGCCGCCGACCTGGAGGCGGCCGCGCGCGACGACATGACCGCGCGCCTCCTCGAGGCGACGCCCCACGCGGCGCGCGTCAGCCTTGCCGATCTCACCCGGCCGCTGGATCTCGTCGCCGGCGCGCTGCCCCCCGCGCTGGCCCACGACCGGCTGTGGACGGTACGCCGGCAGATCGAGGCCTTCGGCCTCCACGCGGCGCGGCTCGATGTCCGGGAAGAATCTTCGCGGCTGGCGGCGGCGCTGGGCGAACTGCTGGGCGCGCTGGGACGCGGCACCGGCTTCGCCGGCGGCGACGATCACGCCCGCACCGAGACCTTGCTGCGGCTTCTGGCCGAGCCCGTGCCGGAGATTCCCGCGAGCCTGGCCCTCGCGTCGGATGCCGCGGAGACCTGGGCGCTGTTCAGGCTCCTCGCCCGGGCGCGCGCCGTCTACGGCTCCGATCTCCTGGGCCCATTCGTCATCTCCATGACCCGCGGACCCGCCGATCTCCTCACCGTGCTCCTCCTCGCGCGCTGGACGGGCGGCGACGCGGGACTCGCCATCGTGCCGCTCTTCGAGACCGTGGGCGATCTGGAGGCAGCCCCGCGCATCCTGGCCGACCTCTTCCGCTTTCCCGCCTATCGCGAGCACCTCGCGGGGGCCGGCGGGCAGCAGATGGTGATGATCGGGTACTCGGACAGCAACAAGGATGGGGGCTACCTCGCCGCGAACTGGGCGCTCTACCGCGCGCAGGAGGAGATCGTGCGCGTCTGCGCGGGAGAGGGCGTACCGCTCACCCTCTTCCACGGGCGCGGCGGCACGGTCGCCCGCGGCGGCGGACCCGCAGGACGCGCCATTCGCGCCCAGCCGCCGGGCACCGTGGGCGGGCGCTTCCGGCTCACCGAGCAGGGCGAGGTGCTCGCCGCGCGTTACGGCGACCCCGCGCTGGCCCATCGCCATCTCGAGCAAATCGTGAGCGCGGTGCTGGAGGCCTCGGCCTCTCCCGTCGCCGGCGAGGACGGGCCGGACGCGCCGCCCCGCGCGCCGGAGGAGTGGCGCCGCGCCATGGTGGCGATGGCGGGCGCGGCGCGGACGACCTACCGGTCGCTCGTCGAGACGCCGGGCTTCGTGGACTTCTGGCGCGCGGCGACTCCCATCGACGAGATCAGCCGGCTGCGGCTGGGCTCACGGCCCGCGACCCGTCGAGGCCCCACGCTCGCGATCGCGCAGGTGCGCGCCATCCCGTGGGTGTTTTCCTGGATGCAGAGCCGCTTCAATCTTCCGGGCTGGTTCGGGCTCGGCGCGGCGCTGGCGGAGGGGGGCGGGTCGCCCGATCTTCTCCGGACGATGCACCGGCGCTGGCCGTTCTTCCGGGCCCTCATCGACAATGCGGAGATGTCGCTCCTGAAGGCCGACCTCCCCATCGCGACCCTGTATGCGCGCCTCGATCCGGAGCGCGCCCGCGCCGCCGCGCTGTTCGCCCGCATCGAGGCGGAGCATGGGCGTGCCCGCGAGGCCATCCTCGCCCTCACCGGGCATCGCGCGCTGATGGACGGCGAGCCCGTCATCCAGCGCTCCATCGAGCTGCGAAATCCCTACGTCGACCCGCTCAACTATCTGCAGGTCGAGATGCTGCGCCGGCTGCGCGCCCTCGCGGATCCGGAGGGGCCGGAGGGCGAGGCGCTCCGCGAGGTGATCGTTCTCACCGTGAATGGGATCGCGGCCGGCCTCCGGAACACCGGTTAGCTCGGAAGGCGAGCGGACGACCTACCAGCGACCGCCGCCGCTGCCGCTGCCGCCGCTTCCGCCTCGGCTCCGATACCCACCGCCGCCACCGCCGCCGCTCCGGCCGCCGCCCGCGCCGGTGGAGTTGGCGATCTCGACCTTCAGGGTCCGGCCGTCCACTTCCTTGCCATTGAGCTGCTTGACGGCCTCGGCCGCCTCTTCCGCCGTCGCCATCTCGACGAAGCCGAAGCCGCGCGAGTTGCCGGTGTCACGGTCGGTGACGACGGCCGCCGACTCGACCACGCCCGCCTGGGCGAACAATTCGCGCAAACGGTCCGTGGACGTGGAAAAAGCGAGACCTCCGATGAAGAGCTTGTGAGCCATGATTTGCCTCCGGTCGATCTCCCGCGATGAGGGACACGCCCCGGAACGCGGAAGACGGTTCGGAGTCGTGATCTGGGGAGGGGGGTCCACGAGGAACCGGCGGCCGGTCCAGACAGGGTCATCATGACACATCCGCCTCGCGTAAGATGCGAAAGGTGACCTACGGTTGCGCGTTCTGCGGGGAGGAGAACGACCTCACGGTGGACCCGAGCGGGGGTCGCCGGCAGACGTTCACGGAGGATTGCACGGTGTGTTGCCGGCCGAACCTCATCACGCTCACCCTGGACGAGGAGGGCGACGTCGAGGTCGAGGTCACCCAAGAGTACGAGGCATAGCCTCCGGCCCGATCGGGAGGCCGGAGTAGGACGGATCCGGCTCGCGAAAGCGCACCAGCGGGTCCGCGATCACCCAGAGGCTCAGCGCCGTGTAGACCACCATCAGCGCGGTGAGCGGAATCGACGCGCGCAGCGCCACCCGCGGGGGGCTCCACTCGCGCAAGGCGATCCGGTGGGCCAGCCACACCGAGACGACGTGCCCGGTGACGATGGCGCCCACCGCGGCGTACCAGGCGAAGCGCGATCCCACCAGCGTCACGTCCGGACTCCACGTCGCGGTGCCGAGGAGGTCCCAGCCGCGCCCGAGGGGATCGGAGAGGAGCGGGATCAGCTCCTGCCCCTGCAGCAGCAGGTAGGAGATATTGTGAGCGACATGGTAGGCGGTGGCGATGGGAACCAGGCTGGGCGCCAGGAGGCGCGCGGTGGTGGCGGCGGAGCCCGCCCCCGCAACGCGCGCGGTCAGCCGGGCGGTGACCAGATAGGCGCCGAGAAGCGCCAGCCACACCGCGAGGAGCCCGGCGGTGGCCAGGAGATAGCCCTCACGGTCCCCCACGCGGGCGAACCCGCCGCTCAGCGCACGGTCCAGCCCCCGCCATACCCGGGTGCCGAGCAGGCCGTCGAAGAGCACGGTGGCCAGCATGGCGACGACGAACCCGACGAGGCCGGCGAGCAGCGGCGCCGGGGACGGTGACGCCGGCGCCACCAGACCGCGCCCCGGCGGCCGCAGGATCAGGCGGCGCCCGTCGGGGCTCGCGGCCAGCGGCGCGAAGCGGCCCAGCGTCGCGAAGTAGACGGCGAAGACGTCCGCGTTTCGCTGCCACGTATCCGCGCCGAAGATCACCATGCCCGCGAGCGTCACGCCCGTCCAGGCGAGCGCAAGACCGGCGATGCGTGACGGCACGGAGGCGTCGGGAAAGATGACCTCCAGCCAGACGAAGAGGAGCAGGAGCGCGGCCGCCGGCCAGAGACCGATCCGGGACGGATACGGGAGCCCGAGAGCGAGACCGCGGCCGCCCCGCCGGTGTCGCGCCAGCGCGTCGGCGCCGTCGAAGAGCGCGCGCCAGGGATCGAGCGCGGGCCAGACATTGCCCAGGCAGGCCGCGATGAGGGAGAGCCCCACCCACCAGATGATCCAGACGAAGGTGGGCGCGAGATTTTTCATGGGGTGGGGGTCGCCGAAGAGCCCCGCCCCGATCACCAGGACGAAGAGCGTGAGCCCGACCAGCCGGGCGGCCGCCCGCACCAACGCGAGCGCTCCGCCCAGTGGAATATCGAGCCCGGCTCCCGTGGTGGCCCGCGGCGCCGCGCGGGCGGCAAGCGCGGCGGCGGCGAAGGACAGCGCCACCGTGAGGGCCGCGCCGGCCACGAAGTAGACGAGGGGCAGCGGGAGATCGTACCGCTCGCCCGCGCCATGCGCCTCCGCCGCCCGCGCGACCAGCAAGCCCGCGGCGGCGGCGAGAAGCGTCAGCGCCCGGGGCCTTATCGCTTCGACACCTCGTAGGGCGCGGAGTCTTTCAAGATGGACACGACGAGGTCTTTTGCGGCGTCCATCTTGAAGCCGGCCTGCTGATACACCTCGTAGATGCGGTAGTCGGACACGCGGCTCAGGACGAACCACGCGAGCTTGTTGGCCTCCAGCGAGCCGGGGGCGACGCCGAGATCCTTGGCCACCGCCTCGACCGCTTCGATGGCGGTGAAGCCGGCGATGTAGTGCGAGTAGGACCAGGAGCCGTCCGTATAGGTGGAGAACCACCACTCGGCCATCTGCCGCCGCGGCTGCACCACGATGGCCGGCTTGCCCGCGATCTTGGCCGCCTCCGCCAGCGCCGGGTTGAGCCCCTCGCCGTCCTTGTCCAGATCCCAGTGGGGATCGAAGTGCGAGGCGGCGGTGGCCACGATGAGACCCTCGGGGGCCCCGCGGTGGTACAGCTCCGCGTAGACCACCGCGCCGTGCTCACCCATCCATTTCCACTTCGCCTTCCCCTGCTCACCGCCCCAGGACTGCGGGTACCACGCGGGCTTGACCACCTTGCCCGTCCTGGGGTCCCACTCGTACCAGACCTTGGCCCAGTCATGGAGCACCAGCGCCGCGATCACCATGTCGCGGTCGATCTTCTTCACCTTGTAGATCTTCTCGTAGGCGTCCGCCCAGGCCATGGCCACGTCCACCCACTCGAGCGCGTGCACGGGCAACCCGCCGGGATAGTAGTGATGGCCCTTGCCCCCCGCCGCCGGGGACGCGAGGTAGGACTGGGTGGCCCTGGCCTTGAACACCTTGGCCTCGGGACGGAGCACCATGTCCAGCACCAGGTCTCGGGTGGCCTTGTCCTTGATGCCATTGATGTGGGCCAGGAGCCGGTCATAGGCCGATCGGGTCCACGCGCCCGTCGCCGCCATGTCCTCCGGCGACATCGCGTAGATGGCCTTGAGCCGCGCCTCCGGCACCGCCTGAGCGAGGGCGGCCGGGCTCGCGGCGAGGAGCAGGAGGGGGAGGAGGAGCAGGCTGAGGGCGACTCTCGCGATCATGGCGGGCTCCTTTTCGGGAGATGTCCAGGAAACGGTGGCGGGATGATGTCACCGCCATGACTTCTTGGTCAAGCGACGGGATCGCGTCCTATAATCCGGGCAAGACGGCGCGCGGCGCGCGAGGGAGGGGGTGAGAACCATGGCCAAGGGCATGGGAATGCGGAAGGAGAAGAAGAAGCCGAAGAAGGAGAAGAAGAAGTAGAGCGCCCGGGGGCGCCGGCGCGTCCCCCGGCGCCCCCCGCTATTCCTGGCCTCGCGTCGGCCTACGCAGTGGCGGCCGCATCGGCGGCGGCGAAGCGCTCCAGATGATGCTCGGCGTCGCCGAAAGTCTGGGCGATCATGGTGAGCCGGCGGAAGGTGTGGCTGACCTTGAGCTCCTCGGTCATGCCCATGCCGCCGTGCATCTGCACCGACTCCTGGCTCACGTGACGGCAGGCGTCGGCAACCTTGATCTTCGCCGCCGAGATGACGCGCCGACGCTCGGCGCCGCCGGCCGCCTCCACCTTCACGCAGGCGAGACAGGCCATGGAGCGGGCCTGCTCGTAGCTGATCACCATCTCCACCATGCGGTGCTGCAGCGCCTGGAACGTGCCGATGGGCACGCCGAACTGGCGCCGGGTCTTGAGGTACTCCAGCGTGGTGTCGTTGGCGTAGCGGATGCCGCCCACCGCCTCCGCGCAGAGGAGCGCGGTGGCATAGTCGGCCACGTCCTCGAGGAGGCCCAGGGCCTGGCCCTCCCCGCCCAGCAGGCCGTCGGCGGGCACGCTCACGTCGTTGAGCCAGAGGTCCGCCGCCCGCAGCTCGTCGATGGTCCGGTACTCCTTGAGCGTCACCCCGCGCGCGCCGCGGTCGACCAGGAACAGGCTGATGCCGCTGGGGTCTCCGTCCGCGCCCGACGTCCGCGCGGAGACGATGAGGGTATCCGCGGCGGCGGCGTGCAGCACCGCCCGCTTCTCGCCTTCCAGGATGAAGCCCCCGGCTGATCGCTTGGCCCGCGCGCCCACCGAGCGGAGGTCGTAGCGGCTGGCGGCCTCGGTGTGAGCAAAGGCCAGCCGCTGCTTGCCCTGGATGAGCGCGGGCAGGATGCGCTTGCGCTGCGCCTCCGAGCCGCCGGTGGCGATGAGCCGCCCCGCCACGCCCACATTGGTCCAGTAGGGCTCGACCACCAGCGACTCGCCGAGCACCTCCATCACCGACATGAGATCCACCGCGTTGCCGCCGAAGCCTCCGTGCTCCTCGGCGAAGGGAATCCCCAGCAGCCCCATCTCGGCGAAGGCCGCCCACGTCTTCTCGCTATATCCAGTAGACGAGGCGACGATCTTGGTGCGGGCGTCGAAGGCATAGTCGTTGGCGAGATACTTCCGGAGGCTGTCGGCCAGCAGCTGCTGCTCGTCGCTGAGCTCGAAGTTCATAGCCCCAGCGTGGCCTTCGCGATGATGTTCCGCTGGATCTCATTGGACCCGGCGTAGATCGTCGCCTTGCGCATATTGCAGTAGCGCGGGGCCAGCCGCGCGGTGAAGTGGTCGAAGTCCATGGCGTCCACCGGACGGTAGGCCTGGGCGAGCGGGCCCGCCGCCTGCATCATGAGCTCCGTGATGGCCTGCTGGATCTCGGTGCCCTTGATCTTGAGCATGGAGACGTCCGCGCCCGGGGGCTTGCCGCTCCGGCGCATCTGGTCGAGGAAGCGCAGGTTGGTGATCTCCAGCGCCATCAGCTC
>Ga0070699_100002504_pt1 | contig 16494 bp, 14 predicted proteins | sample KBSK1503metaG_FD_65473 | JGI IMG/M metagenome (GOLD analysis project Ga0070699, IMG submission 65473) | Corn, switchgrass and miscanthus rhizosphere microbial communities from Kellogg Biological Station, Michigan, USA - KBS K1-50-3 metaG | ecosystem: Host-associated > Plants > Roots >...
CCCTAGCGACTGCTGCGCGGACGGGTCGTCGGGTGGGCCAGGGTGGAGATACCCGATCACCGGCATCGCCGCCTGCTGCGCGCGCGCCGCGAGCGGCCAGCCGGCCGCCGCGCCGCCGAGAAGGGTGGCTAAGAATTTTCGTCGTGCGATGTAACTTGCCATGTGACCCTCCGGTTGGGGGTCATTCATGCAATGGGGGATGATACCACGCTTCCATCGCGCGGTCTGTGACTAAGGCCGATAGGCAAGTCGGAGTTGGCGGCGTTCGACGCCGCCGGGGACATCTCCAGCACACCGATGCGACTGCCGGGATCCTGTGCGCGTGCCGCGAGCCGATGAAAATCGGCGAGATTTGAGAGATTTTGGGGTGGGGGGTAGGTGCCAACAAGGGCCAAGATCGAGCGACGACAGAAGTCTCCGCTATGCATCAGGCGCTCGCGCGATTACCAAGCCGCGCCGCAATCTTGGTGAATTGCTCCAACGCCGCCTCAAGATCATCGGCAATCTCGGTGGCGAGGATGTCCGGTGCCGGCAATGCATCGGTGTCGGTCAGGCTCTTGTCTTTGATCCAGAACAGATCGAGGCTCAGCTTGTCGCGCTTCAAAAGCTCGTCGTAATCGTAGCAGCGCCACCGGCCTTCAGGGTTCGCTTCGCTCCAAGTCTCAGTGCGCTCGTGCATGCGGCCCGGCTTATAGCAGGCGACGAACTCGTCGAAGTCGCCGCGTTGGATCGGCTTCTGCTTGAGCGTGAAATGCTGATTGGTGCGGAGGTCGTAGACCCATAGCTTGTCGGTCCATGCCTCGGCGCGACCCTCTTTCTTGTCGAAAAAGATCACGTTGGCCTTGACGCCGGGCGAGTACCAGATGCCGGTGGGCAGGCGCACTAGTGTGTGGACGCGGCATTTCTGGAGCAGGTTGCGCCGAACCTTCTCGCCAGCGCCACCCTCGAACAGCACGTTGTCGGGCACCACCATCGCGGCGCGGCCGTCGATCTTCAATAGCGAATAGATGTGCTGCACAAAATTGAGCTGCTTGTTGCTGGTCGAGGTCCAGAAGTCCTCGCGGACGATGATCTGGTCCTCCTTCTCGGTGTCGCCCTCCTCGTTAACGAGCGGATTGGTGAGCACCATCGAATATTCCCGACTCCAAGGCGCCGCGAGGCTGTCATGCCCAGTATGGATAACAACTTTGTCGCCGCCGATGCCGTGCAGATAGAGGTTCATCGCGCACATGCGGCCGACCTTGGGGGACAGTTCCATGCCCTCGATTAGGTCCTCACGTAATGCCCGCTTTTCATCAGCGTCGAGGTTCTTCTCGAAACGATCGAGCACATATTGATAGGCATTGCAAAGGAAGCCGCCAGTGCCCGCGGCCGGATCGCAAATCGTGTCCGAGGGCGCCGGGTGCATCACCTCGCACATCGTTCGGATCACGGCGCGCGTCGTGAAATATTGCCCCGCGCCGCGGGAGGATTCCTGCGCCGACCGCGAGAGCAGTTCCTCGTAAATCGTGCCCTTCACGTCTACCGGCAGCAAAAGCCAATCGACCTTATCGAGCAGGTTGACGATCAGTTGCTTGAGCAGCGCGGGATTGTGGATTTCGCAACGCGCACCCTTGAAGATCACGCCTAGCATGCCGGGCTTGATGCCGAGCACTTCCAGGCTTTTGCGGTATTGATCCTCTAGCGGCGCACCGTCGAGCGGTAGCAACGCTTTCCAGCCGAGTTCCGGCGGCACGATCGGCACGCGGTTGTAGGGCTCCTCGGTGAGCTGGTCCGCCATTTTGAGAAACAGGAGAAGTGTGAGCTGCTCGACATATTCGAAACAGGACAAGCCGGCATCCTGCAACACGCCGGCATAGCTCCAGGCTCGCTTACCGATCTGCGATGCGTCCATTGTCGGTCACTCTGGTTGCGGCGCGTTCGGCTTTGCCTCGGCGTCTTGCTCCTCTGCTCGCAGGGGTAAAGCCGCGAGTTCATCACGGGTGGCCGCTCGCCGCCCACGCGCAGCCGAAGCTGTCTGTGCCGCGATAGTGCACCTAAACCAAGTCCACGCCGGCCATGATCTTGAACAGCGCGCCCGTCTCCAGGGCTATTTTTTGGCGTCTCGTTTTTGGATGCGTCGCTGAACCCAAGCCATCGACAACATGACCTGGCTGGAGGCCGCCCGAGAGGGAGCGGCCTGAACTCTTGTTCGCCAGTTCATACGACGACGAATGTCAGCCGACGTAGGCGACGCGCTCTTGGGTTTCCGCCTCGGCGGCGGTCTTCGGCCGCGAGGGAAGGGTGAGAACAGTTGCGTTCTGCCCTTCAAGGAGCCGCGTCAGCAGCACGATCTTGCCGTCGGGAAATTCGAGCGCGTCATGATTGGTGTGAACCACGCCCTTGTTGATCTGGCGAAAGATCGCAACGGTGTGGCCGGTATCGGCTGGAAACATGAGGGTGGCGTGATACTTGACTGGCCTCTCGAACGCCAGTTCGGTACCAGGAAGTATGCAGACAGCCACCGAACAATCTTCCGGCGCCGCGAATCCTCGTGTCCCGGTGCGGAAGTCGTGTGTGACGAGTTTTTCGCCCACTTTGGCTGGGCGTGTTCGCACGCTGTGCAGACTGTAGTCGCACATATCAAGGAACTCCTCTCTTGGAAGCCCCCGAAAGACAAGATTAACAGAAAAGAGACCCCAGCGCATCAAATCGTGAACAGGCGCCGCGCGTAACGGGTCCCCCGTAAGAAGGTGGGCGCCTATACCTACTCGTCGTGAAGACCTGCCTGGCAGAACGACCGACGAGCATTTCGAAGGGGCTTTTCGCAGGCGAGACAGCGCTTGCGGAAGAACTGACTCGCGGCAAACCCGGCTCGGCAGGAGCGGCCAATATCTGGACTTCGCGAGCGCACCGAAATCCTCATCCTTGCAGGGCCGGCTGGCGGGTGGCGAAGGTCTACAAAGATCACGGCATCAGTGGCGCTAAAGGCCGCGACGGACGGCCGGCGTTCGATACGCTGTGCCGGGACGCCACCAAGCGCCAATTCGACGTGGTGATGGCCTGGAACGTCGATCGCCTGGGCCGCAGCCTGAAGGACCTTGTGGCGTTCCTGTCAGAGCTGCAATTTCAATCGCTTTCCACCCACGTCCGGTGCCATGAGGCTCAGCCCAGTGACGTTCCCGCCGGGCCGGGCCAAGCTCGCAACGAGCCCGCTTCCTAACGGATCGCCAGCAGCCGTCATGACGATGGGGATCGTTGCGGTGGCCTGCTTGGCGGCAAGTAACTGATCAGCGCGCCAGCCTCAGTTTTTGTCGGAATGATGCGGAAGCGGTCGTGCTTGATCTCGTGGAGCCATCGGCGCAAGGACGGCGCGCAAGTGCGCCTCTATACAGCCGTCCCGGAAATGACCTGATCGTTTCCCGTTGATCGTATCGGCTGCGCTCGCGCTCAGCGCGCCGCTCTTAACCGCCCGCGGAAAACGCGGGAGTGCAGTCTGAACGCGACGCTTTTACCCCGATGGCGGCACGAACATGTAGCCAACGCCGCGTACGGTGCGGATGGCGTCGGGGTGCGTCGGATCCGGCTCGATTTTGCGGCGCAGGCGGGTGATGCGTAGGTCTATGGCGCGGTCGAACGCCTCCATCTCGCGGTGCGCAGTCACCTCCAGTAGCCAGTCGCGCTGCAGCGGCCGGTTGGGATTCTCGGCGAACACCTTGAGTAGGTCGAACTCGCTCGCTGTCAGCGCCTCCTCGCTCCCGTCCCCCGGGTCGACAAGGACGCGCTTTTCGAGATCGAGCACGCGGCGGCCCATGCGTACGCGTGGTCCTGCGGTCACAATTGTCCCGGTCGCACGCCGCAGGACGCTTTTTACCCGCGCCAGCAATTCGCGCGGCTCGAACGGCTTGGCGATATAGTCGTCCGCACCGGTTTCGAGTCCTACCACGCGGTCTACAGTATCAGAGGCAGCGGTGACCATGACGATGCCGATGCGCGCACTTTTCTCTCGCAGCCAGCGTGCCAGCGCGAACCCATCTTCGCCCGGCAATCCGACATCGAGAAGCACGAGCGTCGGCAGCTCTCGCTCCGCCAACTTCCGCAGCGATGCGCCTCCATCGACACCGCTGACGCGGAAGTTCTGCCGCGTTAGATAGTCCACCAGCAGCCGGCGTTGTGTGGGCTCGTCCTCGACCACCACAATGTGTGGGCAGTAGTCCATCACCTCTCCGCATTGGGCCGTGCCTAGCATCCGAAATGCCAAGCGCGCGGAGTCGCCAGGGACCATACCACAGTCAGTCTGCTGTGTCAGGGCAGCCACGGGCTTGAAGGCACGGGAAAGGCGACGGCGTTGAGCATCGACGGGCAAACCAGATGCTAACGGCACCGAAAATGAGAGAACCCATGCCCGGCTCCTAAACATCCTGATGGCTCCCCGTGAATGCGACCCGGCGTGGGGACGCGCCTATCCCGCGATACGAACGATACAAAGTCGGCACGCGGCGACACACGGACGATACATCCGGTTGGCCTAATGGTAAGCTCGGAGGCGCTCCAGATGTCGATCATCTCCCCTTCGGCTTCCGGCTCATCACCGGCGTCGCCTAATCGCTGCCGCGAGGCGCTGCGCGACAACGAGCCCACGCAGAGCGAAGACCGTTATGCACTAGCGATGGAATGGATTAACGAGAGCGTCTATGGCTGGGAAGTCGAGTCCGGCGCGGTCTATATCTCGCCCCCTGCGCAGCATGTTGGACCTTCCGGCTGAAGGGGCGACCCCCGACAAGGAGCTTCGCGTGAGGTTCATCAACCATCAGGACAAGCGGCGTGGATCACGCAGGCGCAAGAAGGAAAGATAAAAGCCTGTTCCGATTATTCTAACGGGTCACGATCAGACGATCGGCAAGCTCGCTGCGGCAGGCGTCGATTCACTCGGGATTGGAATTCATGAAAGGGGTGGTATTCAATCTTCTCGAGGAGGTGGTCAGGCGCAGCCACGGCGAGGATACCTGGGATGCCCTGTTGGATCATGCCGGGCTGGCGGGGTCCTACACGTCTTTAGGCAGCTATCCGGACGAAGACTTGTCGAAGCTCGTCCTCGCTGCCTCGCGCGCGCTGGCGATGGCACCGGCCGACGTGTTGCGCTGGTTCGGACGGGGGGCCATGCCCATCCTCGCGCAACGCTATCCGAATTTTTTCAGTGCCCACACGTCGACCCGCCCATTCATTTTGAGCGTCAACGAGATCATCCATCCCGAGGTGCGCAAGGTCTATCCGGGCGCGGACGTCCCGATCTTCGATTTCCACGACGCGCCGGACGGCGCACTGTTGATGGGGTATCAATCTACGCGCAAGCTCTGTGCACTGGCGCAAGGATTTGTCGAGGGCGCCGCCGCCTACTATGGTGAAGCGGTGAATTTCGAACATCTCAATTGCATGCACAACGGCGATCCAAAATGTGTGTTCCGTCTATCGTTCGATTCAGACTGAGGCCTGTAGATGTCCAATCCGGCCGCACGAGAGCTCGCAGACGAAGTCGCGAAACTGAGCCGACGACTCCAGCGCGAGCGAAACACACGTCTGACCGCCGAACAAATCGCCGAGACCGGCCTGCGCGAGCTCTACGAGAAGCAACAGCAGTTACAGGTGCTGGAGAAAATTGCCGCCGCCGCCAATCAGACCGCTTCGGTCGCAGATGCTCTCCAGTTCGCGATCGCGACGATCTGCCAGTACACCGGGTGGATGGTCGGGCACGCGTATCTGTGCGAGCAGGAAGGGCCCGGCACGCGATTGTATCCGAGCTCCATCTGGTATCTGGCCAAGCCGGAACGCCTGCAAGCGTTCCGTGACCTGACGGAGAAAGCCGAACTCGAGTTCGGCGTCGGGCTCCCCGGCCGCGTCCTGGCAACGGGAACATCGGCGTGGATCGTCGATGTGAGCGAGGAGGACAACTTTCCAAGAGCCCAGGTTGCGCGGCTTGCCGGCATCAGGGCGGGGTTCGCAATCCCGGTACTGGTCGGAAGCGACGTCACCGCCGTGTTGGAATTCTTCACCGACAAGGCAGTGGAGCCCGACGAACCGCTGCTGCGGCTGATGTCGCAAATCGGCACCCAGCTGGGAAGATGCGTGGAGCGCGACCGCGCCGAGAGCCGGCTCAAGAAGCGAGAGGAAGCACTCGCCGCCGCCAAGGAGGCCGCCGAGGCCGCGCGCGACGCCGCCGAGCGGGCTCGTTGCGAGGCCGAGGCCGCTAACTTGGCCAAGTCGACGTTCCTCGCCACCATGAGCCACGAAATCCGGACGCCTATGAACGGCGTGTTGGGCATGATCGAGGTGCTGGAACGGCAGGGACACACCAAGGATCAGCGGCGCATCATCCTGACCATGCGGGAATCGGCGCAGGCCCTGCTGCGCATCATTGACGACGTGCTCGACTTCTCGAAGATCGAGGCCGGACGGTTGGAGCTCGAGGCGATACATTTCTCGCTGAGCGGCCTGGTCGAAGGGGTGCTAGACACGTTCCGGCCGCAGGTGCTCGCTAAAGGTCTCGCGCTCGATGCCGAAATCGATGCCGGATCGCAGGACGCTTTGGTCGGGGATCCGACACGAGTACGGCAAATTCTGTTTAACCTGTTAAGCAATGCCATCAAGTTTACAGATCACGGCGGCGTGCGGGTGCGCGCCGGCACCTTACCGCTCGGGGGCGGGAGTACGCGCGCAACACTCGCCGTGGCCGACACCGGCATTGGGCTGGGCGCAGAGCAACTCGCGCGCCTGTTCCAACCCTTCGTGCAGGCCGATAGCTCGACCAGACGGCAATTCGGAGGGACCGGGCTTGGCCTTTCCATCGTCCAGCGGCTGGCGCAGGCCATGGGCGGTGATGTCGCCGTCGAGAGCGCGCCCGGCGCCGGGTCCACCTTCACCGTGACGTTGACGCTTCATGCGGCGCCGGCGGACTCGCCGCTCAGGACGCTGCTCAAGCCTGTTGCCATAACTTCGACGAGAGTCGCCGCCCGGCCAGGCGAGGGTCCCCGCGTCCTGGTAGTCGAAGATCATCCTGTGAACCGCGAGGTGCTCATGCTCCAGCTCAAGCTGCTGGGGATCGCTGCCGACAGTGAGGAGAATGGCGTCGACGCGCTGGCGGCGTGGGCGCGTGGCCGCTACGCCGCCGTGCTCGCCGACGTCCACATGCCGAACATGGATGGCCATGAGTTAGCGCGGCGGCTGCGCGCCGCCGAAACCGATCGTGGCGCCGTCCGCACGCCGATCGTTGCGGTGACTGCCAACGCCATGAAAGGCGAGGAAGAGCGCTGCCTCGCATCCGGCATGGACGCCTATCTGGCGAAGCCGGTGAGCATCGAGCAGCTGCGGGCGACGCTGGAACGCTGGCTGCCGGTCCAGGAGGAGAGCAGCGCCGGCGATCGGGCAGACCAGAGGGAGGCCACCGCTGCAATCGACCGCAACGTGCTTGCGGCTTGGCTCGGCGAGGACCGCGCCGCCATTAATTCGCTGTTGGGGAAATTCCGTGAAACAGCAATTGAGGCGGAACGGGACATCGACATGGCCTCGCGCACCGGCGACCTTGCGAAGTTGGCCGCGGTCGCGCACAAGCTCAAGGGCGCCGCGCAGGCGGTCGGTGCGACCGGAGTTGGCGCCGCCGCCGCCGCGCTTGAGCAGGCGGGCAAGGCCGGCGACCGGGTACAGTGCCGCGACCTGCTCGGTCCGCTCGCGGTGCAATTGCGTCACGCACTTGTGGAAATCGAGGGATCCAGTGGATCGGCATAATGCGGGCAAGACGGTGAGCGCACTCGCGTTAACGAGGAAAAAAGAACTCGCCGCAAGGTTCGGCTCTCGGGGCCTTCAATTGGACGGTGAGGACGTGTGAAGTATGTCACCGGTTGTTCCCGGCCTTGAGCGGGTCGCGGCAGAAGTCGCTATACTGCTCACGACTTGTTCATTGCCTTTGGGTCTAAACTAGAGAAAAGTGATCAATCGTCAGTGGGAACGGAATAGAGCCATCGAGCCGTGCCATGCCCCTGATCCCGGACACCGCCGTCTTCCAGAGAAAGCTCGCCACCTTTCCGCTTGCAACCTACCGGGCCGGCGAGACCGTGCTCTCCGCCGCCTCGAGGACCGGCCGGCTGCTGATCCTTAGGAGGGCGCGGTCGCAGTCGTAAAGGAAGGCGTCGAGATCGCCAGGGTGACGGAGCCCGGTGCCGTGTTCGGCGAACTCTCCGTGCTTCTCGATCAGCCGCACACGGCGGATGTACGTGTTCCGGAAGCGTCGCAATTTACGTCGCCGATGCGGCCACCCTACTCAGAGTAGACCCCATCGGGCTCCTTTACGTTGCAACTGTCTTGGCACGGCGTCTCGACGGCGCCAATCAGGCCCTCATCGAGCTCAAGCGCCAGGTTCAGGCCGGCGAGCCGCGCAGCGTGATTGGCAAAACAGTCGAAAGGATAGAAGGGCTGTTGAGTGCCAGCGGTGCCAGCCTCGTCTATGCCGGATATCCATACGATCCGTATGTGTAGGCGGCCGGGCCTGTCGTAACTACACATTTAGCGCTGGGCGGCCCGTCTCACGTTCGCAAGGAGCACGCCGACCGGCGCCTGCGCCGGTGAGGCAAGGCGTTATGGTTTGGATGTGCACCGGCGTACCAAAGGGACGCGGAAGCAGCTGGTCCACGTAGTCGAGGCCGTCGACGGTACATCGCGATACGAACGATACAAAATCGATTGCAAGCGACATCGGGAGGATACGGAAGGGACGTATGGTCGCCTGAGCTAGGTTGAACTCGTATCGACAGGAGAATTCAGATGCGCAAGATCAATTTGTTCGCCGTTGCCGCCGCCTTGATCCTCGCAGGTGTCGGAGGATGGGTCGCCTCGACATCTCAGGCGAGCGTTGCCGCTCCGATAGGTGTCCAGGTCGATCCGTTGCATATGATGATCAACGCAAAGGATTTGTCTACTGAACGGTATCATGACTTTTCATTGGTGTTCGATTGAAACCGTTGCGCTGCCACTTCAATAGCTGTCTCGTAAAGAGACAACGCCCAGAACGACTCCAGTGAGCCGTCGCGGAACGGCACTATTCTCTTTGATGTCGGCCGCCCCTTACGACCAGTGGCACGGCGCAAAAGTCTTTTCTCAATTTATCGAGGCGGTCTTTCCGTTGCGGCGAATCACACGGCTATGCGCGGATGTGATTTTCGGAAAGGACAAGGGGCTCGTGCCGCGCACGGAGAACGTGTTCTTCGCGGAGCGGGCGGCAGCGTCGAGCAGGGCCCTGTTCCCCGGGTCACCGCACTGACGGGCCTCCGTGGTTCGCGTGTCGAGCGAAGGCCGCCGGCGCGCGCTCCAGACTCTGGACCAGCGCGGACGACGCCCGGGCCAGCGTGTCGTGTTCGTGCCGCTCGAACAGGCGAACGCCGTCGCGAAGCACCTGCTTGAGGTCGCGGAGGAGCACCAGGTCCGACTCGCCGAATCCGTCGAGGAGCTCCGCGAGTCGCGCGAGTACCTCACCTGACAAGCAGTCCGCCTCAAGGAGCGCGCAGGCTTCGCTGCGGGGTCGGACGCTCGCCTCGTCACCGTCGGACGAGAGAAACGCGTCGTCGAAATGTGAGATCCGAATCGCCGGATCACACAGGCCGACCGTGCCGGTCCACAACCACAAAAAGGAACGGCGCAGGTTCGCAATGACGCTCCCCGCAAACTCGTGATGTGCCTCAAGAAGCAAGCTCGCCGCAAGCGGAGAGAGCTGGCGTGGGTCGTGCCCGGCTGCGAGTCTCTCCAATCGGAGGCCGAGAGCGATCCGGCGGGCGTTTTCGATCCCCACCACCTCGTGGAGCAAACCCACCCACCGGCGGAAGAGTCCGGCGAGCGTCAACGATCGGACGCCGTCCGGGTCCAGCACGATCCCCCAAGCGTCCCCGAGGTGCAGCCGTCGAATCCGGCCGATCTTGTAGAGGTCGGTCATCGCCTGCACCTCGGCGTGGAGATGGTGCTCGACTCGCTCGTACGTGCGCGTCGCGTCGAGCCCGGCATTCATGAGGAGGAGATGATGTCCGCCCGGGTGGAGGTGAACGAACTCCGTGAGGTCGTAGACGCTGCCCTGAAAAATCATCCAATAGCCGTGCGCCTCGTCGTTGTGAGTTGCGACCTCCGAGGCGTCATAGAGCCTGCCCCCGAGGATGCCCGGTGCCGCGGCGGGGGCGTACGTCGTGAAGATGTCCTGACAGAGACGGCCATCCGCCACGAGCCGCCGGAGACGCCGGGTGGGATCTCGCTCGCGCCCTGGCTCGAGCTCGCTCGCGAATCGCCGGGCGACGCCCTCGAGCGCCGAGAGGACTGTCGCCACGAAGGCCGTGCTGCCGCAGACGTAAAACGCCGCGCCAAAGCCTCCTTCCTCCGGCTCCTTCAGGAGATCCCAGACCATACGCGCGTACTCCTCGCCCTCGAGGAGCGCGCCGACGTAGCCACGCGGGGCGGCAACGCGCTCGAGTGTACGGGCGCGGGAGACGAAGCGGGCGTCCTCCCGGGACAATGCGATGTGTGCGGTGAGGACACCGCGACGGACCCATCCTTCGATCTCCGCACGGTAGTAGAAGCTCGCCTGGTCGCGGGTTCCGAAGAAGAGGTGGTTCGCCCCGCACTCGGCGAGGCTCGCCCGCCGCTGCATGAACGCGCGAAAGGGCGCGATCCCCGTTCCGCCGGCGAACATCACGACGGGCCGCGCCGGATCGGACGGGAGCCGGAACTGCGTCGGCCGGACGACCTCGACCGGGATGGGATCGGCGTCCGCCTCCCCGCGGGTCAAGAAATGCGAGCCTACGCCGTGGCGCTCCGCGCGCCGCGGGTCGCCTTCGGGTGCCGCGTAAGTCAGCGCGCCGACGGTTAGTTGCACCGACCCCGCCTCGGCCTCCGGGGCCGAGGAGATCGAGTACACACGAAAACGCTCCGGCCGAACGATGCGAGCGAGGCTCTCGGCCTCCCAAGGCCGTGCGCGCAGGAGCCGGCGGATGTCGTAGACCCCGTCGCGGACGAGCCCGAATATCTCCGGGAGCTCCCACTGATCTTCCTCGCGCGCCTCGACCACGGCACCGAGCTCGGGAGAACGCGTGAGCTCGTACAGGGCCTTGGCCGTGCCGCGCTCGACAGGCCGCAGCATTGCGCGAGCGAGGAACTCGGCCAGGGGCATCCGGTCCGGGGGGTCGCCCTGCACCACGGCGGCCAGGTGAACCCTCCACGCGTGGGTGAGCTCGATCGGCTCGTCACCAGTGGCCCGTAACGAGGCGACGGTTCGCGCGACCGCCTCTTGGCCGTTCCTTGGCAACACGCCGAGCCGATCGCCGACGTCATAGACGAGCCCCGCCCCGTCCGTGGACAGGATGACGCGCGCGACCGTCCGGCCGCCGTCGGCCCGGAGCGGCTCGAGGCGGCGGCCCCCGAGCACGTGGCATCCCACCGATCCCTGGACGTGCGCGCGCTCGTGCCGCGCTTGCTCGAGCTCCTCGTCGAGCTTCTCCCACGAACGTTCGGATGCCTGCCCGGAGAAGCCGGCGTTTGTGCGGGTGCGTCCCGCACGGAAGCCGGTCTCCATGAAGCCATAGACCTTCGTCTTGTGCACGCCCAGCCAGCCACGCGGCCCACAATAGGCGTCGAGCGCGGATCGGTACAGGCCACGGAGCTCGCGGTCCTCGCTCGCCTCGACGAATGACGTGAGGCGCGCGGAGCCGACCGCCGCGATGAAGCGACGCGGCAGCGCCGGCATCCAGTCGATGAGCCCGCGCACCTGCTTTCCGATCGGCGAGCTGAAGCTGGTGCGTCCAAAGAGTGCATCGAGCAGGTGGAACGTGGGGGCGCCGCCCCCGCTGAGGCCGACCTCGCCGTCGACCGCCGGCGAGGGGAAGGGAGCGAACGTCTTCGACCACACGAGCGGATCGACGTTGTCTCGCGCGTGTGGGTTGGTCCGGACCTTCCAAAGCGTCTCGAACGTGGCCTTCCGAAGGCAATCGATGATGACGATGAGTTCGACCTTGACGGCCCGCGTGTCGCCGGCCACGACCGCTTCGGCGATCTTCGCCGCCGAGGCGAGAGTAGGAACGGTCACCGCAACCGTCTCGGTCATCGTGAGTGAGAAGATGCGCTCGGATTCGTTGCCGTACATGGGTACAAGCAAATCCATGTTCTCGACGATGCGCGGGCCGGACGGATCCCGGAGCCGAAAGTTGTACAGGTGGCAATCGGCGAACGTGAACGCACGCCCGGGTCGGTGCAAGCGCGCCGAGACTTCTCCCCAGGGTCTCCAGACGCATGCGGGGATCGGAACGCGCTCTACGGCCGCGTCCGATTGCGGCTCGGCGAAGCCGCCGCGGTGGTTCTGCCGGCGCTCCGTGTCCCGGACGAAGGCATGTGCGAGGACGCCGAGGACAAGCGCCGCGCGGCAGAGCGCGCCGTCGCCGAGATGCGCAGCATCTGCCGACAGCTCCGGGAGGGTTGCGATGGTTCGGCTTGCCGTATGCGTGAGGAGCAGGTGGGGCACTTCGGCGGCGCAGTCGTCCCACGCGCGATGCGAGGGCGGCAGAGAGACGAGCGAACTCCCGCGGGGGAGGAACCCGTACGCGAGCGAGAGGAACCCGTCGTGGGCGTGCCCGGCCTCGAGCTCCGCGCGATCGGCATCGCGCAAGACGTCGTGCACGCTCTCGTGAGCGCCGGGACTCAACCCTGTACCCATTCGGAGCCCTTGCTCATGAGTCCCCAGCAGACGTCGGCCCGCGAGACGGTCCCGATGAACAGGTCGCCGTCGACCACAGGCAGCCGGCGAATATTCTTCTCGATCATCACCGTTGCGGCTTTGAGGATCTCGTCATCCGGGCCGACTGTGATTGGGGTCGGGATGATGATGCGCGCGATGGATTGCCGCGCGAGCCCCCGCCCGCAGTCGAGGAAGAAACGAAAGGCGTCGGCGAGCGAGCCCCGCGCTTTCACCACCTCGGCAAAGTCCGGCATAGCGGCGCGGATGAGATCCCCCTCCGAGACCACTCCGACGAGCCGCCCCGCAGAGTCGACGACGGCGATGTCCGACGCCTGTGTGAGTACGAGGAGCTGGGCGACCTCAACCATGGTGCTGTTCTCCGCGACGCGCGCGACCCGTTCATTCATCACGTCCCGGATCTTCATGATGAGGCAATTGACACAAGGGGAGTGCTGGATTGTCAAGCGTTGGCGCACGAAGTACGAAGACGACGAACATTTCCATCTGCCCCCTGCGCCTGGGCGGCATGCCCCTCCTTCGACATGGCTTCCAGAACGGCGAACATGCCAGCCCGCCCGGAGTCCAGCTTGAGAAGTTGAACTAACCTACCGAGACGTACGAGCCGTCCCTCGGCCGTCGTCGCCGCGTCGGCGTTTGCGCAGGTACTGGTCGTCGCCATCGTTTGAGATGTCGTCGTCGCATCATCGCCCGCTAAGGCAGGATGAAATCATTGCGGCGTGGAGCCTTTCGAAGGCGCCGCTGCCGTGTCGGGCGCAAAGCGTCTGGGGATCGTCTGCCAAGTCCCCGCTGTTGAAAGCGGCGGTGAACCGCGCATTCAGCCTTTCGATGGTGAGTGCCGTCGGCATCGAGCCAGATCGCGGCGCGGCTCGGCGCCTTGGTGAGCGCCAGCGTTCTCAATGAAATCAGCCCGCAGGCCGAAGATTGGGCCGTATCTTGCATTAAGGGCTTCCTCACCCCCTAACTGCCGGAGACGGCCGACAACTCTCTAAACCGCCCGGCGCCGCCGGCTTAGCCGCTTCCATCGAGGGTTCTTTGCGGTCGCGCATCGGCCGGCGCCACGGCGAAGGCCTGGAGAAGGACCCGCCGTGGGATGAACCGGTCGTCATTGACCAGAAAGCTGAAGGCTAACCCGACCCCGAGGACGAAGATACCGAGCAGGAACGAGTAGATGATGGCGCGATCGGGATAGTGGTCCTTCAGGCTCGCTATCACCAGAGGGCCCAGGATCCCAGCGGCCGACAGCGCGGTGAGTAGAACGCCGTAGACCCGCGACATGCGCTTCGGCCCATAAACGTCAATCACCATGGACGGCATGATCGCGAAGCCACCGCCGAAGCAGCTCAGAACGTAACATACCAGAATGGCGAACATCCACGGGTCGCGCTCCGTCATCAGCATGCCGAAGACCACCAGCTGCGAAGCGAGCAGGAGCCGAAAGGTATTTATACGTCCGAGCCGGTCCGAAACGGCGCCCCAAACGATGCGCCCCAAGCCGTTGAACAGGGAGCTGACGGCGATCAGCGTGGCGCCATAAGCCGCAAGGACAGAGCGCTCCAACGTTGGGTGATCGAGCCTCCAAATATCCTGGTAGAGCGGCGACAAGAAGCTGACGATCGATATGCCGGCTGTTATGTTGAGAAAGAAGATGAACCACATGATCGCGTGCTGGCCGGCCAACAGGTACTCGCTGAGCGGCAGGTCGGATTCTTCCTCGGCCTTGGCATAGGGGCCGGCCGCGCGCGCCTCCTTCGATGCCGACGGGATAAAGCCGCTGGGGAGATAGCCGGCCGGAGGGTCCCTCAGCATCGCCGCGGAGCCGAGGGCGGCCGAGCCAAGGATCGCGCCCACGGCTGCGAACACAAGAGTCAGGTTCCCGTAGAACAGGCGCATCAGGATCGGCGCGAGGACGACGCTGAGGACGAAGCCGCTGAGCCCGAACCCCATGGCGACGAGGCCAGTCACCAGTCCCTTCTTATCTGGAAACCACTTGGCGACGGTGCTCATTGGCGTGACGTAGCCCAGGCCGATGCCGATGCCGGCGAGGGCGCCGTAGCCCAGATAAAAAACAAGTAGGCTCTTTACCGCCAGGGCGACCGCCGCCACGGCATAGCCGGCCGCGAAGAGAAGCCCGCCGGCGACGGCCAGCTTGCGTGGTCCAATTCTGGCGAGGTTGACCCCGCCCCAGGCTGCCGACAGCCCGAGGCAGCAATTGGTCAGGCCGAAGGCCCATGAGGTATCGGTATTGGTCCAGCGGAACTGCTCGACCAGAAGCGGCTGGAAATAGCTCCAGGCATACACGGTGCCGAGACAGAGCTGGAGCACCGTGCACATGGTCGCGATCAGCCACCGGTTGGGCAGGCGTTGTTGCGCGCGCATGCTCACGACACCCGGTCGGAAGCCCAGCGGATCAACCGGCCGAGCTCACCCACCTCGTCGGCACGCTCGAGCAGACGCTGGACCTGGGGGTCCGCGGGCGAGGCGCTCTTCTCGCTGGACAGGGAATGCCAAGCATAGCTCCTGAGGTGATCGAGCGGCCGCGACACCTGATACATCAGTCCGTAGGACACCAGCACGCTGACGACGAAGATGATGGTGAGAACATACACCTCCTTGCCAATGGCCGTCTGGACCTGCAGGGCGATGTACCCCTTGTCCATACCGACATGCACGTGGCCGGCCTCGCCGGCGACGATGCCTGCCGTTACCTCCAAGAAGTTTCCGAGGCCTGCGAGCGACCGGTCGCGTACGTCCTTCGCGTCCTTGTAGTCGGCGGCGATCTCGTCGGGCACGCCCGGCACGAAAGTATGGGCGACGATCACGCCCTTCTCGTCCACGACGAAGACATAAGAGATGCCAGAGATCTCTATGAACTGGTCGATAACAGACTGGAGCGCCGAATAGTTCTGATGGACGACCATGTCAATGTTCGAATTGGCAATGCTGCGCGCGATCGTCCGACTGTTCTTCAGGAAGTCATCGGTCAACTGCCGGTCAACGGTGTAGACGTAGAGGGCGGAGGTCGAAGCCACGATGAGTCCCATGAGGGCGAAAATACCGAACAGGGTCTTCTGGTAGAATCGGGCGATCCTCATCGCTTCGCCCAAGCCTCCCATTCACCGTCGCGGAACGGCACGAAGCGGCCGTCTCTGACCACTGTGTAGTAGACCTTGTCCGAGGCCTGCCGGCGGGCCATATCGCCGCCGAAGGACAGCGACTGTCCCATGCCGAGATCGAAGTCCGCCCATCGTCAGCACGGTCTGCGCCAGATCGGCGCGTCTGGGATCGGCGCCCATCTGCTGGAGCATCGCCACGAAGAGCTTGGCGTTCAGATATCCCTCGAGGCTGATGAAGCCATAGGGGAGCGGCGCATACTCTCGCTCCGCCGTCTTTCCGTTCGGATAGAGCAGGGAGTCCGGAGGCATGATGGCATCGCGGTAGCGGTCCATCGCCTCGCGGTAGTCGCGCACCGCCGGGACCGAGTCGTCGTGGTAGCTAGGCACGACCTGCGAGCTCACCAGTCGGGACGTGTAGTCCTTATTCAACTTCCGCTCGGCGTCGGACAGCAGCCTGAGCATGGCCCCCGCGCCAACGAAGGAGATCGTCGCGACGGGGCAGTCGACATCTCTGTCCCGCATGTCGCGGACGAATGCGGCACAGGCCGGATAGGTGCCTACGCAGACGACGGCATCGGGTTGCACGCGCTGCATGATCGCCACCTGGCGATCGTAGCTCTGGTCGAAGGG
>Ga0070699_100002505_pt1 | contig 16490 bp, 13 predicted proteins | sample KBSK1503metaG_FD_65473 | JGI IMG/M metagenome (GOLD analysis project Ga0070699, IMG submission 65473) | Corn, switchgrass and miscanthus rhizosphere microbial communities from Kellogg Biological Station, Michigan, USA - KBS K1-50-3 metaG | ecosystem: Host-associated > Plants > Roots >...
ACAGATCTCGTACATCTGCTGGCGTCCGCGGTTTGGCCAGGCAGTCTTCTGCCACTGGCTGTTTGGTTTTTGGTCAGCGCGCGAGGGCGAGGAAACGAACCAGTCGACTATGCCGTAGTTCATCGATTCTCTGCGATTAGCATGGGAGCGGTTGTCGTTCTTGCCGTTAGCGGTCTGCTGAACAGTCTTTTTATGTTAAAGAGATTTAGCGACTTCTATTCGACGACTTACGGTGAGATCCTTGCTGGAAAGATCATCCTGTTTCTCATTATGATTGGTTTAGGCAGGCAAAACCGGCGGCTGTTGGAAATTCAGCGGTCGAGCGAAGCGCAGGGTATGGAGTGCAGTAAAGCCGGCCGACTATTCCGTAACGTCTGTGCCGAGAGCGCGCTCGCATTCGTTGTGTTTGGTCTGGCCGGTGCGTTAGGAGCCATTGAGCCGCCTAATTAGGAGCGCCGATAGCGCCCCGGGAACGCCGGCAACGCCGATAGCGCCGGCAACGCGGACAACGCCTGCAACGCCGATAGCGGCGAAGCTGCGATTCAGGATAGCCTAGGGCGGAGCCCTAGGAATGGTAACAAAACAGGCGGGCTAGCGCTGAAAGTGCGTGAGAATAACAGATGTTTGTTATGTGTCTGCTAGTTGCCACATCCCTGGGCAAACATTTTTCATTTACCTAATCTTCTCGGCCATGTGCATGTCCTCATTCACGGGGCAAGTCACAAGAGGATTTCGACCGTTCTCAGACGTTACGGTGAGACTTTCGATGAACGATCTGTCTTGGATTAAGGTGAAGGCTGACGCGCACCTTCAGTGCGTGCGGCGTTGGGGACCAATTCCTAGGGCTGCGCCCTAGGCTAGTGTGCCCGACATGGGTTCAAACTAATCAAATGAAAGGAATTGATCGGAAGCAGTGACAGCAACCGTAGCGAAAAGCAAGGCCATTGGCCGCGAGGTCAAAGAGCCGAAAGAAGCGATAAGCAAAGACACGGTCGTAGGAACACGAACAGGCAGCGAGGCCGCTTGCTGGCGATGAGTGTGCTAGCAAACACGAAATCCAAGCGTCACCGAAAGAAGCAAGAGGTAAAGCCTGACGAAACGGGTCGAAAGTTTGAACACCTTACTCGGGGAGACCTGAACGGTGAGAGCCGGACAGGAGTCAGCAGAGGCCATAGTAGCGAAGAAGGCCGGTGAAAGCCGGCAAGAGCGAAGGGCCGAAGAACCAAGAGACAGACCAACCAACGAACTCTGGAAAAGAGCGGAGCGAGGAGTCTTCCGAAATAGCCCTGGAGCGACAAGAAAAGGTCACTGCCAAGACTGGTCTGAAGGAGAAAGGGGAGTGGAACTCTCCCGCGAACCAACAGAGGGGAGGCGAGCCCGCCACCAGGCGAACGGAGGTGAAAGAAGGGGCTGAATGAAATGATCATGGAACAGATCCTAAGCCGGGAGAACCTCAACGCGGCCTACCTTGAGGTAAAAGCCAATAAAGGGGCGCCCGGAGTAGACGGGATGAGTGTAACAGAGCTCAAGGAGCAGGTGAGAAAGCATTGGGCAACATTGGAAAGGAAGCTAAAGACTGGAACCTACCAGCCCGCAGCAGTCCGAGCAGTGGAAATACCCAAGGCAAGTGGAGGCAAACGGACGTTGGGAATACCCACCGTGCTGGATCGACTCATCCAGCAAGCAATCCACCAGGTGCTGAGCCCAATGTTTGAAGAGGGCTTCAGTAAGCACAGTTATGGATTCCGACCGGGCCGTAGCGCGCACGACGCGGTACGGGCCGCACAGGAATACATCAAGGGAGGAAAGCGCTGGGTAGTCGACATCGACCTCAGAGCGTTCTTTGATCAAGTCGATCACGACAAATTGATGTACTTAGTCGGCCAACGGGTCCGGGAAAAGGAAGTACTACGGTTGATAGGAAAATACCTGCGGGCACCGCTGCAACGAGCGGGTAAGAAGGAAGCTCGAAACAGAGGAACCCCGCAAGGCGGACCACTGAGTCCACTATTAGCTAATATCTACCTCGACCCACTGGACAAGGAGTTGGAAAAGCGAGCAGTGGCGTTCGTGCGCTACGCGGACGACATCGCCATCTATGCTTCTAGTCAACGAGCGGCAGAGCGCATCCTGGAAAGCGTGATTGAATGGTTGAACAAAGAACTCAAACTGGAGGTTAACCGGACCAAGAGCGGAGCAGGACCAACCGAGCAGAGCGGATTACTGGGTTTCCAGATCAGCCAAGAAGGCGTGATTAGGATAGGGGATAAAGCACTCCACCGGCTCAAGGAAAGAGTGCGAGCACTCTGGGACGGACGCCAAAGTAAGACCAGTGAGGAACTACGCCAACGGTGGAAACAATACATCAGTGGATGGTGGAATTACTTCCAACTGGCAGAATGTTGGCAAGCAATCGCAAATCTCAACGGCTGGATAGGCCGCCATATTCGCAAATGCTTCTGGCAACGCTGGCACAACGCCAAAGGACGCCAAAGAGCCTTGCAACGATTGGGTATACGCGGTCGACTCCTGCTCTTAGCGAAATGCTCGCGCGGAGCCTGGAGAATGGCCGCCCATGCCCTCATGCAGAAGGCCCTAAGCAACCGACAGCTCCAGCGTTACGGCTTCATCCTACCATGGCAAGACGCGGCGGCATAACGACCGCTGCTGGGTTCAACCGCCGGATGCGGAAAACCGCATGTCCGGTGGTGTGGGAGGGTCACGGCGCGCAATCACCGTGACTCGACCCGATTCCTGAATCGCGGCTTCGCCGCTTCCGGCGCTATCGGCGTTCCCGGCGTTGTCGGCGCTGTCGGCGCTATCGGCGTTCCCGGCGTTGTCGGCGTTGTCGGCGTTGTCGGCGTTGTCGGCGTTGTCGGCGCTGCCGGCGCTGCCGGCGTTCCCTTCTACGCCGATTTCAGCACTGCGGCCGCGGTCCGATCATCGGTAACCAATACATCCAACAATCCGGTGCGCAGTGCGCCAAGGATCGCCTTAGTTTTGTTGGATCCGCAGGCCACCCCGACAACGTTCTCCAAACTTTCGATATCTTCCCAAAGCAGCCCGATCGCTCTATCGTCCACCTCGCCGAGAACCCGCTTTCCGTTGATGTCGAAATAGCGAGCCGTGATGTCTCCAACCGCGCCTTGGGCCAGCAATCGTCGAAGATTAGTACCACTAAGGAATCCCGTCTCAACCACCGCGGCTCCGATTTCCGGTTTTCCGATACCAACCATCAAGCAAGAAGCTTTGCGTGCCATATCCAAAGCGAGGCGAACACCCGGATCCGCGAGCAAGACATTGCGCAGTTCCTTGGTCGCCACGATTGCTGGTACGTAAAGGTGGTAGGTCCTGGCGTGAAGCTTTTCCGCAAACAACGAGGTGACGCGGGATGGGCTGAAGGAACCCGCGCTATTCAACCCCCCGAGGGTTTGGGCAACGACCAAGCCGCGGACTGGATGGTTCCGCAGCGCCAAAGCAACTTCCAGCATCGTCCGGCCCCAGGTCACGGCAAAAATCTGATCGGGTCGGAGGTTCACTTCGAGGTACAGTGCGCCGGCCTTCCCCACAGCGCGTCTCCGGTCGACTTCGGTATCACCGTCGGCCGTGGGCACAATGAACGCTTCCCGCAGTCCGAACCGTGCGACCAGTTGAGCAGAAAGTTCCACTCGGCTCAATGCGTCGGCTCGCAATGATACAGTGACCAATCCCTGCTCGGCGGCTTGGCGCAACAACCGTACGATGGTAGGCCGAGAAAACCCCAATTGTTGGGCGATTTGTTCCTGGGTCAGATTCCGATGATGGTAGAGCCAAGTTGCCTTGATCAATATGTCGGATTCGTCCAGGAACATGGGCCGGCTGGGGTTACCGACTTTCTTGGCTCGGCTCTTCTTGCTCTTGGGGGGCGCCTTCTTCTCCATTTTGGGATAAATGCGATGCGGATTAGTTGAAGCCACGGAGGGGAGGTGCTTGCGCCTCCCGCTTCGATAGATCTATGCGCATGGCTTGACATTTGCGAGTGAGAAGTGGTGGTGGCGACAATCTCGCCTTTTTTCCGTACCTTACACTAGATCGGGAAGTAGTAGTTTTATTTCGTCTATTTTTACAAAAGTTCACGAAGCTAGACAAAAGTTCTTGCGCGACCAAGCGAACGGTCTAATCTCTGGAAGGTTCCCTGGTGGTGGTCCGGTGATATTGAACCTAAGCCGGGGTTGCGGTTTTTGGGGACTGATTCCCCAAAGCTAATTACTTCTGAATCATTATGAAACATCGTTCCCCCAAGATTCCGTTGATCGCACGATCAGCGGGGATGGTTGCCCTGACGCTGCTCTTCCTAGGTAGTAGCGCCCGAGGCCAAAGCAACTTTGATTGGAAACAAGCGTCCGGCACCAAATTGGTCGTGATGCTCAATAAGCATCCTTACGCTGACGCTATCATTAAGCGGCTGCAGGAATTCAAGGACGTAACCGGTATCGATGTCGAGACCTCAGAAACACCCGAAGAGAACTATTTCGACAAACTTACCGCCGCGCTGGCCTCGAAGAACGGCACCCCGGACGTGTTCATGACCGGTACCTATCAGCTGTGGGACTACGCTACCGCCGGCTATATGGAGCCACTCGATTCCTACTTGAAAGATCCGAGCCAAACGAATCCGGAATATGACTATACTGATATCTTTGAGGGGGTTCGGAACGGAGGAAAATGGGACCTCATCCCAGGTCACCCGACCGGCACGGGAAGTCAATGGGCACTACCGCTTGGTTTCGAAACCAATATTATCGCGTACAACAAAAAGTACTTCGACGAGAAGGGGCTCAAACCGCCGAAAACGTTTGATGAGCTTTACACGCTCGCCAAACAGCTGAAGGGCTGGGCCGGATCCGGTTCATATGGGGTTGCGGTCCGGGGTACGCGAAACTGGGCAACGATTCATCCCGGCTATATGACGACTTTCACCAACGCGGGTGCGAAGGATTTCGAAATCAAAGATGGGAAGCTGGTCTCCGACTTAGCCGACCCCAAGGCGATTGAGATCACCAAACGGTGGGCGCAGTTGGTCAAAGATGCAGGTCCACCCGCGTGGTCGAATTACACCTGGTATCAATGCGGAGCCGATTTCGGCGCCGGCAAGGCCGCGATCCTCTTCGATGCGGATATCCTCGGCTATTTCCAAAATGTGCCGGGCGGCTCAGCTCAGGCCGGCAATATTGCCTATTCGCCGCCCCCGGTTATGAAAGAAGGGGATCCGGTTGGGGCCAACGAATGGATCTGGCAGGTCGCGATCAATAAGTCGTCGAAAAGCAAGAAAGCAGCGTGGCTTTTCGTGCAATACTTTACCGGCAAAGAGCATGGAACCTGGGCGGCGATCAACGCCAGCGTTGTGGATCCGCCCCGCAAATCGGTTTGGGATAACAAAGATTTTCAAGCCGTGATGGCAAAGATGCCGGGCTATCTTGATACATTTAATACCATCATTGCGAACACCAGCGTAAAGTTCACGCCACAGCCCTACTTTTCTGAGGCCACGACAGAATGGGCCGCCACATTGCAGAAGATTGTGCTCTCTGGTGCCGATCCAAAATCGGCGATGACGGACCTGGCCAAACGAATTACGGCGAAGACGTCTAAGTTGAAGCTGGATCAACCGCAAAAGTCGGCGTCCACTCAGTAGTCTTTACTTTTTTTTGAGCGCTGGATCTTCTGGTTGGGATTCAGCGCTTTTGACCGTAGAGGTGTAATAACGGAGTAATGAATTTTCTCGGATGAGTACCACCGTTGCCTCCACCCCAAGTCGTCCAACTGGACAGCCGCCCTCAGATACCAGCCACTCATCTGAAGCCGCCGCCTACGCGCGGAGACGCAGGTTTCGCCCTTACTTAGTGCTAGCGCCGACATTGGTTCTGACCATCGGTATTTTTATTCCGTTTTTTGCGGCGATCTATCTTTCGTTCACCGACTACAGTCTCAACAGTAGCGAGTCCTCGCTGATCGGTTTCGATAATTATGTGACCATGTTTCAGAATGCCGACTTCTGGCATTCTCTCTGGATCACCATCCAGTACGCCTTCTTCTGCACAACGGTCGAAATGCTGCTGGGAGTCGGGGTGGCGCTTTTGCTGAACGACGAGAACTTCCTTTCCAGATTTTTACGTATCGTACTCATTTTTCCGCTGATGATTGCGCCGGTGATCGGCACGCTCATTTGGAAATTGATGACCAATCCTTCGGTTGGAATTCTTCGACAACCAATGGAGATACTGGGTTTGGGCGATTTCAAATGGGGCGCTTCACCCGATACTGCCATGTTTTCGCTCGTGGTAGTAGATGCCTGGGTTTATACCCCTTTCGTCATCATTCTTATTTTAGCCGGCCTCAGGTCGCTACCTCGATCGCCCTATGAGGCGGCACTTATCGACGGCGGTTCACCTTGGTTCGTTTTTAAGAACCTTACTCTTCCGATGTTAACACCGGTGTTACTGATCACCTTGGTGTTTCGGCTCATGTTATCGCTTCAGGAGTTCAGTATTATTTTCGCGCTGACGGAAGGTGGACCGGGAGATTCCACGATGAGTCTTTCGCTTCAGGCCTACAATCGAGCATTTCCATTCTATGGTTTAGCGGAGGCGATTCCGATGATGTTGTTCCTCTGGGCTTTGGTTTATCTGGTTAGTTTCATCCTGATCGGATTCTGGAGAAAGGCTCAACAACGGGCCGCAGGATTTGCTTAAGCCATGAAATTGATTTCCTACAGAGGTACGATGGGGCGTAGCTGCAAGCTCGGTAGCGGCGACTGTCCGGCTAGGTCGCTGATGTTATTGGCCAAATCGCGCCACCAGCGCGATGCGTTTGCCACGCCGGAAAACGTAGTCGCCACAGTAAACGCAGCGTCACTGATTCTCGCGCTGGTCCCGACAGTGGAGCTTGTCCGCGGTTACGACGCCCTCGGTAGGCGTAAAGATGGCGACTGCGGTTTGAGGCGGCACCATGTCCGCAGCTCTGGACGAGTTTTTAGACCGCGTGCAAGCAAAACCATAGTTGGATCCGACGTCGTCCCATACGGCAGAACCGCCGCTCGCCAGGTCACCGGACTATGTCGGACAGGCAAGTCGCCGCTACCGAAGATGATCGAGAACACCGGACAATCCGCACTTTTATGATCCAGCGCACGCGTTCACCGCTAGCTGTGATCGGTAAGACGATCCAGATGATCCTACTTTTGGCTTACGCGCTCTTCGCGCTTTTCCCATTACTTTGGATGGTGATCATGTCGATCAAGCCAGACAGCCAGATGTTGACTACCACGTTTATCTTCACCCCCACACTGGAGAACTATGGCACGGTCCTGCACTCTGATTACACGCGGTTCTTCTTCAACAATCTGATAGTCAGTGTGGCAGCGGTCCTGGTCTCTTTGGTGGTCGGCGTTCCGGCCGCCTACGCTCTCGCTCGGTTCCAATTCAAACTGAAAGAGGATATCGCCTTCACGATCCTCTCTTTCCGCTTCGCGCCAGAAATCTTGGTGATTCTGCCGCTCTATCTGATCTATCAGCGGCTCGGCCTATACGATACCTACCTCGGTTTGATTTGGGTCTACCAACTGATCACGCTTCCGCTCCTGATCTGGATCTTGCGCGGATTTTTCGAAGACATCTCACCCGACATCGAAGCCGCCGCCCAGCTTGACGGCTACAGCTGGTGGCGCGTGTTTCTTCAGGTTTTGTTACCATTGGTCAAACCGGGATTGGTCGCTGCCGGGTTACTTTGTTTCATCTTTGCTTGGAACGCATTCACCTTCCCCTTGTTGCTGGCAAACAATGTTCAGACTTCGACAGTTATCGCTCTACGTTACCTGGCCTCAGACACGGTCCATTATGGTCAAGTGGCCGCGGCCGCGGCCATATCTGCTCTTCCCGAGGTAATTCTTGCGCTCCTGATACAGAAACATCTGGTGCGTGGACTTTCGTTCGGGGCGGTTAAAGGCTGAAGAGTTTACTATGGCGAGTCTTCAGTTAACTGGATTGACGAAATTCTACGGCAAACGGCGGGGAGTTGAAAACGTCTCGCTCGACATTCCCGATCAGGAGTTTTTAACCGTCTTCGGTCCGGCTGGAGCTGGCAAAACAACAACCCTGAATCTGATCGCAGGAATTGTAACTCCCAATCAAGGATCGGTTCGAATTGGAACTAGAGTAGTGGATTCACTCGAACCCGCAGATCGAAACGTAGCAATGGTCTTTGAGAGTTACGCATTGTATCCGCAGCTTACGGTTTACCAAAACATGGTGTTCCCCTTGAAAAGCCCAAAGCATCGTCTTCCGGCGCAGGAGGCCGAGCGACGCGTTCACCATTTTGCGGGAATGCTGAAGATCGATCACTTGCTTAATCGACCGATCCAGGCATTGAGCAACGGGCAAAGACAACGGACCGCCTTGGGTCGCGCTCTAGTGCGCCAGCCGGACCTGTTTCTGATGGATGAGCCCCTGAGTCACCTGGATGCCAAATTGAGGCATTCGATGCGGGCCGAGCTCAAAGAGATGCGTGATCAGCTCGGGACAACAACTATCTACGTTACCCATGATTACCTGGAGGCGATGAGCCTGGGTGACCGGGTCGCAGTGATCAATCACGGTCAGATCTTGCAGCTTGGCGCTCCCGACGAAGTTTATTTCCGGCCGGCTACCGTAGAGGTGGCTCAGCTTTTTGGAGATCCCGAGATTAACATCGTCGAAGCGAAAATTCAGAGGAAGCACCGTGAAGCCATCCGTCTTCAGATGCTGGGCGAAGACTGGAGCGCCTCGGTGCCCGAGGATATTGGCCGTATGCTTGACGCTCTATCGAGCGACACGATCCAAGTTGGCTTTCGTCCGGCGGACGTCGAGATTGCCGCAGACGGCAAAACGGGTTTCCACGGCGTCGTCTATAGCTTTGAACCCCTTGGGACCAAGTCGGTGCTAACCATCGATTCGGTCGGAGGTCAGCGAGTGCGAGCGCTCGTCGACGGTCACCGAACATTTCAAGTGGATCGACGCGTGAATTTCAGTGTCTCGACGCGAGCGTTGATCTTTTTTGATCGCGATAACGCTCGATATCTAGCACGTTCATCTCAGACCGAGGAGGAGTATTCCCATGGCTGAGCTCGGGTTGAAGAGACTGACGAAGGTTTATACCCAGGCCCAGCCGCCGGCGGTGGATCAGCTCGATCTCGCGATCAATGACGGAGAGTTCGTGGCCTTGCTGGGCCCCTCTGGATGCGGGAAATCGACGACGCTTCGGATGGTTGCCGGCCTTGAATCAGTCACGAATGGAGAGATTCGAGTGGGCGGCAAATTGGTCAATCACGTACATCCAAAGGATCGTGGGGTCGGGCTGGCGTTTGAGAATTATGCTCTCTATCCGCCTCTTAAGGTCCGGGAAAATCTGGCGTTTAATCTCAAGGCACACGGCGTGAACGGTAAGGAGATCGCGAAACGGGTGAAGGAGATAGCCCGAACACTTCGCATCGAAGAGCTACTCGATCTCAAGCCGGCTGTTCTCAGTAGCGGGCAAAAACAACGGGTCAACATGGCGCGGGCAATGGTACGCCGGCCGGCTGTCCTCTTGCTCGATGAACCACTCAGTCATCTGGATGCGCGGCTTAGGGTGGAGCTACGAACCGAGATCAAGCGGTTACACGCCGAGCAGCGGTTCACCACTGTTATTGTTACTCACGATCAGTTGGAGGCCATGGCGCTGGCGGATCGAATCGCTGTGATGAACGAAGGAAAGCTCCAGCAATTTGATACGCCGCTGGAAGTGTTCAACCATCCAGCAAACGAGTTCGTTGCCGGGTTCCTCGGCGAACCTCCGATGAATATCTTTCGAGCGGTGGTCGACTCTGGTCAGCTGATCATTCCGGATACGCAATTTTCCCTTCCTCTTAGTACGTTTTTGGAGAATCGCTTGGGCCCGCGCAAGGAAGTGAAACTTGGCATTCGGCCTTGGGGGATTCGGATCAGTGCGACCGAAGCGGAAGGCAGCTTCGTTGGAAAGATCGCCGTCGTCGAGAATCTGGGAGATGAGACTCGAGTCGGTGTGAGGTACGGAGAGATTCTGCTGATGTCGAGTATTCCGGTGACGAAGCGCTATCAACCGGGCCAGCAGGTTTACCTCAGCTTTAACGACGAAGATCTTAATCTCTTTGATGTGAGTAACGGGGCGCGATTATCTGATCGCGAAAACGAGCGAGATTCAGACCGCTGGGAGAATAGGGATGTGGCTCACCTTCGATAGATGGATTTCCCGAAAAGATGTTGCCGGCGATATTAAGAATGAAATGTTTCTAGAAACAAAAAACTATAAGCGATTATGAACCCCCAAACACTTGAAGTTTCGGTACCCGCCTCTCGCGCGAGTACGGTCAAAGAAGATCTACCTAAGACTATGCGGGCGGTAGTAGCCTACGCGCCCGGTGATTACCGGTTAGAAGAAGTACCGGTGCCGCGCGCCGGCGCCGATGACATTATCGTCAAAGTCGAGGCCTGTGGCATTTGTGCTGGTGATATCAAATCGTATGTCGGCGCAGAATCGTTCTGGGGCGGCAATGGCCAGCCGCCTTACATCAAAGCGCCGATGATTCCTGGCCACGAATTTCTCGGTCATGTGGTTGAGTTAGGGGAGAACGTGGCCAAGCGCGGAGACGTGCAGATTGGCGACCGCCTTATCTCGGAACAGATCGTTCCCTGTTGGGAGTGTCGATTCTGTAAGCGCGGCGAATATTGGATGTGTGAGAAGCACGATGTCTACGGATTTCAAAACAACGTGAACGGTGGCTTCGCCGAGTACATGCGATATCCCAAAGAAGGAATTAACCATCACGTACCGGAGGATCTGCCGATCGAAAAAGCGATATTAGTTGAGCCATTCGCTTGCTCGGCCTGGTGCATTAAACGAGCGCAGATCGGCTGGGACGATTTCGTGGTGCTGGCGGGAGCAGGTACGCTTGGTCTCGGAATGGTAGGGGCAGCCCGACTGCGCAATCCGAAAAAACTGGTCGTGCTGGATGTCAAACCGGAACGGCTGAAGCTCGCGAAAGAGTTTGGCGCGGATCTGGTCTTTAATCCGCTGGAAGATGACGTGGTCAAAATCGTGAAGGAGATGACCGGCGGGTACGGCTGCGATATTTATATTGAAGCTACCGGCCATCCCAATGCGGTTGTGCAAGGATTGCAGATGATTCGGAAACTTGGCCGGTTCGTGGAGTTCAGTGTCTTCTCGCACGAGGTCACAGTCGATTGGAGTATTATCTCCGATCGCAAGCAGTTAGATGTATTAGGGGTGCATCTCGGCCCCTATTGCTATCCATTCGTGATCGACGCGATCGGCGACGGCCGCTTGCCCACCCGCGGTGTGGTAACCCATCAACTCCCACTCGAAGACTATCAAAAGGGCCTGGAAATGATGAAGAAGGGCGAAAACTCGCTCAAGATTCTTTTGGTACCGTAGTCAAGTTACGCCGAATCCAGTACGAGCCAGGTCTGTTCTGGCTCGCGTTGGGCGGCCACCGACGTGGGGATGGAATAAACGTCGAATCAAGCGTTCATGGAATCACCGTTAAAACCAATCGCGATCGGAGCCGACGATGCGGCGTATGATCTGAAGGCGGCAATTGTCGATCATCTGCAGTCACAAGGGATTGCCATCGAGGACTATGGGATCGATGACCGGTCCTCGAAGACGATCTATCCGGACGTGGCTTTACTGGTAGCTGAGGCAATCACGGCGGGAAAACACGATCGCGGTATTCTCATGTGCGGAACGGGGATTGGAGTTGCGATCACCGCCAATAAAGTTCCGGGAATCCGTGCAGCGGTCTGCCATGACGCGTATTCCACGGAACGCTCCCGCAAGAGTAATGATTGCCAAATTATGACAATGGGAGGCCGGGTAATAGCCGCTGAGTCAGCAAAATTGCTCGTCGATATTTGGCTGGCTTCAGAGTTTCAAGGCGGTCGCTCGACTCCGAAAGTCGCACGGATAAGAGAAATCGAAAAACGGTTCAAACAGAGCTAACCCCGAAAACAGTGATGCAACGAATCATCAATGACCCAAATCTGGTGGTGGAAGAGATGTTACGTGGATTTGTGAAGTCGCATCCGGATCTGGTAGCGGCAGTCCCGCAGAATCCGCGGGTGCTGAAATATGTTAGAGCGCCGATCAAGGGTAAAGTCGGAGTGGTAACTGGAGGTGGATCCGGGCACAAGCCCGCTTTCATCGGATACATCGGCAAAAACCTGTGCGATGCTGTTGCGGTTGGTGAGATCTTCAGCTCTCCGTCTGCTCAAGCGTTTCTGGACGCATTCAAAACCGCGAACGGGGGAGCGGGAGTCGCTTGCCTATACGGGAACTACGCCGGTGACAATATGAATGTGAAAATGGCCAAGCAGTTGGCGGCGGCTGAAGGCATCGAGGTGAAGACCGTGGTCGCTAACGACGATGTCGCATCTGCGCCAAAAGGGGAGGCGGCCAAGCGTCGGGGAGTTGCCGGAGAGGTATTGATGTGGAAAGTCGGCGGCGCAAAAGCGGCGCTGGGCGGATCGTTAGATGAAGTGATCGCTGTTGCTCAAGGAGCGATCGATAATACTCGGAGTATTGGTGTCGGTTTGACTCCTTGTACGATTCCGGCCGTAGGCAAGCCGAACTTTTCTATCGAGCCAGGCAAAATGGAATTCGGCATTGGTCATCACGGTGAACCTGGTGTGCAGGTGAGTGATCTGAAATCGGCCGACGATATCACCTCACTCGCGATCGATCACATACTGTCTGATCTGCCATTCCAATCGGGCGATGAAGTAGTGGCTCTCGTTTCCGGACTTGGCGCCACTCCTGTGATGGAACTCTATATCGCCTTTAATAAAATGTATGACCTACTCGGTAAAGCAAAACTAAAGATTCATCGCGCCTATGTAGGTAATTATTTTACCTCTCTCGAGATGATGGGCATCACGTTTACGGTGATGAAAATCGACGACGAACTCCGGCCATTGATCGACCTGGAGGCCGATAGCATGGGGCTCAAACAGTTCGCAGCTGGCGCTGCGAACTGAATGACAAATGACAAATCACAGATGACAGATAGCAGATGGGCAACTATCCGAGTTCGGAAGGTAGAAAATTGGTTTTAGCGCTCGTCCAGGTGGTCGAGGAGAACAAGACCTACCTGAGCGAGATCGATGGTAAGATTGGCGACGGCGACCATGGTATCAATATGGCCAAGGGGTTTGCGCTAGTTAAAACGAAATTGGGTGAGCGGGAAGTCGCCGTAAGTGAAGGACTGGGATTGATTGGCCAAACGTTGCTGACCGAGATCGGCGGCTCAATGGGTCCTCTTTACGGCACATTTTTTTTGCAAATGAGCCTGCGGGCAAAGGACAAACCACAGATCGACGAAAAGACATTCGGCGAAATGCTGCGCGCCGCTCGCACCGGACTGGAAGAATTGGGCGGAGCCAAGGTTGGTGACAAGACAATCATGGACGTCTTAGTACCGGCGGTGGCCGCCTACGAATCGGCCGCGATTAAAGGTGCTTCGTTCCGGGACGCGCTCGCTCAAATGGCCGATGCGGCGGAAAAAGGAAAAGAGTCCACGCGCGACCTGGTCGCGAAAATTGGCCGGGCCAGCCGGTTAGGCGAGCGCTCCCGCGGCGTACTGGATGCTGGTGCAACTTCCGGAGCGATCATCTTGCAAACGATGGCATCCATCTTGGAAAAGGCAGCTTAGTCACGGAACGATTTTCGAGCAGTTGTTGTGGGGATAAAATGATCGGCCCGCAGATCCTGCGGGCCGATTCTTTCGCCGCTACCAAAGATGGCACCGACAAGGCAGGCCCGCCTATGCTACCGGACTTTTCCGTAACCCGTTTGGTCCATCATTCCTGAACCGAAGCCGGTCCCAAAGTCTGCCTCGCTGCTTGGTCGAATGAGTCCTCGACCGAACGAACCTGAGTGTGCCTATAATCGGCGGCCCTTCTCTTCCGCGGAGACTATCGAAAACGAGGTCACAGCGGATTTGGAAAAGCAAAGTTGATATGGATTACACACTGCTTACGGCCTTCTTTGTTATCGCATTATTTAGCGCAATGTTGCTGCTGCTCGAGGTCGGGCGTTGGATCGCTGTCCGGCGGATGGCGGTAGATCCTGAGGGTGCCAAGGCTGGCCTCGGCGCGGTCGTAGGCGTTGTTTTTAGTCTCCTTGGGCTCCTTCTTGCCTTCACCTTTTCCGGAGCGGCGTCCCGATTCGATGCGCGAAAACAGTTAGTTGTTCAGGAAGTCAATACCCTCAGCAAAACCTATTACCTGCTCGATCTGATTCCCGAGCTGATTCAGACAAAGCTCAAGGAGAGTTTTCGCCACTACCTCGACGCGGAACTGCAAGCGATTAAGGCGCTCCCCGATATCCGTACGGCCAAACGGGCATACTCGCGATCTTCGGCGATAAAACTCGATATTCAAAACCAGGTAATTGCCACGTGCCGGAATCCGAACACCCAGCCGATCGCCTTGTACGTTCTCCTTCCGGCGATTAACGAATGGATCGCAAATTCAACGAACCGGATCGTAGCCGCCAATACCCACCCGCCTTTTATGATCTACGCCGTCCTGGTGGGGCTTGCGCTGGTTAGTTCGTTGATCGCCGGGTACGGGATGGCTGAAGCGAAGGTGCGCAGCTGGTTGCACATTATTGTGTTCGCGGCTGTGATCACCGTGACGATTTATGTCATTATTGATCTCGAATTTCCGCGCATTGGATTCATTCGAATCAATGCTACCGACCGGTTGCTGGTAGAACTTCGAAAGGAAATGGGCTAGGAGCCAGTCGGATTTTGCGGGCCGAGCTGAACCGTAGCTTGCAGATTTAATCTGAAAGGTCTCCGCCCGTCTCGACAGGCTCCTCAAGCTCTGCTTCGCGGAGCGAAACTTCAGCGGCCCTTCTAGACGGACCGCTTGTCCCTCACTCAAGTTTACTCTGGTCGCTCGATGCGAGGTTCCGACGGGCCGCTCCGGCGTTTAAGCGCAGAATTCGCTGGATCTCCGCGATAGCGAGAGGGTTATTCATTGCGCCGTGCCCGGTCGGGACGATCAATTCGGAGCTAGCGGTGTCGAGATGTGAACTCCAATACGGCACAACGCCATCTGAACTGTTTGGGGTATCACCTCTACCTCGATCGCCAATAATGGAGTGGTGCGGCGAACGAATGGGCAGCCGGTCGTAGACCTTAAATAGCGGCGATTTAGGGGATAGCCCGTCGATGCTGGTTGGAATATTCATCCCTCTGGCATTGGCCAGCCGCGCTATTTGCTTAGGTACGCTGCTAGTGATGATCGCCGGTAATCGGATTAGCCAATCACCGAGGGCGCCGATACCTCCCGAGGCAATCGCACTGCCGCGATGAGGAGTTGAAATGAAGATGATTCGTTTCACCAGAGGGTTTGCCCGGAAGAGTAATGCGTCTCGCAACAGCGGCTTTGAGTTAACGAGAGGAAGCAGCTCGGTTGCACGCGCGTGGAAAATTGCAGTCCAATCTGCCGGACCGATGTCCGTTGCCTGAAGCCGGCAAAGAATGCCGCCCATGCTATGTCCGATCAGAACGATCCCGTGTTTCAGACCATATTTTTTCTGAGCTAGAGCGAGATCTTCGCGCAATCGCAGCGCGGAATAGAGAATAGGATTTCCGGTCGGATAAAAAAAGACCCAGACCTGATATCGTCTTCGGATCTCTGGATCCGCTCGAACCGCATTGCTAACGTTCAGCCAGGTATATCCCGATGAGAGTAATCCGTGAACGAACACCACCGGGATGCGATTCGGATCGTATGGCTCCAGCAGATAAAGCCCCGATTTGGATTCTGTTTTCTCGCCCCGGACCATGTTGACGAAGCCGGCCCATAATTCGTTGACTTTCGCGTAGACAGCTACCGGCGCAGTGAAATCCGCTGCCAACGAGTATCTGCGTTTCCCCCATCGGACGGAGTCCTCGATTCGCGGATTTACCAATTCCAGCTGAGCCTCGGTTTCGCTCGGCTTTGGATGGTCGCTGAACCGGAGAAGGGCTGTAATCGCAATCCGAAATCCCTTAGCCGGCTCTAGCCGCTGAGGTACTCCTCCAGCGGTTACTGTCGGGTGAATGCCGATGACGGTTCCGCCTAAGCCAGATCGATCGGTAGATTTCCAGAAACGCCGGCGATCGACCCGGCGAGCATTTTCGAAGCTAGCGAAGTAAATCGGTGACCAGGTCGAATCGGAAGACTGCGATAACAAGAGATGCGTGTTCCGGCCGCTTTTGGCGTCATGGATTTCCTGCGGCCGGTTTTGCTCTGACCAACTGACGACGAAATCGGCTACGGTGCGGTTGTATGTTGTGATCGCTGAGTCACTGTTCGCTTCGTCCGGCGCCGATTGTTTTTCCTCTAATCGTTGGGATGTGATTTGCGCGATCCGAAGGTAATCGGCTA
>Ga0070699_100002506_pt1 | contig 16490 bp, 16 predicted proteins | sample KBSK1503metaG_FD_65473 | JGI IMG/M metagenome (GOLD analysis project Ga0070699, IMG submission 65473) | Corn, switchgrass and miscanthus rhizosphere microbial communities from Kellogg Biological Station, Michigan, USA - KBS K1-50-3 metaG | ecosystem: Host-associated > Plants > Roots >...
TGACCGCAGCGGTCCGCGCCGCTACTGCCCCTTTCTTGGTCATCGTTAAGCCTCCCGCCCCGCAGGGCATTTGTGCTTAACTTTTTGTTTCAGTCAAGGGTGCAGTTCAGATCTTAGTCCGCCGTAAAGAAGTCTCGCGGTGAGGCAAAACTGGAGGTGCTTACGATTATTGCGTGTCGCTGAAAACGGAATGCACCTTAAAACATTCTCGAAATACCAACGAAGATTATCTTCTTGCGGCACAGTTTCGTTCTTGTCGTTTAGGCCCCAACACTTCCAACCTTCTCCGAACAATTTCTCACCACGCTCCGAATTACTCTTATTCACCTTCCGCGGGTCTTTGCCCCTGCCAGTCGGCAGGTAGGGTTTTAACAAATCCTTGGAGAATTTGATCATCGGACCTACCGCCTTGAATATTTGCTCGTATTCTTCAAGGGAGTACGCAGAGCGGGATTCCGTCTCCCGAACAGCTTCGGACATGGGAACGTTTATTACTGGCTTGTCTATATACGAATGCTCGTATGCGTGCTCCATAGTTTGTCGTAGGGCACTCATAATGTTGGTAATGGAGTGAGAACTGCGATAACCATCATGGCCAGCAATATTCGTAGCATCGAGCCAAACCTTGACTTTGTGAAGAGCAAATACATCCCATTCGCGTTCAAGAAAAAATCGCGGATCCTTCTCAAGCTTCGCATTGTAGTTGTGGGTGTGCTTTAGAAAACGCTTATAGAATGCGAGCGCCGTAAGGTAGTTTTCTTGGGTCCCCTGGTTGGAATACAACGAGCTCTTGTCCTTAAAGACCCAATCGAGTTGGCAATATGGATTCTCGTTTGTCGGAACGGGCAGATGAGATTGAAAATCTAGAATGTTTTCCATTTGCTACACCTGGGCCATAGAATATTTGCGTTGACCCTCGATTACACCCATCTTTGTCATGCGCAACTGGTTTTCCAATCTCTGGACTTCTTCCGTGAGCCCACTCACTTGCTGCTCAAGAGTGCTAATGATTAAGTCGGATTTCGATTGTTGTTCCTCAAGATGCTGCACCTGGTCGAACAATCTTCCATTTTGGTCTTGGTAATTCCGAACCTGCCTTATTAACTGACGCTCCCGATTCTCTTCAAATCCGGATTCGTTCGGGCTCTCTTCGTGGAAGCCTTTGTCTTTCGAATTGCGTTCGTCCTTTATTCGCTTAAGCTCCTCGATCGGCCACCGTCTGAGACTTAGCGTTCGGCGGGAGCATTGCGCCAGTTTTTCTAGCGTTGCCTGCGTCGGATCCAAAGACTTTTTCTTTCGAATTAACTCCAATCCTTGTCGGATGCGGACAGTCATCTCCTCAAAATCGCGGTTGTTTCTATCGTCAAAAGGTAGGGCTTTCAGTCCGGCTTGCATTTAGCCTCCTCAATGATCATGAGCCATTTCGATGGCCTCTCACTTCGCTATGTCTTGCCGGCGCAAGATAAGTGGCGTCGAAAATCCGTTTCGCCTCATCGTACTTTTCCCTGACTACACGATCGGAATTGAGCTTCGCCAGAACGGCGGGTGGTACAACGGTGTAGATTTCCGATGTAGTAATAGATTTGTGCCCGAAGAGTTGTTGAACCAGAAAGAGTTTATCGAAGTAATCTCGGCCGAGCTCAGACCTCAAGATGGAGAATGCTGTGCCGTGTCTGAGTCTGTGTGGGGAGAATAATCTGGCTTGTAAATCTGTTCGCACGGCCGCCAAGTCCATTTGAGATCGGACATTTCTTGGACAAATTGACCGGCCATTCACTGATAGAAACACAGGCCTATTTGGATCCCCATGTTGCCAAAAAGGAGAAAACCGATACTCTCCGGTATTATGGTATCTGCTAATTCGAGCTAGGACCGGGCTCGAAATAAGTGCAGGTCGTTCTTTGATCTGACCACCGCGACCTTTCGATCCCTGAATGCACAATGGGTAATACTTCAAGCCGTTTGGGAAGAGAGTTGGATCCGGCAGATCTCGTTTGCATAGGCGTTGCAGCTCGGATATTCGAAGTCCGGTATCGAACAGGGTGTGAGCTAGACAGCGTTCGCTTTCGTTGTGGTAACCAGTGAGCAGACGAATCATCATCTCTTCAGAAATGTACTGCGGTTTCCTCCGATGTGGCGCTGGCGAAATTAACTTTCCAGTCTTGTAAGGTGTGTTCTCAAGAGCACGAACCCTGCCAGCTTCTAGGGTTGTGAGCCATTCGAGAAACAATTTCACCGCGATCTCTCTATTACGTAGCGTGCTGCTTTTTAGGTGTATTGCTTTTCGATCCAAAATCCACTCTTGCAAGTCGCGGCGGCTCACCGCAACAAGCACCTCGTCGAGAGACAACCCTTGGTAACGTTCACTCTCACAAAGCCAAACGAGGAAATCCTTCGCGTTATGCGCGTACTGCTTGACGGTTAACGGTGAGTATCGGGGTTCGAATGAGATAGCTCGCACCCAACGAGTAGGGTGTTCGACTATGAATCCATTCCGAAAGAAAGTATGAATGGTTCGATCATTGTCGCGCGATGACGGCGCCGACTTGGATGGGCTGCTAGTCAACTGAACCAATTCAAGCAAGCTGCGTGACATGATTCTTGCCCTAAATAAGTGCTTGTGAACTCTAAGTTGCGTCTCGTCCTTTCTTATACTTGAATTCCCTCCTGTCCCAGACATCTTTTTCGGATGAAAAAATATGAAAAAGTCGGAACCGACGCCTACATTTCTTTCGCTCCATCAAAAGGTCCGGGAATGTCGTCCCAATTCGCTTTTGTTTTTTTCCATCTGCTCCTGAATGTATTCAGATTCAAACCCATCTCTAGGGCTACCTGCTTTTGGCCCGGTTTGACACCGTCTCGAATCCACAGCTTGTTGTGAACGCTGACGACTGTCTTATAAAACTCTATTGCATCCATAGGCGTGCGACCCCATCGGGCCGGCGCGCCGTCGAGTATGCTGGAGGCACGTTGATAGAATTTGTTTAGAAGGGAAAACCCTCCGCTGAATCCTTCCAGGCCGCCCAACAACAGAACATCTCGATCTCTCGCTGGAACCCACCTTCTCTCAAGATAAGGAAAGCTTGGTGAATAAGGACTCATCGGCCGCGGAGGAGCTAAACGTAACCGCGTCAGAGGCTGTGAATACACGCGCGTTCTCCAAATTGCGATGTCTTCACATGTTGAATCATTCCAAAAGTTCGGTTGCCATCGTTTGGGTAACTCACGTTCAACGTCTTCAGGTACCACTGAGTCTAAGAATCTACCGAACAATTCAACCGTGAAGAGTTGAGATTTCCTATAAGTCTCACCAGTTGTATTCGTATAGTCCCCACCCCCTAAGAAGCACGAGTAATATATTGCCTGCGGGACATCAGGCATGCCCAAGTCCCACAGGACTTGGCGCAACAGCGGATAGTTTGACAAGATGATAAAGCGTGGCTGCTCAACGGGAATCTGATAAACGGCAACCCGGCCATCTGCCGCGACCCAGCTCTCGGCCGCCACTGGCTCTTCCAACGCGTCCATCGAATTGGCAAGGATAGTTTTGGCTACCAGCTTTGCCTCTTCGTGTGTCACGACGGGATTGCCTTCGGACGATGGGGATCTATTTCTTGAAGACTCCCCCCTTTCTCCGACATTCTGTCTCGTTTTCTCACTACCCGCTTTTCCTCTCGAACACGCATTTTGTGAAAACTAGCGAACGCTTACAGGTCGTAGAGTTCTGAGTCAAGCCTGCGAGTAGAAGATCGCAGTATCCAAGCGCGTTATGAGGGGTGGTGCGATTCGAAAGCTTGGTCGGGGACGCTAGTCTGTCGAGGATATTCCTGGTTAGACGTGGAATGCTCGCCTAAGCATCGCGCGGGCTAGTCATAGTATTAATCGCGACCCACAGCGGCTAACTCTCAGTAAATGACTTTCTTGGTCTTGTTTCGCTCAATTTTCGTAAGATACTCGGTTATGTGGCCTTCGCCGATTATTTGTCTTTTCCTGATTGGTAGTATCCCAGCTTCTTGTTATCGAGCAGCAGTCTTACACCCGACGGGCTAATGCCGATAACTACAGCGGCTTCTTTGATTCTAAATTTCTTTTCCGTGATCTTGCTCGACATATTCAGCTTATTCGGTGAGGATAACCGTCCTCAGCGACAGGGCACATCTGCCCTCCAATGAGGCGAACTAGTCACGATTGCCTCCGATGTGTCCTCGGCTCCTCTTGTCAAAAACAGCTTTCTCAAACGCTTCAACTTCGCTGCGAAGGAATCGAACAGCCTTACCAATCGAATCGGGGTCAATGCTTCAGAACCGCATTGTCTGTGGTAGATGCTGCTACGTGAAACGCTCCAGCGAACAGAAAGGTCAGCAACGGAGATGTACCGTTGTTCGAAAGCAAATGACTTTTTTGAAAATAGTTAACGATGACGGCTCAGTCAAGGAACAAGTTCCCACCCCTGAAACGTCATTGCTTCTTCCGCTTCGCTTTTACAGAACTTTCTTCTGCAGGTAGTAGCTCCACAAAAACCTTTTCCCAAAAACGTTCGCGAGCAGATATCATTTCTTCTGTTGGCTCTTCATCGACCAACTCAATAACTACTTCTTGATTGACCAACCCAAACGCATCTGGCAGGCAGTTGCGACCAGGACGAGCTACCTTTTTCGAAGCCAAAACTGGGATCCGATTCCAGAAAGGGTTTTCACTGACCCAACATGCCACGAAGCCATTTTTAAGGCGATCCGTAACGCTGAATCTGATAAAGCGGCACTACATTACTTCTCCCATTGGACGTGCACTCTTCGCGTGTCTGTCACGCGCTTTCTGTGCTTGTCGTTCCTGGCGTTCAACTAGCGCGATTACTTCTTCTAGAATGAAACGCACCTGACGTCGCCCATTACGGATTTGTGTAAGACCGTCCGTGCCGGCGCCGCGGTTATACACAGTCTTTACGGAGCAGCCAATGATTTCAACTACACGCTTGGCGCTTACCCGAGTTTTTTGCTTGATCAAAGTCATTGCCTTACGCGATCGCATATTGAAACGATCACCGTCGATGGCTCTCTGTTATCGGCTCTCGCTCAACCTGGGCCAAATACTGGTCCAAGTGTGCTTGACCGATTACCCGGTGACGGCCGATTTGATAGAAGCCGAGCGTCCGGCTTTCGAGAAGTCGTTCGACTGTTGACCTATGCACAGACATCAATTCAGCGACGGCATCAATAGAAAAGGCAGCCGCGATCGTTTTTGCTTCGTTTGTTTCTGACATCCGTCCTGTCGACGATGCGCTACTCTTCCTTAATCTTCCTTAACCCCATACATCTTCTTGGCGCCATCACTGTGCATGAACCACCAGCTATAGATCGCGGCAGGCCAGAACATCATGAACAGCACAGCGGCGGAACAGAGCGCTAACTTCCTCCCAATAGGCTTTCGTCGGTGTATGGTGAACGCCGTGGAGAACATTAACAGCACCAGGGGTAACAAGATCGCAGAGATTATAGCCATCGTCTGAAGCTTTCCTCTGTACCCAATGACCCAAGGCGAGACGACGAGGCCAAGTGCCAAGAACGCACCCATCGCCAAGTGAATGCCGGCTAGTGTTTCGTTGTGATCCTTTGTAGACATACAACTTGTAATGTAGCTCTATCCGCCAATGCCAGAGTTTTGCTATCTTAGCTCTCGCTGTTTTCCAACGTTCCTTAACAATGAATAAGATCTCCACTCGTTGAGCGATGGAGACTGTCGCTAAGAGCTCTTCGCTCTCAAAAGCGGCAGAACATGGTTTAGGGCGTATTTTAGAGACGTACATCTCTAAAGGCAAGAGTTTAAGCTCGACAAATCAATATGGCTGTCTCAGGAGGGAATCCTGAGATGGCAGGGAAAGAAAAAAGTCGGCAGAGATCGAAGTCTAAGCGTTTAAGACCAGCAAGGCTTGCTGAGAAGCTGCTGCTAATTCGCCAGCAATTAGGACTTTCACAGGGAGGGTTGGTCAGGCATCTCGGCCTAGAAGACCAAATTGGGCGTGATTATGTTTCTAAGTTTGAGAACGGACTTTTGGAACCAACTCTCGATGTTTTACTCGCTTACGCACGCGCGGTATCTCGTAACAAAAGCGGGGATGTCCTTGAAGCAATTATCGACGACGAAAAAGACATCCCATTTCGATCTTCTAACAGGTGACAACAGAAGGGTCACGTACACCTGAAAAGCTGCTGAAAATCCGGGTTCATTTGGGGCTTTCTCAGCGTGATCTGATCAGATATTGGGTCCTAAAGAGCAGATTGAACGAGATTACATCTCAAAAAATGAGCGAGCGATTTTGGAACCGACCCTTGACTTCCTACTCGCCTACGCGCGCGCGGTTTCAAGGACCGGTCGCGGCGAGTTTCTCGAGAGACGATAATCAATGATGAGATTAATCTTCCCACATCCATCCCTGCAGATCGCAAAACGAAGTCTAGGTGAATATCGTTACTCTACACGTTGAGTTAACTTAAAATACTCCGCATGACGGCTGACCACGAAATTCAAGAAACATATATTCAACGCCCACAATCACCTGAAGTGGAACATATCATGAGTAAGTCGATCCATGATGTGTTGAAAATTCTACTTGCCGAAGGCTACCTCTACCAGAATAGGTCCGTAGATCTAAGTGGAGTCCTTGAAAAGGCGGATAGTAAATTCTCGACCGAGGCGCTTACGGATGAATTCACGCATCGACCTTGGATTCCGTACAGTCAAAATCGAGGATTTACTACCTTCGAACGCGACTTCACAAGACAAACACCAAGCGACCCGCTTGAGGCGCCTCTACGAGAGATGCGTCTCATGTTCTTAATCCCGACAATCGAAACATGGTGTGGGCTCTGCAAGGACAAAGAACTACACGACTCCATTCCTCATCTGGCCATGAGCCCCTATCACATTAATCCAGAGGCGATCAAAGAGCCGCTTGGCTATCAGACTCTTCTGTTCAATTTTCATTGTCAAAAATGTAAGTCTGCGCCAATTACTTTCATGATCAGGCGCGAACTTTTGAAATTGCAGCTTTGTGGGCGAAGCAGTCCATATTTCCCGGTTGTGCCGTTCGAGATTCCCAACCGGCTCAGCGATGTTTATCGAGATAGCGTCCGCGCCGCGGCATGCGGTGACGTCGCAGGAGGCTTTTATCATCTTCGAACGCTAGTGGAGCACCATATGAAGTCCACCTGTGGTATCGCTCTTAACCAGCAAATTGACGGCTCAGAGCTTTGTCAGCTTTACAACAAGACAGTTGATCGGGTTGTTGCGGAACGAGCTTCATTGACTAAGATTTTCAGTGACTGTAGCCATAACTTGCACGGCAGAACCGGCAGCCAAACGGATTTCAGCGCTGCTCTTCAATTAATCGAAGGCCATTTCCGACTGATCGAAAACCTAAAACGGTTGGGTGGCAGTTGCTAGCAAAAGAAACGACTGATTTGCGTCCGAGTCGCTTGACAGCTAACAGCGGTTGCGCAACCCTCAGCAATTACCCATCTTTATGACCATGTTTCTTACCAAGGCCTGGGGTTTTTCGTCGCCCTCTGGCCCTCTCCAATTCGGCCTCGCCGGCAAAAGAGAAAGCGCACGTCAGGTTCTAAAACCAGGCGACCTGGTTGCCGTGGCGGGGACGAAACAAGGACCAACCGCTCCACAAGACCAAGGACGACTCCTCGGTATTATGGAACCAACAACGGAGCCGGTCGCATCTTTGGATTTCGACATCGAAACCTTTCCCCACGATTTTGAGACCGGCGAATATAAATGGCCCTACGCTTTAATCATTCGCAGGGCTTGGATGTTTGTAGATGGTCCACGGGTTGACCAAGTAAGCTCACGCAGATTCAACATGGATGCGGCCTCAGGAATCGTTCCATTACATGCCGAGGAAGAGGATCGGATCCTACAACTTCCACGCACCGAGGTCCCGGTTCTAACTTCACTGAAAATGCAGGCACGGCTCGAAGGCGCTGAAGTAGCCCGTCTCCGCAATGCGCCGACGCCGTCAACAATGAGAAGCGGCATCATGCACCTCAGACGTGCCCCATACGCTATGCAGATAAACGGTGCATCTGAGCTTGCCTTCAAAATTGGTTGGGCGTTTAACTACGCGGCGCGCGCGCGTGATTTCAACTTATATGCGATGCCGAGTCTTGGCGGCCTGTCCTACACAGTAATTTACTTCGAGCTTTGGGAAACCGCCCGCAAAGCGTTTCAAATGGAACAGCACTTACTTAAATCCTTTGACAACAGAAGACATCCCGCGAACCGCGAGATTCTCACCGGAATATCGCGCGCCCAAGTCGACTTCGCCTGGAGCGCTAGCGTGTTGCAACTTCGAAGGAGTTCCCGCTAGCGATCAACGAGCACGCGCCCAGGGCTCGAATTTGACGTTGACTGAGGTTATTTCAACAAGTTGGGAGTCCACAAATTCCGCATCGGCGGGATCAAACAATACAATGTTACTTCCGCCTGGATTCATCGCGCTTGGATACCGTATACCATCAAAGCCAGCACGGCGAACGGCATCCGTCAAATTCTGAGATGGAAGATATGTAGTGTCGTCGTCGCTTCTTCGAAGTGGTGTCTCCAGATCCCGGGCAAACGCCTCAAATAATGCCTGCGTCTCGACTGCCATCCGCAAATCGTTATCAGTAAATGGATTAATTGCGGGTCTTGACATTACCAAATCTAAAAGCTTCAGATCGCGTTTTGCCTTGAACCGACCGAGTGAAACAAAGAAGCCTTGCGCAGGCCTAACTTCGGCGACTGCAGTTGCATCTTGGTCGGCGCAATACAAGACGACCTGATCCTTCCTATTTGCTCGCCCCGTGGATGCTTTAGGAGGAGCGCCAATTTCACCGTCGCGATACGGCTCCTCAGCGCTACTGAACCCACCACGTCTTACCGTGTTGAATCCGGGACGTGCACGGTAGAGATTGATTCCTGATCTGAGCGTGTTCGCGATTCTGTTAAGCGTGCCTTTTCCAATTCTAAAAGGTTTTGCCTTGCCGTGCCGTACCATGACTTCTTGCTTGTGCTCATCCCACGCATCGATAAGCTTGTAGTCAGCCACGCCTTGGCGTGAGGTGTACAACTCCAACGAGTCGAATACCTCGAGTACGCCTTTTTTGTCGTTTCTCCATTCTGAGTCCGTATAGCGAGCGTCGAGTATCGCTTCAAGCAAGTCCATACGACGATCATTCGACGACAGCCTCTCGGAAAAGACGCTCCAGTCCTCATCAATCAACCAATCCAAGGGTTCACCTACTTCAAGGGGATCCTCGACATTCGGATTAAAGTTGTCTGGACCGACGGGCGAATAAATACCCATCAAATTCGCGAAATAAGGCGACAACGTGCTCACCTCGATTAATGCAACATCCTGCGAACCACAAAATTCGCATGGTCCGGTTTCACGTGAGTGTCTGGTAAGGTACTGCGACAGCCAAGGATGGTCGAAACATTGTACGCAACACAGCGGGCCGTACCGAGGAATGGGATCGGCAACCGGAGGTGTGAGTGAAAAACACTTACCCATAACGCGAGGTTAAACCCTTCCATGACGCTAATCCAGTCTTAAGTTGATTTCGGTTTCTAGCATAGGCACGCGGGCATTGGCACCCATCGAGAATTGCCGATCTTATTCGACATTAATGGTTACTCGTGGTAAAAGTCGGTGCAGTCCGGCTGTTATTGTATTGATCAGCCACTTGCGCAGCATTCTCAACTCTAACCGCAACAGAGGAATGCAGCTTCAACGAGATTGAGGGTACACAACTCAGCCTTCTGACAGGCTAGTCCTGTCACGTCAAAATGAAAAGAGAGATCAAGACTGTTAACGGTACACCGAATAAGCGGATGTACTGGTCCATAATCAGCGACTACAGTCTGAATACAGCAATCTGCGAGCTCGTCGACAACGCCTTGGATATTTGGCTGAAGGGCGAGCAGAAAACACACCTGAAGATAAACATCAACGTCGACGTCCTAGGACAGGTTATTACCATCTTGGACTGTGCCGGCGGCGTCGCGGCCGAGGATCATCAAATGCTAATTAGCCCGGGCGCAAGCAACAATGATCCTGAAGCTCAAATCATCGGCCTCTTTGGCGTCGGCAGCAAACGCGCAGTCGTTGCGCTGGCTCGGGATGTAAAGATTTATTCGCGCCATAAGGACAATCAGTCATATGAGATCGACATCTACGAAGAGTGGCTGAAGAGCGACTCTTGGGAGTTGCCGGTTTATGAGATCGAAGATCTTGAAGAAAACACAACACAAATCGAGTTGACGAAGCTTAGAATCCACCCTTCGGCAGAAGATGTAACGACTTTGAAAACTCATCTGTCGGAGACCTATGCATTCTTCTTAAAGAAATCGAACTTCGAGATGGTCGTAAATGATGAACCGTTAGCTGCCGTCGAATTCGATTCCTGGGCATATCCACCCAGCTTTGAGCCAAGGTGCTACCTTTTCGAAGTCATCACTGAAGATGGTGGAAAAGTCGGTGTCGAAATCAACGCTGGGTTAATTCGGGAGAAAGAGCCCGGCCGAGAAGACTATGGGGTTTATTTCTATTGCAATGAGAGACTTATTGCTAAGGAGATAAAAGAAAAGGAAGTGGGCTACATTTCAGCACATGCAGGCATTCCGCATTCCGACGCATCACTTGCTCGAGTCATCGTTAAGCTCTACGGACCGGCGCGTTTGATGCCCTGGAATAGCAGTAAGTCCGCGATCAATTTCGGTCATCACATATTCAAAGGCTTGCGGGATTTCCTAATACCAGTCGTCTCAGACTACTCCTCGCTGTCGAGGCGGTTTAAAGGGAACTGGGAGGAAGAAGTATTCAAGTATAGTTCGGGCGAAATGCAGTACGTTGACATTCAGGACATAGCCAAGGTGAAGCGCTCGTATTTGCCACCTTTGCCTCGGGTAAGAAAGCACCTAATCGATCACCTGCGCGCTCAAAACAAACAAGTACTCCAACAGAAACCCTGGACACTCGGATTGCTTGAAGCCATCGCTGCGGTTGACATAATTCGACGGCAGAGACTTCAAACTAAAAACCGCATTGCCTTGCTTCTTTTGGATAGCTGCTTTGAGATCGCCCTAAAGGAGTATATTGCTCACACAGACAATCTTAATCTGGGCAAGAGAACATTGGGAGAAGTTTTCAAGAATCGAGACGAGGTAATAAAGGTAGTTCGACAAAGGATTGCGCTTGACAACACAACTGTGACCAAAATTAAGCATTATTACGAGTTGCGGAACAAGTTGGTACATGAGAAAGCTACTCAGGATGTTACGGACGATGACATTTCAAACTATCTGACAACTGTCCAAAATACGCTTACTTCGCTATTCGGGCTGACCTTTTAGCAAGTAGTTTTACAGCCAGGCGCGGGGACGAGCGAACTCAAATTGAAGTAGAAGGGCGAAAGAAACATCATGGCATCCATTGCAAAGCGATTAGGTAGCGTTCCACAAATGTTATTGAATGCCGGCTTCATATTTGCTCTCGTACTTGCCGGAGTTTGTCTTCTTGTCACTGCGATCTATTTGTACACGTTTCTTAGAGGAATGACGACCGGAATTGATCCAATTGTACAAGCGTTAGAGAAGAGTCCGACCCCAGGTTCGCTTGAAGTCATAATTAACGGAAGACTCGTAATGGCGCGTCTCTCGCTCCTATCTTGTGGGATCTTCGTGGGGATCTCATTCGGGTTCCTAGGGTTCGCTTTGTGTCTTCTTGGAGTCAAGGAGTCTACTGATGTTGATCTCGAGACTGATACATACAAGGCTAAGTTTGCGAGAATGTCCCCAGGAGTTCTAATTATTATCTGTTCGTCGATTCTGACCGGTTTTTGCGCGACGCGGCAAACGCCCTTCTGGTATGAGAAAACGGTAGAATCTCCTGCTTCTAAACGGGTAGAGGCTAACAGCCCTACGAATAGTGCGGCCGATTCACAGGTAAACGATCAAAGAAATGATCGAAACGCGCCGGATCGCAGCAAAGAGTTTTCGAAGGGAAGGCCTTGATTTGAGTCCATTGCATTGTCCCAATAGTTGGAGATCTTTAAGGTTAACGATTCGTGGCGGAGCTGTTCTCACGATAGTGTTAATAGTAGCAAACTCGATCTTGCCGTCGGGCTTTCAAGCAAATCTTGGAGGCGGGGAGTTTGCGAAGATAGCAAGACTTCACGACCAAGGTTGGGAAGAAAGAGAAAAGGGTAATTCGGAAGCTAGCGAGAGATTGTTTCGGGAGGCTGAACGGAAACTCAAGGAGTATCGCGGTAAGTACATTAAGGATCGAACGAGCCTTCCTTTCCTTCGCGCAACATATGGGTTGGCATACCTTAGCGAATTGGGGAATAGAGACAAAGATGCCCGAAAGTTTTATGAACAGTGTCTTGCGCATTCTTTGATAAGCTCCGCGGCAGCTACATTCGACAAAGTTCCGATATCCCAAGTTGCCACAAAACGACTTGCGGTTATAGAAGGACGCTCACGACAACGATCGAAGTCTTCAGGCGAAGACTACCCGCGAATAAGTATTAGAGGCGGCTCGAAAGGCGAGAAGGATTTACCGGATCGTAGTTCTGATTTGCGGCCCTGAGACCCACTGGAGTTGTGTCAATGTCAACAATCTCACCCAGACATCCCTCGCGCGTTCTTTTTTCAGTTTGTGTTTGTCTTTTCTTGTTCATTCCTTTAGCCGTTTTAGCCCAGCAGCCTAACGTTTCAGGGACACCGCAAAGTGCAGCCAGCATCCAGAATCCTGTAGATCCTGCCTTGGCAAGTTGGCAGGCAAAAGACAAATACTTCTTAACCGTCGCGGCAACTAAGACCGCCGGGCAGGACACCGCCTTGCCGTATGCGAAAGTCGACGGAAATAAGGTAAGCGCAGTCTTACTTGCCAAGGGTTATAAGAAGATCGAAGCGTTGACGGACAAAACCGCCACGCGAGAGAACTTCATTGAAAGTCTAAAACGAATTCGAGTCCTCAAGGAAAACGGACTAGTTATTGTTTACTACAGTGGTCATGGCGCAATCGACCCCGAGGGTAGAGATCTTTGGCTGCAATTGTACGGGCAGCAACACTATGGAGAGTCTCAGGGCTTATCCGTTGGTGAACTTATCCGCATCGCGCGCGGTGGCGTTTACAAAGGCGAGTTAGTTGTCATTATCGATGCTTGTTATAGCGGCCAAGGCGCTTGGACAGAGTCGCTCAGCCTCAATCAAGTGGAGAATACCTTAATCTTCGCGTCCAATTCTCGCACACAGGAGTCCTTCCCTATCGACATTTCCCCCACAGAGACGATAAGTGCCTTCACCTATTATCTGCTGCGGGGACTAACAGACGATTGGGATACCGTAGATGAAAAACACCAAGGTATTGTTTTGTACGAGGACCTCCGAACATACGTTGAGATGAAACTTACGGAACTCTTGGTCAAGAAGGGCCAACCCGAAAAAGAAATGACTCCGGAGATTTCTGGCCAGCCAGGTAAGATTTGGGCAGCCTTCGATCCCAAAAAAGCACAGAACCTGCAAACACTATTAAGACAAGCGCTTGGCTTTCGGAACTACCTAAGGAGTCAGCTTCCCAATGTGCTTCAACCACAAGGGATGCGATCTGCGGTGCCTCCAGCGGTTTCATTGCGTGCACGCGAATTGGCGGAGAGAGTACCTGCTAACGCAGATTCTTATACAAAAGCTCTGAAGGCGATTGCCGAAAACCGTAACGCTGATGCACTCCGCTTATTGGATCAAGCGGAGAAGGACAATGCCGCTGAGCTGACGGACGTTTATCAGGCGCGCGGTAGCGCTAAGATCTATGAAGGACAGTTCTTAGAAGGTAAGGAATGGTATGAAAAAGCACTGAGAGTAAACCGAAAAGAAAATCCTGAATTGTTGGAAGAAGCCAGCATGGTGTTTGTGATGGTCTCGGATCTTAACCGAGCGGAAGCTCTTCTGAAGCAAGCTCTGGAGATCAGAGACAGGGGTCCCAAGGCTGATGTTGTTAGAGCATGGGATCTTATGGGATTGGGGACGCTCAAGTTTATTCAGGGCAAATACAAAGAGGCGGAGAACTATTTACAGGCTGTTCAAGCCATCGACCCGAAAATCTTAGATTCGGAAGATGAGGGACTTAGCATCTTGCCGCGCTTCCTAATGCTCGTTGTCAAGTTCATTCAGGGTGAAATGGCTGATGCCGAAAAACTAGCGGTCGAATTTGCATCGACGCCTCAGACTGAGCTCGACCAGGGCGATCCATTACGCACGGTCGCTCTGTTTATAGTTTCAATCGTCTACAGTGAGACTGGAAGAAAGGCGGACTTTGAGTTAACGGCAGCACGGCTTTTGGAATCCTGGGAGCAAGCAGTTGTTGACGAGGATTTGGAAAAGCTCTCCTTTTACACTGGTTTTGTTCTCGGACTTGGGAGCGGTGGCGTCGATCTCTTCCCATCTGGCTCAAAACTAGCCACACGCCTCGAATCAGTAAGTGAAAAAACTCTTCAACTAGCTAGAAGGAACTCAGGGGCCAGTAGCGCTGAGTTAGCAATGTGTCTAAGTAGTCTGGCTTTTTCACGCTTAATTCAACGAAATTATCCTGAAGCCGAGTCACTATTTGTAGAAGCGATTAATGTATCCCATAAGGCCCTTGGTGAGCATAATTTTTTGGATGTGATTAATGACCACGCGCTGGGGAAACTCTATGAAGACCAAAGGCGGTTTGAAGAGGCCGAGCAAGCATTCAAGAAATCTCTAGCTATGGCCGAGAGTCTTACCGGGCAAACCAGCATTCTGGCGATGATGTCTATCGAGGACTTAGCTGACCTCTACGAGAAGCAAGAGAGATACCAAGAGGCTGTGCCGTACTACGAGCGGGCATGGAAGGCGCAAAGCGTTGAGGGAGAAACTGTTCCAATAAAGTTGTCTGTGCTTTACGGTTTATCTCGAGTTTACGAAAAGCTGGACCGACATGCGGAAGCCGAAAAGCTACTAAAGCAAGCTCTTGCAGGTATTAAAAGCACAAACCGATTACAGGATCCAAGGTTAATGTCGATTCTCGTTAATCTCGGTGAACTTTATTTTGCTCAGGAGAAATACAAGGAAGCTGAACCAAGCTTTCTCAGGGCGGTTTCCATAGAGGAAGACAATCAAAATGAAGAGGCTGCGAATCTCGCTGCGAGTTTGCTCTGGCTGTCAGAAACATATCTAGCAGAGGGGAAGGCTGATGACGCGAATAAGGCATCAAAGAGACTCGCAATCGTATCGGGGAGGCTTGTAACTGGCGACCAGAAAGATGCACTGGCACATGTGCTATTCGAGTTGGGCAATAATCACAAAGAACACAACAAACCCAATGATGCACAGCGTGTCTATCAACAGCTACTCAAATTGTACGACAAGGTGGACGAGAACGTCCGGCCACCAGTTGCTGTCTATCTCTACTCAATTGCCCAGTTTTTCGCCTCCCGACGTCAATATGGTGATGCTGAACGAACCTACCTTAGGACAATATACATTGATGAAAGATCGTACGGGAAGGAAAACATAGAAGTCGCCATCGATTTGGAAGGGCTCGCCGAGTGTTACCGCTTGATGGAGAAATACGACGACGCAATCTCCTTGTATCTTCGCTCTATTCCAATCCGTGAAAAATCACATGATCTGGCTCTCTTGGCGAGAAGCCTTAGTAATCTAGCCTTGATATATATTGACCTAAACAAATATGCCGATGCTGAGCGCTATATAACACGGTCAATTGAAATTCTCGAAAAGAGTTCCGTCGTTGAATCTTGGGCATATGCGGAGTGTCTTGCTCGACTAGCGATTATCAAATATGAGTTAAATAAGAACTATCCTGAATCTGAAAAGCTCCTGCGCAGAGCGCTAACCATCAATCAGCATCTCCCTCAAACAGACCCTTGGACTCTGGCTACGGACTTTCGATTATTGGCAAATGTTTATCGGTTTCAAGGCAAGTACGATGAAGCTGAAAAGGCCTTGTTCCAATCCCGCGAGAACAGCGAAAAGGCTTATGGCCCTCTCAACCTGGGAACGGCAAGAGTACTTTTCAATTTGGTCTTGGTCTATCGTGCCGCAAGCAAAGACTCAAAGGCTGAATCGAGTTTGACTGGGGCTATTGAGCTTAGCAAGAAGTTATCGCCCACAGACCAAGTAGATTTGGCCTCATGGTTAGAATACTACGCCTCTGCTATGCGCTACATGCAACGCGACTCTGAAGCGACAGAACTAGCAGGTTGGGCCAGGGAAGTACGCAAGGCTAGTCAGCGATAGACCTCTGGAAAGCGTATTACCGAAAGAAAGAGCCGAAGAACGTGTAGTGAACCCCTGAAATGAAACATCAAGTTAAGAAAGTTGAAGTTGCGCCAGCGAAGCTTCAAACTCGACCGGTGGCCGGTAGCCGATGGCTGAGTGAAGACGCTTCCGATTGTAAA
>Ga0070699_100002508_pt1 | contig 16487 bp, 14 predicted proteins | sample KBSK1503metaG_FD_65473 | JGI IMG/M metagenome (GOLD analysis project Ga0070699, IMG submission 65473) | Corn, switchgrass and miscanthus rhizosphere microbial communities from Kellogg Biological Station, Michigan, USA - KBS K1-50-3 metaG | ecosystem: Host-associated > Plants > Roots >...
GCCGAACAGCTCCGCGTTGTACGCGATCACCAGCACCGGGCCCGCCACCATGAACGGGATCAGCGTCCAGCCCACCCGGATCACCCCGAACACGCCGAGCACCAGCGCGCCCAGCAGGCCGGCCGCCACCACGGCGACCAGCGCGGCGGACGGGATGGCCGTCCGCAGCGGACGGCCGCGCAGCTCGTCGAGCGCGTGCGCGGCCAGCCCGACCGCAAGGAAGAACGCGAGCACGGTCGCGATCAGGTTGCTGGTCAGCACCTGCGGCGCGAGTGCGGCGCCGATCACCGCGTAGGACAGGTGCCACGCCGTGTACGGCGGGTGCAGCAGCGTCCACCAGTCCCGCCACCGTCCGGGCCGCGCCGCGTAGTAGGCCGGCCGTATTTCCCCGGGGCCCTCCACAACCCCCCCGCTCATGGAGGGCTCCCCGCCCCCCGTACCCCCCGGGTTCCCCACATGACCAGGCCGCCGCCGAGGCTCATCACCCTGGTCCCGACGTCGGTCAGCCCCGCCTTCTCCCACGCCTGCACCGTCCAGGCGACCGGGTACCTGCGGTAGTGCGCGGAGATGTTGGGGCCGAGGAAGCGGCCCACCCGGAACCACTCCCGGCCGCCGAGCAGCAGCCCGCCGGCCGGCAGCACCATCCGGGTGTACGCCCACCACGCTGGATGCCATAGCGGCCCGGCCGGCACGCAGAACTCCAGGCTGGCCATGGTCCCGCCCGGTTTGAGCACGCGGGCCAGCTCGGCCAGCGTGGCCTGCGGGTCCCGCACGTACCTGAGCAGGTAGGTGAAGGTCAGCGCGTCGACGCTGGCGTCGGGGAGGGGCAGCTGCTCGGCCCGTCCGGCCGCCAGCGAAATCCGGTCCCGCATCCCGGCCGCGGCCACCCGGTGCCGCCCCTGGCGCAGCATCGGCTCGGTCAGATCCACCCCCGCCACCCTGGCCCCGCTGCGCGCGGCCAGTTGCAGCGCCACGCCAGCGGTGCCGGACGCGACGTCGAGGATCACGCCGTCCGCCGGGATGACCCTGCCCTGGATCACCCGGCCCGTCATCTCAGCCCGCCACCGCCCGTTCTGCCCGAACGAGAGGAGCTCAGCGAGCCGGTCGTACCGGGCGGGGAGCCCGTCGAACAGATCACGCGCGAAGCCATTGGGGTCGTCGGGCATTGAGAGTCTCCCGGGGCCGGTGCCTATTACCCAACCGTAACGCCACGAGGCGCCGCGCGGTTCAGCTCGGCCCGTTCAGCTCGGCCCTTCAGTTGGGCCATTCAGCTGGGCAGGGCCGCCCTGATCTTCTCCGCGTATGCCTCGGCCGGGTGGGCGTCGTCGTACGGATGCCGCGGCCCGAGCCAGAACCGCAGGCCATCGCGCTTGTTCCGGGGGATCACATGCAGGTGCAGGTGCGGGACGGACTGGCTCACCACGTTGTTGATCAAGACCATCGAGCCGTCGGCGCCCAGGCCGTCCTCCACCGCGCGCTCCAGCCGCTGCGCCGTGGTGAAAAACTCAGGCACCTGTTCGGCCGGCAACTCGCTCAGCAGCCGCACATGCTGCTTCGGCACCAGCAGCGTGTGCCCGCGGAACAGCGGCCGGTGATCGAGGAACGCAACCAGCCGCTCGGTCTCCAAGATGGTCACCGCCGAGTGCTCGCCCCGGATAATGGCACAGAAGGCACAGGTAGCAGGCATCAGCCGAGAGCCTACCGCCGTGCCAGGTCCCGTCCTTCATTTCCCCGAACGGCCTGCCCTCTCGCCCCGGCTCCCGGTCCTGCCCCTGCGGGGTCAGTCCTCCGGCGCGAGCTCGAACCAGACGCAGGTGCCGGCCCGCTCCCGGAGGAATCCCCAGCGCTGCGCGATCTCGTTGACTAGCTGGAAGCCGCGGCCACCCTCATCCTGCCCGGTGGCCTCGCGCCAGTGCGGGAGCCCGCTCCGGCCGTCGTCGATGACGTCCACGTGCACCACCGCACCGCGGCGCATCACCGCGACCGTTACCCAGCCGGCTTCGGTGGCGTGCTGGACCGCATTCGTGACGAGCTCGCAGGTCAGCAGTTCGGCATCGAACGACACAGGGTGGCCGTCTAGGGCCTCCCTGATGAACCGCCGGGCGATCGGCACCTCGTCCGGGCGGCGGCCGAACGTCCGCGTCGCCGTCGCCGGGACCGCGCACTCCACGCTCGGCAGTGCCAGCGTGTCGGCGACCCTGAAGGGGGCAGGGGAGGTGGGTGGGGCACCCGGCATATCGGCCTCCGCATCCTGGGATACTACTGTCCGTACCAACAATGTAACTCTCTGCTGACAGTAGGTCACCTAGGACGCGGGCTGCCGCGGCTAAAACTTCGCCGATATCACTCCGTTACTGGCTCAGGTTGGTGTTCGTGCCCGTAGCGGTGATCCGGAGCCCCTGCTGCGTGATGCTGATGCTCTGGATCTTGACCCCGGCCGGGAGCTTCGGGATGGAGAAGGTGAAGTTGACCAGGTTGCCGAGGACGTCGGCCGGCACCCCGTTGAAGTCGGTGACCTTGACGTTGATCTTGTCGGGGCCGACCTGGGTGACCTTGACCGTGGCGTCGCTGCTGAAGCCCAGGATGTCGACGGTCGCCTTGATCTGGTTCGGACCGTCGGAGGCCAGCGTGATGCCCTGCGGGATGCCCCCCGCCTTGGCCAGCGCCGTGAACGTGACCAGCGCCGACGCGGTGAACTGGTCGACCGTGGCGCTCTTGAGGCCGTGGATGTGCATCCCGTGCAGCGTGGCGGTCAGGCTGGCGATCTCGAGCTGCCCGCCCGGTCCCGCGGTCTCGTTACTCGCGCTGACATCGACCGTGTTGAAGGTACGGGCGGCGAGCTGGGTCAGGAACGGGAAGCCCTGGATGGTCACGCTCGGCTTGCCCGACAGGGCCAGCGACGACTGCATCTGGCTGGCCATCTGGTCCTCGGTGTACGCGTTGGCGGCCCGGTCCCCGCCCACTAGCACCAGGACGATGACGAGCAGGGTGATCCACGGCCACCGGCGCCTGCGCCGGCGCATCCGCGCTGGCGGTCCCTGGTAACCCTGAGCTGCCGGGAAGCTTTGGTTAGCGGGATACGTCTGGGCCCCCGAAGATCCCTGGTAGCCCTGGTTCCCCGGATAGTCCTGATCTTGCTGAAACCCCTGGCCGGGCGGGAACCCCGAGCCGGACGGGAACCCCGAGCCGGACGGGAACCCCGAGCCGGACGGGAACCCCGAGCCGGACGGGAACCCCGAGCCGGACGGGAACCCCGAGCCGGACTGGTTTCCCTGGCTGGGCGTGAAGGTCGGCCCCGCCGGGGATCCCTGGCTCGTCGGATACTGCCGCGTCGCCTGGGAATCCTGGGGGTCCCGGTATCGCTGAGCCCCGGGAGGGTCCTGCGTCCCCTGGTCTTTCTCGGGCTCCTGCTCCTTCTTCGGTGCTTGCGGCTGCTGCCACCACTCGGGGACGGGCTGGGTGGAGTCGGAACTCATGCCGCGCTCCCAACGGTACGGGCCATGATGACCAAATCCCCGCGACGCTTTCCTATGATCATCATTCCCCACCTCTGTGGTGTCATCTAGTTACCCGGGATAGCGGTGAGTCACGTAAAAGCACTTGGCGTGGCTGTGGCTCGGAGTTCGGGCATCCGGGTTTAAGGCCCGGAACCGGACGTTCCAGTATCAGGGTGTCCGCCTCCCAATATGTCAAAACGCACGGTCAACCTGAATCGTTCTCCTGATTCCCGTTTACCCGCGGCGGCCCTACACTTTGTAAGCATGCCACCCGAGCGTTTCGACTGGTCTGACCGTCGCCCGCCGCAGGCCAGTCCGTCCCCAGCCGGACTCGCGCCCGCCGGGCTAGCCGAGGCCGCGCCCCCCGCGCGCGGGGCCGCTAGCCCGCCTGCCCCGCCCGACCTGGAAGTACGGACTAGGCGCTCGGTCCATCAGCTCACCGCCGGAACCACATACCAGATCGGCCGGGACCCCAAGTCCGACATTGTCATGACCGACTCGCGCGTGTCGTGGCGGCACGGGGAGATGCGGGCCGAAGGTGACGGCTGGGTCATAGAAGACCTCGGCAGCACCAACGGAACATTCCTCGGGGCGCAGCGGCTCGACCGGATCGATATCCGCGAGGAATGCGTGGTGCGGCTGGGCAACCCGGACGACGGCCCGGTCCTGCGCTGCGTGCCCCAGGTGGCCGCACCCGCGGCCCCGCCGGCCGCCGCGCCCCCGCCTGACCACCCCGGAACCGCCCTGTCGATGCCTGCCGCGCCGGCCCCGGCCGCCCCGGAGCCCGAGCCGGAACCCGCACCCCGCCGAGACGACTCCGAGTCGTGGTGGCAGTCGGCCCAGGAGCCCGGCCCGGTTTCGCCGCCCGCTGGCGTCCCGTCCCGGCCGCCCGCGGCCGCCGCGCCCGAGCCCGCCCCGCGCGACTACGCCCCGCGGCACGGACCAGGCGCCCCGCCCCAGGACTTCCAGTCGCCCCGGGATTACCAGTCGCCCCGAGATTTCCAGTCGCCTCAGCCTGCCGTCGCACCCCGGCCCGCTGCCCCGGTTCCATCCGCTGCCCCGGCCCAGCCGGCCGCGGCGGCCCAGCCCGAGATGCTGCCGAGCGTGGACCGCAGGCCTACCTCGCGTATGCCGCTGCCGGCCAAGGCCATGCGCATCGGCCGGGTGCCGGACAACGACGTGGTCCTGTCCGATCTCAACGTGTCGCGGCACCACGCCGAGCTGCGCAAGTCACCCACCGGCAGCTACGAGATCGTCGACCTCGGCAGCCACAACGGAACGTTCGTCAACGGCCAGCGGGTCACCAAGCAGGTGCTGACCGAACAGGACCTGGTCAGCATCGGCAGTTCGACGTTCCGGCTCACAGGTGGCGAGCTCAGGCAGTTCGTCGACGAGGGCAACATCACCTTCACCGCCCAGGAACTGGTGGTCAAGGCCGGCAGCAAAGTGCTGCTGGACCACGTCACGTTCCCGATCCCGGAGAAGTGCCTGCTCGGCGTCATCGGCCCCAGCGGCGCGGGCAAGTCCACCCTGCTCGGCGCGCTGACCGGGATGCGCCCCGCGACCACCGGCACGGTGCTCTACGACAACCGCGACCTATACCAGAACTACAACGAGCTCAGGTACCGGATCGGCCTGGTCCCGCAGGAGAGCGTGCTGCACACCCAGCTGACCGCGCGGCGCGCGCTGCAGTACTCAGCCGAGCTCCGGTTCCCCGCGGACACCAAGCCAGCCGAACGGGACGGCCGGGTCGACGAGGTGATGGGCGAGCTGGGCCTGACCAGGCACGCCAACACCCGCGCCGACCGGCTGTCCGGCGGCCAGCTCAAGCGGGTCAACGTGGCGCAGGAACTGCTGACCAAGCCATCGCTGCTGTTCCTGGACGAGCCGACATCGGGTCTGGACCCTGGTCTGGATAAGTCGGTCATGGAGCAGATGCGGGACCTGGCCCACGACGGCCGGACGGTCATCGTCGTCACCCACAGCGTGGACAACCTGGACACCTGCGACCGGCTGCTGGTCCTGGTCCCGGGCGGCCGGATCGCCTACTACGGCCCGCCCGAGGAAGGGCTCGCCTACTTCGGCCAGGCCCGCTGGGCCGAGGTGTTCCAGGCCTTCGAGCGGTACCCGGACCGCGACTGGGCCGCCGAGTACGCCGCGTCCCCCGCCTACGCCCAGTACGTCCTGGGCCAGCGTTCTCAGCCGCCCCAGATGCAGGACGGCCAGGAACTGGCGGCCGCCCCGCCACCGCAGCGGCGCGGCGCGTTCAGCCAGATGGGCACGCTGACCCGGCGGTACGTGCGGGTGATCGCGTCCGACCGCGGCTACCTGACGTTCATGGCCCTGCTGCCCATCCTCCTCGGCGCGCTGATCTCCCAGGTGCCGGCCGGCAAAGGCCTGGCGGGCGCGCCCCGATCCAACCCGGACGCGGGGACCCTGCTGCTGATCATGGTCATCTGCGCGTGCCTGGCCGGCATGGCCAGCTCGGTGCGGGAACTGGTCAAGGAACGCTCGATCCTGACCCGAGAACGGGCGGCCGGCCTGTCGTCGGGCGCGTACCTGGTCTCGAAGCTGCTGGTCCTGGGCGTCATCAGCGCCGCGCAGTCGACCGTGCTGGTGCTGCTCGGCGTGTCCTGGCGGCCGATACACACCCCGGGCGCCTTCCTCACCGCCGTCCCGCTGCTAGAGCTGATCCTGGGCATCGCCCTGCTCGCCGTCGCCTCAATGTGCCTGGGCCTGTTCGTGTCCGCCATGGTCAGCACGTCGGAGAAGGCGATGCCTTTCCTGGTGCTGTTCACCATGGTCCAGGTGGTCCTGTCCGGCTACGTGGTACCGCTGGCCAACAATGCGGGACTCAAGCAGCTCTCGGTGATCGCGCCGTCTCGCTGGGGTCTCGCCGCGGCGGCAAGCACCGTGAACCTCAACCAGATCAGTCAGGCGCCGCCCTTCGACCCGCTGTGGACCCAGACATCGGCGAACTGGCTCCGCGACATGGGCATCATGGCCGGGCTGGCGGTGATCTTCGCGCTGCTCGCATACATCAAGCTGCGCACCCTCGGCCCGCGCCGCCGTAAGTAGGGGGCAGGGGAGGTGGGTGGGGGCCGGGAGTTAACGGCACGGGCTCCGGCGGCACCAGGTCGCCGAGCAGCGCGCGCCGCAGTCCGGTGAGCATGGCCTCGCTGACCTCCAGGCCGTAGGCCAGGAAGCGGCCGAACGACCCGTATTGCCGGTCCGCCTCCTCGAACGCGGCGCCCAGGTAGGTGGGGCTCAGCTCGAGGACGGGCCTGAGCAGCTCAGGGTCGGCCACGATCCCGGTCTTGACCAGGTCGAAGCGGAGCTTCTGGTAGCCGGTGCGGTGGAAGTCGTTGGACAGCAGGTAGTCGCGGAGCACCAGCTCACGCGGCACGCCGAGCGCCGTGAGCACGATGGCGGTCATCCACCCGGCGCGGTCCTTGCCGCCGGTGCAGTGGTAGAGCAGGGGCAGCCGCCCGGGCGAGCACAGCAGCCCCATCGCGGCCCCGAACGCCTCCCGCTGCCTGGCGTCGGCGACGAACCCCCGGTTCATCTCGACCATGAACGAGGCGGCGCGGCCGCCGCCGAGCTCGCGCTGCTGCCGCTCGTGGTCGCCGCTGGCGATGAGCTCGTAGATGGCGCCGAGGTCGCCGCCGCTGACCGGCAGGTGGGCGTATTCGACGGCGAAGGGCAGCTGGTCGTCCCGGCCGAGCAGGACCTCGCCCGGAGTCCTGAAGTCGACTACGGTACGCAGCCCGAGCCGGTCGAGCCGTTCGAGGTCGGAGCGGGTCAGCTGGCTGAGCGAGTCGCCGCGGAACAGCCTGCCGCGGACCACTTCCGGCCCGCCCACGATGCGGTAGCCGCCGATATCCCGCACGTTCACCGCGCCGTCGAGGGCGACGTGACGCGACGGGGCCCGCTCTCCGGTCATCGGACCAGGCCCATAGCGCACCGCCTTACGTCCCCCCAACCACCATAAGAGTAACTCCCGTACGCCATTTCACCAGCATGAATGTCAGCTATTCGGGCTCAGGCCCTAGCGGCCGGCCCGTCCGCAATGACCCGGCCAGCCCGTAGGCTGGCGTGGTGGCTGACCTCAACCTTGCTGACCTCGACCTCAGGGCGCGGGACATGCTCAGGCGCTTGCCGCTGATCGACGGGCACAACGACCTGCCGTGGGCACTGCGCGGGCGGACTGAGGAGAAGGGCGGCGACCTGAGCCAGGTGGTCTTCGACCTGGAGTCGCCGGCCACGACGGTACCGATGACGTCACGGCCCGGCCTGGAGGACGTCTCCACCTACCCGGCCCTGTTCGCCGAGCTACTCCGCCGCGGCTGGACCGAACCGGACTGCGCCGCCCTGGCCGGCGGCAACCTGCTGCGCGCCCTGCGCTCCGCCGAGGCCTTCGCGGCCGACACGGCCGGGTCGGCTGACGCGGCCCGCTAAGCTCACACGCGATGACCTCCGATACCGCCTCCCTCCCGGCCGCGGCATTCCGCGCCGCCGGTGACCTGCGCCTGCTGACCTGGCCCGCCCTGGACGCGTCCGGCGCCGACGCCGCCGTCACCGCGCGCTCCGGCGGGGTGTCGTCCGGGCCCTACGCGACGCTGAACCTGAGCCTGAGCGTGGGCGACGACCCAGGCCGCGTACTGGAGAACCGGCGCCGGCTGGCCGCCGCCTTCGGTGCCGGCCCCGGCGATTTCGTCTTCGCCCGCCAGGTGCACGGCGCCGGGGTCCGTGTCGTCGCCGAGGCCGACCGGGGGTGCGGCGCGTTCTCGCTCGACGACGCCATCGGCAGCGCCGGCGAGGCCGGCGGGGCCGGCGGGGCCGGCGAGGCCGGCGGGGCCGATGCGCTGGTCACCGCCTCAGCGGGGGTGGTACTCGCGATCCTGACCGCGGACTGCGTGCCGATCGTGCTGCACGACCCGGTGGCCGGCGTGCTCGCCTGCGTGCACGCGGGCTGGCGCGGCACCGTGGCCGGGGTGACCGCCGCGGCCCTCGCCGCCATGCAGGGCCTGGGCGCCCGCCCGTCCGACGTCGTCGCCGGGATCGGCCCGGCCGTCGGGGCCGACCGCTATCAGGTCGGTCCTGACGTCCACGAGCCTGTCACCCGGTCGTTCGGCCCGGCCGCGGCGGAGTTCATCCGCCCCGACCCGTCGGCCCCCGGCCGCTGGCTACTCGACCTGCCAGCCGCCAACCGCCGTGCCCTCCGCCAGGCCGGCGTCCCCGGTGCCCGGATCCATGCCGCCGGCATCCCCACCGGCCCCGTCCCCGGCCACTTCTTCAGCGACCGCACCGCGCGCCCCTGCGGCCGCCTCGCCCTGGTCGCCCGGCTGCGGCCCGGCGGTGCGCGATGAGCGCGCCGCGCGGAAGGGTCTTCCGCTACCTCGACTACGCCGTGGACGCCGAGCGCGGGATGCTGACCTGCCGGTACGAGCTGGACGGCCGCGAGTTCACCGAGCGCGTCACGCTGCCGCCCGGCTCCGCCTGGCACACCGAAGCGGCCCGCGCCGCCGCCCGGCTGGTCTTCCTGCTGTCCGGCGTCTCGTACTACAAGACCGCGGCGCCCCCGGTCATCGATTTCGGCGCGACCGCGCTGACCGGGGCCGAGGAAGCCTTCCTCCGCGAGTTCTACCTCCAGGGCCTGGGCGAGTTCGCCTACCGCAACAACCTTGATCTCACCACCCTCCGCCTCGAAGCCCGCCGTGCCCCGGGCCAGCCCTCCGCCCCGCCGGCGGCGTCAGGACCGCGCCGCGCACTCGTCCCGTTCGGCGGCGGGATCGACTCGATCGTGACGGTGGAGCAGGTCCGGCAGCGAGCCGACGTCGCGCTGTTCGTGGTGAACAGGCCCGCCGACCGGTTCGACGCGATCGAGGAGCCGGCCGCGGTGACCGGGCTCCCGGTCGTCCGGGCCGAACGCGAGATCGACCCCCAGCTGCTACGTTCGGCCGAACTCGGCTTTCTCAACGGCCACGTGCCGGTGACCGGCATCCTGTCCGCGATCGCCGTGCTGGCCGCGGTGCTCACCGACAGGGACGCCGTAGTCATGTCCAACGAGTGGTCGGCGTCCGTCCCCACCCTCGAGTATGCCGGCCGCCAGGTCAACCACCAGTTCTCCAAGAGCGAGGGGTTCGAGGCGGCCTTCCGCGGCGTGCTGGCGGATCAGGGTTCCGCCCCAGTGCGGAACCCTGATCTGCCGGACTACTTCTCCTGGCTCAGGGACCGGACCGAGCTGTGGGTGGGGGAGAGGTTCGCGGCGCTCGGGCAGTATCACGCCTCGTTCCGCAGCTGTAACAAAGCTTTTTATACCGAACGGGTGCGGCGATTCGCCCACTGGTGTGGTCAATGCGACAAATGCGTTTTCATAGACCTCATCCTCGCGCCCTTCCTGCCGGCCGAAGCGCTGCGGCGGATATTCGCGGTGGCCGGGGAGCCCTTCGCGGATCCGGCCCTGGGGGCCAACTTCCGGTCCCTGCTCGGCGCGGGCGCCAAGCCGTTCGAGTGCGTCGGCGAGGTCACCGAGTGCCGGGCTGCGGTGCTGCTGGCCGCGCAACGGGACGACCGGGCCGGCGATGATCTGCTGCAGGAACTGGCGGCCGAGGCGGCCGGCTGGCCGGACGCGCCGTCCGAGGCGGAGATCGCCGCGATGTTCCGGCCGGTCGGCCGGAACTTCATCTCGGCCGGTTACCGATGACGGCCCCCAAGCTTTCCTGGTCCGACCTGGCCGGCGCCCATGTCGGTGTCTGGGGCCTGGGCCGGGAAGGCCACGCCAACCTGCGCAAGCTGCTGACCCTGGGCGTTGAGCCGGTCCTGGTCGACGATCAGCCGTCCGGTCCGGTGGAAGGCCGCCCGGTGCTCGCCACCGGCGACGGCGGCCTCGCCGCCCTGCAGCGCTGCGACGTGGTGGTGAAGACGCCCGGCCTGTCCCGGTACCGGCCGGACGTGGCCCGGCTGTCGGCCGCAGGCGTCCCGGTGGTGGGCGGCCTGGGCCTGTGGCTGGCCGAGGCGGATCTGCGGCGCGTCCTGTGCGTGACCGGAACCAAGGGCAAGAGCACCACCTCCTCGCTCACCGGGCACCTCATCGCCGGCCTGGGCTACCGGTGCCTGGTCGGCGGCAACATCGGCGCCGTGCCCTACGACCCGGACAACGCGGGCGACTCCGACTACTGGGTCATCGAGGTATCCAGCTACCAGGCCACCGACCTGCCCTGCTCGCCGCCCGTGGTCGCGGTCACCTCGCTGCACCCGGACCACCTCGACTGGCACGGGGGAGTTGAGCAGTACTACCGGGACAAGCTGTCCGCGTGCTCCCAGCCGGGCGCCGAACTCACCGTGGCCAACGGCGACAGCGGCCTGCTCAGGGAGCGCGCCGCGCTGCTCGGCCCGCGGGTCGAGTGGGTCAGCGAGCGCGACGACCCCGCCGCCACCTGGATGGAGCCGCTCGGCCTGCCTGGCAGGCACAACCGCCGCAACGCGCTCATCGCGCGCCGCTGCCTGATCGCCCTCGGCGTGCCAGGCGCCGCCGATGCCGCCGCGCTGCGCTCGGCGGCGGCCGGCTACCAGCCGCTGCCGAGCCGGCTTACCCCGGTCGGCATGGTCGGCGGCGTCACCTTCGTCGACGACAGCCTGTCCACGAACGTGCTGCCCACCCTGGCCGCGCTGGACGCCTTCCCCGGCCGCCGCGTCGCCCTGATCGTCGGCGGCCACGACCGTGGCATCGACTACGCCCCGCTGGCCGCCGGGCTGGTGGCCCGCGACGCGCCCACCTACGTGCTCACCCTTCCCGACAGCGGCCCCCGCATCCGCGTCCAGCTCGAAGCCGCCGCCTCCCTGAGCGCCTCCACCCCTGCAGCCCCAGCCATCTCGCCGCCCGCCCCCACGCAAGAAGCCGCCCCCGTGCCCACGACGACCGCCTTCGCGGCTGTGACCGACTGTCCGGACCTGGCCGCTGCCGTCGTGGCGGGCTACCGCTGGGCGAAGCCGGACGGCATCGTGCTGTTGTCCCCGGCCGCGCCGAGCTTCGGTCAGTTCAAGGATTACCGTGACCGCGCCGAGGCCTTCGTCCGCGCCGTCCGTGCCCTTTCATGACTACCTAATGGCAGCTAATGGCCGCCGAATCGGACGCCTCACTGATCTCGTCAACCCCACCAGCACCATAGTTCGATCATCAGTACGACGGATATAACTTTTTCCGTGGTGGATTCGGGCTTGGTGGTGAAAATGGGGTCCTATAGTGCACCGGATCAACCGCCAAGCCGTTTTCCTCCAAGATCTTTTTACGATTGAACGCACCACGGCCAGCTTGTGCACCATGGCGCTCACAGGCATCACCGCAGCGAGTCATCGCGCGATGTGGGGTCACCAGGAGCGTAGCGGCGCCATCGGTGCCCGCGCCCAGCCGACGTCAGGCACGCGCCCGGCCCGTTCGGGACTAATTCTTGCTTCCGGTCACCGAACGCAGGCCGGCCGGGAGCTCCGCGTCCCCGAACGAGGTCCCGACCGAAGCCCGCACGCCGTGCCCGGCCAGCAGCGCCGGGAGCCGGGATGTGTCCACGAGCACGTTCTCGTGGTGCTCCTCCCCGCGGCGCCACGCGCCCGCGCCGTCCGGGACGAACGTGGTGATGTCGCGGACGAACCGGTCCGGGGCCGGCGTGGAGAACTCGGTGATGATGACCCAGTCCGCCTCGACCCGGGCGAACGGCGGCTCGCCCACCCTGACCTGGCCGAAATCCAGATCCAGGATGTCGATCGCGAGTATCCCGCCCGGCCGCAGCGCATCGGCCACGGCCGTCAGCGCCGCCTCGACGGCCGCCGCGCCGGGCAGGTAGCTGATCGCGTGCCCGACCGAGACGATCGCGTCCGCGGCGGGCAGCGGATCGCCAGGCAGGGCCAGCAGCCGCAGATCGGCCTCCGGGCCCAGCGTCGCGCGGGCCAGCGCGAGCATGTCGGCCGAGGCGTCGGTGGCGATGACCCGGTGCCCTGCGGCCAGCAGGTGCCGGGTCAGCGCCCCGCTGCCGCAGCCGAATTCCAGGACCAGCCCGCCTCGGACGCCAGACAGCAGCTCCAGGATGCCGGGGGCGCAGCGGTCGGCGTGCAGGCCGTAGCCCTGGTCGTGGATGAACGCCAGGTCGCGCTGGTAGTAGTGCACGCAGGAAACCCCTCAGTCCGTGACCGTGATGCCGAGGTGGCGGGCGAGCAGCGGGGCCAGCCCGACCAGCTGGACGCTGTCGATGGTGGCGCCGCGCAGCGACTGGTACCCGCCGCTGATGCCGAGCTCGGCGCCGCGCAGGTCTACCTCGTGGCAGGTCGCCTTGGTGAAGTCCGCGCGGGCCAGGGTGCAGCCGCCGAAGCTGACCCGGCGCAGCGTGGCGCCGCCGAACTCCGCGTCGCGCAGCACGCAGTCCTCGAAGGTCACCTCGGTCAGCGTGGCGCTGCGGAAGTTGACCGAGTCCAGCTTGCAGCCGCGGAACGTGGCCCGGCGCATCGAGGCGGAGAAGACCTGCACCCCGGCCAGCGCGCAGCCGGCCAGCGTGACGTCTTGCCAGCCGGTTTCGGCCAGGTCGCAGGATACGAACCTGGTCTCGCGCAGGGTGACGTCGGTGAACCGGGCCTTCCGCAGCCGGCCGCCGTCGAAGGTTACGTTGAGAAAAGAACTGTCCATGAAGTGGCAGTGCGCGGCGTCGGCGTCGGCGAACGTGGCGCCGTCGAACAGTACGCTCTCGTAGTCCTCGTCCGGCTCCAGATCGCCATGGTGCGAGGTGAGGTCGGCCGCCATGCGCCCGACCATACCGGCGCGGGCCCTTCATCACCACGCACACCGCGATTGACCCGCCACGTTCGGTCGGCGCGACACTCACCCTGGAGGGCTTCTTCGGCTGGCCCCTGGCGGCGGTGGCGAGCTAGCCGGCCCATAGCTCCTGATCGAAAAGGAACGCATGCCCCATTTCGCGCACAATGAGAAGAACGCCGCGCCTCGCGAGATTCCCGTCATCCTGCTCGACCCGGAGGCGTAACGTCCTTCCTGGCGGCCATGGCGGTCCGCATCCGGACAGTTCCGGCTCATCCCCGAAAGGGGTGCGCATGGATGTAACCGAGCCCGTGGTCCGCACGGCCGCCGGGCAGGTACGCGGGCGGACGGAGAACGGCGTGGCCGTATTCCGCGGTATCCCGTTCGCCCAGCCTCCAGTCGGCGACCTGCGGTTCGCCGCCCCGCAGCCGGCCTGGCCCTGGGATGGCGTGCGCGAGGCGGCCCTGTTCGGGCCGCCCCCGCCGCAGTCCGCGTTCCTGCTCGCGCCGTCGGCGCCGGTCGCGCCCGGCGCCGACCCCGATGACTGGCTGACCGTGAACGTGTTCTCGCCGGATCTCGGCGAGGCCGGGCTCCCGGTCATGGTCTGGATCTACGGCGGCGCCTACCGGTTCGGCGCCTCCAGCCTGGTGGGCTACGACGGCACGACGCTGGCCAGGCAGAACGTGGTGGTGGTGACCTTCAACCACCGGGTCGGCGTCGAAGGCTACGCCTACCTGCCCGGTGTCCCGGCCAACCGGGCGCTGCTCGACCAGGTGGCGGCGCTGCGCTGGGTCCGGGAGAACATCGCCGCGTTCGGCGGCGACCCGGGCCGGGTGACCGTGTTCGGCGAGTCGGCCGGGGCAGGGGCGATCGCGTCGCTGCTGGTCATGCCGGCCGCGGCCGGCCTGTTCCGGCGCGCGATCGCGCAGAGCGTGCCCGGCACGTTCTTCTCGCAGGCGCTGGCCGCCGACGTCACCGCCGCCATCGCCGCCGAGGCCGGGCTGCCCGCGACCACCGAGGCGTTCGCGGCCGCCGACCCGGCCCGGCTGACCGCCGCATCGGACGCGGTGCGCCCGGCCGACCACCGGGACCGGTGGGGGCGAGTGGGCCGCACCGGAGTGCCGTTCTCGCCAGTCGTCGACGGTGAGGTGCTGCCCGCGGCGCCGTGGCAGGCGCTCGCGGCCGGCGCCGGGCGCGCCGTCGACCTGATCGCCGGGCACAACCGGGACGAATACCGGCTGTTCACCGAGCTGAGCGGGCAGCGCGGAAAGATCACCGACGAGGCGGCCGGTGACGTGCTGCGCGGACTCGCGGGCGGCGCGGAAGGCGAGGCCGCCTACCGCACGGCCTATCCCGGCGCGGACGCCGAGGCGCTGTTCGAGCTGGTCAACTCCGACTGGCTGTTCCGGATGCCGACCCTGCACCTGGCCCAGGCGCACGCCGCGGCGGGCGGGGCGACATTCCTCTACCAGGTCAGCTTCGAGTCCTCGCTCGGCGCCTGCCATGCCATCGACGTGCCGCTGGTGTTCGGCGTTTACCAGGGCCTCGGGCAGCTGCTGTTCGGCCCCGAGCCGCCGGCCAGCGCGGTGGCGCTGGGCGACCTGATGCGCTCGGAGTGGGCCGCGTTCGCTGCCGACGGCGACCCCGGCTGGCCGCCGTACTCGGCGGGCCGCCGGCTGACCCGCATCTTCGACGACCCGCCGGACGTCGTCCCCTATCCGGAGCAGGCGTCCATGCACCTGTGGGACCAGCACCGGTTCGGCGTACTCGACCTGCGGACCTGAGGCTCCCCGCCAGCTCACGATAGGCTCCGAGGGTGCCGATATACGCGCTGGGCGAGTACGAGCCGGAGATCCACGAGACCGCCTTCGTCCACCCCGACGCCGTCGTGATCGGCCGGGTGAGCATCGGCCCCGAGGCGTCCGTATGGCCGTGCGCCGTGCTGCGCGGCGACCACGGGCGGATCGAGGTCGGCGCGCGGACGTCGGTGCAGGACGGAACCGTGGTGCACTGCACGCACGACTGGCCGACGCTGATCGGCGCCGACTGCGTGGTCGGGCACAACGCGCACCTGGAAGGCTGCGTGGTGGGGGACGGCTGCCTGATCGGCTCCGGCTCGATCACGCTGAACCGGGTCACGGTCGGGGCCGGCGCGATCGTGGCCGCGGCGTGCCTGGTGCCGGAGGGCTTCGAGGTGCCCCCGGCCGCCTTGGTGGCCGGGGTGCCCGCGAAGATCAAGCGGACCTGGGTGCCGACCGGCCACACCGCGGACTCGGTGCGGACCTACATCGAGTCCGGCCGCGTCCACCGGGCCGGCCTGCGGCGCCTCGACCAGCCGTAATCGTCATGATCGACGGCATGGCGGTCACCGACGCCCACATGCATGTGCCCCGGCTGAGCACGGTGTCGCCCGCGTGGATGCAGTGGGCGGCCGACTTCGGCAAGGATTCCGGCTGGCAGACGGTGTTCGGCCCGGACGGCGACCCGGTCCCGGCCCGGCTCGACGCCATGCTGGAGGCCGAAGGCGTCGACACCGCGCTGCTGTTCGCCGAGTACAGCCCGCGGACGACCGGGATCCAGCCGATCGAGGACCTGCTGCCGCTGCTCGAGCACAACCCGGGCCGGTTCCGCCTGGTGGCGAACGTGAACCCGGCCGTGCACGCCGACCCGGCCGCCGAAGCCGCCCGCCAGCTCGCTCTCGGCGCCGTCGCGGTCAAGCTGCATCCGGTGCACGGCGCGTTCCGTCCCGGCACCGAGGCCCTGTACGCGCTCTACGACCTGTGCGCCGAACGCGGCGTACCGGTGATCGTGCACACCGGCGGCAGCATCTTCCCAGGCTCGGCACCCGAAGCAGGCGACCCCGGGCTGATGCGGCAGGTCATCGCCGACTTTCCCGGGGTCACGTTCGTCCTGGCGCACGGCGGACGGGGCCAGTGGTACGCCGATGCGGCCGAGCTCGCGCTGGCCGGACCCAACGTCTGGCTCGACCTGGCCGGGTTGCCGCCGAAGCGGCTGCCCGACTACTACGCCGGGTTCGATCTGCCCGCGCTCGCCCGCAAGTGGATCTTCGGCACCGACTGGCCCGGAGTCCCCGGCGTGGCCAGGAACGCGCGCGCGATCGCGGCCCTCGGCCTGCCCGGCGACATCCTGGCCGGCGTGCTCAGCGGCCACGCCGCCCAGGTCTACCTGCG
>Ga0070699_100002509_pt1 | contig 16487 bp, 12 predicted proteins | sample KBSK1503metaG_FD_65473 | JGI IMG/M metagenome (GOLD analysis project Ga0070699, IMG submission 65473) | Corn, switchgrass and miscanthus rhizosphere microbial communities from Kellogg Biological Station, Michigan, USA - KBS K1-50-3 metaG | ecosystem: Host-associated > Plants > Roots >...
ATGGCGATGCCGGCGGGCGGTGGTGCGGCGGCAGCCCCCGCCGAGGAGAAGGACTCCTTCACGGTCGTGCTGACCGAGGTGGGCGACAAGAAGATCAACGTCATCAAGGCGGTTCGAGAGGTCACCAGCCTGGGGCTGAAAGAGGCCAAGGACCTGGTGGACGGGGCCCCCAAGACAGTGAAGGAGGGAGTCTCCAAGGCCGAGGCCGAGGAAATCAAGAAGAAGTTCGCCGAGGCCGGGGCCAAGATCGAGCTGAAATAGCGCCGGGACTGTGACTCACCCCCGGGCATGACAGGGATGCCGTCCCGCGTCGCCCAGAGTGTCCCGAAGCGCGCCGCCCACATCTGTAACAACAGGAGCCAACGAAGTGGATCATAACGCCAGCAACAGCTCCCAAAGCGAGCGGCTCAATTTTTCGAAGATCCATACCTCGATCCCCATCCCCAACCTGATCGAGGTGCAGAAGCATTCCTACGAGCGCTTCTTGCAGATGTACACCGCCCCGTCGGACCGGGAGGACACCGGCCTGCAGGCGGTGTTCAAGTCCATCTTCCCGATCTCCGATTTCCGCGGAACATCTTCCCTGGAATTCGAGGAGTATTCCATCGGGAACTGGGAGTGCAAGTGCGGCAAGCTGGAGGGGTTGCAGCACCTCCGCATGGCCTGCTCCAAGTGCAACAAGAAGATTGCCGTCCCCAATCCGAAAGTCTTCAGCGTGCTGTGCCCCGATTGCGGGCACGTGAACGAAAACCGGATTGGCATCTGCGACGTCTGCGGCGACCCGGTCTCCCTGAAATTCAAGTATGACGTGCAGGAGTGCCAGGAGCGGGGGATGACCTATACCGTCCCGCTCAAGGTCAAGATCCGCCTGAAGGTGTTCGAGAAGGACACGGCCACGGGCAACAAGGAGATCCGGGACATCAAGGAGCAGGAAGTCTACTTCGGCGAGATCCCCCTGCTCACGGAAAACGGCACCTTCATCATCAATGGCACCGAGCGGGTCATCGTCAGCCAGCTGCACCGCTCCCCGGGCGTTTTCTTCCAGTCCAACCACAACCGCACGGTATTCATGGCGAAGATCATCCCGTACCGTGGCAGTTGGGTCGAGTTCGAGTACGACGGCAAGGACATCCTCTACGTTCGCATCGACCGGAAGCGCAAATTCCTGGGGACTATTTTCCTCAGGGCGCTGGGGCTGAAGTCCGACGAGGAGATTCTCCGCACCTTCTACCGGGTCGAGCGGCTCTCCCTCGACACCAAGAAAATCCTCTGGGACGTTTCGCCCGGGCTGGCGGGCCGCAAGTCCAAGATCGACATCGTGGATCCCAAGACCGACGAAGTGATCGTGGCCAAGGGGAAGAAAATCCGCCGGGCCATGATCACCCACATGGAGAAGGCCAAGATCCACTCCATTCCCGTGGATCCCGAGGCACTGGAAGGGGCCTACTCCGCGGCCGACATCATCGACATGAAGACCGGCGAAGTGCTCCTCGAGGCCAACCAGCCGTTCACCGAGGCGCTGCTGGTCAAGGTCACGGCGCGGGGCATCGAGGAGGTCCGGCTGTTCTTCCCGGGAGAGGACGAAGTGGGCAACATCCTCTCCGAGACGCTGCGCAAGGACACCATCAAGACGCAGGACGAGGCGCTGGTGGAGATCTATCGGCGCCTGAGGCCGGGCGATCCGCCGACCCTGGAAGGCTCGCGCAATCTGTTCGAAGGGATGTTCTTCGACGCCAACCGGTACGACCTGTCCCGGGTTGGACGGCTGAAGTTCAACACCAAGCTGGAGCTGCCGGAGGTTCCGCTGGACCGCCGCACCCTGTCGCGTGACGATTTCTGCAAAGTCCTCCAGTACCTCTACCGGCTGCGCAAGGGGCTGGGGAGCCTCGACGACATCGACCACCTGGGAAACCGCCGCGTCCGGGCGGTGGGCGAATTGCTGGAGAACCAGTTCCGCATCGGCCTCGTGCGCATGGAGCGCGCCATCAAGGAGAAGATGTCGGTTTACCAGGAAATGACCACGGCGATGCCCCATGACCTGATCAATGCGAAGCCGGTCATGGCGGCCATCCAGGAGTTTTTCGGGTCCTCCCAGCTCTCGCAGTTCATGGATCAGACCAACCCGCTTTCCGAGATCACCCACAAGCGGCGCCTTTCGGCCCTGGGGCCGGGCGGCCTGTCCCGCGAGCGGGCGGGGTTCGAGGTGCGCGACGTCCATCCGACGCACTACGGGCGGATCTGTCCCATCGAAACGCCGGAAGGGCCGAACATCGGGCTCATTTCATCGCTCTCCTGCTACGCCCGGATCAATGAGTACGGATTCATCGAGTCGCCCTACCGGAAGGTGGAGAAAGGGCGGGTCCTCGACTACCACCGGGTGCTGAGCCGCGGCTCCTCCCACCTCGAGGTCAGCCAAGTGGTGGCCGGCGAGGAGAAAGACGAGGAGCTGAAGCGCCTCAAGAAGACCACCGGGAGGAAGATCCGGTTTCCGGAGTTCGAGCCCCATCCCTTCTACCTCACGGCGTGGCAGGAAGACAAGGCCGTCATCGCGCAGGCCAATGCCGAAATCGATCGGGACGGCATGCTGGTGCAGGAACGGGTCTCGGCGAGGGTCGCCGGCGAGTTCAAGCTGGTGCACCGGGACGAGGTCCAGTTCATCGACGTGTCGCCGAAGCAGCTGGTCTCGGTGGCCGCATCGTTGATTCCGTTCCTGGAGAATGACGACGCCAACCGGGCGCTGATGGGATCCAACATGCAGCGCCAGGCGGTCCCGTTGCTGCGGGCCGAATCGCCTTTCGTGGGAACCGGCATGGAGGAGATCACCGCCAAGGACTCGGGGGCCGTGGTGCTGGCCCAGAGGGACGGGGTGGTGGACTACGTGGACTCGCAGCGGGTGATCATCCGCGTGACCCACGACGGCACCATCCACGCCCGCGAGGGAGAGGACTTCGGCGCCGACATCTACAGCCTGACCAAGTTCAAGCGCAGCAACCAGAACACCTGCATCAACCAGAGGCCCATCGTGAAGGGGGGCCAGGAGGTCCGGCGGGGCCAGGTCCTGGCGGACGGGCCGTGCACCGACCGGGGGGAGCTGGCCCTCGGGCGGAACGTACTGGTGGCTTTCATGCCCTGGCGCGGGTACAACTTCGAGGACGCCATCCTGGTGTCCGAAAAGCTCATCACCGACGATTACTTCACCTCCATCCACATCGAGGAATTCGAGATCGAGGCACGGGACACCAAGCTGGGGCCCGAGGAGATCACCCGGGACATTCCCAACGTCAGCGAGGACTTCCTGAAGGATCTGGATGAGAGCGGCATCATCCGCATTGGCGCCAGCGTGAAGCCCGGGGACATCCTGGTGGGGAAGATCACCCCCAAGGGGGAAACCCAGCTCACGCCGGAAGAGAAGCTGCTGCGGGCCATCTTCGGCGAGAAGTCGGGCGACGTGCGCGATGCGTCGCTGACCACCCCTCCGGGCATCGAAGGAACGGTGGTCGACGTGAAGATCTTCTGCCGCAAGGGCGTCGAGAAGGACGGCCGGGCCCTGGCTATCGAGCAGGACCAGATCTCCCGGATGGAGAAAAACCTCAACGACGAGATCCGCATCCTGAAGGAAGAGAACCGCAAGCGCATCACCGAGCTGCTGGAAGGAAAGAAGCTGTCGGCGCCACTGAAGGAAAAGCGGGGCCGCAAGGAGCTGCTGCCCAAGGGCGAGGTGCTCACGGCCGACCTGCTGGCCAGGCTCACCGTCGACGACATGCTCCGGGTGGAAGTGGAGCACAAGAAGGCGGAGCAGATGGAAATCTCCGAGATCGGTGAGCGCACCGAGCGGCGGGTGGAGATTCTCCGCAGGCTCTACGAGGAGAAGATCGCCCAGCTGAAGAAGGGCGACGAGCTGGCGCCGGGCGTCATCAAGATGGTCAAGGCCTACGTGGCCATGAAGCGCAAGCTCAGCGTGGGAGACAAGATGGCGGGGCGCCATGGCAACAAGGGCGTCATCGCCAAGATCCTGCCGATCGAGGACATGCCGCGGCTTCCCGATGGCACTCCGGTGGAAATCGTCCTCAACCCGCTCGGCGTGCCGTCCCGCATGAACGTGGGACAGATTCTCGAGACCCACCTCGGATGGGCCGCGAAAGCCCTGGGGCTCCGCTTCTCGACGCCGGTGTTCGACGGCGCCCGGGAAGGAGAGATCAAGGAGCAGCTGGAGAAGGCGGGGCTGCCGCTTTCCGGCAAGACGGTGCTCTACGACGGAAAGGGGGGCGAGCCCTTCGAGCAGAAAGTGACGGTGGGGTACATCTATATGATGAAGCTCTCGCACCTGGTGGATGACAAGATCCACGCCCGCTCCATCGGACCCTACAGCCTCATCACGCAGCAGCCGCTGGGAGGCAAGGCGCAGTTCGGAGGCCAGCGGTTCGGAGAAATGGAGGTGTGGGCCCTGGAGGCCTATGGCGCCGCACATATCCTGCAGGAGCTGCTCACGGCGAAATCGGACGATGTCTATGGACGAACCAAAATCTACGAGGCCCTGGTGAAGGGGGAGACCACGGTAGAGCCCGGGCTCCCCGAGTCCTTCAACGTGCTCATTCGCGAGCTTCAGAGCCTATGCCTTGATGTGCAACTTCTTAGCGGGGGTGAAAGATGAGCCTGGCGGCCGAGGGAATCCGACCCCTGAGCAAGAGCTCGCCCTTTTCGGATAAAGCGCGGACCATCAACGATTTTGAAGCCATCCGCATCTCCCTGGCTTCGCCGGAGAAGATCCGGTCCTGGTCCTACGGTGAGGTGACCAAGCCGGAGACCATCAACTACCGCACCTTCAAGCCGGAGCGGGACGGTCTCTTCTGCGCGAAGATCTTCGGTCCCACCGTGGACTGGGAGTGCCTGTGCGGCAAGTTCAAGCGGATGAAGCACCGGGGGGTGGTCTGCGACAAGTGCGGCGTGGAAGTCACCCAAAGCAAGGTGCGCCGGGAGCGCATGGGCCACATCGAGCTGGCCTCGCCCGTCTCCCACGTCTGGTTCTTCAAGGGGCTGCCCAGCCGCATCGGGCACCTCCTGGACATCACGCTGCGGGACCTGGAGCGCATTCTCTACTTCGAAGCCTACGTGGTCATCGATCCGGGCAGCGCACCGCTGAAGGAGAAGGAGCTCCTCACCGAAGAGCGCTTCCGCCAGGTGCGTGAGGAGCACGGCATGTCCTTCACCGCCATGATGGGCGCGGAGGCGATCAAGAAGCTCTTGCAGAGGGTCCGGGTCGAGGATCTGGGCGTGGAGATGAGGGAGCGGATGAAGACCGAGACCTCGGCCCAGAAGAAGCTCAAGTACGCCAAGCGGCTCAAGGTCGTCGAAGCGTTCCGGCGATCGGGGAACAAGCCGGAGTGGATGATCCTGGACGTGATTCCGGTCATTCCGCCCGAGCTCCGGCCGCTGGTGCCGCTGGACGGCGGGCGGTTCGCCACCTCCGACCTCAACGATCTCTACCGCCGGGTGATCAACCGGAACAACCGGCTGAAGAAGCTCCTGGAGCTCAAGGCGCCGGAAGTAATCATCCGCAACGAAAAGCGCATGCTCCAGGAGGCCGTGGATGCGTTGTTCGACAACGGCCGCCGGGGAAGAATCCTCCGGGGCACCAACAACCGGCCCCTGAAGTCCCTGTCGGACACCCTCAAGGGAAAGCAGGGGCGCTTCCGCCAGAACCTGCTGGGAAAGCGGGTGGACTACTCCGGCCGCTCGGTCATCGTGGTGGGCCCCGAGCTCAAGCTCAACCAGTGCGGGCTGCCCAAGAAGATGGCGCTGGAGCTGTTCAAGCCGTTCATCTACAACAAGCTCGAGCAGGAGGGTCTGGTTTCCACCATCAAGGCTGCCAAAGAGATGGTGGAGCTGCAGAAGCCGCGGGTGTGGGACTTCCTGGAGGAGGTCATCAAGGAGCACCCGGTCCTGCTGAACCGCGCCCCGACCCTGCACCGCCTGGGCATCCAGGCTTTCGAGCCGGTATTGGTCGAGGGGAAGGCGATCAAGATCCATCCGCTAGTCTGCACGGCGTTCAACGCCGACTTCGACGGAGACCAGATGGCGGTTCACATCCCGCTGTCCCCGAAGGCCCAGATCGAGGCGCAGGTCCTCATGCTCTCCACGCAGAACCTGCTCTCGCCGGCCAACGGTCAGCCGGTCGTGGTGCCGACCCAGGATATCGTGCTGGGAATCTATTTCCTCACCAAGGAGCGCCGCAACGCCAAGGGCGAAGGGAGGATCTTCAGCTCGGTGGACGACGTGCTGCTGGCGCTGGAATCGCGGGAAGTGGATCTTCTGGCCTCGATTCGCCTGCGCTACACCGGCCAGCTCATGGACCTCACGACCGTCTATGACGATCAGGACGTGCTGCACACCGATGTCCAGGAAGTGGAGCGCCAGATCATCAGCACGACCGTGGGGCGGGTCCTGTTCAACGATCACCTCCCCGAGGGGGTGCCCTTCATCAACGGCATCCTGAAGAAGAAGGGGCTGGGCCAGCTGGTGTCCTATTGCTACCTGAGGCTGGGCAGCGAGAAGACCGTCCAGATGGTGGACGAGGTGAAATCGCTCGGCTTCTACTACGCCACCATGGCAGGGGTCTCCATCGGCATCGACGACATGGTGATCCCGGCGAGCAAGCCCCGCCTGGTGGAGGAAGCCCGGCGGGAGCAGATCGCCGTCGAGCAGCAGTACCTTGACGGTGCCATCACCAACGGCGAGCGCTACAACAAGGTGATCGGAATCTGGTCGGAGGTCACCGAGAAAATCTCCGACGAGATGTTCAAGGAGATGGAGAAGATCGACAAGAGCGGCCGGGAATTCAACCCCATTTACATGATGGCCGACTCGGGGGCCCGAGGCTCCAAGCAGCAGATGCGGCAGCTGGCCGGAATGCGCGGTCTGATGGCCAAGCCCTCGGGAGAAATCATCGAGACTCCCATCACCGCCAACTTCCGGGAAGGCCTCAACGTGCTGCAGTACTTCATCTCCACGCACGGCGCCCGCAAGGGTCTGGCGGATACGGCCTTGAAGACCGCCGACTCCGGATACCTGACCCGGCGGTTGGTGGACGTCTGCCAGGACGTGATCATCAACGAGGAAGACTGCCAGACGCTGGATGGCATCTACGTGTCGGCGATCATCGAGGGCGGTGAAGTCATCGAGCCCCTGAGGGACCGCATCGTGGGCCGGGTCGCCATGGAAGACATCGTCGATCCGTTCACCGGTGACCTGATCATCCGCACCAACCAGGAGATCACCGAGGACTACGCCATCCTGATTCAAGCCTCGGGAATCGAGCGCGTCAAGATCCGCTCCGTGCTGACCTGCGAGAGCAAGCGCGGCGTCTGCATCAAGTGCTACGGCCGGAACCTGGCGACCGGACGGATGGTCGAGCTGGGCGAGGCGGTGGGAGTCCTGGCGGCGCAGAGCATCGGCGAGCCGGGAACTCAGCTCACCATGCGGACGTTCCATATCGGTGGAACGGCGAGCCGCGTCTCCGAGCAGTCCACGGTGGAGTCGAAGAACGCCGGGATCGTGCGCTTCATCGGACTGGCGACCGTGCAGAACAAGGACGGGGACCTGGTGGCCATCAACCGCACGGGAATCCTGGTGGTGCAGGACCCCAAGGGGCGCGAGAAGGAGCGCCACGCGGTGGTCTACGGCGCCACGGTAAAGGTCACCGACAGCCAGGAAATCCAGCCTGGAACGCTTCTGCTGGAATGGGATCCCTACACCTTCGCCATCCTCACCGAAGCGGGGGGCGAAGTCGAGTTCAAGGACCTGGTGGAAGGCGTCACCATGAAGGAGGAAGTGGACGAAGTCACCGGCTTCGCCCGCCAGGTGGTGCTCGAGTCGCCGGATGAGAAGCACCAGCCGCAGATTCTGATCCGCCAGGACAAGAAGATCCTGCGCCGCTACCTGCTTCCGTCCCGGGCGCTGCTGATGGTCACCAACGACGCCAAGGTTCACCCGGGGACGATCCTGGCAAAGATTCCGCGGGAAACCACCAAGACGAAGGACATCACCGGCGGACTGCCGCGCGTGGTCGAGCTGTTCGAAGCGCGGCGGCCCAAGGAACCGGCGGTCATCTCGGAAGTGGATGGCACCGTGAAGTACGGCGAGGTGGCCAAGGGAATGCGGAAGATCTTCGTGGTCACCGACGAGGGGGAGAGCCACGAGTACAGCATTCCCAAGGGCGTGCACATCAACATCCAGGAAGGGGAGCGGGTGAAGGCCGGAGAGCCCCTGATCGACGGCCCCATCAATCCGCACGACATCCTCCGGGTGAAGGGGCAGAGCGAACTTCAAGATTACCTGGTGAACGAGATCCAGGAGGTCTACCGGCTCCAGGGCGTCAACATCAACGACAAGCACATCGAGACGGTGGTCCGCCAGATGATGCGCTGGGTGAAGGTGGAGGAGGTCGGCGACACCGACTTCATCATCGAGGAGCAGGTGGACAAGTTCCGCTTTCAGGAGGAGAACGGCCGCGTGCGCGGCCAGGGCTCCGATCCGGCCCGTGGCAGGCCGCTGCTTCTGGGAATCACCAAGGCGTCGCTCTCCACCGAGAGCTTCATCTCGGCGGCCTCGTTCCAGGAGACCACCCGGGTGCTCACGGAGGCCTCCATCAGCGGCAAGGTGGACCATCTCCGGGGCCTCAAGGAAAACGTCATCATGGGCCGCCTGATCCCGGCGGGGACCGGAATGGACCACTATCGGCGCATCACCATCGCGCCCGACGAGCCCCAGGTGGTCGAGGAAGAGCCGGAAATGCCGGAGGAAATCGCCGCCGCGCTTCCGCCTGCCGCGGAGGAGCAATTCCTGTCCGCACGGGGGGATAAGGGAGTTCTCTAACCCCTTGACAGCGTTGGAGTCGTTTGATAGCATCTGCGGGTTTTTTCCCCCAAGCTGATTTTTGTCCAGCCCGGCGGGAACGCCCCCAAACAGCAAGTGACTGGAATTCCAGGAGTTTCGGAGGATTTTTCTTTGCCCACGATCCAGCAGTTGGTCAAGCGCGGTCGGGAGCTGCAGCGCGGTCGCACCAAAAGTCCCGCCCTGCACGCCTCGCCCCAGAAGCGCGGCGTCTGCGTGCGCGTGTTCACCTCCACTCCCAAGAAGCCCAACTCGGCGCTGCGCAAGGTGGCCCGGGTGCGGCTGACGAACGGGATCGAGGTGACGACCTACATCCCGGGAGTGGGGCACAATCTTCAGGAGCACTCGATCGTGCTCATCCGCGGCGGTCGCGTCAAGGATCTCCCGGGCGTGCGCTATCACATCGTGCGGGGCACGCTGGATTCGATGGGTGTCGAGGGACGCAAGAAGAGTCGATCGAAATACGGAGCCAAGCGGCAGAAAGCCGCCGGCTAGAGGACGCGGGCGCGCAGGCGTCCGCTCAAGGAAGCGCTGGAGAATCATGCCGAGAAGGAAAGTCGTCGCTAAGCGGGAAGTCATCCCGGATCCGCTCTTCCAGTCCCAGTTGGTCACCAAGTTCATGAATTGCATCATGGAGCGGGGCAAGAAGAGCACCGCCGAAGGGATTTTCTACGGCGCGATGGAAGTGATTCGGGACCGGACCAAGGACGACCCGGTGAAAGTCCTCAAGAAGGCCGTGGACAACGTGAAACCCATCCTGGAGGTGAAGTCGCGCCGGGTGGGAGGAGCCACGTATCAGGTACCGGTGGAGGTGAACCCCTCGCGCCGGCAGTCCCTGGCCATCCGATGGTTGATCCAGTACAGCTCCGAGCGGGGGTCTGAAAAGACCATGCGCCAAAAGCTGGCGGGGGAGCTCCTGGACGCCGCGCAAATGCGTGGCAACGCCATCAAGAAGAAAGAAGATACCCACAAGATGGCGGAGGCCAACAAGGCCTTCGCCCACTATCGCTGGTAGCCCGGGCTCGAGAGGCCGCATCCTCCGTGGCACGTGAGTGCGGCCCCTTGGCATTGCCCGTTGGTCGACTTTTGAAGAGGCTTTGAAAGTGCCCAGAAATTTCACGCTGGAAAAAACCCGCAACATCGGCATCATGGCGCACATCGATGCCGGAAAGACCACCACCACGGAGCGCATCCTCTACTACACCGGCCGGATCTACAAGATCGGCGAGGTGCACGACGGGACGGCGACCATGGACTGGATGGTGCAGGAGCAGGAGCGGGGAATCACCATCACGTCCGCCGCCACCACCGCCGAGTGGAAAGGGTATCGGGTCAACATCATCGATACTCCCGGCCACGTGGATTTCACCGCGGAGGTGGAGCGCTCCCTGAGGGTCCTGGACGGGGCCATCGGGGTGTTTTGCGCGGTCGGCGGAGTGGAGCCGCAGTCGGAAACGGTATGGCGCCAGGCGGACAAGTACCAGGTGCCGCGGGTCGCCTTCGTGAACAAGATGGACCGGCAGGGCGCGGACTTCGATCGCTGCATCCGGATGATGGTGACCAAGCTCAACGCCCGGCCGGTCCCGATTCAAATTCCGCTGGGTAAAGAGGAAAACTTCCAGGGCGTCATCGATCTCCTGCGCATGAAGGCCTACCGCTGGAAGCCGGGCGGGGCCGATGAGGAGTTCGAGGAAGTCGACATCCCCGCCGACCACCAGAAGGAGGCGGAGGCCGCCCGGGAGAAGCTGGTAGAGGCAGCCTGCGAGGAAAGCGACGAGCTGCTGGCGCGTTATCTGGCCGGGGATAAGCTCGACGAGGCGGAGCTGAAGGCGGCTCTGAGGCGCGGCACGCAGGCGCTGCACTTCACCCTGGTCCTGTGTGGCGCGGCGTTCAAGAACAAGGGGGTACAGCAGCTCCTGGATGCGGTGGTGGACTACCTCCCCTCACCGCTGGATGTGCCTCCCATTATCGGAACCGTCCCGGGGTCGGGCGCACAGGAGAGCCGTCCTCCCGATGACAAGGCTCCGTTCGCCGCCCTGGTTTTCAAAATCATGACCGATCCCTACGTCGGACAGTTGGCCTTCATCCGGGTCTATTCGGGGCGGCTGGAGAGCGGCACCCAGGTGCTCAACGTCAGCCGGGACAAGCGCGAGCGCATCGGCCGGCTGCTGCAGATGCATGCCAACGAGCGGGAGGAGATCAAGGAAGTCTACGCGGGAGACATCGCCGCCTGCGTCGGGCTGAAGAACGTCACCACGGGTGAGACGATTTGCGCGGAGAATGCCCCGGTCCTTTTGGAGCCCATGGATTTTCCCGAGCCGGTCATCGCCGTGGCCATCGAGCCCAAGACCAAGGCGGACCAGGAAAAGCTGGGGGGCGCGCTCGCCAAGCTCGCCCAGGAGGATCCCACCTTCAAGATCAACACGGATCCCGACACGGCCCAGACCATCATCTCGGGAATGGGGGAGCTGCACCTGGAGATCATCACCGACCGGCTGGTGCGTGAGTTCAACGTGGGAGTCAATGTCGGCAAGCCCCAGGTGGCCTACAAGGAAACCATTCGCAACAAGGCCAAGGCCGAAGGGAAATACATCAAGCAGACGGGTGGCCGCGGGCAGTACGGTCACGTGAAGATCGAGATCGAGCCGACCCCGCCCGGCGGCGGTTTCATCTTCGAGAACGATATCGTCGGCGGCTCGATCCCGAGGGAGTACATCAAGCCGGTGGAAACCGGAATCCGCGAGGCCATGCAGCACGGAGTTCTGGCGGGCTTCGAGATGCGCGACATCAAGGTCAGCCTGGTGGATGGCTCGTATCACGAGGTCGACTCCTCGGAGATGGCTTTCAAGATCGCCGGCTCCATGGCCTTCAAGGAAGGCGCCGCCCGGGCTCGCCCGGTGCTGCTGGAGCCGGTCATGGCGGTGGAGGTGGTGGTTCCCGAGCAGTACATGGGCGACGTGATCGGGGATTTGAATTCACGCCGGGGGAGAGTGGAGCACATGGAGGCCAGAGCCGGCACCCAGATCATCACCTCCAGGGTTCCCCTGGCCGCGATGTTCGGATATGCCACAGATTTGCGATCCCGGACCCAGGGCCGCGCGACCTACACCATGCATTTCAGCCATTACGACGAGACCCCGAAGAACATCAGCGAAGAGGTCATCGCGCGGATTCAGGGAGCCGCCAACACCTAGACCCGGTTAGGCAGGATGCTTGGTCCCGGCGACTACGGACCCAGGAAGGAGCAGGATGTCCAAGGAAAAATTCGATCGATCGAAACCGCACGTGAACGTGGGAACCATCGGTCACGTGGACCATGGAAAGACGACGCTGACCTCGGCCATCACCATGGTCATGGCGAAGCAGTTTCCCAAGGTGGTGGTGCGGTCGTTCGACAGCATCGATAACGCTCCGGAAGAGCGTGAGCGCGGCATCACGATCGCCACGGCGCACGTGGAGTACGAGACGGTCAAAAGGCACTATGCGCACGTCGACTGCCCGGGTCACGCGGACTACGTGAAGAACATGATCACGGGAGCGGCGCAGATGGACGGGGCGATCCTGGTGGTGAGCGCGGCGGACGGTCCGATGCCGCAGACGCGCGAGCACATCCTGCTGGCCCGCCAGGTGGGGGTGCCGAAGATCGTGGTGGCGCTGAACAAAGTGGACGCGGTGGACGACAAGGAGCTGCTGGACCTGGTGGAGCTGGAGGTGCGGGAGCTTCTGAAGGCCTACAAGTTCCCCGGGGACGAGCTTCCGGTGGTGAAGATCTCGGCGCTGAAGGCGATGCAGGGGGACGAAGAGGCGCAGCGCGGGATCGTGGCGCTGATGGACGCGGTGGACACCTACATTCCGATTCCGGAGCGTCCGATCGACAAGCCGTTCCAGATGCCGATCGAGGACGTGTTTTCCATCTCGGGCCGCGGGACGGTGGTGACGGGCCGGGTGGAGCAGGGGAAGGTGAAGGTCGGGGAAGAGATCGAGATCGTCGGGATCCGTCCGACGCAGAAGAAGGTGGTCACCGGCGTGGAGATGTTCAAGAAGCTGCTGGACGAGGGAATGGCCGGGGACAACATCGGAGTGCTGCTGCGCGGGACGGAGCGCACGGACGTGGAGCGCGGCCAGGTGGTGGCGAAGCCGGGAAGCATCACGCCGCATACGAAGTTCAAGGCGGAGGTGTACATCCTGACGAAGGAAGAGGGAGGCCGGCACACGCCGTTCTTCAACGGCTACCGTCCGCAGTTCTACTTCCGGACGACGGACGTGACGGGAGTGTCGACGCTGCCCGAAGGGGTGGAGATGGTGATGCCGGGGGACAACGTGGCGCTGAGCATCGAGCTGATCACCCCGATCGCCATGGACAAGGGATTGCGTTTCGCCATCCGGGAAGGGGGTCGGACCGTGGGCGCCGGCACCGTCACCGAGATCCTGGCATAGCGGCGAGGGAAGGAATCGGACATGCGGGACAACATCACCCTGGAGTGCTCGACCTGCAAGCGGCGGAACTACACCTCGAGCAAGAACAAGAAGAAGACGACCGGCAAGCTCGAAATGAAGAAGTTCTGCAGCCACTGCAGGCACCACACGATGCACAAGGAAACCAAGTGAGGCGGGGATCGCCTCACGCACAGGCCAGTAGCTCGAATGGCTAGAGCGCCGGTCTCCAAAACCGGATGTTGGGGGTTCGAGTCCCTCCTGGCCTGCCAACGCTTGACTCCCCGCTTCGGGGAATTTTGAGGAAGGGCGCAAAGCCATGAAGGACTGGTTCCGAAAGGTTCGGCAGTTCCTTTCGGAGGTGATGGTGGAGCTCAAGCGCACCACCTGGCCCAGCCGGAAGGAGGTCCAGGGAACCACGCTGGTGGTCATCGTCACGGTTTTCGTCTTCGCCGTGTTTCTCTTTGCGGTGGATTACGTTCTGAGTCGGGGCGTGACCAAGATCTTCGAAGTCTTCAGGTAAACGCCGGGGAGAATTCAAACGCTCATGGCCAAGCAGTGGTACATCGTGCACACCTACTCGGGGTACGAGGGCAAGGTCCGGGAGTCCCTGAAGCAGCGCGTGGATGCTCTGGGGATGAACGAAGTGATCGGCGAAATCCTCATACCCACCGAGGACGTGGTGGAGATGCGCAGCGGGGAGAAAATCATCAGCAAGAAGAAGTTTTTCCCTGGCTACGTCCTGATCAACATGGAGATGTCCGACAACGCCTGGCACGTGGTGAAGAACACCCCGAAGGTCACGGGGTTCGTGGGCATGGGCACCAAGCCCACGCCGCTCACCCAGGAAGAGGTCGACCGCATCATCAACCAGGTTTCGGTGGCCGCGGAAAAACCGAAGCCGAAGTTCCAGTTTCAGCGCGGTGAGCAGGTGCGCATCATCGACGGACCGTTCACGAACTTCCAGGGAGTCGTGGATGACGTGAACAACGACCGCGCGACCCTGAAGGTGATGGTCACCATCTTCGGCCGCGCCACCCCCGTGGAACTCGATTTTCTGAAAGTGGAAAAGCTCTAGCCGGCTGTCAAACCGGGGTATTGCTTCGGAAGGGACGCATTCATGGCCAAGAAGATTCAGGGTTACATCAAGCTGCAGATTCCCGCGGGCAAAGCGACGCCGGCCCCGCCGGTGGGCCCCGCCCTGGGGCAGCAGGGCGTGAACATCATGGACTTCTGCAAGGCATTCAACGCCAAAACCGCCAAGCAGGAAGGCCTGATCATCCCGGTGGTCATCACCGTTTACGTGGACCGGAGCTATTCCTTCATCACCAAGACGCCGCCGGCGGCCATTCTCCTGAAGAAAGTGGCGGGGCTGGCCAAGGGCTCCGGAACACCGAAGAAGGAAACCGTGGGAAAGGTTACTCGGGCGCAGGTGGAGGAGATCGCCAGGACGAAGCTCCCGGATTTGAACTGCGACTCTCTGGAAGCGGCGGTGAACACCGTGATGGGTACCGCGCGCAGCATGGGAATCGAGATCGTTTAGAGCGGAGAGATCATGGCAAAGCACGGCAAGAAATACTCGGCGGCAAAGAAATCGGTGGAAGTCAGACCCTACACGCTGGATGAGGCCGTTCCCCTGGCCAAGCGCCTCAAGCCGTCCCAGTTCGACGAGAGCATGGAGATCGCGTTCCTTCTGGGCGTGGATCCCAAGCATGCCGATCAGATGGTGCGGGGCACGGTGGTCCTTCCCCACGGAACGGGAAAATCCAAGAGGGTCCTGGCAATCGCCTCCGGTGAAAAGATCGCCGAGGCCGAAAAGGCGGGGGCCGATTTCGCCGGCGGAATGGAGATGGTCCAGAAGATCCAGGAAGGCTGGACCGATTTCGACGCGGTGGTGGCCACGCCGGACACCATGAAGGAGGTCGGCAAGCTCGGGAAAATCCTGGGCCCCAAGGGCCTCATGCCCAATCCGAAGGTCGGCACCGTGACCTTCGAGGTGGGGAAGGCCATCCAGGAGATCAAGGCGGGGAAAGTGGAGTTCCGGGTGGACAAGACCTCCATCGTCCACAGTGTCTTCGGCAAGAGCTCGTTCGACGAGAAGAAGCTCCTGGAGAACGCCCGCACCCTGGTGACGGCGATCCTGAGAGCCAAACCCCCGACCGCCAAGGGACGCTACCTCAGGAGCGTGCACATCTCGAGCACCATGGGACCCAGCATCACGCTCGACACCGCCGCCCTGGAAGCTCTGGTGTAGCTCCGGCGAAAGACAGCATCGGTCGATTAAGGAGAAGCCAGTGGAACGAGGGATGAAGGAACAGCATGTCGAAAGCCTCCGGAAGGAGCTGGAGGGGGTGAAGAGCGCTTTCCTCTTCGGATACCGAGGCCTCACCGTGAATCAGGTGACGGACCTTCGGTCCCGGATCCGGAAGACGTCCTCCACTTACAAGGTCCTCAAGAACCGTCTCGCCGCCCGGGCCTTGGAGGCTACTGCGCTCGCTCCGTTGCGCGAGCATCTGAAGGGACCGCTGGCCCTGACGTTTCATCCTCACGAACCCGTGGCGCTGGCCAAGGTCCTCAGCGAGTTCGCCAAAGAGAATCCCGCGCTGGAGTTCAAGGCGGGGTTGATGGATGGGAAGGCTCTCGCGGCGTCGGATTTGCAGGCCCTGGCGACGCTCCCCTCGAGGGAAGTCCTGATTGCCCAGCTGCTGGGGCAGATGACTTCACCCCTCGCTTCCTTCCAGCGGGTTCTGCTGGCACCCATGAGAGATTTTGCGAGCGTCTTGGATCAAATCGCCTCAAAGAAGAAGGCCGATTGAGGTTGAAGTCGTTCCCCGCCGAAGCTCCGGCCGGACTGGCCGGAAGCTGGTGGGGGCGGAGTCGAATCGAATAACGGAACGGGGCTCAAACTGGAGGAAACCATGCCCGCAATCACCAAGGACGACGTCAAGAATTACCTGAAAGAAGCCCCCATGCTGGAAATAGCTCAGCTGGTCAAGGAGATTGAGACTGAGTTCGGAGTCTCGGCCGCTGCCGCCATGCCCATGATGGCGATGCCGGCGGGCGGTGGTGCGGCGGCAGCCCCCGCCGAGGAGAAGGACTCCTTCACGGTCGTGCTGACCGAGGTGGGCGACAAGAAGATCAACGTCATCAAGGCGGTTCGAGAG
>Ga0070699_100002510_pt1 | contig 16484 bp, 21 predicted proteins | sample KBSK1503metaG_FD_65473 | JGI IMG/M metagenome (GOLD analysis project Ga0070699, IMG submission 65473) | Corn, switchgrass and miscanthus rhizosphere microbial communities from Kellogg Biological Station, Michigan, USA - KBS K1-50-3 metaG | ecosystem: Host-associated > Plants > Roots >...
CCCGACATGTCCCCCGCCACCTCTTACCCCGTGCCACCATTCCACCGAAAGTTACTTCCCGTGATCCGGCCGCAACGCGGCGTACCCGCGCTTTGTCCGGACTATGCGCTCGCTCTCATGGAGCGTCTCGGTTCGCGCACCGCGTTCACCTTCGATCGGCACTTCGAGCAAATCGGCCTCGTCCACGAGATTGCCGACGACGCGCTGGCGCGCGCGAAAGGAGATCGGCGCCGAGATGGCGGAGATGCCTCCGCTGGCCATGGGGTTGGCGAAGCGCGCGGTGTACGAGGGCTTCGATACGCACCTGCAGGCCGGCCTGCGCATCGAGGACTCGGCGTTCCTCGAGACGATGATGTCGGACGACGGCCTGGCGGCGATGAAGACCTACATCGCGCAGCCGCACGAGAAGCGCCGCGCGTGGCTCGAGCGGCCGGTGGCCCCCGAGTACAAGGGTCGCTGAGTCTCTCACTTTGCTCTTACTGGAGCGGGCGGGACCCGCCCACCTGCGCGGCGACGCCCGCGGCATGGGGCCCGATCTTGCGGCTAAGGGCCCGCCGGCGTAGGTTACATGTAACCGGAGGACCCGTATCATGCCGTCCGTATCGAAGCGCAGGTCTCGCAATCGAACGCCCGTCCCGTCGCGCCAGAAGGTGCAGGCGCATCGTGAGCGGCTGCGCGCCCAGGGCCTTCGGCCGATCCAGATCTGGGTGCCCGATACGCGGTCACCGAGGTTCGCCGCGCAGGCGTCGCGGCAGTCGCGGCTCGTCGCGTCGAGCCCGCACGCCTCGAAGGATCAGGCCTTCATCGACGCCTTGTCGACGGGGGTCGATGAGTGAAGCGCGGCGAGATATGGACCGCTGCCGGCGGCAAGGACTACACCGACAAGCCGCGTCCGATCGTGATCCTGCAGGATGATCGGTTCGACGCGACCAGCTCGATCACAATCTGCACCTTCACGAGCGATCCGACCGACGCCCCGCTGTTCCGCCTCGTCGTCGAACCGAGCGAGGCGAACGGGCTCGAGACGGCCTCTCGGCTGATGGTCGACAAGATCACGACGATACCCAAGGCGAAGCTCGGGAAGCGCATCGGCAGGCTCGCGGACAGCGACGTGGTGCGTTTGAACCGTGCCGTGTTGATCTTCCTCGGCCTCGCGGGATGAGTGTTCAGTCGAGCCCGTTCAGGCGCGCCGGACTCCTCCGGATGCGCGGTGACGGAAACGGCACGGTGCGCGACCTGGCCGATGCGCGACGTCTCTTCGTACAGATGGGCGCGACCGGCTGGGACGACTACGCGAGGTCGATCGAGGCATGAGCAAAGCGTTCACGAAAGAACCGGACGGTGACGACGACGACCACGATCTCGCCGCCGACGCCGCCTTGCCTGGCGGCTTCACGAACTACATCACGCCGGCCGGGCACAAGCGGCTGAACGACGAGCTCGCGCGCCTCTGGCAGGTCGACCGGCCGAAGCTCGTCGACACGATCGCATGGGCGGCCAGCAACGGCGATCGCTCGGAGAACGGCGACTACATCTACGGCAAGCGGAAGCTGCGCGAGATCGACCGTCGCATCCGATTCCTATCCAAGCGCCTCGACAGCGCGCTCGTGGTGGATAATGCCGGCAAGGCCCACGAACGGGTCTACTTCGGGGCCACGGTCACGGTGGCCGACCAATCTGGCGGCGAACGCACCGTGAGCATCGTGGGCGTCGACGAGCTCGATCCCGGCCGCGGGCGCGTCTCGTGGGTCTCGCCCATCGCGACGGCGCTCCTGAAGGCGCAGGTCGGCGACGTCGTCACGATGCGAACGCCCCGCGGCACCGAAGAGCTCGAGGTCCTCGCGATCCGCTACGACGAGCTGCCCTGAGATCCACGCCAAGCGCTGCCCCTCCTGCAACCACGACAACCGGTCCGACCGCCGCTTGTGCACGGAGTGCGGCACCAAACTGGCCGTGGGATGTCCCTCCTGCGGCGCCCCGATCGAGGCCGGCGAGAAATTCTGCGGCGGCTGCGGCGCGGCGCTGACGACCGGCCGTGGGGCACCGACGACGCCGTCGCCAGCCACCCATGCGCCGCGCCTCCACGCCGACAAGATCCGCCAGGCGAAAGCCACGGTCGAGGGTGAGCGGAAGCAGGTCACCGTCCTCTTCGCCGACGTGAAGGGCTCGATGGACCTCGCGGAGCAGATGGATCCGGAGGCGTGGTCGGCGATCAACTCCGGGGCGGTCGTGGGGTGACTGCGCCCGAGGTCATTGCTCCCGTGGTCGGGCGGAGTATAGTCAGCAGTATACCCACAACTAAACAAGCAAGGATCGATCGATGGGGAAGCCGCTGATGCTGCAGGAAGCCGACGCCGAGCGTATCGAGTCGCTCAAGAAACGGCTGCGGGCGCGCACCAAGATAGAGGTCGTACGCTCGGCGCTCGATCTGCTCGAACGCGAGGCGGAGCGCGCCGAGCGGGTGGCGAGGTGGCGCAGGGCGGCCGGAGTGGTAGCCCGCGAAAGCCGCGCGGCGCTGCGCGCCTTCCGCCCGCACAGCCGCTTACGCCGGCTCGACTGATGCCGGTCGTTCCCCGGCGCTGGCACGTCTATGTCGTGGCGCTCGATCCGCGCGTGGGGACGAAGCCCGGCAAGCAGCGCCCCTGCCTCGTCATTCAGCCGACGGAGTTCGGCGAAGCCGGATTGCCGAGTACCGCGGTGTTGCCGCTGACGACCAGGATCGTTCGCGAGGATGTCTTCCCGCTGCGCGTGCGAATTCCGGCCGGTGTCTGCGGCCTGACGCGTGACAGTGACGTCCTCATCGACCAGATGCTGGCCTGGGACAACGATCTGTTCCGCCGCGACCTCGGTCCTGCGCCCGAGGCCGTGCGGGATGAAGTGCGGCGAGCGTTGCTGGAGTTCCTCGATCTGCTCTGAACTGCAAGGACATGATCTCTTCGCTGACGTAGAAGGGAGAATTGATGCCTGACCTCACCCCGTACACGCCCCAATCCGTCTTCGCTCACGACGACGGCGACCATCACTGCGTGCCGCAGGTGCTGATCGCGCCGTCGAGATACGTCCAGGGCAGCGGAACCCTGGAGCATCTCGGACGCTATCTGTCCCTCGTGCCGAGCCGACGCGCGGCGGTTCTCCTTTCGGCGGGCGGCCGGCATCGCGACGGCGCGCGGCTCTCGAAGAGCCTTGGGAGCGCTGGAGTCGGCGCCGAGATGGTCACCTTCGGGGGCGAGTGCTCCCTGGAAGAAGTCGAGCGCGTGGCGGCCCTCCTCCGGACCCGCACACCCGCGGTCGACTGCCTGGTCGCGGTCGGCGGAGGAAAATGCGTCGATGCCGGCAAGGCGATCGCGTGGCGCCTGGCCATTCCGGCGGTCATCTGCCCGTCGCTCGCTTCCAATGATGCGCCCTGCTCGGCGGTCTCCGTGATGTACACGCCGGAGGGGGCATGGGCGGGCATCGAGTTCTTTCGCGAGAGTCCCGCGCTGGTCGTCGTCGACACGCGGGTCGTGGCCGAGGCGCCGGTACGCTACCTCGTCGCGGGCATGGGCGATGCGATGGCCACGTGGTACGAGGCGCGCACCTGTCTCCAGAATCCCGAGGGGCGCACCGTCCTCGGGGCGCGGCCCACGCTGGCCGCCAACGCGCTCGGCGAGCTGTGCGCCAACACCCTGTTCGAGCACGGCATCGCGGCGGTGACCGCGGTGCAGCGCCGGGAAGTGACGGACGCCCTCGAGCGCGTCGTCGAAGCCAATACGCTGCTCAGCGGCATCGGGTTCGAGAGCGGCGGCGTGGCCGGTGCACACGCCGTCGCGCAGGGTCTCACCGTGATCCCTGCCGTGGCGAGGGACTATCTGCATGGGGAGATGGTCGCGATGGGTCTCCTCACGCAGCTCGTCTTCGAGAGCCGTGATGCCGAGGCCAGGCGGGTCGCCGAGTTCTTTGCCGCGGTCGGTCTGCCGATCCACCTCGGACAGCTGTCGCTCGGCGCCGACGATGGCAGGCAGCTTCGCAGCGTGATGGAGACGGCGTTGACGCTTCCGTTCGTGGGAAACGAGCCCCTCCCCGTCACCGTGGACGGCCTGCTGACCGCGTCTCGACGAGCGGATGGACTGGGAAGGCAAGTGGCTCAGGCGACGGGTGAGGCAGCCTACCGCGCGCTGCATGGCTAGGGCTCTCCCGCACGGGCACGAGCCGGCGATTCGGGATCGCAGACCTTCGCGGCGACGGCTGCGTGCCGTTCCATCTCTGAATCGCACGTTTTCCGCACGTTCGGGGTTGCGGGGGAGGGTGCGGGGCTGGTAAGTGCTCGACTTCGTTACATGCGCCCGTAGCTCAGCTGGATAGAGCGTCAGGCTTCGAACCTGCAGGTCCCCCGTTCGAGTCGGGGCGGGCGCGCTAGAAGGTCAAGCAGTTAGCGCTCCTCCTGCCGCCCGGAATCGCCCAACTGTGCGCAAAACGCGCGCCGTCGTCCCGCCGGCCGTCTGACTGGCCGAGCGGTTACGCGCGGCCCGGGAAAGCCGGAGATGGAAGCCGGAAATCTACACCGGCTATTCGATCAGGACCTTGGTCGCCCGCCGCTTGGTGAGCGTCCGCTCGGCGACCCGGTGCGGGTAGCTCTCGCCTTGGAGCGAGATGATGTCGCCGTGGTGGACGAGACGATTGATGAGGGCCATCGCGGAGCCGGCGTTGTGGTGACCTGCGAAGACCTGACTACTGATTCGCGCACGCTGCCAGGCAGGTGTCGAAGCTCGTCCGGCACTGGAAGAGGGTAGTGGACGGGCATTTCTTGCAGGCGAAAAAGGCCGCCGTCGTCTCGGAAATACAGGTTGCATCACCATCGCACCGGATACCGGCGTTGCTCCACTCGTTCTGACAGGCGGAGCAACCCAAGGTCTTCGGAATCTCACACGCGATGTCCGTGTTCTCGCAGGTCGCCGCACAGATGATGCCCGGCCCGGGCGCGAAGCAATGGGCGAACGCCACATAGTACTGCTCCTGACAGGTCGACACGGACGCCGTACAGGCCGCTTTGGCAGCGAGGGCCTGCTCAATGCATGCCGTGGTGGCAGCGCTGAACGACGGGAGCGGAGGAAGAGTCGTCGTCGTGGTTGTCACCGTGGTGGTCGTCGTCTTGGGAGGCTTGAGCGTCGTGGTGGTGGTCGTCTTCCCTGGTTTCAGCGTCGTCGTGGTGGACGAGGTCGTCGTTGGGTGCATCAGTGTCGTCGTGGTCGTGGTAGTGCCCGACGACTGCACGGCGGAGTCGCATTCCAGTGTGAGCAGGTCCACATCGGTGCGCCGGGCCGCGGTGGCTCGAAGCTGGAAGGTCCGGCGGACGGGCTTGGCGCCTGTGCCCGTCGACGCGGGAACCGTCAGGTTGACGAGCGGGCTGCAGTGATTCAGACCGACGGAACCCCCGGCGGGCGTGATGACCTTCCCGCCGCGCACGACTTCGATCCCCACCGCGCCCACGCTCTGCTCGATGGCGAGCGCGTTGGAGCGGTCGAGGGCCGCCCCTTTGGCCGCGGCACTCGGGCTCACTACCTCGATGCTGGTCACAGCCGCTGGCGCACAGTGCGGGTAGCGCGGGTCGGCATTGCCGAAGCAGAACGACACGCCGAAGGTGCACTGCCCGTCGGTCTTGCCGTCCCGGTCACACGCCGGGTCTCCGTCCGAACACGCAAGCATCGGTACGACCGCGGTCTGCTTCGCATTGAGCGTCGGCGGTCCGTTCGGATTGAATTCCAGCAGGCAGTCGTTTGTGGCCGTGCCGCCGCCGGCCAGGCATCGGCCCGGTGCCGGCGCCGTACACTCGCACGCGTCGCCGACCCCGTTGCCGTTCGCATCCGTCTGAGCGGGATTGTAGACGTCGGGGCAGTTGTCGATATTGTCCGGAACGCCGTCCCCGTCGCGATCAGCGAGGGCTCCGCCCCGACACGTTCCCGCGACACAGGCATCGTTCGGGGTGCTCGCGTCGCCATCGTCGCACGGCGTACCGTCGGGCAGCAGCGGGTTCGAGCAGGCAGCGGTACCCGGATCGCAGATTCGTGGTCCGTGGCACTGGTCCATCGCCCCGCAGACGATCGCCTCGCCGCTGGTGCAGACGCCGCCCTGGCACGAGTCAGCACGAGTGCACGCGTTGTGGTCGTCGCAGGCGCTGCCGTCGAACATGGGCGGATTCGAGCAGACGCCAGTCGCGGGATTGCAAGTGCCAGCGCCGTGGCATTGGTCGGCCGCGGTGCAGATGACGGCGTTGGTCCCCGTGCAGCTTCCACCCTTGCAGACGTCCATTCGCGTGCATGCGTTGCCGTCGTCGCAGGCAGTTCCATCCGCCTTCGGCTGCGGCGTGCACTCGCCGTTTGCTTCGTCGCAGGCCCCGTCGTTGCAGGCGTTGCCAGCACCCGAGCAATCGCGCGGCGTACCCTGGCAGCGCCCGTCGCGGCAGGCGTCGGCGACGGTGCAGAAGAGACCATCGTCGCACGGCGCCGCATTCGGAGTGTGCTGGCAGGCGCCCCGGCCATCGCACGCTTCGTCGGTGCAGACATTTCCGTCATCCGGACACGGGCTCCCTGCCGCCTCGAACCGGCAGCTCGCAGAGCAGCAATCGCCATTCACGGTGTTGCCGTCGTCGCAGTCCTCGCCGGCATCCACGGTGCCGTTGCCGCAGAGGCCGTCCGAAAGGTTCGGACAGATGCGGACACACGCCGCGAAGGCAGCCACGCATTTGTCCTCGAGCGGCGTCATCTGCTGGACGCAGGCGGCTTTGCACGCGAGGTACGCGGTTTCAGCGGCACTCCCACAGCTGGCGTCCGCAGGGTTGCAGAGGCGCAGAGCAGCGCTCTTCGCCGAACCACAAGTCCCGACGCACGCCTTGTGGGCGCTTTGCACGGGATTCTCGCACGTCCCCCGTGCAGTCCAGCAGTCGGTCGCGCACGCAACGCCCGCGCCCCGCGCGAAGCAGTTGGCGTATGCCGACAGATACTGGGCTTTGCACTGCGGCGCGGGTAGGTTCGCGCCGCACGCGTTCAGGTTCGCCGCTGCCTGCTTGAGGCACGCAGCCGTCGTCGAGTTGAAAATGGACGTAGTCGACGAGCTCGTCGCAGCCCAGGCGTTCGCCGCGAGCAACGCGAGGCTCAGGAGGACGGCGACAAAGCGGCCGGTCACCGGCGCGAGAGGGCATGTGGTGGTAGGGCGACGGGGGTGGTTGCTGGCCATGGTGGGAAGCGTAGCGCGCTCCACCCTGTAACTCACGATCTAACTGCCTTTTGGCTCACCTCGGATTAGGAAAAGTTCGTGCACGCACACGCGCGGCGGGGACGAGCGCGCCAGCAACGGCGTTAGCGGGGTCGTCGCGTTTGCCAGGCTCGCGGGAGGTGGGGCAAAAAGACACGGCCGTGCATGGCTTGCTTAGGCTTACAAGCATGTTAGCGCACCAACATGTCCCACGAGGAGTGTGGCAAAAGGCGACCAGGCCGCACATGAGGTGAAATCATTCACCATGGAGTCCGTCACAGCGCCGTTCGCACGGCGCGTGCCGCATGGAATGCGCAAGCGAGCGATGACGGCGCATCACGTGCGCTCCGAGGTGCGCACCAGCAGGCGGCGCTGCGCGATGGTGCATAAGTGCAGCTCGAATCCATTCCGTGAAGTCGCAGCTGCCGAAGTTCATGAGGCCACGACGCTCAGGGAGCGCCTTCCCCGCGTCTTTCCGCGCGAATCGCCCTGCTCCGAAGACTGGAGAGATCACCGAAGTCGCTGCCCGTCGCGAGGCAGGGTAGGGATTGGCTACCACCTTTGATGGAAAGCTCTTGTCGTGCGCGATGGCATTGCGCTTGCTGCGAGCAACGCACTGAGAAGAACATGGGGGGACAACGAAGGAGGGAATCATGATTCGACGGATACCGGTGACACTCGCAGCTGGTCTCGCCACGGGAGTCCTGCTGCTTGCCGGGGGCGCCCAGGCAGCGTTCAGCCCTGCGACAGCTGCCTGCATCAAGCAGGCGATTTCGGCCCGGAAGGCGTGCGTGCTGACCGCGTCGTCGGCCACGTGCAAGACGGAGTTCGAGACGGCGTATGCCAACTGCTTTGCCGCCGGCGCGGGCGTGGATTGCGCGACGGCGTGCGAGGGGAGTCGGGCGGCGTGCGAGGATCCCGTGCAGGTGGCCGAGCGCTCCTGCGTACACAGCTGTGGTGCCACACTGGCCCCGGCGGTGAAGGCGTGCAACGGTGACCTAACGTGCGTGACGACCGCGAAGGCCGCCTTCTCCGCGTGCAAGAAGAGCTGCGCGCAACAGGCCGTGCCGGGCATTCTCCAGTGCCGCAGCGCCTTCGGCACGTGCATCGCGCAGTGCCCGAACCTGTAGGCGACGTCGTCGAGGAAACCGCCTGCCCGCTGGTCCACTACCGGAACGGATCCGGAAGTGACCGCGGGCAGGCGGAGCCATGCGTCCACGTGCCGCGGCTGGAGCCCGTCTTTTCCTGGCAGCCCTCGGCCTCATGCCTCGTCGGATGCACGCGGGCAGACCCAGGCCATCCACTCCGCGTCGGGGAGCGCGTGACGCCAGGCGTGGTCGTCGGCGAACACCACCGGCTTCATGAGCCACGGAAGGCCTCGTTACGGAAGGCCGGCAGGCTGACAAGACCGTGATCCGGGCGAGAGAAGGCGCTCGACGTCAACCCGTTCGTTGGTCGGCAATCAGCGGCGCAGCGTACATCTCCCGTTCTACGGCTACCTGTTCGCCTACTTCTGGAGCGGGATGCGCCCGTCCGAGGTGTCGGGCTTGAAGTGGTCCCACGTTGACCTCGCTCACGAGACCGCGCGCGTGCGGCACCGGTATCGTGGGCGGCTCTACGGCAAGAAGCTCAAGACGAAGAACGCCAAGCGCACGGTGGAGCTACACCCGACGCTATGCGCGATCCTCCGCCAGATGCGTCCGGCGAAGCTGCACCCGCACGGCTTCGTGTTCACGAACCTGCGTGGCGAGCCGATCCGACCGGGTGCCTTCTCCGAGTTGTGGTACGACGCGCTCCGCGTCCTCGACCCGCCCATCCGTCCGCGCGGGCTCTATCAGACCAAGCATACCCTCTGCTCGCTCACCGTCTCATCGGGGGATCTCAACAAGCTCCTGTGGCTGGAGAAGCAGACCGGCGAGCCGTGGGAGACACTGCGGCGGCACTACGCGACGTTCTTCCCGACGCCACCCGAAGAGCGAACGACGTTCCGCGATCTCGATCCGAGCCTCGCGAAGGTCGCCAAAGGCTGAATCGACGTCCTCGCGCGAGTGAGAGGGCGGCCTTGACGTGCCATGTCAGAACTGACATAAGGGTTCGTGGCGGCCCGCGATGGCAAGCCCCTCGCCTGGCTGGGCGGCGAGATCAAGACACCGCCCTTCTCGAAGGACGCACGAATCGAGGCGGGCGTCCTCTTGCGGCGGCTCCAAAAGGGCGAGGTGTTGACGATGCCGCAGTCGGAGACGATGCCGGAGATCGGACCACGCTGTCACCAACTGCGCATCCGGGATGCGGATCACCTCCGGCGGATCGTGTACCGGACGGACCCGGACGCCATCGTCATCGCGGAAGTGTTTGATAAGAAGAGGGGGAAGACCCCGAAGCACGTCATTGACGTGTGCAAGCGCCGCCTTCGGCAGTACGACGAAGCGAGGGATGGACGATGACGGAGAAGCAGAAGAAGCGGCTTGAGGCTGCTGGCTGGCGGTTCGGCTCGGCAGCAGAATTCCTTGGACTCACCGCCGACGAGGCGGAACTCGTCGAGATCAAGCTCGCCCTGGCACGGACGCTGCGCCGTTGCAGGGAAGCCCTGCGGCTCTCTCAGGAGCGGCTCGCAAAGGTGCTTCGATCAAGCCAATCGCGTATCGCGAAGATGGAGGCCGCTGACTCGAGCGTCACGGTGGACCTGCTCATGCACGCGCTCGTCAGTCTCGGCGTTCACCGGGATGCGCTGGGCCGAATCATCGGCGTTCGGCGGGTGGAGGACGCGGAGCGGGTGAGCATTCGGCCTCACCTGCCGGCGGCGACGCTCAAGGAACTCCGCGCCTGAAGCGCCGAAGACGTCCGGCGAATCCCAGACTCCGTCCGCAGTTCGGTGGCTCACCCGGCACGATGGTGCAAAGCTTCAGCGCCGAGCGCGACGTACTGGCCTCAAACCCGACAAATTGGACCGGTTTCAGTATCGTACCGGTCCATTTCTGCTAAGTACCTGAAAACACAGCATTCCGCGGCGTCTGCCAGTTCCGCCATCCCGGCGCAGTCGACCGCCCATCAATTCATGTCGCTGCGTTCGCAGCCGATCCGCATTTCGAATCCGAGCGTGCCCCGAGGGTGTGCCCCTGATAACTCGTGCGCCTCAAAACCACCACCAAGCGCCGGCCGGGTATGCGCGACGCGAGGTGGGAACGGTAAGGACGTCCACTACCACTGAAGTGGACGTCGAACATCCGTCGCCGGCACGCCGAACTCGTTCCGCAACCGTCGCGGCGGGGGCGACCTCGTTACGGAAGGCGGGCAGGCTGCGAGGTGCGATTGGCGTAACTCGGTAAGCTGACGCGGAAAGCGCAGGACGGTGAGAAGTGACGAGGGATTGCTCATTCGTCCGGATCCGGCTTCGAACCTGCAGGTCGGGTGTTCGACTCACCCCGGGCGCGCTGAGCGGGACCGGTACTTCTATGTGCTCGATGGGCCTTCGAAGGCCTCGACGGTGCCCGGACTGTGCCCCAACGATGGTGCTGAAGTCCGGGCACTACGGATGTGCTCCGCCGCCTCGAGAGCGTCGATACCGAAGTCTGCGCTTGTAAGCTGATTCTCCGAGGAGCTGTTCTTCGAGCTTCTTCCAGCGGACCTTCTGAAGCGTTCTCGCGCATTGGCGTGAGGCTCACGGCCGTGGGAACGGGACGCATCAGTGTGTGAGTCGGCGACGCCGCCCGATCCGTTCCCTTCACGACGCTGCGTATTTTCGCCGGTTCACGGTATTGCGGCTCAGGTCGCCGAGAAGGAGTGGTCAGACCCGCGTGAAGGCATGCGCGCCCTCGTGCGTACACGCGCGGAAGACGGAGGCGGTCATGACCACCGCGACTCGGCGTTCGTCGTTGAAGGCAGGCACGAGATGACACGACTTCGGCGGAACCTGCTGACCGCCTGCTTCCTCTGCGCCTCCGTGCCCGCCACACCATGGGTCTCGGCCGGGGCGACGGTCGCCGTGAGGCGCGGCCGTAGCTACGGCTCGCGGATCTTCCCGGACAACGCCTTCACCGTCGCAGACGCGAGCCAGCTGACGGGGCGGCGCATCGACTTCCGCCAGGGTATCGACTATCCGAACATCGGAGGCGTCGTGCAGCCGTCCTGCACCAGCGCCGATTTCTCGATCTGCGACGCTTTCGCCCAACTCAACAAGCTTGACGGGTTCGACCTACAGCCGCGGGTATTCGTGCCGTTCACCGGTGCGATCGACCTCGGATCCGTGAACACCTCAGACTTCTTCATCAGCACGGACGAGGGCGCCTTTTTCAGCGGTCTGCGCCAGCTCACCTTCGACCCGGCCACGAACACCTTGGCCGGAATCAGCGACGCCTTCCTCAGCGAGAACGCCTCCTACCGTATCCACGTCACCAACGGCATCCTCGACAAGGCTGGCCATCACGTCAGGGCGTGCGCCGGAGCGTGCGTGGTCCAGTTCACGACTCGAACGGCTACTGGCGAGCTCGTGCGCATCCGCCAATCGATGGACCTTCCCCTGTCCAACGGCGCCAACGCCTACGTGCTGGCGGGATTTCGCGACGCATCGACGTCGACCGCGAGCCGCAAGCTCACGTTCACCCAGAACGGCGTGAACGACGTCTTCCTGGCGGCGAGCGTCGAGCCGTCGCTCGTAGATCCGCTCAACGGAATCGTCCGCACCGACCAGGTGAAGGTGGATCAGACCGCCGCCGGAGCCTTTCAGTCGACGGCGGTGCCCAACCTGATCCCGCCCGGCAGCGCGGGGTACTATGCATTCGGCAGCTTCCTCTCGCCTCGATACCAATTCGCCTCGGCCTCGGGCCAACAAGACAATCCGTACGGCGTCGGCGACGGCTTCACCGATGGGGAGATCCCGCCGGTCCGCTCGACCCAGACGCCCGTCCCATTCGGGGCTGACAGGATCGGCGTCATCGCCGTGACGCCCGACCCGGCGCGGTTCCCGCCACCCTGGCCCGCGGCGATCTATGGACCCGGATTCACGCGCAGCGACTACGATATCTTCGTCACCGCCGACTACAACGCCTCGCTCGGAATCGTCACCCTGGCCACGAGCCCCTCCGGGCACGGCTTCGGGCCGCTGAGCACGACGACGGTGACTGCCAACGGCACGCCCACGACGTTCCTCAGCTACGGGCGCGGACGCGACCTCGATGGTGACGGTGTCATCGGTGACGGCCTGAACGACGGCGTCGGACCGACGGGCCACGTTCAGCCGGACGGGAGCAAGCTGCCCTCGCGCAAGCCGATCGAAGGGCTGGAGTCGGGGCTCGTCCAGACCGTCGTCGACAACATGGCCCTGGGACGCGCCCTCCAGGCCGGCCTCGACATCCCCGGAATCGGGACCAACCTCGTCGACCCTTCGAAGGTCATGTACTACGGGCTCAGCTTCGGCGGGATCTACGGGACGATGCTGATGGGCACCGACCCGCTCTTCCATCAGGGCCTGCTCAACGTGCCCGGAGGCCCCATCGTCGACATCGCGCGGCTGTCGAGCTTCCGCGGCGACCTCGCCGCCGCGCTCGCGATCTCCAGGCCGAGCTTCCTCAACGGTGGTCCCGGGCGGGACGGCTTCACCGAGGACCTGCCGCTCCGCGTCGATCCGCCTCAAGTCATCACGCACCCGGGCGCCGCGGCGCTCCAGGAGCTGTTCGCGAACACCAATTGGTACGATCGCAAAGGGAGCCCGGAGACGTTCGCTCCGCACATCCGGCTGCAACCCGATCCCGCGTGGGCTTCAAATCCCAAGAATTTCGTCTTCCAGGTGGCTTACGGAGACGGGACAACGACGGACGTGGCCGGGGGAACGATCGTCCGCGCCGGCGCCTTCTTCGACCGCGTCGTCTTCTACCGGAACGACAAGACACCAACCTACGCATCCGATCCGCACGGATGGCTCGCGGATCCAAGCCTGGCCGGGCGTACGGCGGGGGAGCAGCAGCTCGGCCTCTTCCTGTCCACCGGCGAGCTCGTCAACACCAACCCGGCGTGGCTCGAGGTCCCGATCGCCAATCCGAACAACCTCGAGTGCCTGCACTTCCCGGATCCGCAGACGGGCCAGGGGCAGGTCAGACAGCCATTCCCCGCGAGCGGCGACTGTCCTCCGCCGTCCTCCGACGGTTGACGCATAGCGTCTGAGGCGACGGTCGCGCAGAGCGCCGCGCGTCTGGTCGGCGTCGGCGATCGCGTCGATGAAACCCGGCACGTCGGCGGGACCGCCCGGCACCACGCCATGGAATCTCAGGCGTGACGCCGCGCGGGAGACCCCGACCGCTCGAAGACGAGCACCGCGACCGCCGCCGCGCTGATCAGCGAGATCGTCTTGTCGGCGATCTCGATCACCATCTCCTGCAAGAGGAGCGATCCCGGGACGTCGCCGAGGGCGGTGCGCAGGGCGTCGCGGAAGGCGCGGGTGTCCGGGTCGTCGGGGAGGCCGACCACCAGGTAGAGGATCGCGGTCGCGAGACAAGCGTTGACCAGCCCGGTCAGGACCCCGGCCGTCACGAGACGGAAGGGCCGCTCGATGTCGATCCATCTCGCGCGCTGGAAGAGCCAGGTCGTGTAGGCGACGAGGACGCTGCTCGCCGCCCAGACCCAGGAGCCCGCACCCCATACCGTCGCCGCCATGAGCGCGTTGAAGAGGACGCCACCCCCGATGCCCACCGCGAGGCCGCCGGCGATCACACCCGCCGACGTGGCCCAGCTGTCGAGGAAGAACGGCAGGTGGAGCGCGCCCACGGCGAGCGCCGTCGCCCAGTCGACGAGCGCGACCGCGATCGCGAGCACGGCTAGCCTTCCGGGACTGCTCACGTCCGCCGCCTGGCTCCGGCGTGCAGGCCGACCAGCCGGCCGATGAGTACGGCGATGAAGATGACGCCCACCATCGCTTCGACGATCGCGAGCGAGCGCGCGATCGGGTCGGCGGGGGACATGTCGCCGTAGCCGACCGTCATGAGCGTCATGAAGCTGAAGTACATGAAGTCGCCCGGCCGGAGGGAACCGTTCACGCCGCGAATCGAGCCGGGCCGCAGGAGGTCGAGGAGCCCGTACGCCAGACCCCACACGAACCCGAGCAGGATGTAGACGCTCACCGCGCCGTATATCTCGTCGCCCGTCACCTCGTCGGTCCCGAGCACGTAGTCGAGGATGAGGAGGATCGTGTAGACGTAGAAGACGATCGAGGTGACGAGCGCGGCGCCGCGCACGGCCGGGGTCCCGACGAACACGAACGCCCAGCGCGCCGCGAGCGACGGCATCGCGAGGAGGAGGGCCGTCGCGAGCTGGCGCCGGTTGCGACTCGCGGCGTACGCGCCCGAGAGCCCGATGGCGGTCGAGACGATCACGAGGACGCCGCGCCCGACGAGCCCCTCGTCGAGCAGCGGGAAGAGCACGAGGAGGACGACGAGCGAGGCGAGCAGCGCCCGGAGCCCGCCGCGCATGGTCGCGGGGACGCGGACCTTCATCGCCGAGGAGCCAGGGACGTGCGGGGGGTCACCGCGGACCCCCTAGCGCCGATCGGCCGGGAAACTCAAACCCGGCCCGCTGGCGTCAACAGGTGGCTCCTCTCAGGGTGAGGCCCAGTCCTCGTCGCAGATGCAGGCGGTCTGCTTGCAGCGGATGCAGCGGACAGGCGCGGTTCCCCGTCGTGCCGGCCCGGACGGCCGCGGCGCGATGGGCCAGCTCGAGTCCGACCGGCGGAGCGACCCGATGAGGCACACGGTCCCCCAGCCCACGACGACTCCGGCGACGACCCCGATCGAGAGCCCCGTGAGGACGAAGACGAGAAAGGGGTCGAGCATTCTCATCGGCTGTTCCGCTCTTCGAGAGAGCAACATCGGTGCCCGTCGGCTCGTCCGCGTCCCGCCGGGGCTTTTCGAGGTCGGAGGTCGAGAGTTGGGGGATTCCACGCGGCAACTTGGGGGTTTTCCCCTAGCCCGGGGTTTCGGCCGGCCGCTCTCGTCTGCTAGGGAGCAGCCATGATGCGGGAAAACGCCGAGGACCTGGGCTTCGACTCCGAACGACTCGGGCGCGTCGAGCGTCTGATCGACGCGGACATCGACGCGGCGCGCTACGACGGCGCGGCGATCCGTGTGACGCGGGGCGGCCACGTCGCGCTGTCCGCCAGCCGCGGGCTGGCCGAGCGGACGAGCGGCCGGCAGCTCGACTCGGACGCGGTGTTCACGACGATGTCGGTCGGCAAGCAGTTCACCGTCGCGATCGTTCTGAATCGCGTCGAGCGCGGCGACCTGCGGCTCATGATGCCGGTCTCGGAGCTCATTCCGGAGTTCGGGAACCGCGGCAAGGAGCGGATGACGCTCTTTCATCTCCTCACCCACACGAGCGGCATCACGTCGCGCGTGCCGACCATCCCGCCCGAGGACCTGGTCAGCATCGAGCGACTCGTCGCGTGGGCGTGCAATACGACGCCGGAGTCGTTGCCCGGGGAGCGGGTGAACTACTCGATCGTGGTCGCCCATGCCGTCATGGCGGAGATGGTGCGGCGGGCGGAGGGTGCCAGGCGCTCCTTCGGACAAATCCTCGACGAGGACCTCTTCCGGCCGCTCGGGATGAACGAGACGAGCCTCGGACCCCGCGCGGACCTCGTCCGCCGCCTCTGTCCGGTGGTCGCGCGGTTCACCGAGCCGGGACTCTTCGCCCCCTTCGAGATCGAAGGCATCGGCGCGCTGCTGTCGATGCCCGGGGCCGAGATCCCGGCGGGTGGATTTCTCACCACCATCGGCGACCTCGCCAGGTTCGTCGAGATGCTGCGGCGGGGAGGGGAGCTCGACGGCGCGCGCATCCTGTCGCCCGCGATGCTCGAGTTCGCGACGCGGAACTGGACCGGTGACAAGCCGAACGCGCTCCTCGACTACACCGTGCAGATGCGCGGGTGGGCGCCGTTCCCGGCCTCGCTGGGTCTCGGCTTCTTCGTCCGCGGCGACGGCGTCATCCCTGGGCCGTTCGGCAACCTCTCGAGCCCGCGGACGTTCGGCGGGATCGGCGCGGGATCGACCGCCTTCTGGGTCGACCCGGTGCGCGACCTCGGCTTCTCGTTCCTCTCGACCGGCATCATGGAGGACAGCTTCCACCTCGAGCGCGTGTCGCGGCTCTCGGATGCGGTGATCGCCGCCGTCGTCCGCTGAGCGCAGGGACCGGGTGGCGGCACGATGAAGGTCGGCGTCCTCCAGTTCTTCAGCTGGCCGGAGCGGCGCGTGGCCATCGAGACCGTCTACGACCGG
>Ga0070699_100002512_pt1 | contig 16468 bp, 13 predicted proteins | sample KBSK1503metaG_FD_65473 | JGI IMG/M metagenome (GOLD analysis project Ga0070699, IMG submission 65473) | Corn, switchgrass and miscanthus rhizosphere microbial communities from Kellogg Biological Station, Michigan, USA - KBS K1-50-3 metaG | ecosystem: Host-associated > Plants > Roots >...
CCGGCCTGGGCCTGCTTTCAGCTCGGCATGCTGTGGGGAGAGCTGGTGCCGAAACCGGACCCGGATCGTGCCGCGTGCTGGTATCAGCGCGCCATTGCGTACCTGCCCGGCTACGTGAAGGCGAGGGTACACCTCGCGGAGATCTACGGGAGCCAGGGCCAGGCAGGCGATGCGGAGGTGTTGCTCCTGCCGGCGCTTGGGAGCCTCGATCCGGAGGTCCGGTGGCGTCTTGCCGACGTGCTGGTCGCCCAGGAGAGGTACGAAGAGGCCGCGGCCCAGCTCGACGCCGCGCGGCAGGGCTTCGATGCGCTTCTGGGGAGACACCTGCTCGCCTTTGCCGATCATGCCGCGGAGTTCTACGCCGGCAGCGGCAACAACGCCCCGCGGGCCCTTGAGCTCGCGCGCATCAATGTCACGAATCGTCCGACCCGCCGCGCGATCAAGCAGGCGCATGCGATCGCGGTGAAACAGGCCTATGTCATTCGAGGAGGGAAGCCATGATCAAGGTCAGTGTGATGTATCCCAACAGCCCCGGTGTGCGGTTCGATCACGACTATTACCGGGAGAAGCACCTGCCGCTCATCAAGAGCCGGATGGGTGCCGGCTTGACGTACTACACCATCGACAGGGGGCTGTCGGGCGCGGCGCCGGACGCTCCACCCTCGTATGTGGCCATGTGTCACCTGATGTGCGATTCCCTCAAGACCTACAAGACCTCTTTTGCCCCGTACGCCAAGGAGATCAACGGCGACATCCGCAACTTCACCGGCATCACGCCGGTGGTCTTGATCAGTGAGGTCGTGGTCGAGAACTCCGCGTTGGTGCCAACGTCATGAACGACCTGTTGATGAACGTCCTGGAGGCGCACGGCGGGCTCCCTCGCTGGAACTCGTTCAGCACCGTCCGGGTGCAGATCGTGACCGGCGGCGGCCTGTGGGCCCTCAAGGGCCTCATCCAGGATCCGGCGCCGAGACAGGAGACCGTATCGCTGCGGGAAGAGTTCGCCTCCGTCTCCCAGTTCGGTCAGCCCAACTGGCGCACCAGCTTCCGCCCCCAGCGCGTGGCGATCGAGACGGTGGACGGCGAGGTGGTGCGCGAGCGGGAGAATCCACGGGCAACGTTCTACGGCCACACGATGAACACCCCCTGGGATCCACTTCATCGGGCGTACTTCAATGGCTACGCGCTGTGGACGTACTTGACGACCCCCTTCTTCATGGCGCTGCCCGGTTTCGAGGTCCGCGAGATCGATCCCATCACCGAAGGCAAGGAGGTGTGGCGCGGACTGAGGGCGCGCTTCCCGGGCCAGTATGCCAGTCACTCTCTGGAGCAGGATTTCTACTTCGGCAGCGACTTCCTCCTGCGACGCCACGATTATCAGGTGGAGGTGGCTGGTTCGTTCCTGACTGCGCAGTACGTCGACCAGGTGGTCGAGACCCAGGGTTTGAAGATGCCCACCCGGCGCCGCGCCTACATTCGCGGCCCGGACCAGAAGCCGGTGCGCGACCTCCTCATGGTCGCCATCGATCTCAGCGACTTCTCCTTCACCTGAGGTCTCGCGTGAGATGAGCATGGACGCGACCATGGCGGCGCAAGCCGCCGACACGATCTCGAGCATCTTTGCGCCGGTGTCAACGCCGGCGGCCAAGGAAGCAGATCTGGCCAGGATGGTGCTCTGGCTGAGCGCGGTCGTGTTCGTCGTGGTCGGGGGGCTCATTGCGTACAGCGTGGTACGATATCGGGCTCCGGCCGGGGAACCGGGCTCGGAGCCGCCCCAGGTCTACGGAAGCGCCCAGGTGGAGGCCGCGTGGACCGCGGTGCCGCTCATCATCATCGTCGTTCTCATGCTGGCCACGGGCCGGGTGATTCATGAGGTGCAGGCTGCGCCCCAGCCACCCGACGCGGTCGAGGTGACGGTGGTCGGGCGGCAATGGTGGTGGGAGATCCGGTACCCCAAGCTGGGCGTGATAACCGCGAACGAACTTCATGTACCCGTCAGTGATTCCCTCTCCCGGCGACCGACATTCCTCACGCTCGAGTCCGCCGATGTCGCCCATAGTTTCTGGGTCCCCCGGCTTGCCGGCAAGACCGACCTGATCCCCAATCGGACCAATCACATGTGGGTGGAGCCGCATGAGCCGGGCACCTATCTCGGCGCCTGTGCCGAATACTGCGGGACCCAGCACACCCTCATGCTCTTGCGGGTGGTCGCGGAGACACCGGAGCAGTTTTCCCGTTGGGTGGAACAGCAGCGGCAAACTGCGGCCGCGGCGCCGGCGGACCCGATTGCCGCCGCCGGTCGCCGGGTATTTCTCGGCACGGTTTGCAGCAGCTGCCACACCGTGGCGGGCACGGTTGCAAAAGGGCGGGTCGGGCCGGATCTCACCCATCTCATGTCCCGTGCAACCATCGGAGCCGGTGTCGCACCCAACATCAGGGAGCATCTTCGGGACTGGGTGCGGAACCCCGACAACCTCAAGCGCGGCGTGTTGATGCCGGCGATGCAGATCGACGATAAGTATCTCGATCAGCTCGTCGAGTATCTCCTCACCCTGCGCTGATCGAGCCCACCCATGACGACGACCGGGTTCCCGATTGCAGCCGCCGCCGGAAAGGGCGTGCCCTCCGTCTTCGATCGGCTCTACGAGTGGGTCGTGACCGTTGACCACAAGCGGCTGGGGATCATGTACATCCTCTTCGCGCTCGTGTTCCTGCTGATCGGCGGGATCGAGGCGACGGTGATCCGTCTGCAGCTCGCCGCGGCCAATAATCATCTCGTCTCACCCCATACGTTCAATACCCTGTTCACCATGCACGGGACCACGATGGTCTTCCTGGTGGGGATGCCGATCCTCGCCGGGTTCGCCAACTACCTGGTTCCCCTGCAGATCGGCGCGCGAGACGTCGCATTTCCCCGGGTGAACGCGTTCGGGTTCTGGATTACCTGCTTCGGCGGCTTGCTGCTCAACTCTAGCTTCCTTACCGCGCCCGTCCTCTTCGGCGGGTCCGGCGCGCCGGACGTGGGATGGTTCGGGTATGCCCCGCTGACCGAGAACGCCTTTTCTCCGGGCAACGCGACCGACTACTGGGTCGTTGGCCTCATTCTCGTCGGGTTCGGCAGCATTGCCGGTGCCGTGAACATCGCCACGACGATTCTCACCGGGCGCGCCAGGGGCATGACGCTGGGGCGGATGCCGCTGTTTACCTGGATCACGCTGGTGGTCCAGTGCATGATCCTTGTCGCGGTCTCCCCGCTGACCGCGTCGCTCATCTTGCTGTTCCTGGACCGGGGATTGGGGGCCCACTTCTTCGATCCCCAGGCGGGCGGCTCCGCCCTGCTGTGGCAACACTTCTTCTGGATCTTCGGGCACCCCGAAGTCTATGTGCTCATGCTACCCGGCTTCGGGTTCCTCTCCGAGATCATCCCGGTGTTCTCCCGCAAGGTGATCTTCGGGTACCCCGTGATGGTGGCGGCGACGGTGGCGATCGGTTTCATCAGCATCAGCGTCTGGGCCCACCACATGTTCTCGGTCGGAATGTCCCCGGCTGCGAACACGTTCTTCTCGATCTCGACCGGCCTGGTCGCCGTGCCCACCGGTATCAAACTGTTCAACTGGCTCGCCACGATGTGGGGAGGACGGATCCAGCTGCGGACGCCCATGCTGTTCGCGATCGCCGTCCTGCTGCAGTTCCTGGTTGCGGGGATCACTGGCGTCATGCTTTCGGTCGCCCCGTTTGACTGGCAACTGACCGACAGCTACTTCGTGGTCGCCCACTTCCACTTCGTGCTGGTCGGCAGCCTCCTGTTCGCGATCTTCGGGGCGGTCTACTACTGGTATCCCAAGGCCGTCGGCCGGATGCTGAGCGAGCGCCTCGGAAAGTGGCACTTCTGGCTGTTCCTGATCGGGTTCAACCTCACCTTCATCCCCCAGCATTTCGCCGGCATGCTCGGCATGCCGCGGCGGGTCTACACCTTTCTGCCGGGCCGAGGCCTGGAGATCTGGAACCTGATCTCGTCCATCGGCGTCGCGTTTCAGCTGGCGGGCGGCGCCTGTTTCGTCTGGAACCTGATTCGTGCATACCGGCGCGGGCCGCTCGCCGGCAATGACCCGTGGGACGCCTGGACCCTGGAGTGGGCCATCAGCTCCCCGCCCCCGGCCTACAATTTCGCCGAGCCGCCGGTGGTCAGCAGCCGGCGGCCGCTCTGGGATCTCAAGCATCCCCATGATCCGGACTGGCACTATGAGTGAACGTGGAGAGGGCCGATGACCACGATCCCGCTGCCCCAGCCAGACACGCCGTGGACGCTGCCGCGGCGAGGCCCGGTGGGGATACTGCTGTTCATCCTCGCCGAGAGCTCGATCTTCGCGGTCTTCGTTGCCGCGTACCTCTACTATATCGGCAAGAGCCTGACGGGACCGACGCCACGCGAGGTGCTCGAATTCCCGGTCCTCATGACCGTGTGTCTGCTCTCCAGCAGTGTCACCGTCCACGTGGCGATCCGGGCGCTGCGGCGCGGCGCGACGGCCAGATTCCTGGGCTTCTGGATCGCCACCATCATTCTCGGCGTCGCATTTCTCGCCGGCACTGCTCGCGAGTGGTACCAGCTTATCACCGTGCACCACCTGACCATCCGCACCAACCTGTTCGGCTCCACCTACTATGCGCTGGTGGGACTCCATGCCTCACACGTGATTGCGGGCTTGGTGATGCTCCTCATTGTGGCGGCGTTCGGCCTGGCCGGGCGAGTGCGGCCCGATCATGTCGAGCGGGCCGACGTGATCAGTATCTACTGGCATTTCGTTGACGTCGTCTGGATCGTGGTTGTCACCGTCGTCTACATCATTGGCCGCTGATGGCCGGGAGGCGTTGAGATCATGAGTGATCACGTCGACGAGGGCATCAAGCTCCCGGCTCCGACCGCGTGGCCCATGGTGCTCGCCGGTAGTATTACCCTGCTGGGCGCTGGCTACCTCATGCACCCGATGCTCGCGATCGTCGGGCTGGCCGGCGTGCTCCTGGGCTGCCTCGGGTGGTTCCGCGATGTACTCCCGGTCGAACGGGAGGAGGTCGTACCGCTCGTCGGGAAAGCGCTCAGCGTGCCGGTGTCCCACCGCGGAGTGCTGACGCTGCGAGTGGGAATTGACACCCATCGTATGCAGCTGCCGCTCGAGGTGTATCCCTATTCTGTTGGACTCAAGGCGGGCCTCGCGGGCGGGGTCGCGATGGCGATCGTGGGCTGTCTCGCCGGGCTGCTGACCCACGGCAGCGTCTGGTATCCCATCAACCTCCTGGCGGCCGCGGGCTCGGCCGTGCTCACCCAAGCCACCACCACCCAGCTTGCCCGGTTCAGTCCGGGCGGACTGGTCCTCGCCTCGGTGGCGCACCTGAGCCTGTCGGTCCTGGTTGGGATTCTGTATGCCGCCCTGCTGCCGATCTTCAGCCGGCGCCCGCACCTGACTTCCTGGGCGGTAATACCGGTGCTGATGTCCGGCATCACCTGGGCATTGCTGCGCGCGGTGAATCCGCTGTTGAACGATCGAATCGACTGGGCTTGGTTCATCGCGTCGCAGGTGGTGTTCGGGATAGTCGCCGGGTGGGTCGTGTCCCGTTCCGAGCCTGTCGCGGTCGCGCAATCTCTGCCGCTGGCGTTGCGGGCAGGGCTTGAGGTCAGCGGACTGCCTCACCAGCCGCACGGACGGGACTCGCAGTGACCGCCTTCCCGGGATCGGACACCTAGCCGATGCTGATGCACGTTGATTTGACCCTCGAATGGATGGGGCCGGCCGCCGGACTGGTCAGCCTCACCGCGGCCGCATTGGTCTACACAACGGGTTGGCGCCGATTGCGCCGCAGGCTCCAGGGGCGCTTCGGTGCATCACAACTGGCCGCCTTCCTGGCCGGCATCGCGTCTCTGGGCATTGCCATCGCCTCCCCGCTGGACCGCGCGGCGGACACGTTGCTGAGTGCCCACATGGTGCAGCACATCCTGTTGCTCACCATCGCGCCGGCGCTGCTCCTGCTCGGCAACCCGCTGCTGCCGTTCCTGCGCGGTCTTCCCGATTCGGGGCGTCGGGTTGTCGGGGCTCTGTGGCGCCGGCGCTCACTGCGGCGAGCGGTGCATGCACTCACCCATCCCGTGATCGCGCTTGTCGTCAGCTCCCTGGTATTCTGGAGCTGGCACCTGCCCGGGCCCTACCAGCTCGCCCTCCGGGCGCCCGCGTTTCACCTTGCCGAACACGTTTCATTTGTCGCGGCGGGATTCCTCTTCTGGTATCCCGTCGTGCAGCCGTGGCCCAGCCGTCCGCGTTGGCCGCGGGGCGCGATCATCCCCTACCTCCTGGCTGCCGACGTGCAGAACACCGTGCTCGCGGCGGTGCTGACCTTCTCGGATCGCGTGTTCTACCCGTTTTACCAGGTTCACGGCCGGGCAACCGAAGCGGCCACGCTGAGTGACCAGGCGCTGGCGGGCGTCATCATGTGGGTCCCGGTGTCGCTCGCGTACCTGGTTCCCGCGGCGGTGCTCACCATTCGGCTTCTGTCACGGACGACTCGGCCCCATCCTCATGCAGTTCTTCAAATCGAAAGGAGACTTTACCATGCCAACGATCACCACCTCCGATAAGACCGAGATCTTCTACAAGGACTGGGGAACCGGGCAGCCGATCGTGTTCAGTCATGGCTGGCCGCTGTCGGGTGATGACTGGGACACGCAGATGCTGTTCTTCCTGGGCCAGGGCTATCGGGTCATCGCCCATGATCGACGCGGCCACGGGCGCTCAACCCAGACTGGCGCCGGCCACGACATGGACCATTACGCCGATGACCTGGCGGCGCTGACCGCCCATCTCGATCTGAAGAACGCGATCCATATCGGCCACTCGACCGGCGGTGGCGAAGTAGTGCACTACCTGGCGCGGCACGGCGAGAAGCGGGCGGCCAAGGCGGTACTCATCGCCGCGGTGCCACCCCTGATGGTCAAGACGCCGGCCAACCCGGGCGGCCTGCCCAAGGAGGTGTTCGACGGCATGCAGGCCCAAGTCGCCGCCAATCGACCCAACTTCTACTATGATCTCGCCTCCGGGCCGTTCTATGGCTACAACCGGCCGGCGGCGAAACCATCGCAGCCCATTGTCTGGAACTGGGTACGGCAGGGGATGATGGGAGGCGCCAAGGCGCATTATGACGGCATCGTCGCCTTTTCGCAGACCGACTTCACCGAAGACCTGAAGAGAATCACGATCCCCGTCCTGGTGATGCACGGTGATGACGACCAGATCGTGCCCTACGCCGATTCGGGGCCACTGTCCGCCAAGTTGCTGAAAAACGGCACTCTGAAGACCTATAAGGGTTTCCCCCACGGCATGCCGACGACCGAGGCCGAGACTATCAACGCCGATATCCTGGCCTTCATCAAGCAGTCGGCGGGAAGCCGGAAACCGGAACCAGCCCTGGTGTGATCGTGGCGTCGGCGCGCTGCCCGTTGATCCATCGCAAACGCGTCGCCATTCTCCTGGGCGGGGTCATGCTGGCCCCCGTCCAGGTCCATTCCCAGGAGTCGGCTGTTGCGGGCACGCCATCGCCGCAGCGCCGGGCCTTTTACCTGTACCCGGTTCCGACCAGCGAGAAACTCACCGGCTTGAAGCTGACCCTGGTGGCCGCCTTTCTGTGGCGCACCGCTCTGGACGGGAACACCCGCCCGAGCACGGCCTTTCATCATTCGGCGTACACCGCCAACCACCAGTTGCTGATCGGCTTCGGCGGCGATTGGTGGACTCCTCACAATACTCAACATCTCAACTTCGGAATCGAATACACCAAGTTCCCCGGCCCCTTCTTCGGCATTGGTCCGCGCACCCCGAAGTCGGCCGAGGAGCTGTTCACCCCTCACACTTTCGTCGTGGGTGCCACGCTGCAAAGGGAAATCCGCCCCCAGACCTTCGCGCAGCTCGGACTGCACATCCTGCACATGTCGATCGAAGAACCGAAACCCGGTGGACTGCTGAGCGCCGATACCATCCCCGGAAGTACCGGCTACACCGAGGTCGCACCCGAGATCGGCCTGGTGTTCGATAGCCGCGACCGATTGTTTGATCCCCAACGTGGCGCCTTCCTCCAGGCCACCGTGCGCATCAACCTTCCGCCGTTAGGCGGATCCGCCGGCTATCAGCGCTACGGGTTGGACGCCCGGTACTACCTCCCTGTCCGGCCGGGTTCAGTGCTAGCGATGCAGGCCGCCGTCGCAGGAGCGTCCGGCAAGGTTCCCTTCGAGGAGCTGCCACAACTCGGAGGCAGCGAGCTCCGCGCCTATGTCTTTGGCCGCTGGCGCGACCGGGTGGCGCTGCGATCGCAGGCCGAGTGGCGCCAGCACGTGTACTGGCGTTTCGGCGCGGTCGTTTTCCTGGCGGCTGGAGTGATTGGCCCCGGCATCGGATCGTTCGGTCCGATCCGTACCTCCTATGGCTCCGGCCTTCGTTTCAACCTGTCGACCAAGGAGAACGCTAACTTCAGCATGGACGTAGCTCGCGGCCAGGAAGGAGCGAGCTCGGTCAGTTTTGGATTCGCCGAGGCGTTCTAGCAATGAGGCCGGTTTCCCCCGGTGGCCGGAAACTGAGACTTTGGTATCAACCGACACCAACGTGCAATAGAGAGCTCCAAAGCATTCCCTAGATTGGCGGGTACGGGCTCCATCGGGGGAGAGAAGTCATGGCAGGCGTGACCACTCCCGGAGACATTCGCGCCTGAGGAACTCAGCCATCATGCCCAGAAAGTGGCGATACTGTCTTCTGCTCTTGACCATGAGCTTCCCGTTACTTCGGGGTGCGCAGGTCAGCGCGCAGACGCCAATGACGTTTCGGGAGGCCCTGGCCATGACGAGGGCGCGCAACGAGGCCTGGCGTGCCGCGGATGTAGGGGTTGATCGAGCCGCCCAGGTCCGGGCGGCTCAGCGGGGGCTTTATTGGCCGTCGGTCGGCATGGTGGGGTTGTACGCCCATCTCAATGACCGCCTGTTCGTGGACCTGTCCAGCCTGCGGTCCCTGCTCCTGGCGCTCAACCCGGGAGCGCCGATTCCACCGCTCACTGCGACCGTGCTGAAGAACGATCCCGTGAAGACGAGTCTGTCGGCCAGCTGGACCGTATTCGCCGGCGGGCGGATTCTGGCGGCGAACCGGGCAGCACAGGCGGGACTCGACGTTGCGGGAGCGGAGCGGCGCGACGCGCAGCAGGGGATCATCACCGAGCTGGTCGACCGCTATTTCAAACGCCGCCTCGCCGCCGAAGTGCTCGAGGTGCGGCGCCAGGCGCTGGCTACGCTCGACCGGCACCGCGACGATGCCCGCCGCTTGCAGGGCGCCGGTCAGATTGCCCGCACCGAGGAGCTCAGGGCTGAGGTGGCCTGGTCCGAGGCCGACCGGGATTACCGCAAGGCGCTGCGGGACGTGGACCTGGCGTCTGCGGCTCTCCGCGCTATCCTGGGGACCGACGACAGCGTCACTCCGGCCAGTGAGCTTCCCACGGCCGCGGCGCTCCAGACCATCGATCAATACCTCAGCGCCGCCGACACCAGCAATCCCGACCTGGCTCGACTGGCTGCGCTCCAGAGGCAGAGCCACCAGGGCATCGCGGCCGCGCGGGCCGAGTATCTGCCCGTCGTGCGGCTGTTTGGCCAGCAGGAACTGTTTCAGGCGCGGCTCAACTCGACCACAGATCCCCAGTGGATTGTCGGCGTCGAGCTCAAGTGGGCGTTGTTCGACGGATTTGGACGGGAACACCGGCTGAGTGCCGCCCGGCTCTCGGAGCAGGAAGTCAGCCTGCGTCGGGAGGGAGCCCAGCGAGATATCCGGACCCTGGTGCAAAGCCGCTACGACGACTATGCCTCGGCGCTGGAGCAATACTCGTCACTGCAATCCTCACTCGATCTCGCTACCGAGAGCCTTCGCTCCGAGCAAAAAGCTTTTGCCGAAGGTGTCGGGACCTCCCTGTCGGTGGTGGATGCGGAGCTCTCACTCTCCCGCATTCAGGTCGGCCGGTTGACCGCGCAGTATGACATGATTGTCGCCCTGGCCCGGCTGCTGGAAGCCAGCGGGCAGAGCGACAGAATCCTGGAGTACATCCAATGAACCGATCGCTAGTGCTGATATGGGCCCTGCTGCTTGCTGCCTGTGGCGGCGAGCCGTCCATCATCCAGGGGGAGACCGACGCAAAACAGGTGAGAGTCGCGGCCAAGGTGCCCGGCCGAGTGGATTCACTGTATGTGGATGAAGGGGACATGGTCCACCGGGGCCAGGTGGTGGCGACCCTGGATGGCCCGGAGATCCGGGCCCAGGCGGAGCAGGCAATGGCCGCGCGCGATGCAGCGCGGGCTCTCAGGGACAAGGCGCGCAACGGCACCCGCGAAGAGGACATTCGTGCCGCCCAGAATAACTGGCTTCGGGCCGTGGCCGCGGCTGGCATCGCAGAAACCACGTTCGCCCGCCTGGACCGGTTGCAGCAGGAAGGGGTGATCCCAATCCAGAAACGAGACGAAGCGGAAGCGACGCTTCGTACCACCACGGAAGGTGCGGCTGCTGCGCGGGCCCAGTACGATCTCGCGCTGGCCGGCGCCCGGCCCGAGGATCGGGCGGCCGCGTATGCCGATCTTCGTCGGGCGGAGGGCAAGGTGGCCGAAGCAGAGAGCTACGTCGACGAAAACGTGCTGCGCTCGGCGGTGGATGGGCAGGTCATGGTCAAAGTCGTCGAGCAGGGCGAGCTGGTCTCGCCGGGGCTGCCGGTGCTTACCATCGTGGACCTGACCGACCAGTGGATCACCGTCAACCTCAGGGAGGACCGGCTGGCCGGTCTCCGCATCGGCGACACGCTCTTCGCCACGATTCCTGCCGTCGACAAGGAGACCCGGCCCTTCCGGGTCTACTACATCTCCCCGCTGGGCGCCTTTGCCACCTGGCGGGCCACAGCGGAACAGGGTGGCTTCGACGTGCGGACCTTCGAGATCCGGGCCCGGCCGATCCAGCAGGTGGAGGGGCTGCGGCCGGGAATGAGTGCCCTCGTTGATTGGCGTCGGCGCCCCCGGCGATGAACCGGGTGCTGGCGGTCGCCGAGCGGGAATGGCGCCGAGTAATGGCGATGCCGGTGCTGTGGCTCCTGCTGCTGCCGATTCCGCTCGCGATGACCCTGGTGCTGGGCGGGATTTTTCACGGCGAAGTGGTTCGCGACCTGCCGGTCGCCGTGCTCGATCTTGACCGCAGCACCACATCACGGACTGCGACCCGCTGGCTGGAGAGCACCCGAGGCGGGCATGTCGTCGCGCACGTCGAGGACCTTGGCGAGGCCCGGTCGGAGATCCTCGATGGAAAGGCCTACGCAGTCCTCGTGATTCCGCGGCATTTCGAGCGGGACCTGGGCCAGGGCCGGTCACCGCATGTCGCGCTGCTCTATAGCGACCAGAACATCACGGCCGGCAACAACCTCTCGGCGGACGTGGCCCGGGGCGTCTCGACCGCTGCGGGCACCATCGTGGCCTCGCGGGGCCGTGAGCCGGCGCCGATTCGGGTGGATCTGCACGTACTCTTCAATCCCGGAGCCAACTACGGTTGGGCCCTGTTGATTCTCTTCATCGCCGGCCTGCTCCAGGTCGTCATCGGGGTCTCCACGGTATATGCCGTGGGTCGGGAGCTGGCGGATCGGAGCGCCGCGGAATGGCTCGATGCGGCGGGCGGATCGACGCTATCAGCGTGGGTGGGGAAGCTCCTTCCCTATACTGTCTTTCACTGCGTCCTGACCGTGCTCCTGGTCGGGATCTACGTGGTCTGGTTCCGGGTTCCGGTCCACGGGTCAGTGCCCCGTCTCGGCTTAAGCATCCTCGCCTTCGTGGTGGCTAGCCAGGCGCTGGCCCTGCTGCTGATCGCCGGGACAGCGAGTCAGGAGAAGGGCCTGACGCTGGCGTCCTTCATCTTCGGTCCGGCTGCCGCCTTCAGTGGGGTGACATTCCCGCTTCAGGCCATGACGGGCTTCGGCTATGCGTGGGCCCAGTTCATCCCGCTCACCCACGCGATGAAGCTGGCCCGAGTCGGCATTAACGTGGGCGACCAGGCGCCCATTGCCGCTCCGCTCCTCGCCCTGGCGACTATCACGGTCGTCACGATGGCGCTGTCGTTCAGACGGTTGCCGCGGCTTCTGCGGGACCCAGCGCTCTGGGGGCGGGAATGAGAACGCTGCTCGACTGCACGGTCGCCGCCTTCCGCCGGATCCTGTCCCACCGGGGGACGCTCGGTGTCCTGGTGCTTGGCACGATTCTCTATGGTTTCTTCTACCCGACGCCATACCTCCACCAGGTGGTGCGCGACGTGCCCGTCGTGGTCGTGGACCGGGACCATACACCGCTGAGCCGCCAGTTCTCCCGCTGGCTGGACGCCAGTGAGGGAGTCGCGGTGTCGGCCCGTATCGAGGATCTCGAGGTGGCGCGGGACGCGGTCCGGAAGGCGGACGCCGGCGGCATCGTCCTGATCCCGGAGGACTTCGAGCGGCAGGTGCTCCGGCGGGAGCCCGCCTACCTGACGACCTATGCCGACGGCAGCTACCTCCAGATCTACAGCACCGTCAATCGCAGCGTAAATACCGTGGCCGCTACCATCGGCGCCGTCATCGCCCGCAGTCGGCCGCCGGTCACCTTGGCCGGCTGGCCCCTGTTCAACCCGATCGGAGGCTACGCGACCTTTATCGTCCCGGCGGTGTTTATTCTCGTGTTGCAGCAGACGCTTCTGATCGGGGTCGGCGCGCTTCGGGTGGCGGAGCCGGACACCGGGGGCGAAGATCGGGCGCCGGTCTGGGCCGTTCTGGGCGGAAAATCGGTGGCGCTCGTGCTGCTGTACCTGCTCCATGCCGCGTTTCTCTTTCTGGCGGCCTTCCGCATCTATGACCTGCCGTTTCGGGGCGCGCTGCTCACCACGACCGTCTTCCTGATTCCGTTCATCATCGCCACCACCCTGTTGGGGATCGCCATCGCCGAGCTGTTCGAGCGTTCCGATTCCCCGATAGTGGCCTACGCCCTGTTCACGATCCCGGCGCTGATGCTCTCCGGGGTCAGTTTCCCGGTCGAAGCCCAGGCCGGCTGGGTCCGGGCGCTCGCGACGGTCCTGCCCTCCACCTTCGGCATTCGCGGGTTCACCCAGGTAGGCGAGATGGGAGCCACGCTGGGCGAGGCCAGTCATCCCTGGATCGCGCTGTGGGTTCAGGCGCTGGTGTACGGCACCATTGCGGCTTGGCTCATGTACCGGCGCCGAGCGGCGCCACGGGCGGAGAGTCTCGAGCGGAGCACCGCAAGCGGTAGCTGGGGGATCCAGCGATAGTGTCCACCACCAAGATCCACGATCGTGTCCGTGAGCTGACTGACGTGCCGGTCCCGTCTTCGGCCGTACCAGACCCGCTCGTGTTGGCCGACGAAGACACTCTTGTTGTCTCATACTCTACCGTGACGCCCCACAACCGGGACCTGCCATCGACAACGCCGGAGGCCGCCATCGTAGTGTTCCGGCAATGCTACGCCATTCACTTGGGGCCGCCCAACGACGAAGCATTCGCCTCGCACCTATTGGCACAACCGGGAAACCGGCCCTGCAGTGCGTTTGAAGTGGAGAGCTCCTCCTGGCTCCGGGGACTTGAAGAGCGCAACCGGGGTCATCCGCGGCACGACCCACAGCTGTTTCAGCAGCTGCGACACTGGGTCTGGACCTTTCACGATTTGGTCTTGGAATGTGCCGCTCTGAGCTACGCAGCTCTGGAGGTACAAGGGCGGCCGGGCGACCTGCTCCCGCGGATGCACGCGCTAGTCCGCTCCTCAGGTCGGTGAGATGCGGCGACGCTGGGTGAGGCCAGTCATGCCTGTGTCGCGCCGTGGATCCAGGCACTGGTCTACGGCAGCATCGAGGCGTGGCTCATGTATCGGCTCCGGGAGACGAGTATCACCAATACCGTCGTTCAAAGGACGTTGGCGCGCCGCGCACCTGGCTCGAACGCGCGTACCCTACGCTCACTTATTACCACAAGCTGGAGCAAGGCGGCCACTTCGCGGCGTGGGAGGAGCCGGATCTGTTCGTGAAGGGAGTTACGGGCGGCGTTCCAGTCAGTCCGGTGAATCGGTGGGGACGAGAGGCAGTTCCAGCGCCACGATAGTGCCACCGCCGGGCCGGGGCCGTATTTCGCACCGGCCCCCGGCGTGTGTCGCCCGGTCCCGAATGCCGGTCAAGCCGAAGTGGCCCCGCCGCCGGGCGTCTTCCCCCTCTTCGGGCGTGAAGCCGCGGCCGTCATCCCGCACCTCGAGCCCAAAGCCTTTCTCCTCAAAGTGCATTTCGATGTCGATTCGGCGCGCAGCGGCGTGCTTCACCGCGTTCGCCACTGCCTCTCGTCCAATCCGGAATGCGGTGTCCTCCAGTGGCTGCCTCAACCGGCGTCGCTGCCCGGTCGTCACCAGCGAGATGTCGATCCCGGTCCCCGCCGTGCGTTCCCTCGCGAACGCCTCGAGTGCCACCGAAAGGTCGTCACCGTCGAGCCCAGCCTCCCGCATGTCCCAGACGCGCTCCCGCGCTTCCCGCAGGGACTGGTGGGCCAGCTGGCGCACCCGATCGAGCGTTTCGGCCGCGACGTCGGGCTGTTCTGGAAGTGCCAGCTCAACGGCCTTGAGCTGCAAGGTGACGCCAGCGAAACCTTGCAAGAGCGTGTCGTGAAGGTCCTGGGCGATCCGGGCCCGTTCGGCGAGGGTCGCCTCGTAGTGCGCATGGAGCGCAGCCTGCGCGCGCTGGTGCCGATTCCGCTGGACCAGCGCCACCGTCACTCCACCCAGCCCGCCGATCAGCAGGACAATCAGACCCTTGAACCAGATCGTCTGATACCAGGCAGGAAGGACCCGAAAGCTCCAATTGGCATCCGCCTCATTCCAGATCCCGTCTCCATAGCTGGCCGTCACCCTGAAGCGATACGAGCCGGGGGCCAGCCCGGTGTAGTAGGCCCGCCGTCGGCTACCGACCTCGTGCCAGGTGGGATCGGCTCCCTCGAGCTTATAGCGGAACTGGATGCGCTCGGGGGTCCCGAACGTCAGTGAGGTATAGTCGATCTCCACGTCTCTGGAGCCCGGGGGAATCTGAACGGCATCGGCGAGCGACAACTCGCGCCCCTGAAGTCGCACCACCTCGATGCTGACCGGGGGCGGAAGGGCAACCGGAACCCGCCGCGGATCGATGCGCGCGAGACCACTATCCGTTGCCGCCCAGATCATTCCGTCGGCCGACTTGGCGAGGATCGGACCCCAAAACCCTTTCACCAGTGCCCCGACCATTCCGTCGGATTCGTCAAATGCGCGATATCGCGGCACGTAACTGGAGTCGGCCAGGACGTGCTCGATCTCGCCCGGCGGGAATCGGAGAATGCCCGGCGTGGTCGCGAGCCACCAGGCGCCATCGTCGTCCTGGGCCGCACCGTAGACGGTGGCACCCGGGATCCCCTGTTTATCGGTCAAGGTTCGGAATCGATCGCCGGTGAACTTGCTCAGACCGTCGCCGGTCGCGGCCCAGACGGTTCCGTCACGATCCTCGAAGAATCCGTAAACGAATCCGCCGATCCCCTGCTTGCCTCGGTACACGGTGAGCTTCCCCTCGGCGTACCGGCCGACCTGGTTCACCTGCGCCACCCAGATGCTTCCCTTGCTGTCGCTGAATGGCACGCCCACGTGGTACGTCGGTTCCTCCAGTGCGGCTTTCTTCACCAGGCTGTCGCCGGCGAGGCGCAGCAATCCGACTTCGGAACTGAAGACCCATACGGTGCCGCTGGGGTCGCTGGTGAGGGCGTAGAGGGAGCGCGCGGTGCCCCGCCGGAGAGGAACCGGGACGAAGCGTGTCCCATCGAGGCGGAGTAGCCGGGAGCCACCATCGACTATCCAGGTCCTTCCGGAAGAATCCTGGGCGATCGACACCATGGCGAAGCCGGGATTGAGCAAGTCCTCACCGTGCGGACCGAACCGCTGCAGCGAGCCGAGGTTGTACGGTCCGGTCCAGACCGACGAATCGCGGCCGGGCACGACAAAACGGGGACGAGCCGGCCCGGTGGCCAGGATCGGCGCGAACGCCCCTTCCCGGAACCGCTCCAGGCCATTGGCGCTCCCGACCCAGATGTTCCCTTCGCGGTCCTCCAGCAGCGCGGTAGGAATGTCGGCCAGGAGGCCGTCCTTCATGGTGAATCGCTCCACCCCGGGTCCGACTCTGTCGATCCGCCGCCCGCGGATCCGGGCGACCTGGAGGACTCGACGCAGGCCGTCCGTGCCCGAGGCCAGCCAGAGGCTTCCTCTCCGATCGATCACTATGTCCAGGGGGTTGATGCTCATTTCAGTGGGCGCGCCCGCGCTCTCGCCGACCCGCCGGAGAGTGAACGCCGACTGTCCCACCGCCGAAATCCACATTGTACCGTCATGCTCTTCTGCAAA
>Ga0070699_100002514_pt1 | contig 16460 bp, 15 predicted proteins | sample KBSK1503metaG_FD_65473 | JGI IMG/M metagenome (GOLD analysis project Ga0070699, IMG submission 65473) | Corn, switchgrass and miscanthus rhizosphere microbial communities from Kellogg Biological Station, Michigan, USA - KBS K1-50-3 metaG | ecosystem: Host-associated > Plants > Roots >...
GAGCTCGTCGAAGCCGAACGCCAGCACGGCGCTCGCCGCCTCGGTCGCGTAGCCCTGGCCCCACGCCCGGCGGACGATGTGGTAGCCGATCTCGGGAACGAGCTCGCCCTCGACCGGCTGGAGCATCGGACCGCAGTCGCCGAGGAACGCGCCGTCCGCGGTCTGCACGACTGCGCATAGCCCGAAGCCGTTGCGCTCGTAGCTGTCGGTGGCCCAGCGGATCCAGGCGAGCGTCTCATCGCGGGTCTTCGGCGCCGGATAGTGCGCCATCGCGACCGGGTCGCCGAGCACCTCGTGGAGGACGTCGACGTCGTCCTCCGTCAGTTCCCGGAGCGTCAGGCGGTCGGTCGTCAGGATCGGTCGACCCGCGGCGGATGGCACGGGGGACAGCCTACCGGCCGCTCAGCCCGGAGGCCGGCCCTCCGCGGCGTACAATCCCGACCCATGGCGATCTACCTCGACCACGCCGCGACGACGCCGCTCCGGCGCGAGGCACTCGACGCGATGCTGCCGTTCCTCTCCGAGCAGTTCGGCAACCCGTCGTCGGCCCACAGCTTCGGTCGGAAGGCGCGGGCCGCCCTCGACGAGGCCCACGAGCGAGTCGCGGCGCGCCTCCATGCGGAGCCGCGCGAGATCATCTTCACGAGCGGCGGTACCGAGGCGAACAACCTCGCGATCAAGGGCGCGGCGTGGGCCGGGAAGGCTCGCGGCCACCGGATCGTGACCTCCGCGGCCGAGCATCACGCGGTCGGCCACACGATGCAGTACCTCGAGCGGTTCGGGTTCGAGGTGGTCCAGGTCGCGGTCGACCGCTACGGCCGGGTCGATCCCGACGAACTGGACAAGGCGATCAGCGACAAGACGATCTTGGTCTCGATCATGCTCGCGAACAACGAGGTCGGGACGGTCCAGCGAATCGCCGAGATTGCCCGCCGCGCCCATACCCACAAGGGCGTCCTCGTCGCGGTCGATGCCGTCCAGGGAGCGCCGTACATCGACATCGACGTCGAGGCGCTCGGTGCCGACATGCTCTCGATCGCCGCCCACAAGTTCGAGGGCCCGAAGGGGACCGGCGTCCTCTACCTCCGCCACGGGACGCACATCCTCGCCCAGCAGCATGGGGGAGAGCAGGAGCGTCACCGCCGCGCCGGGACGGAGAACGTGGCCGGAGCGGTCGGTCTCGCTGCCGCGTACGAGCTCTCGTGCGACGAGCGGCCCGAGACGGTGCGACGGCTGCGCGCGCAGCGCGATCGGCTGCGGAAGGCGGTCCTCGCCGTCGACGGCGCCGAGCTGACAGGCCATCCCAAGGACCGCCTGCCCGGCCTGCTCTCGATCATCGCCCGCGACACCGACGGCACGTCCGTCGCGCTGTCCCTGGACCTCGAGGGGATCGCGTGTTCGGTCGGGTCCGCGTGTACCACCGGCTCAACCGAGGTGTCGCACGTCCTCTCCGCGATGGGCTACCCGGACGAGGAGGCCCGCGGGGCGCTCCGGATGTCCCTCGGCCGGACGACGACCGACGCGGAGATCGACACGGCCTGCGAGGTCGTGCCGCGGGTGATCGCGTCGATGCGGATGGGTTCCGCAGCCGTGGCGGCGGATCCGCTCGGCCAGGGCGTCGGCGTTTGAGCCGGATCCTCGTCGCCATGTCGGGGGGCGTGGACTCGTCCGTGGCCGCGGCGCTCGTCGCCCGCGAAGGTCACGAGGCCGTAGGGGTCTGGATGCGGCTCCACGACGTCGCCGACACGTACTCCGACTTCAAGAAGAGCTGCTGCTCGCTCGACGCCGCCGACGACGCCCGTCGCGTCGCCGCCCAGCTCGGGATCCCGTTCTACGTGATGAACCTGGAGCGCGAGTTCGACGCGGGCGTGATCCAGCCGTTCCTCGACGCCTACCTCGACGGCCGGACCCCGAGCCCGTGCGTCGACTGCAACACGTACGTGAAGTTCGGGGCGCTGCTCGGGCGGGCGAGGCACCTCTACGACTGCGAGGCGGTCGCGACCGGCCACTACGCCCGACGGGTCGTCGACGGCGACGGCACGCCGCGCCTCGCCCGGGCGCTCGACGAGGACAAGGACCAGACGTACTTCCTGTACGGCCTCCGCCGGGACCAGCTGGAGCACGCGCGGTTCCCGCTCGGCGAGCTGACGAAGCCCGAGGTTCGCGCGATCGCGCGCGAGCTCGACCTCGTGACCGCCGACAAGCCCGAGAGCCAGGAGATCTGCTTCGTCCCCGGCGGCGACTATCGCGACGCCCTCCGCGAGCGAGCGGCATGGACCGGCGAGGCAGGCGCGATCCTCGACGCCGACGGCGAGCGGGTGGGGGACCACGCCGGGTCGGCGGGCTTCACCGTCGGCCAGCGGAAGGGCGTCGGGGTGGCGCTAGGAACGCCGCGCTACGTCAGTCGCATCGACCCCGTCACGAACACGATCCAGCTCGGCAGGCGTGAGGACCTCGAGACGCGGTCGTTCGACGTGGAGCGAGTGACGTTCGTCGCGGACGGGGCGACGAGGCACCCCGCGGCGCCGTTCCGGGCGGACGTTCGGATCCGCCACCGAGCCCGACCGATCCCGGCGACGGTCCGTCCCGCGTCCAGTCGCGAGCCAGCCCGCGGCGGCCGATGGATCGTCGAGACGGACGAGCCGGTGTGGGCCGCCGCGCCGGGCCAGGCCGCGGTCTTCTACGACGGCGACTTCGTCATCGGTGGCGGCCGGATCTCCCGGTCGGAGCCGGCGCTCGGCGTCAGCGCCTGATGATCGGGCCCGCCCCGGTGCTCGCGATCCTGGTCGGGGTGTTCCACACGTCCCTGTTCGTCCTGATCCGGGGCTCCGCGAGCGGCCAGTTGCCGCTCCTGCTCGTGGCCGCGATCCTCGGCGCGTGGGCGGGTGACGCCCTCGGCGCCCGACTCGGAATTGACCTGCTGCGAATCGGCGACTTCCGGATGGTGGCGGCTTCCGCGGTCGCGTGGATCGGAATCGGCTTCGTGTCGGTGATCGCGATCCTCGGCCCGACCCGCAGGGATGCCAGCTCGTGAGCAAGGGCGATCCGCTCGAGCGCCTGGCGCGCGCCGCCGAGTCGGCCGCCGGCAACGACCCGCGGGTCGCTACGTTCGCGCGGGGCCTCGTGATCGGCGCGCTCGTCGGCGCCGCGGTCGCGGGCTCGACGATCCTCCAGCGGCGCCAGAGCCGAGCGAAAGCGCTTCCGGAGCCGGCGCGAGAACCGCTAACCGGCGTGTCGCCGACCGACCCGCCCGCCGGCTAGCCGGCGACGATCACCGCGACCAGCGCGACCAGCGCGGGGACGGTCTGGACGACGAGGATCCGCCGGTTGACCGTCGTCGCTCCGTAGAGTCCGGCCACCGCGACGGCGAGCAGGAAGAAGACCTTCACCTGGAACCCGACGGGGTTCGCCGCGATCGCGCCCCAGATGAGCCCCGCAGCGAGGAACCCGTTGTAGAGGCCCTGGTTCGCGGCGAGGGTCGCCGACGCGTCGGCGAACGCCTGGTCCGTCCCGAACGAGCGCCGGCCGCGCTCCGTCCGCCACAGGAACATCTCGAGGACAAGGATGTAGACGTGGATGGCAGCGACGATGAGGACGAGGACGGTCGCAAGGATCGACATGGGATCGCCCCTACTTGTATGCGCTGATGATCGACGCGGCGACGAGCTTGCCCGTGTTCACGTCGGTCGAGTAGACGACGAGGCCGTATGGCGGCTCCGCCCAGATGATCGCGGTGAACTGCGGCCCGGTCCCGACGACGACGTCCTTGCCGGCGATGACGTCCGAGTGCGCCTCGGCGCCCTCGTTCTCCTCGAATCCGCGCTCCAGACCGCGCATGAACGAGTCCGATGACGTGGCACGCAGGTTGGCCACGAGCAAGTAGCCGACCGTCTCGGTCCCGTCCTTGACCTCGCGAACCTCGCTGTCGCCGACGCCCGCGGCCGCCAGCGCATCCTTGAATTGCTTGGACTCGTCCGGCGCAGGCACCGAGAGGGCATACGGCGTCCCGACCTTGAGGTAGGTGTCGATCGGAACGCTCGCGGGCTGGCCGGCGATCGTCGGATCCCGCACGAGGTCGAGCGCGAGGACAACCGTGGCAATGAGCAGGATCCACGGCGTCACGACCCGGCCGCGCTTGCGGAGGCGGACCCAGATCCATCTGACGACCAGGCCGATCAGGACGGCTCCGACGATCGTTCCGACGAGCTCGCCCTGCTCGAATGAGGACAACGATGCGTTCCAGAGCAGCGCGATCCGCCCAAGGAAGAGCACGGCGATCATCCCGACAACCCAGGCGATCACCTCGGCAACGCGCTCCGTGGTGGTCCGCGGCGGCGGAGCCTCGGGCGGGGCGATCATCGTCTCGAGCGGCTGCCAATCGACGGGCGACGCAGCGCGAGACGCGGTCCCTTTCGGGGTTGTGCCGTCGTCTCGAGAGTCGTCGGCCATTCCGGCTCCCTTCGGGCGTATCGAATCGGCTGGCTGTCCGCTCGCAGGGTACAGGACGGCTTCCTCGATCCTCGCCTCGGTCCGGGGGCGGTCCGTTCGGTACCATTGCGGCCGATGCCGAGTCCGCCCGTCACCAACGACGCGAGGATCAAGTCGCGCCCTTCGGCCGAGATCCGACGGCGGTTTCTCGACTACTTCGAGGAGCGCGGCCACACGGTCGTGCCGAGCGCGAGCCTCGTTCCAGCCGGCGACCAGACCCTGCTGTTCACGAACTCCGGGATGGTCCAGTTCAAGGACGTCTTCACTGGCGCCGAGAAGCGCTCGTACCAGCGCGCCGTGGACGATCAACGGGTCCTGCGGGTCGCCGGGAAGCACAACGACTTCGAGGAGGTCGGCCGAACGCCGCGCCACCACACGTTCTTCGAGATGCTTGGCAACTGGAGCTTCGGCGACTACTTCAAGCGCGAGGCGATCCAGTTCGCATGGGGGTTCCTGACCCAGGATCTCGGGATCCCGGAGGAGCGCCTCGCGGCGACGACCTACACGGACGATGAGGTCGCGTGGAACGTCTGGCGCGACGAGATCGGCCTGCCGCCCGAGCGGATGGCGAAGTGGGGGAACGTCGACGCCGGCGACGACAAGAACTTCTGGCGAATGGCCGACACTGGACCATGCGGGCCGTGCAGCGAGATCCACTTCGACCGCGGGGCGCACCTCTCGGAGGGGCCGCACTGCATCCCCGACCACAGCGAGACGTGCCCGCGCTGGCTCGAGATCTGGAACCTCGTCTTCATGGAGTTCGACCAGCGCCCGGACGGCCGCCACCCGCTGCCGTTCACGAGCGTCGACACCGGGATGGGCCTCGAGCGACTCGCGAGCGTCATCCAGCAGGTCCCGACGAACTACGACACGGACCTCTTCCTGCCGATCCACGCGAAGGTCCGCGAGCTGATGGGCCACGACCCGGACGTGTTCGAGGCCGAGCGGTTCAGCTACCAGGTGATCGCCGACCACTCGCGCGCGGTGACGTTCCTCATCGCCGACGGGGTCCTGCCCTCGAACGAGGGCCGCGGCTACGTCCTCCGCCGGATCTTCCGCCGCGCCGTCCGCCACGGCCGGCTGCTCGGGCGGCGCGAGCCGTTCCTCGGTGAGGTCGCGGAGACGGTCATCGAGATCATGGGCGAGGCGTTTCCGCACATCGTCGAGCGACGCGACGAGATCATGGCGGCGATCGCCCGCGAGGAGACGCAGTTCGGACGGACGCTCGACGCCGGGACGCGCCTGCTCGAGGAGGCGCTGGCCGGCCTGGCGACGACCGAGCGGACGATCGGTCGCCGGCCGGAGGATCTCCCGACCGATGCGCCCGCCCTGCCCGGCGACGTTGCCTTCCGCCTCAACGACACGTTCGGCTTCCCGTACGACCTGACCGTCGAGCTCGCCGCCGAATACGGCGTCGCCGTCGATCGGGCCGGCTTCGACGCCGCCCTCGCCGAGCAGCGCGAACGCAGCCGGACCGGCAAGAAGGCGGAGCTGACGCGGCACGCCGAGTCGGTCGCGCTCTACGGCTCGATCCACGCCCGAGCCGGCGATACGGAGTTCCTTGGCTACGAAACGACCACCGCGGACGGCCGGGTCGTCGCGATCATCCGCGACGGCATGGAGTTCGACGAGCTGACCGGCCAGGGCGAGGCAGAGGTCGTCCTCGATCGGACGGCGTTCTACGCCGAGGGCGGCGGACAGGTCGGCGACCAGGGCGAGTTGCGCGAGGCGGGCGGCGGATCGGCGCTCTTCAGCGTGACCGACACCCAGCGGCCGGTCGGCGGCCTCGTCGTCCATCGCGGGACGCTCCACGGCCGGCTGCGCGTCGGCGAGACCGTCCAGGCCGTCGTCGACGCCGAGCGGCGCGAGCAGACGATGCGCAACCACACGGGCACGCACCTGCTCCACCGGGCGCTCCGGAACGTCGTCGGCGAGAGCGCCCGCCAGGCCGGCTCGCTCGTGACGCCCGACTACCTCCGCTTCGACTTCCCGTTCGACCGGGCGCTGACCGATGCCGAGCTGCGGGCGATCGAGGCCGAGGTCCGGCGGGTCATCCGCGACGACCGAGCGGTCACCCCGAGCTACATGACGATGGAGGAGGCGGTCGCCGCCGGCGCCGATGCGTTCTTCGACGAGAAGTACGGCGAGCGCGTCCGAACCGTCCGCGTCGAGGGGTACTCACACGAGCTCTGCGGCGGGACGCACTGCCGCGCCACCGGCCAGATCGGGAGCTTCGTGATCACCGGGGAGCGGTCGATCGGGTCCGGCATGCGCCGGATCGAGGCCCTGACCGGCGCCGGCGCGGACGCCTGGCTCGATGCGAGACGCGCGACGCTCGAGGCGGCCGTGGAGGCTGCCGGCGCGCAGTCCCCGGAGGTGCTCCCGGACCGGATCCGCGCCCTCCAGGACGAGCTGCGGGAGACGAAGCGGCGACTCAAGGCGGGCGGTGGGATCGGTCTCCCGAAGCCAAGCGAACTCGTCGCGCAGGCGGCCGAGGTCGTGCCAGGCGTGCGCCTCGTCAGCTTCGTCGGGCCGTACGCGTCCATCGACGCGTTGAAGGCCGCCGCCAAGGACCTCCGGGCGGCCCTGGGCTCTGGGATCATCGCCATGGGTTTGGACGGCGACGAGCCGCAGATCTTCGTCACGGTCAGCGACGACCTCGTCAAGCGGGGAATCGCCGCGGGTGACCTCGTCCGCTCGGCCGTCGAGGCGATCGGCGGCAAGGGCGGCGGCCGCCCGGAGATGGCCCAGGGCAAGGGATCCCGCCGCGAGGGCCTGTCGGACGCCCTCGCCGACGTCGCCGCCGCCGTTCGGGCTCGAGTCGGACCCGAGGCCTGAATGGCCTTCTGGCGACGAATCCTCCAGCGGGACAGCGGCGAGTCGCTCGCGGCCTGCACCGCGCTCGACATCGGGACGGAGTTCGCGAAGGCGCTCGTCTTCGAGATTGGTGAGGACGGGCACGGCACGATCCGCGGCGTCGGGCGGAAGCGCCAGGGCCTGAGCCACATGCAGTCGGGCACCGTCGCCGACATCGCGGCGGTCGTCGACAACTGCGCGGTCGCGCTCCAGGAAGCCGAGGAGATGGCCGGCTTTCGGCCGAGCCAGGTCGTGGTCGGGATCGCCGGCGAGCTCGTCAAGGGCTTCACGACCACCCATAGCCAGGAGCGCAAGCGCCCGGACCAGCCGATCAGCGAGGCCGAGCTCCAAAAGCTGATCGATCTCGTCCAGCGCGAAGCCCTCCGCGAGGCGGAGCGCTCGATCACGTGGGAAACCGGTCTTCCGAACGTCGACGTCCGGCTCGTTCACGCTGCGGTCGTCGCGGCCTCGATCGACGGCTACACGCTGACGAACCCGGTCGGATTCCAGGGTCGCCACGTCAAGATCGGGATCTTCAACGCGTTCGCCCCGCTCGTCCACCTCGGCGCGCTGCAGAGCGTCGCGTCGCAGCTCGACCTCGAGCTCCTCGAGGTCGTGGCCGAACCGTACGCCGTTGCCCGCGTCCTCGGCTCCGAGCAGATCCGCCAGGCAGGCGCCCTGTTCGTCGACGTCGGCGGCGGCACGACGGACGTCGCCCTCGTTCGGTCCGGGGGGATCGAGGGGACGCGGATGTTCGCGCTCGGCGGTCGGGCGTTCACGAAGAGCCTCGCCGACCGGCTGGACCTGCCGTTCCCGCGGGCCGAATCGGCCAAGGTCGACTACGCGCGCGGCCTCGACGTCGATCGGCGCGACGAGATCGCCGAGATCGTGGCCGACGACGTCGAGGTCTGGGCGGCCGGCGTCGAGCTCGTGATGGAGGAGCTCGGCGGCGGCGACCTCCTGCCGGGCCGGATCTACATCTGCGGTGGCGGCTCACGGCTGCCGGAGATCCGGGCGGCCCTCGCGGCCGAGCACTTCTGGAAGCGGCTGTCGTTCGCCCGGCCGCCGGAGGTCGTCGTGATGTCGCCGAGCCTGATCGAGAGGATCACCGACGCGACCGAGCTTCTCGTCGACCAGCAGGACGTCACGCCGCTCGGGCTCGCGTACCAGGCGATCGAGCTCCAGACGACCGAGGACCCGCTCGACGCAGCGCTCCGCCGAGTCCTCCGCGCGATGAAGGTCTAGGCTGAAACCGATGGCAACGGGCACGGTCTATCTCGACATCGACGACGAGATCACGTCGGCGGCGGCACGAATCCGCGGCTCTGCGGCGACGAAGGTCGCGCTCGTCGTGCCCAATGGCTCGCGGATCTCGACGTCCCGGATGAACTTCCGGCTGCTGTCGCGTGAGGCGCTGGTCAACAACCGGCGGCTGTCGATCATCGCCTCGGACCCGGCGACGAGGGCGCTCGCGGCGAGTGCCGGATTACCCGTCTACCAGACGGTCAGCGAGTTCGAATCGGCGGCCGAAGCGAGCCGGGCGACGACGGAAGCCGAGGAGGCGGGAGCGGGCGAGGAGGCATCCGCCGAGCCAGAACACACGGTCGTGACGCCCCCGGCACGCCCGCGGGCATCCAGATCCCGCGCCAAACCACTGCCGCCGCCCGTTTCCGACGACACCGAGGCCGTCGGATTCGCGCCCGCCGCCGTCGTGGCGGCAGCGCCGGCACCCGCTGGGTTCGCGCCACCTTCGGCTGCCGCCGACGCCGCGCGCGCTCGGATTCCGGTGATCAGGAGCCGCCGCCTGCCGCCGATCAGCGCCCCGGTGATTGTGATCGGGGCCGCGGCGATCCTCAGCCTCGTCGTGATCGCGGTGGTGGCATTCGTCTACCTCCCATCGGCCAAGATCACGATCACGCCGAAGCAAGAGGCGATCGAGCCGATCTCACTCGTCGTCCGCGCGGACCCGGATGCAACCGCGCCTGACGCCGCGTCGGGCGTCGTGCCCGCGGTCCGCGTCGAGATCCCGATCCAGGTCTCCGACACCTTCACGACGACCGGCACCCGCGTCGAGAAGGCCGCCGCGACCGGCTCGGTGACGTTCCAGAACTTCAACTTCCTCGCCTCGAACACGATCCCGAAGGGGAGCATCGTCTCGACCGAGGGCGGGATCAAGTTCCGGACCGTCCGGCAGTTCACGCTCGCGAAGGCCCAACTCGTCCTCCCCGGCGGAACCGTGATCCCGTCGAAGGGCACGATCGGCGTGACGGCGGTCGAGACCGGGACGACCGGCAACGTCCCCGCGAACGCGATCCGCGTCGTCCCGCCGGGCGAGAACCCGGACTTCACGACCGTCAACAACCCGGCTCCGACGAGCGGCGGGAAGCGCGACGAGTTCAAGCAGGTGTCGCAGGCCGACCTCGACGCGGCGGCCGCGGCGCTCCAGAAGAAGGTCGACGCGGCGTTCGCGACGGCCGTCCAGGAAGGCACCGGCGCCCCGGCCGGCACGACCGTCTTCCCGGAGACCGCACTGCTCGGGCCGTCCACGCCGTCCGTCGACCCGGCGACGCTTCTCGGGCAGGAGGTCGAGACGTTCGACCTCGGCATGACGGCAGCCGGGACGGTCCTCGCGGTCGATTCGAGTCCGGTCGAGGACATCGCCCGGGCCAGGCTGCTCGCCAATGTCGGCAGCGGCTATCGACTGCTCGGCGAGCCGGTCATCGAGCCGGGCGACCCGACCGTCGCCGACGGCGACGTCTTGTTCCCGGTCACCGCCAGCGGGACGCGCGTCCTGACGCTCGACGGCGCGGAGTTGCTCGCCCAGGTCAAGGGCCTGTCGGTCGAAGCCGCGGAAGCGAAGCTCGCCCCGTTCGGCGACGTGAAGATCGTGACGTGGCCGGACTGGGTGTCGTCGATCCCGAGCATCGATGCCCGGGTGTCGCTCGAGGTCGTCGGGCAGGGCGACGCCGCGGGCGCGGGCGCCGGTGCCGGCGCGACGGCCTCACCCGCGGCCCGCGATTCCGCGGCCCCGAGCGACAGTGGCGGACCGTGAGCCGGATCCTGGGGGTCGATCTCGGCGAGCGGCGGATCGGCGTGGCGGTCGCCGACGGCGACGGCGGCATGGCGCTGCCGCTGACGACGCTCCGTCGATCGACACCGGCCGCCGATGCCGAGGCGCTCGAGCGGATCTCGCGCGAGCAGGGCGCCGATGAGCTGGTCGTCGGCCTGCCGCTCCACGCGTCGGGCGAGGCGGGCGCCCAGGTCGAGATCACCCGAACCTGGGCCGCGGCGATCGAGCCGCTGATCGGCCTCAGGATCGCGTTCCGAGACGAGCGCCTGTCGAGCCACCTCGCCGAGCAGCGCCTCGGCCCGATGAAGCGCGGCCGATCGGGCGGCCCGCCGAGCCGGACGCAGCGCGACGCCTATCGCGCGCGAGTCGACCGCGAGGCGGCCGCGATCATCCTCCAGGATGAGCTCGACGCCCGTGCCACGCGACACCCGGATGGGGGACCATCGACCGAGCGGGGGATGGAGAGGCACGAATGACGATCCGCTCTGGCGGACGCCCTCGCGACAACCAGGCCCATCCGCTGCCCGAGAGCTCGCATCACGAGCCCTGGGAACCCAACTACCGTGGAGCGGGCAATGGAAACGGCAACGGATACGGCTACGGCGGCCGCGGCCGGCGCGATCGTGGCGGGGGGAGCGGGATCGGCGGATTCCTTAAGTTCCTGGTCTTCGCCCTCGTCTTGGCGGCGATCGTGCTCACCGCCCTGTTCACGGTCTTGCGGCCTGTCGTCCGCAGCGCCGTGATCGCCTGGGCCGACGACAACCCCGGCTCGCTCGACGTCCCGTTCGTCGCCGACCTGGTCCGCGAGGACCTCGGCAGGAAGCTGACGGATCCGGCCTCCACCGACAGTGCCCAGGTCGAGTTCAGGGTCGCGACCGGCCAGAACGCGACGACGATCGCCGCGCAGCTCGAGGATCAGGGCTTCCTCGCGGATCGCCGCGCGTTCGTCTACATCGCCGTGAAGCGCGGCCTCGCCGAGCAGCTCAAGACCGGCACGTTCATCCTTCGCCGGTCGATGACGCCGGATGAGCTGGTGACAGCCCTCCTCGACCCGAAGACGACCCAGTACGTCGACATCGACCTGCGGACTGGCCTCCGCCTCGAGCAGATCACGGCGAAGCTCGAGACGATCGGCGGGCTGACGATGGATCCGAAGGGGTTCTACGACCTCGCCAAACACCCGACTCCGGAGCTGCTCGCCGACTACGACTGGCTCGACCTACCGCCGGGCGCCTCGCTCGAGGGCTACCTCTGGCCGGCGAAGTACCGGGTGCTGCCGGACACGACCGGCGAGGAGCTGATCCGGTTCATGCTCGATCGGTTCCATCGGGCGATCGAGGACCGGATGGACGTCCCGACGGCCCGCAAGATGACCTTCTACGAGATCCTGACGCTCGCATCGATCGTCGAGCGGGAGGCCGTGCTCGACGAGGAGCGCCCGCTCATCGCCGGCGTCTTCCAGAACCGGATCGACAAGGTCAACGGCATCGCCCCGGTCCTCAGCGCGGACCCGACCGTGATCTACGCGGTCGATACCGTGAACCTGGACAACCGGCCGTTCGAGGACTGGAAGGGCTACACGTTCTGGACGGTCCCGGACGGCGTCGGGCTCAAGGACGTCGAGCTGCCGCCGGAGCTCGAGAAGTACAACACCTATCGAAATGCCGGCCTGCCGCCGGGGCCCATCTGCACGCCGACCCTCGCCTCGATCGACGCCGCCCTGGTGCCCGACACCGAGGACGGCTACATCTTCTTCGTCGCGAAGAACGACGACTCGCATGGCCACGCGTTCGCGCGCAACGAGGCGGAACACGAGGCGAACCTCAAGAAGTACGGCTACCGATGACGGCCGGTTCGCGCGCCTCGAACTGGCCGGCCGTCGCCGACTTCGCGGCCGCGCCGACCGCCGCCGACATCACCGGCTGGGACGAGGCCGACCGGGCGGCAAGACCGGGCCGCGTCGAGCGGCTGCGCGCCCGGTTCGACGCGAGCGGCGTGGACGCGTACTTCGGCGTCCGCCGCGAGAACACGCGGTACATCACCGGCTTTGTGCTGGGCGAGGGCGAGGAGAAGGTCGCCGGCCACTCCGGGCAGTTCCTTGTCGGGCGCGACCAGACCGTCGTCCTGGTTGACTCCCGCTACACGATCCAGGCGGCACACGAGGCGATCGGCGCTCGGATCGAGAACATCGGGTACGACCTGCCGGCGGCGTGGCCGGGGCTCCTCGCGTCCCTGGGAGCGCGGCGTGTCGGCATCGAGGCGGGCTTCGTGTCGTACGCGATGTGGCGCCGCCTCGAGGCTGCGGATCCGGCTGTCGAGCTCGTTCCCGTCGAGGGCTGGATCGAGCAGGACCGGGCGACGAAGGAGTCGTCCGAGCTCGAGCGCGTCGCGGCGGCCTGCTCCGTGGCCGATCGGGCGCTGGCGGCGCTCCTGCCGAAGATCCGGCCGGGACTGACCGAGGCTGCGCTCGCGCTGGATCTCGAATGGCTCCTGCGGACGGGCGGCGCCGAGGCGGTCGCCTTCGATCCCACGTGTCTCGCCGGCGGGCGGGCCGCGCTGCCGCACGGATCTCCATCGGACGCCCCGGTCCGGTCCGGCGCCGTCCTCCTCTTCGATTTCGGCGCCCAGGTCGCCGGCTACCGGAGCGACATGACGCGGACGCTGTTCGTCGGTGAGCCGACCGAGCGCGACCTCGCGGTGTACGAGCTCGTGGCCGGGTCGCAGGCCGAGGCAATCACGAATCTCGAGGCGGCGCTAGGTGCGGAGGTCGACCTGCCATCCGGGCGCGACCTGTACACGCTCGCCCACGGCATCATCGAATCCGACGGACGGTGGCCGCCGTTCGGACACGGCCTCGGGCACGGGATCGGGCTGGCGACCCACGAGCTGCCGTTCCTGAGCCGGTCCGCGAGCGACGACCCGTTGCCCTCGCCGACGGTCTTCTCCGTCGAGCCGGGGATCTACCTCGAGGGCGAGGTCGGCGTCCGGATCGAGGACCTCATCCTGCTCGACGCGGGCGCCGGCCGGGTGGAGCGGCTGACGCGGTTCCCGAGCGACGTGATCGTCGTCGGGTCGTAGACCTTCTCGCAGGATTGCCGCAGCGCTTCCCGGTCGTTACGCTGCGCTCGTGTTCGATTTCGACGGGTTCTTCGGGCTGTTCATGACGGTCGCGATCGTGCTGCCGCTCGTCATCACCGGCGTGATCATCGGCGTCGTCGTGTGGGCCGTCCGGCGGAGCATGCCGGCGCACGAGGACCCGGCCGTCGCCGAGCTCAAGCAGCGCTACGCTCGCGGCGAGATCGACCCGGCGGAGTTCGAAGTCCGCCTTCGGTCGCTGACCGAGGAGCGCTGAGCCCAGCGTCGGAGCCCGGCTCCGCACCGCCGTCGGCTACAATCCGGACCCACCAGTCACCCAATTCGGCGCGTGAGCGCGCCCGCGGCTCGTCGGCGAGCCGGCCGACACCAGGAGCCACCACCGACATGATCAGCACCGGCGAACTGCGCAAGGGCGTCGCCATCGAGCTCGACGGAGAGCTCTGGCAGATCCTCGACTACCACCACATCAAGATGGGCCGCGGGTCGGCCCAGGTGAGGATCACGCTTCGCAACATCAAGCGCGGCCAGACGATCGAGCGATCGTTCCAGGCCGGAACGAAGTGGCCGCGCGCCTCGATGGAGAAACGGCCCGTCCAGTTCCTCTACCGCGACGGCAACGATTTCCACTTCATGGACAACGACACGTACGACCAGTTCCACCTCACCGCCGATCAGCTCGGCGAGACGGCGCAGTTCATGAAGGACGGGATGACCCTCGACCGGACGAGCTACCAGGGCGAGACGATCGGCGTGGAGCTGCCGGTCACGGTCGATCTCACCGTGTCCGACACGGAGCCCGGCTTCGCTGGCGACACGCAGACGGGCGCCCGAAAGCCGGCCACGACCGAGACCGGGCTCGTCGTCCAGGTCCCGATCTTCGTCGAGACCGGCGACACGATCCGCGTCGACACGCGGACCGGGGAGTACCAGACGAGGGTCTGAAGATGGCCGGGCGAAGCGGGATCGAGACGACGCTGTACCTCATGGAGGACGCGTTCCGCGGCGCCGGGATCGAAGAGTCCAACGAGAGCCAGGCGCTGCTCCCGAACCTCGCCAGCGTGCCCGCGGCGGCCTGGCGGGCCCTACCGGCGGGCGCCGTGCGCTCGATTCACGACATCGCCAACCACATCGGCGCGTGCAAGGTGATGTACGACGACTATGCGTTCGGGGCCGGGACGCTCCAGTTCGGGACGCCGGAGGTCGAGCCGTTCGCCGACAGCGGGTCGCCGGACGAGGTCGTCGCCTGGCTCGAGGCCGCCCACGGTCGGCTCGTCGACCACGTCGCGGGGCTCGCGGACGACGCCGAGCTCGACCGGCTGCGGCGTGCGAACTGGGATGAGGAGCGCCCCACCCGCTGGCTGATCGCCGCGATGATCACCCACGACGCCTACCACGCCGGCGAGATCAACCACATCCGGTCGCTGCTTGACGGCGACGACCGATGGCGGTTCGTCCAGCTCGGCTACGGCTGACGGTTCCGGCCGCGCCCCGCCGCGTCGCCCCGGACCGTCCCACGGGACAAACGTCGAAGGAACGGCCGGGAAGTGGCCGGATTCGGGTTTCAGACGACGTTTGGTCCGCCCCACGGTCGAATCGGCGGTGGACGCCGTCCCCAGCCGATGTTTGGTCCGCCCCACGGTCCGCGGGACGCGGTTGGGTCCGCCTGCCGGACCAAGGAGCGGCGGAGGGAGCCAAACTCGGTCCGATTCGCCTTCTCGGCCGCCCGTTGGTCCGCGAGCCGGACCAAACAGTGACGGACCGAGCCAAATCGGACCGGATCAGCCTCCTCGGCCGCCCGTTGGTCCGCCAGCCGGACCAAACGCCTGCGAAGCACGCCCAGCAACGCCCCGCGCGGCACAAACCGGCGATGATTGGCCGATGACGACCCGCGACCCAGCCGACGGCCTCCTCCCACCGTGGGACGCCGAGCCGGCACGCGACGACGCGGCCCCTGGCGCGATGCCCATCGAAACGCGTACCCCGCCCGGCACCTTCGGTCTGCGGATCCTCGGCGTCAGCGAGGTCACCCGCGCCATCCGGGACGCCGTCCGAGCCGACGTACGGCTGCGCGACGTGTGGGTCGAGGGCGAAGTGGGGCGGGTGACCGTCAGCACCGCGGGTCACGCGTACTTCACGCTCAAGGACGAGCGCAACGCGATCCAATGCGTGTGGTTCCGAGACGAACGGGTCCGCTCCGCGTTCCAGCCGCAATCCGGGCTCCGAATCGTCGTCCACGGCCGCGTCGACCTGTTCGAGCCCCAGGGCGCGCTCCAGCTGTACGTCGAGTCGATCCGACCGGCCGGCTTCGGCGACCTCACCCTGAGGTTCGAGGCGCTCAAGGCCCGCCTCACCGAGGAAGGCCTGTTCGACTCGGCGAGGAAGCGGCCGCTCCCGCCACGCCCGACGACGATCGCCGTCATCACGAGTCCGACCGGCGTCGTCTGGCGCGACATCGGCCACGTTCTCGCCCGACGTTGGCCGCTCGCCGGCGTGGTCCTCGTTGCATGCCAGGTCCAGGGCGAAGAAGCCCCCGCGAGCATCGTCTCGGCGTTCCGGAAGCTCGAGCGCTGGATCGAGCAGTGTCGCCGCGAGGAACGACCGGACGATGCGCCCCAGGTCACGATCCTGGCCCGCGGCGGCGGCAGCCTCGAGGACCTCTGGTCGTTCAACGACGAGCGGGTCGTCCGCGCCGTCGTCGGTCACAGCGTGCCGGTCGTCTGCGGCGTCGGGCACGAGGTCGACGTCACGCTTGCCGACTTCGCGGCCGACGTCCGGGCCCCGACCCCGTCGGCCGCGGCGGAGATGGTCGTGCCGGACCGTGCGGAATGGGAGAAGGCGTTCCGCCGCGCCGCGGAGCGGATCGGCACGGCGGCGGTCGGGCACCTGGCGGCTGCCAGGCGGGATCTCGACGCCGAGGGACGAGCCCTCGCCCGTCTCGACCCGCTGGATC
>Ga0070699_100002515_pt1 | contig 16459 bp, 9 predicted proteins | sample KBSK1503metaG_FD_65473 | JGI IMG/M metagenome (GOLD analysis project Ga0070699, IMG submission 65473) | Corn, switchgrass and miscanthus rhizosphere microbial communities from Kellogg Biological Station, Michigan, USA - KBS K1-50-3 metaG | ecosystem: Host-associated > Plants > Roots >...
CACCAGCTCGTCCAGCCGCCAGGTCATCGACTCGCGCACGATCGAAGCCATTCCGCTGAATGGCCGTAACTACCTCGATCTGATCCTGCTCACGCCTGGAGTGGACGTGAACACAAACGCGCGCGCCGACCTCCCTCCCGCCCGTGACACCAGCGGCGCGATCCTCGGCGAACGCGCCGGCAACACCTCGTTCCTCATCGACGGACTCGAAAACAACGACGACGTGCGTGGAGGCGTCTTCCAAAACTTCACGCAGGACGCCATTCAGGAGTTCGAGGTCATCGACGCCGGCTACAAAGCGGAGTTCGGCCGCGGCGCCGGCGGAGTCGTCAACGTGTTGACGAAGTCGGGCACGGACCAGCTGCGCGGATCGGCGTTCTTTTTCTATCGCAACGACTCTCTCGATTCCTCGCCGGTGAGCGGCACGGACCCTCAGAAGCTGAAGCGCTACAACTCGGGATTGACGCTGGGCGGCCCGGTCGTCCGCGACCGCGCCTGGTACTTCGGCTCGTTCGAGCACTTCCAGGAAAAGCGGCAGTCGATCTTTCCCCCTAACATTCCGGCGAGTCTGGCCGCCAGCGAGGATTTCACGCGCCAGCCCAAGAATACGAATTATCGCGTCTTCGGCAAATACAATCAGACGCTCAGCCACAACAACGACGTGCGCGTGGAGGCCTCGTGGACCCGCAATGAGAATGTGAATCAGCTCGGGAGCGCGACCGCCCTTCCCAGCGCCAGTCTGAACAATCGCACAAAGACGTTTCTTGGCACCGCGGCGATGAACACCATTCTCACCGAACGGTCGTTGCTGGAGAGCTCGCTCGGCTTTCGCAGCCAGCGCTTTTCGCAAAATCAGGGCGGACAGGACGGCCGCAGCTTCACTGTTCTCTTCCCTACCGAGGGAGGCTCCTTCGACTTCGGCCCGCCGATCGGCAGCGTGAATCAACTCGATCAGAAGTACACGACGCTGCGCGAAGTCTTCTCGTTCTTCTCCGGCGAGACCCACGCGGCGAAGGCGGGCGCCGAATTCGTCAAGACGCATGTCGATGGGGTGCAGGGACAAGGCTTCCAGCACGTCCTGGTCACCACACATGCGAACTTCGACAAGTACGGACGCGAGTCGTTCCAGATCCCGCAGGGAACCGGCTTCTTCAATCCCGGCGACGATCAGATCCGGTTGCGCAACAATGGCGTCAGTCTCTTCGCACAGGATGACTGGCGCGTGCTGAGCAAGCTGATGTTGAACCTCGGCGTGCGCTACGAGCGCGACTCGAAGTTCAAGGACAACAACGTCGCGCCTCGCATCGGCGCGGCATGGAGTCCCGATCCCAAGACAGTCGTGCGAGCGAATTTCGGTCTGTTCTATGACCGCTATCGCCTGGGTATCGCGGAAGCCGTCCCGAGTCTCGGCGGCTTCAACGGGCGTACGCTCGTCGAGATTGACTATCCGCGGCTCACAGTCGACGCACTCCCGGTCGGCGGCAGCCGCAGCCTCGGTTCGATCGCTAACTTCCTCAAGGATCCGCAGTTCATCAACAAAGCCTTCAACATACCGGCCGGTACGCTCGTCACGCGTGACAATGTCCAGCAGCTCACCGGCCTAACGCCGGACGAGTTTCTGGCCAAGCTCCGCATGGTCCTCGCCGCCACCGGACGGACGTTCAATCCAATCAGTTTTTCGCCGGTCACCGGCTTCCTGCGTCAGGATTTGTCGGCCGCCTTCCAGGACGAGGTGCGTGCCGAGGAGCCGTTCAGGACGCCGTATAACAGGACGTTAACCCTTGGTGTGCAGCGGGCGCTCTTGCCCGATCTTTCGGCCAGCGCGACATACGTGCATCGCAAGATCAAAAACATTTTGGGCGTGCGCATCACCAACCTGTCATTCGACTCTCGCAACATCGGTGCGCCGGTCACCACCGACGGCGGGCCGCTCAAGCGCACCTACGGCGCTTTCTACGACGGTAAGTATGACGGCGCGATACTGGCGGTCGAGAAACGCTTCCGCGATCGCTACCAGTTTCAGGCCAGCTACACCTATGCCAAGGCGACCGACAATCTGCTCAATTCGAATCTGGGTCTCGGTCTCGCCGCACAGGGCGGCGGCGCGGTCCCGACGGACAACCTCGATCTGAATTTCGATCGCGGAAACTCCGATCTATCCGTCCGCCATACGTTCGTGACGTCGGGCATCGCGCTTCTGCCGGCCGGATTCTCGGTGAGCGGCGTACTGCGGGCCGCCAGCGGCGCGTACTTCACGGCCTCCGGTGCTCTGATCGACTACGACGGCGACGGCATCTCCTCGCGCCGGCCACGGGGCACGAAACGCAATCAGTTCACCGGACCGTCGACGTTCAACCTCGACCTGCGCGCCGAGAAGAGTTTCCGCGTCGGCTCGGGCATGGACGCTTCGCTCCTGGTGGAGGGCTTCAACGTCACCAACGCCAAGAATCCCAGACTCATCGACGCGACGTACGTCAGCGGCGCGCCGAGTGCGACCTTCGGCAACGTGCTCGTGCCGCTGCCCGGGCGGGAGCTGCAACTGGGAGCGCGTTTGAGATTCTGAGCGCCCCGGCGGAGCTGATCGGGATCGAACCGACGACCTCCCGAGTGCGATTTCCGCGTTTGTCTCGAGACCTACGCGGACACCTCCGGACTCAGTGTTTTACCGTCGTCCGCATTCGTCTGGACTCGTGTGAAGATTGCGAACTAGACACGGAACTAGACACTTGATTTCAAGGCCGTTTGTCACGGAGTCTCTCTCCGACGAAGAAAGCTACATCGCGATGCTGCGTCGGTACTCGCCGCCGAGACGCCGCGCTCACGCACGAATACGCGGATGAACACGCCGTTCTGAGTCGCAGCCGAGTTCGTTCGCGAGCTGCACCAGGCTGACTCTCGGATCGAATCAGGGGTGGGAGCCCTGCTTACAGTCAGTACAGGCCTGGTTCCGCATGGCATTCGGGACGTGGATCTCCTCGACATCGGCTGCCACCTCGCCTTTCGTGTCCCGGTCATGCTTTTCGTCGGCGGTCAGCTGCCGCTCGAGGACCAGTTCCTCGTCCTTGACGGCCTTGACCTTTCCCCAGCCTGGGATCTCGTCGCCGACCTGCACGGTGAACGATTTACCCTCATGCTGGACACGGCCGCGCGTGTGATCGTCGGAGGCTTTGCCCAGGTAACGAAGGTTGTTGGCCGGCAACGCGACCGCAGCAATTAACGCGACCGCAAGCGCAATCACGAGCTGTTTGATCGTTCTCATCGAAGCCTCCTCACGGCTGCGCCGGTTGGCCCTCGATACGCGAGAGCGCCGGCTGCAGTTCGATCGTATTCGGGAAACACTCGTTGATGCGTGGAATGTCAGTGACGAGCACGTTGAGATTAAGAGACGTCAAACCCCGGTAGACAAACGGAAAAACCAGCTCGTGTCGCAGGGTCCCGCCCGCATCGACGACCACGCGGTTGACGTTGGCGCTTGGAACGGTCGCCAACAACGGGTTGAACGAAAACCCGTTAGGCAAAAAACCTCGATGCTGGATCAGGCCGGGCCGCCACGACAGAACATAAAAGGGCTGATCCTGGATCACGAAGAAGCGGACGTACTGCGGGCCAGGCTGGGCCACCCGCTGCGTCACCTGATAATCGAACGCCGCAGCGGAGGCGAACGGCCCCTGGAACGAAGAGACCTTCATGAAGATGGTATTGAGCTCGTCATCGGGACCGAACAGTTCCGGGAACCCGTCCTTGGGATTGCTCAGATCTCGGGGCTGAGGATTGAGGACCGGATCGGGGTTATTGAAATCGAAGGGCGGGAAGATCGAGAAGTCAGCGACGTGGAACGGATTGGCGCCGAAGCAGTCGTAATCAGTGATGTTGCCGACGTCAACCGGATCCGGCTCGAATACATCCTTGTCGCCGTAAAGAACCGCCGTCTGCTCGGCACCCGACGATCCGCGATAAACCACTGTCAGGTAGAGATCCGCCGAGTTGGTTGGGATGGGGTTCGCGGCAAAGTCAAAAGTCAGCTCCGTGAAGTTGCTGTCCAGCGTCGCCGGTTGCTCGGCAGAGACGGCGTAGAAGAGCTGATTCGAGATCTGCACCGGATCCTCGATGAGGTTGACGAGGCCCTTGCGATAACGCACGACCGCCGTCAGCATCCCAGCGCCCGTCGCCCCGGGCGTCGTCTTCCGGACTTTGAAGACCAGCTTCGTGAACGAACCGGTATTGCCGTCCGTGAAGGGCGCGCGACCGTAGACATACCGCGCAGGGGCGGCGATCTCGAGCTCGGGTTGAAAGAAGCGGTCGATTAGAGATGCCGAGTAGCCAACCGCGCGCGGGACCAGAAAGCGTGCCGCGTCCTCGTAAGTTCGCGCATCGAGGATGTATCCCTCCAGGGTCTGGCCGCGAAAGCGCAGGCGCTCCCACAGAGTGCCTTCGGCGACGAAGTGCGAGACGTGATCGCCGTCGAAAATCTTGGGAAAGTAGCGCCGTGCCCCTGGCGTGCCCTGAGGCGGGTCGAAGAACGCCGGCCCCAGGCTGGCCGGGCTCGGGAAGGGGAAGTCAAGGAAGATCGTGTCGTCGCTGACATACCCACCGTTGGTGTACTCACTCGCCCCCAGCAGCGTCCCGTTGAGAGGCGGCTGAGCGCCGGCGTAAGTGTCGCTGTCGATGAGCCGAGCGATCGTAGCCGGGGCGCGTGCATCTCCCGTCGGTGTGAAGATGGCGGAGTTGGCCCCGACCGGCGCGCCCGCCAGCAACTGCGAGAAACGGAGCGACTCATTGACCCGGAACTCCTCAATCGTTTTTTCATAGCCGTCGTAGACCAGGTGCGCGTCGTTCCGAGTGTGTGGCGGTGACGTCGCGTCCTGTATGAGGTGTGACATGTGCCCAATCGCGCGCGCGACATCGGCGAGCGCCGCATCACGATCAGCTTGATTCGAGCTGGTCAGAAAGTCGTTGAACCGCCGGCGCGCGAAAGGCCAGGACCACGTCCCGCCGAAGCTCTGATCGGCGGTCTGCTGCCAGTAAACCGACGAGACGCCGGGCGATACGCCGGCCACATTCAGGCCGGCCGACGACCAGGGCAGCAGCGGCGTGTGAAAGTGGTTCAGCGCCCGAAAGGAAGGCACGTCCTCCATGTAGGCTCCTACGGCCATCCACTGACCGAGCGTCAGCCCTTGTCCGCTGTCGGCTCGCAAGAACTGATTCTTCCCCGATAAGAGGCTGAAGTGATCCTTCAGGAGGCGGTCGACCGTGGATACGTCTACGGCCCTTTGCTCGATCCTTAAATGTGTGCCGGGCTCGTAAGCCAACATCGGTCCCGCGGCGATCGACAGGCCGATCGCCGCCGCCACGATGAGGCAACGCCTGCTAATCAACTCGCTCGTTCGAAGCATCGCGCAACTAGCCAGCATGATTGGTCCCCCTCAGAAGGCGGCGAGCCGCCAGACGCCGTCGGTGTCGATGCCGAAACGAACCTCGAAGTTCTTCACAACACCGCCATCCGTCCTCTGCATCTGAAATGTCGCTTCCGGTCCCCACATGTCCACGAATGTGAGTGGCGTCAGAATCGAGTCGATGTCGGGCAGGTCGGCCGCGATCGCCTCCAACGCGGAGCGGTACCGATCCCTCGATCTGATCCTGATGTACTGAACGGCGCCGGCGACGTCGCCGCTCCGCAGGCGGTCCTTCATCGCCATCCATTTGGCCTGGAGCAGCAGCTCCAACGCCGCGCGGTCGTAAACCTGGATGATGGCGCTGGCGTGCTGGGTGCCGCTCGCTCCGGTGGCGGTGGCCGTGGCGACGTATACGCCCGGCCGCGTGTAGGTGAAGCGAAGACCGTCGACAGACGTTCCCTGGAAATCGGCAATGCCGTCGCCATCCTGATCTACGGTGATCTGGGAGACATCCACCGTGCTCATTAGAGTCAGTTCGACGGCCAGAGGCGCGGCGCCCGTCGCCGGGCTGACGCCGAGGTACAACGGCGGGTCTGCGCTGCCTTGAACAGTCACGGCAACGGTGTCGTCGTCGAGCGTCGTACCATTGGCGTCCTTCGCCACAGCCGTCAGAGCGGTCACGAGCGGATCGATTCGCACAAAGGCAGCAAAGTGGCCACTGGATGTCAGAGCTCGAGTGCCGTTCACGGTGACGGCAACGTCGAGGCCGAAGGAGGTTGGAAGAGTTCCCTGAACCAGCACCTGTGGCCCTTTCAACATGCTGCCCGCTGCGGGGCTAGTGATGTGGATCCCGCAGGACTGGACCGCGCGCACCGAGGCGCGGATGGCGCCACCGGGAGGGCTCGCCAGGTAGACTGCGAGTGTGTTGCTGGCTGCCACATTCGGAATGGGCCGCTCGATCAGCGCGACCTGCTGGTTGAAGTCCGACTGGTGGACGATCTCCACGCCGTTGACCGCGAGTGAGCCGCTGCTGATTCTCCCCACGCCGTTCGGCCCGTTCTCGACGACGAGCACGAACTGACCTTTCACGTCGCAAGCGCTGAAGGTGTCGGTCATCGTGATCGGGGCACCGGTCGAACGGACGTAGGTGTGGGAGAAGATCACCTCTTGTGCGCCGACTGCGGACGCCAGTCCGCACGCGATGACTACGCCGAATGCGGCCGTTCTGAGGCTCATGCGTGTCCCCCTGAAAAGAGTGAATTTTGAACGATTTGAGGGGTGACACTACGCTTTTGCAGGTAGTACGTCAAGAAGGAAAGAAATCGCCGCTCAGCGATCTCGAAAAATTCGACGCTAGCAAAGTTGCGCGGTGGCGGTGTGGAGCGATTTGGTGGAGCTGAGAGGGATCGGCGAGGCGGCCTAATGAGCGCATTCTCAGTTTATCCGCTGAGCAACTAACGACTGCTTCGTTTGCTCGCGCATTCGAGACATCCGTGGTCGGCGCAAATGCGGCAGGCAGCCTTCAACCTGCTTACGGAGTTGCTTCTCGCGCGCGAAACACGCCGACAACCGCGTTGTTCGCCATCAGCCAGACCTCGTCTCCGACGCGATCCGCGAACGCAGAAAGTTGCTGATGAGGGGTGTTTCTGGTGGAGCTGAACGGGCTCGAACCGTCGACCTCCTGAGACGCGGAACACTTTGCTCCAGGGGTCGCCAGCGAGGCGGGACTTTGGTTGTGGCCTCGATGGGCTCGAGGCCCTGGGCCTTGGGGCCCAGGGCATCGCCTCTCATCATTCTTTCTTGTCGTGCGGCACCGTCACGGTTGCCGAGGCGCGGCCGATGTTTCCGGCAGCGTCGCGCGCCGCATACGTGAGCGTGTAGATGCGATCGTGATCCGGACCGGCACGTTCCGAGCGCAGGAACACACGAACGCCCTGCACGTCGATGTCGGGCGATGTGTGCCCGTCGCCCTTCCAGTCCGCACCTTCGTTGCTCGTGATGCTCTCGAGCATGATGGTCGGATGCGAATCACGATCGTCCGTCGCCGAGACATTGATGGTGATCTCCACCATCTTGTGATTCGGTGGATAGAGAGTCGTCGGACTGACGCTCAGCGCCACGACCGGCGGCGTCGTATCGGGTGGCGGTGGAGGCGGAGGCTCGTTCGCTACGTACCCTTCATACTTACTCGGATCGATCAGACCCGTCGTGAACGCATCGCGAATCATGAAGACCTTGGGATTGAAGATGTCCGGTCCACCGGCAAAGATCAGGTTCCGCAGGTCGAACGGTCCTGTGAGCTTCCCTTCTCCAAACGGACGCGCATCGAAGTCGAGGAACATTTCATAAGTACCGGGCGTGTAGTAGTAGTCCCAACTTGTCGCGAAGCCGAGCTCGTGGCCGCCAGCGTCGAGAATCGTCGCCGACTCGTCATATCGACCGGGCGGCAACTCGACTTCGACCGTCAGCGTGATCTCCAGAAAGTCGAACAGACCGTTGTTGTTGCGGTCGCCCCAACCGCCCACCGTACCGCCGATGATCCGGACCGGCGGATGCTGCAACTGCACGAGCGGATACGCCGCCGTCGATCCGAGGTCGAAGCGAATATCGGCGGGGTGAACGTCGCCTGTGACTTCGTAATATCGAACCTCGGCCACCGAATACGGGCCGCTGACAGCGAATGTCTTCCGGATCTCATCGGCAGAGAACGAGACCTCCGGCGACACCGATCCGACATTGAACGCGCCCTGCATCGAGTGCTGCAATTCCGCGCCGTTCGAAGCGACGAGGCGCACCATCACGATGTAGGTCGCCGCTTCGACGATGTTCGCCGCCGGCTGGATGACGATCCGATCGAACATGCCGTCGCCGTTATCGTCGACACCGTGATCGCTGACGCCGATGATCTGCGCGTTTCGCGGAACCACGCGAACGTCGACAGTCGCACTGCGGCGGAATGATCCGCCGGCGATCGTCGCCGTCGCGTCGACCTGCACGACGTAGCGACCTGGCAGGCCGGGATTCACGAAGGCTTCGAACATGCCGTCGTTCGCATGTTGATCGGCGCCCGCGCCATCGTCGCGGAAGGTCACCGGCGCCGGCGCGAACGTCGGATCGCCCGGCCGGAACAATTTCGCGTCGATGGCCACGTTGCGAAGTTTCGTCATGTTGTCGAATGCGGCGAGTGAGAGCCGGATATCGCTGCCCGCCGGGAAATCGTCTCCGCCGCCGGCAAGGACGAGCAGACGATTGTTCGCAAGGTTCGTCGAGGCGAGAACATCGAGCGGCGCGCTCAGCGGCCCGGGCTCGGTGACTTGCAGCGTCCACGTGCCGGCGATTGGATTGTTGACGTTGATGAAGTATTCGCCGGATGGTTTCGCAGCATTGATGGGAACGTACGCGGTCTCTGCATCGGCGGTGGCCGCATCGCCAACGGTGTACCGCCGCCCATCGGGACCGACGATGCTGACGTTAAGCGTTTGCGATGCGGCGATGACCTGCAGATAGAACGCTGGCGTCGAATCGATCGTGATCGGCCGCGAGGCGGTCCGTGCATCGACGGTGAGCTGAAACGCATCATTCCAGTACGCCAGCGAGTTGATCTCGCGCGTCGACTGAGCGAGAAGCGGCGCGACAGCCACGAGCAACAGCAGTGCGATGTGCAGTTTCGTTCTCATGGTTGGCTCCTCACCGGTTCGGGTAGTCGCTCAGGATTCGCTGGAGAATCTCCGCAGCAGTCGCGGCGGACTTGATCGTCGTGTGATTCGCCTTTTTGGTCCCGAGGTAGAAGCCGGACGGCGCGTTAGCACTCCTGGCCGTGGTGACGAGGTCGTTAACGAGGAAGGGAGTGTTCCACGACGAGATCTCAATGTCGGTCACGGTGGCCGATCCCAGGATCGCAGGCGAGTACGTCAGACGAACGGTCGCAGCCTTGCCGAGCAGTTGATACGCCGCGTTTGCCGCTGGAGTGCTGAGGAATCCCGGGACAAACCAGGGGATCAGCTCTGACGTTTCGCTCGACTCGATTCGCCCGTTGCCGCTCAGGTCCGCGTCCGCGCCGTAGTTGTAGAACTTGACGTCGCCCGGAACCGTCGAAAACCGAGCGTTGAATGTCGCCATGTTGTACGTCGTCTGATCGCGGACGGCCGGGTCCCTCGGTCCGATCGCGGCGCTGATCGCGGTGCGGATGTCGGCGTCGTTCGACGTCCACCGCTGGGAATCACGCGCGGCAACGATGACGTCGGAGAGGATCGTGCCGCGGCTTGGCGTATCGAGCGTGTACAGCGACAATACCTTGAACCGGTTCGGGTCGTACCATTGGTTCAGATAGGCTCGTGAATCGGAACCGCCTTTACTGTGGGTGATCAGATTCAGCTTCTTCGCGCCGAACGATTGCGCGACTTCATTCAACTTCGAGGACAGCAACACTGCGTTGTTGAGGATCGAGCCGTTCGCCTCCAGATCGATCATGTGATCCAGCGGGACGTGCTTGCTGGTGAGATAGTCGAGGAACGGACCGTCCCACGTCGTGTGTGAGGCGTTCGTGCCGTGAATGAGCACGACCGGCGCGATGGCTTTGAACTCCAGCGCGGCCCAATCGACGGCCGTACACCACTTCGATTCGCCCGGACTGGCCGTATCGATGTCAATCCTCACGGTGTTGTAGGCGATCGCGCTGCCGCCAAAGCCGGGCGACGGGAACTTCACCTGATTGATTGGGATGTTGAATTCGTTCAACTTCCAGTACCCGCCCGTGCCGCTGAGGTTCCCGATGTACTGATCGTTGAAGTAAACCTTGTCGATCTCCGGCGGGATCTGACAGCAGTAGTCGACGTCGACATCCCACGCCGGAATGCTCAGTTTCGCGGTTGCCGAGATCAGACCGCTCGAAACCATCTCGTCGGCGTAGCGCAGGGTCGCGTTGAATCCCACTTCGCCGGCATATCGCTTCACTGGAATCTGAATGGTGATCGTTCCGCGATACGTACAGTCGGTATCCATACCAGGGCCCGTGTCGGTGACGAAGACGGTGTCGTCTTCATCCGGCGGCGCGTCGAACGCTCCAACATGGACGGCATTCGTCGCCGCTTTCCGTAAACGATTCGCGCGTGGCTGCGACGAGTTGCGGCGCGGGTCCTGCGCCAGGAGTGATATCGAGAAGAACAATACAGCGGTTACAGCGAGAAGGCAGTGCTTTCCAGCCATAGAGCCTCCGGACTTATGGGTCGCATCTGTTAATTGGTGATGTCCGGAGGCAAAACGTATCGCGGGAGTCAGGGACGGGCGGGGAGTGCCACCACGGTCAATCGGTACATCGGGACGCGCGCCGATGGTTTCAGCTGTCACAGCGGAAGAGCCACGATCCGGGTTGTGGAGCTGATCGAATCGAACGGACAACAGATGATCCGCATCATGACCGCATGGATGCGTCCACGAGTCAAACCGGTACAGCTCCTCTCACTCGCGCTGCCCGAATCTCTCCGCCTAACCGCGAACGCCGCCCGTCCGTCTGTTCTCTTTGGGAGGCTTTCTCATGAGGAGGCTCGTGCCGGTCGTACTCACCTTTGCGCTCACCGCGTGCACAACCACGGATGCGGATCGCGTCAAGAGCTTCGAGCGCGACGTGGATCAGCTTCGGCAGACGCTCCACATTCCCGGCATGTCCGCCGCGATCGTGAAGGACCAGAAGGTCCTCCGGATGCGGGGCTTCGGATACGCCGACCTCGAGAACCGCGTGCCCGCCACACCGGACACGCTCTACCACGTCGCCTCGGTGACGAAGACGTTCGGCTCGACGTTGGTGCTGCAGCTCGTCGAGAAGGGACAAGTCTCGCTCGATGAGCCGATCGCACCGTACACACCGTCGAGATACTCAGGAACGATCACCGATCGTCGAGTCCAGATCCGGCACATCCTCAGCCACACGTCCGCAGGCACGCCCGGCGATCAATTCGCGTACAACGGCAACCTCTACGACGCGGTCACGCCGGTGATCGAGAAGAAGTACGGCGCCTCGTTTCGGGACGTGATCACACAGCGGATTCTCGACCCGCTGCAGATGACGGAGAGCGTTCCCGGTCACGACGTGATCGATGATCCGGAACTCGCGCGTCGTTACGCGCCCAGCCTCGCACGCTTCGCCAAGCCTTACGCGTACTACGGTAAGGGCGAGATCGTCTACGCCGCGTACCCCGGCAAAGACATCGGTGCCGCCGCCGGGTTGCTCTCGACGGTGCACGATCTCGCGAAGTACGACATTGCCATCGATCGCCACGTTCTTCTCCAGCCGAAGACGCAGGAGCTTGCGTGGGCGCCGTTCGTGTCCAACAAGGGCGAGCGACTCCCATACGGACTCGGCTGGTTCACCGAGGTGTACCGCGGCGAGCAACTCATCTGGCATACCGGCAACTGGGGCAGGGGGTTCTCCGCTTTGTATTTCAAAGTGCCGACGCGGAATGTGTCGATGATTCTTCTCGCGAACAGTGAGGCCCTCGCCGACGGGTTTCACGTCCCTGGTGAAGGCGAGACGAATCCATTTGCCTGCGCGTTTCTACGGCACTTCGTGCTCACGGCGGACGATCCGTGCAAAGAGGCCTCGGCGGCGGTGATGAACAAGTGGCTCGCTGCGCGCGCCGTGCGTTACGAACCGGCGATCACGATCGATGAGGCGACCCTCGCGTCGTACGTCGGCGAATACGGGCGCGACGAGAAGCGTACACAGAAGATCACGCGCGAGGGGACGCGCCTTTTTATCGACATCCCGAAAGGCGATCGATCGGAGATGTTCGCCTCACCGAAGGGCGATTTCTTCTTCAAGGTGACGACGGACACTCGCATTCAATTCATCCGCGAAGGCGACACCGTCACGGGACTGGTGTTCACCTTCCGCGAAGGCGAGGAGCCGATTCGCGCGACGAAGATCCGCTGACCATGTATTGAAATGTCCCGATGATCGTTCCTTCCGAGGTGAGGCTCTTGGCGACGGTGGCATCGGTGTGGGCGTCGTCGCCGAGCGGGCTTTCTTTGGCCATTCCGAAGTCGAGTAGTTTCGCTCCCGACTTCGTCAGCATGATGTTGGCAGGCTTGAGGTCGCGATGGACGATGCCGCGCCGGTGGGCTTTGTCGAGCGCGTCGGCGATCTCGATGCCGGTGTGCAGGAGCTGCTCGATCGGTATGGAACCACGAGTGATGCGGTCGGCGAGGTTCTCGCCTTCGAGCAGTTCCATGACCAGGTAGTCGTCCCCTACGTCGTAGAGCGCGCAGATGTTCGGGTGGTTTAGCGAGGAGATGGTCTTGGCCTCGCGCTCGAAGCGCGCGCGCAGCTCGGCGCGATGCGCGAGCTCCGCCGGAAGGACTTTGACGGCCACGCTGCGGTCAAGGCGCGTGTCGCGCGCGCGGTAGACCTCGCCCATCCCGCCCGCACCGAGCGGCGCAATGACCTCGTATGGACCGAGGCGCGTCCCTGGGGTGATTGGCACCGAGCAGTCAGAATACACCACACATTCGGCGCGGCTGGGTCAGCGATTCGGTATTTTCCAACCGTCGCGGAATCATGCAACCGCACGCCCACCTGCACCACGCGCCCGGCGGAGAAGGTCGTACCGGTCGAGGTTCATGACCTTGTTCCAGGCCGCGACGAAATCGCGGACGAACTTCTCCTTCCCATCGTCACTCGCGTACACCTCGGCGAGCGCACGAAGCTGAGAATGAGCGCCGAAGACGAGATCGGCGGCCGTCGCGGTCCACTTCGCTTTGCCGGTGGCGCGATCGCTACCAACGTACACCATCGTGTCAGACGCCGACGGCCTCCACGCCGTGCCGACGTCGAGCAGGTTGACGAAGAAATCGTTCGTCAGCGTCTCAGGCCGGTCGGTGAAGATGCCGTGTTTCGATTGGCCGAAGTTCGCGTTCAGCGCGCGCATGCCGCCGACGAGAACCGTCATCTCCGGCGCGGTCAGCTTCAACAGATTCGCGCGATCGAGCAGACGCGTCTCCGGCGAGAGCGGATCGTCCGCGCGCAGGTAGTTGCGGAACCCGTCTCCTTCGGGTTCGAGCACGGCGAACGATTCGGCGTCGGTCTGCGCCTGTGTCGCATCCGTGCGTCCTGGCTCGAACGGAACCGTGACGTTGTGTCCCGCTTTCTTCGCCGCCTGCTCCACTGCCGCGCACCCGCCGAGGACGATGAGATCGGCGAGGGAGACTTTGTTGCCGCCCGAGTCGAACTCCTTCCGGATGCGCTCGAGAGCTTCCAGGACCCTCGCCAATCGCTCTGGTTCGTTCGACTTCCAATCTTTTTGCGGCGCAAGACGGATGCGTGCGCCATTCGCGCCGCCGCGCTTGTCGGTGCCGCGGAAACTGGCCGCGGCGTTCCAGGCAGTGGAAACCAGTTCAGCGATCGACAGGCCGGAGCCGAGGATCTTTTTCTTGAGCGCAGCGATATCGCGCTCGCCGAGCGGTTCGCCATCGACCTCCGGAACCGGATCTTGCCAAAGCTGAGGCTCCGGAACCCACGGTCCGAGGTAGCGGGATCGAGGACCCATGTCGCGGTGAAGGAGTTTGAACCACGCGCGTGCAAACGCATCGGCGAGCTCTTTCGGATTCTCGTGGAAGCGTTTCGCGATCGGCGCGTAGATCGGATCGACCTTCAGCGCGAGATCGGTTGTGAGCATCATCGGTGCGTGCCGCTTCGACGCGTCGTGTGCATCCGGCACGGTGCCCTTCGCCTCGGGATTCTTCGGTGTCCACTGCTTCGCGCCCGCCGGACTCGTCGTGAGCTCCCACTCGTACTTGAAAAGATTCTCGAGGAAGCCGTTGTCCCACTTCGTCGGGTTGTTCGTCCACGCGCCTTCGAGACCGCTGGTGATCGAGTGCCCGCCTTTTCCGCTTCCGAACTTGTTCTGCCAACCCAGGCCCTGCTGCTCGATCGGTGCGGCTTCAGGCTCCGCACCGACGTTCTTGGCCGCCGGAGCGGCACCGTGCGCTTTGCCGAAGGAATGGCCGCCAACGATGAGCGCAACGGTTTCCTCGTCGTTCATTGCCATGCGCGCGAAAGTCTCGCGGATGTCGCGCGCCGCGTCCTTCGGATCGGGCTTGCCGCCCGGTCCTTCGGGATTCACGTAGATGAGACCCATCTGCACGGCGCCGAACGGTTTGGCCAGGTCGCGATCGCCGCTGTATCGCTCGTCTCCGAGCCACGCATCCTCAGGACCCCAGAAGATGTCCTCCGGTTCCCACACGTCACGACGCCCGAAGCCGAAGCCGAACGTCTTGAAGCCCATCGACTCCATCGCCACGTTGCCGGCGAGGAGGAGGAGGTCGGCCCACGAGATCTGCTGCCCGTACTTTTTCTTCAGCGGCCAGAGCAGGCGGCGAGCCTTGTCGAGGTTTGCGTTGTCGGGCCAACTATTGAGCGGCGCAAAGCGCTGCTGACCGTCGCCGCCGCCGCCGCGGCCATCGGCAATGCGATACGTGCCGGCGGCATGCCATGACATGCGGATGAAGAGCGGACCGTAGTGACCATAGTCGGCAGGCCACCAGGCCTGCGACGTCGTCATCACCTCGATGAGATCGCGCTTCAGCGCTTCCACGTCGAGGGACTCGAAGCGCTCCGCGTAGTCGAAGTCCGCTTCCATCGGATTGGAGACGTGCGAGTGTTTGTGGAGCACGGAAAGATCGATCTGGTTCGGCCACCAGTCACGATTCGTCCGCGGACGGCCGCGTTTCGGCGTCGGAGACGGGATGACTGGGTTCTCGGATTCGCTGGTGCTTTTCGTATGTTCTTGATCGGGCATCGGGATCGTTCTCCTCTGCAGCGGACTATCTCCGCACCACGCTGATTTGTCTAAGACAAAGTTTTTGTCAGTGTGATAGGTTTTGGCTATGAGCCACCGCTTCTCGCTCCGGCAGCTCGAGTACGCTGTCGCACTCGCCGACACGCTCAACTTTCGCAAAGCCGCGGAGCAATGCCATGTCTCCCAGCCCTCGCTCTCGGCGCAGCTCGCCGAGCTGGAGGAAGCGATCGGCGTGAGGCTGTTCGAGCGTGACCGCCGGCACGTTCTCGTGACGCCTCAGGGCGCCGCCGTGATCGCCCGTGCGCGCGTGCTTGTCCGCCATGCCGATGACGTAGAAATGTCCGCGCGCGATGCGGCGGACCCCTTCGCCGGCACGATGCGAATCGGAATCATTCCGACCGTATCACCCTATCTACTGCCACGCATCGCGCCGGTGCTCCGCCGCGACTACCCGCGTCTCCGCCTTCTATGGACGGAGGAGCGAACAGCCGCGCTCGCGAATCAGCTCGAATCCGGCACACTCGACGCCATGCTCGTCGCCAAAGAAGCGCAACTCGGCGACGTCGACACCGAAGTGATCGCGCACGATCACTTTCTGCTCGCCGCCTCACGCACGCATCCGCTTCTGCGAACTTCACGGCCGGTGCGCCCGTCGGAGCTTCGCGGAGAGGAGGTGCTGCTGCTGGAAGACGGGCATTGTTTCCGCGATCAGGCGCTGGCGATCTGCGCGCGCGCGAAAGCGCATGAGCTGGAATTCCGTGCCACGAGTCTGACGACGCTCGTGCAGATGGTCGCAGCCGGCGACGCGGTGACGCTTCTGCCCGAACTGGCCGTCGATGTCGAGGGTCGCGGTTTAAAGCTGCGGAAGTTCGCCGACCCGGCGCCTCACCGCACGATCGTACTGGCGTGGCGAAAGAGCTCAGCGATGAGCCGCGCGCTCAGGACGATCGCCGCAACGCTACGAAGTCACACTCCCGGCGTACCGAACAGGCGGGAATTCTCAGCCTGACGAGATCGCCCCACGCAGATCCTCATAGAGCTGCCGATAGCGCTGCTGCGAGGTGCGAAGCTCGCCGACCAATTCGCGGTAGCGCTCTTCGCCTCGCAACGACGACAGCAGCGGATCGTTTTGCACGGCCGGGAGTGAAGGAAAACCGCTACGCACCGCCGAGGTCAGGCGGTCGAGCGACTCTTCGTTTCTGCCGAGGATGGCCAGCGCGCAGGCGACCTCCAGCTCGGCATGGTGAAAGTGCCCATAGGCCTTTCGGTTCTGCA